>Ga0209960_1000640_pt1 | contig 66575 bp, 51 predicted proteins | sample ThiBiot_500_plan_2_FD_183947 | JGI IMG/M metagenome (GOLD analysis project Ga0209960, IMG submission 183947) | Wastewater bioreactor microbial communities from Cape Town, South Africa - Thiocy_expt_500_plan (SPAdes) | ecosystem: Engineered > Bioreactor > Thiocyanate-remediating >... | reverse complement strand
GCGAAGAACAATACTTTGAAAAAGTAAGCGAGCTGAGCGAAGCCAAGCCCGGCAGTACCAGTACCGAAGACCTAAAAGCCGCCCTGCTCGAAGGCGCGCAGCACCCCGTAGGTACCTCCATCCTGCTCAAAGTAATGGCCGGAGACAAGATCGCCGTTAATGCAGAAAACTTCTACGAACAACTCCAGAGCCAGCCCGAAGACATTGTCAGCAGCGAAGCCGTGATGAGCCAGGTACTCAATGCCATGGCCGGGGGCGCTGCAGCCACCACAGGCAGCGAAGGAGCCGGGGCCAATATACTGAACACCAATACCGACCCAGCAGCCCTGCAAAGCGCCTATGAAGCCCTGCAGGCCGCAGAGACCGACAGCAGCAAGCCCAGGTCCTACCTCAACTACCTGTTCTTCGATGAACACATGAAAGTAGTTGCCGGGCACAGCCGCTTGTGGCAGGCCGACGGAGCAGCCGACTGGAAAACCATAGGTACCGAAGAGGCCATAGAAATACCCGAAAACGGCTATATCGCCGTATATTTGTCCAACCAGGGAGCAGAGCAGGTATATTTTGATAACCTTGCCGTGACCGTTACCCCGGGAGCATTACTGGAAGAGCGACATTACTACCCCTATGGCCTGCCGATAAAAGGCTGGGGTACAACCGCCACCAGTTCCTTACCCAACCGGCAACGCTACCAGGGCAATGAATACAGAGAAGAAGCAGGGCTGAACTGGATGGATTTCCACAACAGGCAGTACGATCCACAACTGGGCAGGTTCCTGGCCTTAGATGCTTTAGCAGATATGGGTGGGCAACAAGTATTAAGTCCTTACCATGCTATGGGCTGTAACCCTGCCATGATGGTGGATCCGTTGGGATTAAGAAGCGATGTTTTCGATAATGGGTCGAGGCCAGTTCATACGGCCGATGTACCTATACCGATGTGGCCTGTGAATACTAATGCCCGGTTTGCATTACTGGACCAGATGATGTATGCGGACCAGGATGCTTTCCATGAATGGGTAAAAAATCAATTGATAGCAGAAGCAGCAGGGGAAGAGGCTTTCGCAGTTTTAAATGCTCTTGATTACGGATTAAGTCTTTTAGGTTTTGAAAGTAAATCGATCAGTGCTGCTTTGGGAAGGAGTACGACTGTAGCGGGAGAGGCTTCAAATCAAAGTGACAGTTATTACCCTGAACTGGGTAGCTATTCTGGACATACATATCCTTTTCCTTCCGACGGTATATTTAAACTAGGTATTTATTCTTATGATTTGAATTCATTCATAGATTTTTTTAATAAGTATGCGAAAAAATTTGGGAATCCAGTATTTAGTACGTCAGAGGGGTCAGAAAATATGGATGAACCTTATCTAAATGGGCAACCGACCAAATTATATGCAGAAGTAAGTTCATATCTTACTGAAAACTTGGATATGCAAACTATGAGTATCAAAATATCATTTAGCGATCCAAACCCTAAATCTGGACGTAAAGGAACATCAGGGTACTTTAATAGGGTCAATGCTTCTGATGCTTTTGTACCGTACAAAAATCAGTCTGCTGTAAGAATACACTTACATCCCTTTGGTGGAAAGTTTTCCAATCTTTCCTTTATTGCACAGCGTAATCCTTTTGGAGGAAGTCCTAGATATGGCAATATAATGGATTTCGGAGCAGCTAAACCTTCAATGGCAGATCATAATAATGCTGCATTGTCTAACTTCTATTACAGATATGTAGTTATAAACAGTGCCTATATTTACCTTTATAATAAAAATCCAAATGAAACAATTAGAATTAATCGACCGTAGAATCATAATGTTAATTTCATTTCTTTTTATCTTTTTGACATCTTGTCAACATATGCGTAATCAGACTGAAGATGAAAAAGATACATTGGAAAAATCAGTATTGGTTTGTGATAGTGGTTATCCTGAAAAATATGAAGACCAGAAAATCAGAGCGCAATTAAATGAAGCTAAATGGAATCTATATTTATATGCAGTAGTAGATACTCCAAAGAATTCAGAAGGCAGTTTTGTTTCACAAAATCCTAAATCATACGCTTCATATCCTTTAATCTTAGATACTTTGTACACTTATAATGGATCTACATTCATTTTATTTAGCTTCTGTATTGATGGCGAATTAGTGACAAAAGATAAGGCTTATAAAATGGGAATTAAGTATGTTCCAGAATCTATTTCACTTGCAAAAACGGTGAATGGAAAAGAGTCAAGATGTGTCAATTGGCGTGGATTAACAGATGGCGATAATTTTTGTATGGAAACGTTAAACAAAGAAGATATAGAAAAATTTCCTAAACATTATTCAAAACAGGAATTATATGAAATGCGGAAATCTTCGAATAGGCTAATTTATCCCTTAAATCCTGCAATAGTAAATTATATCGAGTCGAATAAAGAGAATTTAGACGTGTGGTTTATCACTGAAGCTAAAAGAAGAGGAATTATAAAATAAGAGATGTCTCGTCCTGAAATAGCGATACAATAAAAAGTATCAAAATGGAATCATTAAACGATTGAGTAATGTACTCTCTTTATTGTTTTTTGAGTTATAATGTTACAAAGACAATAAATTTAATTAGGTTTCATTTCCTACAAATAGCTAATCAGGCAATTATCAGGTTGACTGCTTTGCAAATTAGTAAGCGGACAACAAGTATTGAGTCCTTACCATGCTATGGGCTGCAACCCTGCTATGATGGTGGATCCGTTGGGGTTAAGAAGCGCTGTTTTCGATAATGGGTCGAGGCCATTTCATACGGCCGATGTACCTATACCGATGTGGCCTGTGAATACTAATGCCCGGTTTGCATTACTGGACCAGATGATGTATGCGGACCAGGATGCTTTCCATGAATGGGTAAAAAATCAATTGATAGCAGAAGCAGCAGGGGAAGAGGCTTTCGCAGTTTTAAATGCTCTTGATTACGGATTAAGTCTTTTAGGTTTTGAAAGTAAATCGATCAGTGCTGCTTTGGGAAGGAGTACGACTGTAGCGGGAGTAGTACAAGGAAATGACGTAGTTGAATATGAGGGAGCAATAATAGACCATTCAACATTAGGTACTAACAGGCAAAGCTATCAATTTGGATATTTAAAGGTTAGTTTTTCTACACGAGGCGGAGGGCTAGGTGCTGAATATCTAGAGGATGAAACTGATAGAAGAGGAATATGGATTTTTGCAGTTTATAAAGGAGATCTATCTGCATATGAAAAAACAGATTGGATACAAAGTGTTTATAGTACAATTGGAATTAATGGAAATCCAAGCTATGAATGGTTTAATGATTTTAGTAGGGATAATGACAATAAGGGTAAATATATAAACCGACCTTTTTATTATAATAGATCTCCAGCTGATAGGGCATGGCGAAGAGATATGGATAAAGAATTTGGAGGTAGAATATTCCACGATGGTCCAAACAGAAAAGGTTATGCTAGTTCTAACTTTACATGGTCAGCCCAATTAAGCTTAGTCGGACTCCGTAATGGAAAATGGGAAACTATCCAAACTATTAGATATGGATTTACTGTGAAGGGAAGTACTGTCACTTATAACTCTATGCTATTAAATAATTTTGCTAATGCAATGCCAAATTATTTTCATCAAAATCTAATCAATCAACTAAATTCTTATAGAAAATAATAAATCATTATGAAAAAGCTTCTTTTTTCTCTGTTTTATATCCTAGTGGTACAAAGTTGTTCAGAGAGTAAAAATCGTGATATAGTAGATCATATCAACCAAGATACGAGAACGGTCAAAAATAAAGTTATCGATTCAAATATTGTTAGTGTGATCTTTCCCGAATCTGCAGATGTTATTTATATAACCGATGTAACAGATGAAGAAGAGTACTTTATGTCATTTTTTGTTGAAAACGATGCGGAAGGAAGGCCTTTATCTGGCGGCAATGCTATGAAAATTCTTGACATTTCAGGACTTAATACGCTTTTCGCCAAGAAAATAAGCCAAAATGCATTAAGCCATTTAGCTATATATATTGATAAGTATTGTCAAGATAAAAGCTCAATTGTTCCAAATGATTCTGTTCAATATAGCCTGTATGTATTTAATATTTATAATAAGCAAAAGAAAAAACAATGTATCGTTTATTTGGCAAACGTGGACTCGGGGTTGAATTATTTTAAAGGTATGAAAACATGGTTGGAAGATTCTAAATACAAAAAAGGATATGGTAAATTTCTTCAATATATTGATAGTGAAATAGCTGATATTGAAAACCAGAAAGTTAAACGAAAAAGTCAATAAATAGTTTAATAAATATGTTTTTAGGATGTGAAGATTATCTCATCCTGAAATATCGATACAATAAAAAGTATCAAAATGGAATCATTAAACGATTGAGTAATGTACTCACTTTATCATTTTTTAACTATAAGGTTGTAAAGGCAATAAAATCAATGAGGTTTCATTTTCAATGAATAGTTAAATCAGGCAATCATCAGGTTGCCTGATTTGCAGATTAGTAAGTGGGTAGCAGATATTGAGTCCTTACCATGCTATGGGCTGTAACCCTGCCATGATGGTGGATCCGTTAGGGATGGCTAGCGGTGCTCCTTTAGGACAAAGTGACCCAAGTCCGCCTGTAGATCCATTAGCGGATATAAAAGCAAGGTTTCCTACCATAAATATATATCTACCGGGAGGGAGTTTATTTAATGCAGGAAATATGTCCCGGAATTCCATGATGGAAGAAACATTGATCAGGCAAGAAGTACTTAAGGTTTTATATGCACTGGATAATGCTTTGGGTTCTTTGGGTTATGAAAGTGCTTCTATTAGTACTGCATTGGGAAGGAGTACGAGTACAGCGGGAGAGGCACAAGGTAATGACCAATATGATAATAACGTAGGTGGTGACCGCACAAAAGATGGAGTAAAAGGAACGAGAGTAAGTCAAACTTTTGGAGAACTTGAATTTAATTATTCTGTCTTTAATGATGGAACACTTGCGGGTCTTTGGGTTTTTGCTATATATAGAGGTGATGTTTCTAAGTATAAAAAAACAGATTGGATACAAAGTGTTTATACAAATTCAGGAGGAAAAGCTACTTTGTCTTGGTTTAATGATTATAAAGAAGATCCAGATAAAGAATTATATGGAGTTGCTAATCCACCATTTTATTATGCTAGAGGTAACAGCGATAGATTGAGGTCTATTAGAGATTCTGAATTTGGAGGAAGGACTTTTAACGATAGACCTAATAGGGCAATAACAGGAAGATCTGTGGCATGGTTTGCAGAACTAAGTTTGGTTGGCTATAGAGAGGGGAGATGGGAAACCATTGCAAATGTATTTTATGGATTTCATGCTAAAAATGGTATTGTTAATATTTTGCTTCCAGTTACATACACGGGTATTTATCCTAGTCCAAATCAACAATCTTTAATAAATAATGCAAAACGACCATAATATGAAGAATTTAAAAATAATATCATTTTTAGCTCTTATAGCTTTATCTGTAATGATTTGTGGGTGTGGAGAGAATAAGAACAATAAGATAACTCAATCTACAGAATCAATTATAATTAACCAAAATGCAGGTGAATATGAGGATGCTATTGCTTTATTAACGGATACAATAAATAGCAAATATACGTTTGGGGTCATTAATAGATTTGATGACTTTACTGTTTCTAAAAGTATAATTAGTTCATCTGCTCTTCAATATCTTGAAGAATATATCATTGCCAATTGTAATGAGAAGTACCCAATTGAAAAAGACTTAGAAGAGGCCTTTCATTTTTACTATGTTAAAATAGTAAGAGATACAGGTGTGTATAATTGTTACTATTATACAAAGGATATAAATGTTGTTCAAAATTACTTTGTAGGGATGCAGTCTTGGATTGATAAATCTGAATACGGTCATCAATTGAAACAACTATCAAACTACCTTAACAGGCATATTCAATCACTTGAAAAGGAAAAGGTTTCAAGGGGAAGTTCCCGATAAATTTATCAAATTACTGACCTTTTAATTATAAGGGGTCAGTATATAAATATCCTTTTAAGAATGGTTACTGTCCATATTTTTAATAAGTCAACTATAAAAGAATGAGGTAAAATGAATCTTTATTTATCTTGTTCTATTAAGGGGTAACAAGTTGTAACCCGGCTATGATGGTGGATCCGTTAGGTATGGCTTACAAGCCTTATGATAATGGGGCTTCAAATCCTAACGCGATAAATGATCCATTAGCGGATATAAAAGCAAGGTTTCCTACCATAAATATGTATCTACCGGGTGGTAGTTTATTTAATGCAGGAAACTTTGCCCGAAATGTAGAAATGGTAGCAACATTTACTGCAATAGTGTTAGGTAGATTTTTGGCGGCTACCGGTTGGGACAATTCTGAAAGTGCTTCTAATAATACTGTATCCGAAAATGGAGGTGAAGAGGCGAATTCAGATCCAAATGAGGGGAATGACGGATGTAAAAATTGTCCTGTTAGTCCATTTTCTGTGGTTGACCAACCATCGACTGCTCCGGAGTCTAAAAAGTGGGATACAAATGGAGATGGTAAAGTAGATGATGATGAATTAACCAATTGGAGAGAAAATGGAAAAGGGCAGTCTATAGTGCTTGATGCGAGTAAGTTAAATATGGGGGAGTTAGATTATAGAAATATGAAACCTGGAGATAAACATACCTTTTATTTATACTCGGGATTTGTATTAAGAGGTAATGGTTTTCAGGAGGGACGAATTATTGGTGCTGTTGGAGCCATTTATGTTGGTGCAGGACGATTCACTTTAAGTCCTAATGAGAATGATTACAAAACCGGTGCTGAATATGGAAGCCCATGGTTTGGCAGTTTCGGAGGTTTTGGCAGGAATGTTGGCACAAAAATTGGATTATGGATTGATGGAGGAAAAAATTGAGGTACTGATTTTATGATTTATTTTAGTGGTTATGCTACTCCAAGGCTTCCTGCAAATAACCCTCCAGCAGAATATGAACGTTTTAAATCGCCAGGTAATTGGTAAAACTTAATTTTTATGATTCTAAATTCAGAAAGTATTAAATATTGCCTTTTTTCAATTTTATTTCTTTGTTTATCTTGTAATGATAAAAACAGTAAGATATCTAAAAATTATAATTTTTTCATTGATAGTGGGTATGGAGAAATAACAGGGGAGAATGTAATTAGTCAGAGAGCAAATATATATCCTAATGTAATAGACTTTAAATTTGATGAAAAATTTGTTATTGTTAAACAAGTTCCCAATAAAGAAAAGTATAGAATAAGTTTGGGGAGAGGTTTGTATAATATTTATCTACTCTATTCTTATGCTCTAATAGATGGATCTTTGGACCATTTTAAAAATTCAGATAGTATTATCTATAGTGATTTTAAATTGAAAGGAGCAACAATAAATAATGAAATTGAAGATATTGGTATAGGGCAACAAATAGCGGATAGTATCATTGATAATGATTCTTTCTATAAAAAAATATTTTCTAACGACAATAATTATTGGATTATTCATATTCCTAATGATAGTTTAATCGGTCCAATGAATAAATTAGAATTTGAATCTACCAGCAAGAAGTTAAGAATATCAACTGATTTAGAACTTGATTAATAATATAATATTCTTTTTTGTTATGGTATTATATATATTGATGAATCTATAAGTACTTATCAGATAAATGTATCATTTTCTCAAGATGAATAGTGATAGATAAGGAATAATGGACTATGTTCTTCCTTGTATTAAACTTGAAATTATTATTGGCAAGCGCAGCTTAGCTTAGTGGGCTTAAGAAATGGTTCATGGGAAACTATTCACACGGTCCGCTATGGATTTGTTGCAGATGGTATAACAATCAATTATATGTCTCCATTTTTCCTCAATGCCCCGGATCGATCCAGAGATCAACTATATAATAAAACTATTGATTTCATAAACTATTTTAAAAGATAATATCATGAAAAAAATTGTAATTAAATTTAGCTCAATTTTTTGCTGCTTAGTATTTGTTATCAGTTGTAGTTCTAAGCCCGTCGTAAACGAAAACATTAAGGAAAAGGTAGTGGACACTAGCTATATAAACGATTCCATAACAAAAGCAAAGAACGTGTTGACCTGTGATACGCCTTATCAATCAGTAGATATTCTTATAATTAATGATAGAACTATTGAAGATGAGCATTCGAGGTCATTCTATAGTCAAACGGATAAGAATGGTAATATTTTATCAGGGGGCAAGCCTTTTGATTTTCTTACTAAAAAACCTCTTGATCCATTTTCTACAGTTAAAACAAACAAAGTAAGTCAAAAAGCGTTACACTACTTAACTGCATATATAGATAAGCAATGTGATTGTAAAGATCCATTTCCAAAAGATGATTCAATTAGATTTGCGGGAGGATACACTTTTAGATTAATACAAAATGGAAAAACTAAAACCTGTTATGTTTTTCCTGATAATATGGATTCAATGATACAGTATTTAAAAGGGCTAAGGGAGTGGTTAAAAGATTCAAAATACAAAGAGGAGTTTAAGGATTTGATTGAGTATATTGATTATTCCGAAAAAATAAATAGAGAGGATAAAGCTCCTAAAATGGTATGGTGAGTTGGAGGTAAGATAATGCTTTCGCATTATTGTTTTGCAAAATAGAAAATTAAAATACAAAATAATTAAACTACTTTTCAGAAACATCAAAAACAGGCAATTCGAACATTGCCTGTTTTATTAGATAATAAGTGGGGCATATATTGCGCCCTTACCATGCTATGGGTTGCAACCCTGCTCTGATGGTGGAACCCTTAGGAATGGCTTACAGACCAAACGCAATGAACATAAAAAATATGATTTTGAGACAGGCAAAAACAGGTGACCTATTGAACAACTGTTATATTTTATTCCTTTTCAGCGCTACACACAATTGAATGCTGCAGGAGGCAACTACTATTTATGTACTTCCATTGCTTTAAGGCCTTAATACTGAGATACCCTAATTATCTAATCAACAATTGTTGAAAACTCAGGTTCAAAAGCCCCTCACAAAATTGTATTTTTGTTAGGAGATTATGGCAAAGAAATCAGCTGCAGAAACCCCCTTAATGAAACAACACGGGGAGATTAAAGCCCGTTATCCCGATGCAATCCTATTGTTCCGGGTGGGCGATTTTTATGAAACGTTTGGAGCAGATGCGGTGATCGCCGCCAAGGTGCTGGGCATCACCCTGACCAAACGCGCCAATGGCTCTGCTTCCAGCATTGAGCTGGCCGGGTTCCCGCATCATGCCCTGGATACCTATTTGCATAAACTGGTGAAGGCCGGTTACCGGGTCGCTATCTGCGATCAGCTGGAAGATCCCAAGACCGTAAAAGGCATAGTCAAACGTGGTGTTACAGAACTCGTAACCCCCGGTGTAGCCACTAATGACCGCTTACTCGATAATAAAACCAATAATTTCCTGGCAGCCGTTTACCTGGACGACAGGGAAAACGGTATTGCCTTCATCGATATCTCCACAGGAGAATGCTTCCTGGCCCAGGGCAACCTGGAATACATGGATAAACTGCTCCAGAGCTTTCAGCCCTCCGAAGTGCTGATCGCCAAGGGCAAACAAAAAATGTTCAAAGAACACCTGGACCAGAAATATTATACCTATGCCCTGGAAGACTGGATCTACCAGCATCATTATGCGTATGAATTACTGATCAAACATTTCGATACACAATCCTTAAAAGGCTTTGGTGTGGAAGACTGGACGGCAGCGGTTACCGCTGCAGGTGCGGCTTTTCACTACTTTAAAGATACCGAGCATCCGCATTTACAGCACCTCACCAACCTGCAGCAGATCCATGCAGGTGCATTTTTATGGATGGACCGTTTTACCATCCGCAACCTGGAACTGATCTATACGCCTGCAGAGAACGGTGTATCGCTCCTGCAAAGCATGGATGCCACTATAACACCTATGGGTGCCAGGATGCTCAAGCGCTGGCTCATGTTCCCCCTGGTGGACATCAGGCAGATCCGGGACCGCCACCAGATGGTAGGCGCGCTGATGCAGGATACAGAAAATACAGCCTCTTTGCGCCAGCACTTAAAAGCCATCGGCGATATTGAGCGCCTGGTAGCCAAAGTACCTTTAAAAAAGATCAGCCCCAGAGAGGTGGTACAGCTGGCCCGTAGCCTCAAACATACCGATGCGATCAAAGAAATGGCCGCCGGGATCGGGGAAAAAAGCTTAACACAACTGCTCGAGAATATCCAGCTTACGCAGGACGTTCAGGCAGTCATCGGGCAATACATCAAAGAAGAACCTTCGGTAAGTATCCAGAAAGGAAACGTGATCCAGGACGGACTGGATGAAGAGCTGGATAACCTGAGGCAGATCGCTTACAACGGGAAAGAATACCTGAACCAGATACAGGAAAAGGAAAGTGCTGCTACCAGCATTCCTTCTCTGAAAATTGCCTTTAATAACGTATTCGGCTACTACCTGGAAGTGACGAATACCCATAAAGATAAAGTGCCGGAACATTGGATCAGGAAGCAGACCCTGGCCAATGCAGAACGCTATATTACCCCGGAATTAAAATCATACGAAGAGAAGATCCTGGGAGCAGAAGAGAAGATCTACGCGCTCGAAGTCCGGCTGTATGATGAACTATTGGATAAACTGCAACTGGCCCTGCGCACCATGCAACTCAATGCCCAGATCGTGGCACAGGTCGATTGCCTGCAAAGCCTGGCCCAGATAGCCGTTCAGCACAACTATACACAACCCGAAATGTGTGAAGAGGCCATCCTCGACATCAAAGACGGTCGTCACCCCGTAATCGAGCAACACCTGCCACCGGGAGAACTGTACATTGCCAATGATGTATTCCTGGACCGCGAAGCCCAGCAGATCATCATCCTTACCGGTCCCAATATGAGTGGTAAATCGGCACTGCTGCGCCAGACGGCCCTCATCACCCTTATGGCACATATGGGCAGCTTTGTACCGGCAAGCGCGGCAAAGATCGGCCTGACGGATAAGATCTTTACCCGCGTAGGCGCTTCAGATAACCTGAGCGGCGGAGAATCTACCTTTATGGTGGAGATGAACGAGACCGCCAGCATTGTGAACAACGTATCCTCCCGCAGCCTGGTCTTGCTGGATGAGATCGGCAGAGGTACCAGTACCTACGATGGTATTTCCATTGCCTGGTCGATCGTAGAATATATTCAAAAACACCAGACCCGCGCCAAGACCATATTTGCGACCCACTACCATGAGCTCAATGAGCTCGAGCATAAGCTCGACCGGGTAAAGAACTATCATATCTCCCATAAAGAGACGGCCCATAAAGTGATCTTCCTGAGAAAGCTGGCACCGGGCGGCAGCCGCCATAGCTTTGGTATACAAGTGGCTAAAATGGCCGGTATGCCTAATGACCTTACGCGCAGGGCAGAAGAGATCTTGTCTATACTGGAGGAAAAAGGTAAAGACGAACACAGCACCGGGAATAAAATGAAGAAAGTGCATACCGATACGTTCCAGTTGAATATTTTTGACGGGCTGAGTACCGACCTGAGCCGCATCCGCGAGATCCTGTTTGCTACAGATATCAATACCCTTACACCCGTAGAGGCATTGATGAAACTGAATGAATTAAAAGACGTAATAAAAGTATACCAGGATTAAGCATAATGGACTATTTTTTTGAGCAAAGCTATCAGCAACTGATCGCCAGGGAGCGCAACCTTCCTATGGCAGAATATGAACAATGTACCTTCCGTAACTGTGATTTCTCCGCTGCCAACCTGAACCGTTTTAAATTCATCGATTGCAAATTCATCGATTGCAACCTGAGTATGGCCTCCCTTGCAGATACCGTCATGAACAAGGTGGTCTTTGAGCGTTGCAAGCTTTTGGGACTGCATTGGTTCCAGTGCGACCGCTTCATGTTTGCCGTGTGGTTCAAAGAAAGTGCCCTGTCCAATAGCTCCTTTTACGGGTTCAATATTAAAAAGACCGTGTTTGAAAAATGCGATCTTAAAGATGTCGACTTTAGCGGTGCCGATATGACGGAATGCAAATTAAAAGGCTGTGACCTGCTCCATGCGATGTTTGATAATACCACACTGATCAAGGCAGACCTGAGTACTGCTTTTAATTTTTCCCTAAATCCCAACCTGAATAAACTCAAAGGAGCGCAATTCAGCCGGGATAATATAAGCGGACTTTTAGACGTTTTTCAAATTAAAATCGTTTAGATTTTCCAAAACGGGAATTTCATATTAGTTTCGAATCAGATTGTAAAGGCTGGATGTTATAGACATCAGCCTTTATTTATAAATTGTATATTATGAGTTTTAAATATTTCGCTGCTACACTGCTGGCTTTCGGAAGCGGGAAGGCCCTGGCCCAGATCCCCTACAAACCTTACTTTCAGCAGCGTGTAGACCATGTGATCCGGGTAGAGCTAGATGATAAAACGCATTTCCTCTCCGGGGATATGACCATGCATTATACCAATAACTCACCGGATACCCTGGAGTATATTTATATGCACCTTTATCCCAATGCCTATAGCGTAGACAACAGTGCCTATTCCAGGCAGTCCGTAGAGAACAGGAGCACACAACATTATTTAGCTAAAAAATCAGACTGGGGATTTATCGACAGCCTGTCCTTTCAGCAGGACGGCATGAGTGCGAAGATCGTAATGACCAATGATGTCGACATCATCAGGATACTGTTGCCGCAACCGATCCTGCCGGGGCAGAGCAGCGAGATAAGTACCCCTTTCAGGGTCAAGATACCGAAAACATTCTCCCGTCTGGGCCATGAAGGCAATAGCTACCAGATCTCCCAATGGTTTCCCAAGCCTGCCGTATATGATAAAAACGGCTGGCATCCCATGCCTTATTTAGACCAGGGAGAGTTCTACTCAGAATACGGCTCCTATGACGTAAGCATTACCTTGCCGCAAAACTATGTGGTCATGGCAACGGGCAACCTGCAGACCGAATCAGAAGAGCAATGGCTGGATGAAAAAGTAAAGCAGGCCATTGTAGATTCTTTTAAGACCTCCGTTAAAGGCAAAATTCCCTCTTCCGAAACTAAGAAAACGATCCGTTACACAGAAGATAACATCCATGACTTTGCCTGGTTTGCCGATAAAGCCTGGATGGTGAGGAAAGATACCGTGGCCGTTCCCGGCAGCGACCTGGTCAGTACCGTATATGCGGCCTACAACCCGGCTTCGCATCAATCCTGGGCTTCATCTGTGAAAGCCACCAAAGATGCCGTGCGGCTCTATAGCAGGAAAGTAGGTCCTTATCCCTATAGAACCGTCAAGGTGGTGGAAGGCGCTTTAAGTGCCGGAGGCGGGATGGAATATCCCACCGTTACCGTGATCTCCCCGGGCAATGGCGGTATGAATGATATTGTCGTGATCCATGAAGTAGGGCATAACTGGTTCTATGGCATCCTGGGTTCCAATGAAAGAATGTATCCCTGGATGGACGAAGGCATCAACAGTTTTTATGAAAAAGTAGTAGTAGATACCGCTGCCAACAAAAAGAAAGGGCCTTTAGAAGACCTGGAAAGCAGGAGCTATGCCATTACCATGGCTACCCGCCAAAGTATGGCCGCAGGCCTGCCATCGGCAGCGTATACCAATCCTGCCTATGGTATTGATGTTTATGGTAAGGCCCCGGCCTACCTGAAATGGCTGCAGGAGTATATGGGAGCAGAGCATTTCGATGCAGCCATGAAAGAATATTTTGATACCTGGAAATTCAAACACCCGCAACCAGAAGACTTTGCAGCCATGTTTCAAAAACACAGCAGCAAAAGCCTCGACTGGTTTTTTACCACCGGTCTGCATAGCGACAAACCGGTTAACTACGCCATAAAAGGAATTAAAAATACACAGGAAGGGAAACTGGTACGCATCAAAAATAAAACAGGCTTTGAAGCCCCGGTAGCGATACAGGTAGACAGCAGTGCACAGCTGTACTGGACAGAACCGTTCAAAGGTACTACTACATTGCTGGTCAAAGAGGAGTTTAAAAAAGTACAGATCGCCCCCTTTATCCCCGATTATTACCTGCCGGATAATAGCAATAAAAGGACCTTTTCTATAAAACCATTAGGCTCCCTCAGCCAGTCGCTGAGCAATAAAATGTTTATTGCCCCGGCATTAGGCTATAATGTCTATGACCGGTTTATGCTTGGCCTGAGTTTACATAATGTGCAGATGCCTGAGCGCAGTTTCCAATACTTTTTAGCACCCATGTACAGCTTTAAAGCCAATACCATAGTAGGTACAGGCGTAATCAGTAAAGCATTTTACCCCGGTTCCGGCTTGTTCCGCGAGATAGATCTTAACCTGGAAGGAAAACGTTTTTCTTACAGCAGGACCTTCCTCGAAGATTATGATAACCCCAGACAGCAATACCTTAAAGTGGCCCCCGAGTTGAGGTTTATATTCCGGAAATCCAACCCGAGAAGCCCGGTGAATCAATACCTTTCTTTAAAAGGATATTATATACAAGAAGGTACTTTTGCATTTGACCAGGTAGACAGTAATGTCTATCATCCCCGTAAGGATGGGTACAATACCCATATGTATGGCAGGCTCAGATATGAACTAGAAAACCGCAGAACCTTCAATCCTTTCAGCTTCAGCGCAGAGGTGCAGGCAGGAGAGACCTTTGCCAAACTGAGTGCTACCGCAGACCTTAAAATTGATTATTTCTATAAAAAGAAAGCCATTTATTTAAGAGCCTTTGGCGGTAAGATGGTCCACTTCAACAGCGATCCTTCAGACAATAACCGATACAGTTTTGCTGCAACCTATTCCGGCTGGAACGATTACCTGTACGATAAAACCTTCCTGGGCCGTAACCTGTCCAATACTTTTGCTGCGCAGCAGATCTATATGCAGGAGGGCGGAATGAAGCTACCCACCTTAATGTATGCCAACCAGATAGGCCTGAGTAATGACTGGATGTTTGCCTTTAATGTAAAAGTGGATGTGCCCATAGGCTTGCCGGTCCAGTTGTTCGCAGACTTCCTGACGATTGCAGATGCTAAAAATGTAAACCCCAATGGCAGCAAATGGTTATATGATGCCGGTGTATCCTTTACCCTCTTTAAGTTTGCCGATGTGTATATCCCGGTATTGATGAGTAAAGAATACCAGGATTACAAGACCTCGGTATTGGGTGAAAATGCCTTCTTTAAAACCATTACCTTCAAGTTTGACCTGGACAAGGTTTACTGGGCCAGGATGCAGCGTAAGCTCTTAGGAATGTAGTCGAAAGGACGGTTATTGTCTGTCTTGACTTTCCTGCTTCGACAGGCTCAGCATGACATCTGTTCAACGGGGTAATTTTTCGCAGTCCTGTCACCCTGATCCCCGTCGAAGGGTTAAGCGCAGTTTGTCATCACGAGCGAATGAATAGAGCTAAGTAATCAATACTGCTCATTTTTTCGAGTGAATGAAATATTTCGGGGAATGATCAATCCCCATTCGTCATCCCGAGCGTAATGCAATGGAGTCGAGGTATCTTTATTAATTATTATAAGGAGATTTCTCCGCTCGCTGTCGCTTGGTCGAAATGACGTTCGTTGCTCTTTCTCGTGAGGGTGGTCAATGGGTGAGCCTTAGCTCGTCATCCCGGGCGTAATGCAATGAAGCCGGGGGATATCAATGCCGCATAAAACCTATAAGGTTTCAAAAACCTTATAGGTTTACAAATATCTTATAGGCTTACAAATACCGGAAAGAAAAAACATACTAAAAAAGCCCCGGAAGATCCGGGGCTTTTTGTATCATATACACGAAGTGTACTTATTTTTTAGGAGTTGTTTTCTTAGCTGCTGTTGCTGCTGTAGCAGTTGTAGCAGTAGCTTTTGCTGCAACCGGTTCTTCTGCTTTAGTTTCAGTCACTACCTCTTCTGGTTCGTTAACGTTCACTTCAAGCATTTTCTCCAATTGACGTACCTCTTTTTTCAGTTCATAGATCGTTTTGTACAACTCATCTAATTCTGATTTTGTAGCTACCGGGAAACCAGTCAGCATTTTTTCAGATTGCAATTCAAACTCCTTACGTAATTTTAATTGCATAGCACTTACCTCTGCCATCAGTTGGCTGTAATCGTCGCTTTCAAATAATTCTACATAAACTTTATCACCGATGTTCAACCACTCTTGGTACAAGGCAGTGATGTTGTTGATCTCAACACCGTTCTCCATTTTGCTGATGATATTGTCCACCAGGGAGTCTACTACTTTCTGACCTTGCTGGTACACCATATATTGCATTTCTGCATTTTTGATGTTGTAGATCGCAGTTTTATCCACGATAGCAGACCAGTCACTGGCGCTTTTCGTGTATTGATTAGGTGTGCTCATTTTTGCCAGGGGAGAGATCGCATTGGCAAAAGTTTGCTGCATATTAGTATATACATTAGCTGCATTTTCAAAAATGTTCTGACCGGCAAATGGGTTCATATTTTGAAAAGCTTCATTCGCTTGCTGGTAAGCATTTCTTCCTTGCCCGGCAAGATCCTTAAATGAATTCTGGAACATTTCAGTAGCTTGTTGGAAATACTGACGCGTATCATCTGTATTGAAACCGAAATAATTATTCATTAAATCTTTATAAGCATCAAAGTTGAAGTTCTTTTTAAACTCTTCTGCATTGAAGGTTTTGTCCTGGATAGATTTCCAGAAAGGTAACCACATTTCATAGAATTTAGTGAAGCCGGAAGATACATTCATCATATTAGAAAAAGCATCTTTGCTGCCTGCACTTTGTAAATTCTCTGTCAACTGGCCAAAAGAATTTTTCATTAACTCCTGGTATTGATTGAAGAAACCCGTGAAGTTTTCATTTTGTGATTTGAATGAATCCATCATCGTGTTAGGATTGAACTGGTTCATCAGGTTAGCCCAGCTATTCGCAGTTTGCATCTGGCTGTACCATTTATTCCAGTTGTTGAAAGCGTCCATTGGGTTCATTTTGCTGAAATCAGCATTCGGTGTATTATTTTTTAAGAAATTCTGGTTCATTTCCCAGCCTTTCTTGGCCATTTCTACCTGGTTGTTCAACCAGTTCTGGTAGTAAGAACCTGCTTTTTCAAAACTTTCTTTAGCTGTTTTAGTAGCGTTATCTACTTTTTCAGTAGAACCTGCAAATGTTTTCTTTTGTTGCTCTAACCAGTTTTTGTAGAATTCTCTACCTTTTTCCATGCTATCGCTAACGAATGAATTGTTGCTGGTCGCTTTTTTAGTGGTTTCAATTACATTGTCCACCAATTTTTGTTGTGCTTCCAATACGGTCTCTACGAAATTTTTGTTGTCTGTAGCCATTGTTTTGGTTTTTTATAAATGAGTTAAACTGTTTTTTATGATCAATATGAGGCAAAATTATAATGCGAAACCGTCTTCTGCAAGGAATCTGTATTAATTTGATATGAAATTAATGTGTTGTTTTATTGTTTAATTTGTATTTTATTGATTTATAAATAATTAAACATTAATAATTAACAATTAATCATTATTATAAGCGATTTAGCTTATAAAATAATCTTCACCTTCCTCAGAAACCAGTTTTTACATTTTCAAAACACTATTTCCACTAACTTCGGCAATCCTTTTTAAGATTATGTTTATGCGAGCGTTCAGATTATTGTTATTGGCGATCCTGTTGCCTGGATTTTTATCTGCTGCAAGGGCCCAGAAAGTGCCTGAAGTGATGAAAACCTCCTTTTCCAAAACTTCCTTAAGTCAATATGTATATACGCCTTCCGGCGATTCCCTCAGGATGAGCAAGGTGCTGGATAAGTATAAGAAGCAGGTAGTGGTTCTGGACCTCTGGGCAGGCTGGTGTAAAGACTGTATCGGCGTAATGGAAGACAATAAAGCACTGAAAGCAAAATACCCCGGCGTTAAATTTGTCTACCTCTCGCTGGACCGATCGGATACGGCCTGGCAAAAAGCCATGAACAAACATGGTCTGAGCGGCGAGGCCAATTACTGGTTTAAAGAAGGCTGGAAAAATAATTTTACCAATTATATAGACCTGAACTGGATCCCAAGATATATGGTACTGGACAAAAAAGCCAGAATCTCAGGCTATTATCTCGTGCACCCCAAAGATCCCGCATTTACTGCGTTGCTGGATCGTTTAACAAAGTAACTAATGTTTCTCATTGGTAGTATTTTTTTACTAAATTGCGTGATTAACTTTTGATTAAAAATAACAATGAACAGATTTCTGGTTTTATTGCTCAGCTTGTTTGCAAGTCTGAATACTGTAGCTCAAATACAAAAAGATCCTACCAAATGGAGCTACGAGGTAAAGAAAAAAGCAGGTAAAGAAAATACTTACGACCTTGTTTTTAATGTAAAACTTGATCCTCATTGGCATTTGTGGGCTTTCGAACCAGGTGGCGACGGTATGCTGATCTCTCCGAGTTTTGACTTCAAGAAAAATCCTGACGTTAAACTGATCGGGAAAGTAAAAGAGGCCGGCAAAAAGATCAGTAAAGATTTTGACGGCGAAGAGGGTGATGAGCACATGTTTGAAAACAATGTGACCTATACCCAAACCGTAGAAGTAAAACAGAATACAACGATTACCGGTAAGCATATTTACCAGTCCTGTGATGAGACCCGTTGTCTTTCACCGGTGACCAAACCATTCAGTTTTGTCATAAAAGATGCGATCGCTAAAGTGGACACAGCTGCCGGAGCTGAGGACAGTATAGCATTGGCTGCAGCTGCTGAAGACACAGCTGCGCAGCACAAAGATTCTGATTCAAGCGCTATTGCGGCAAATCATCCCGGCAGCGGAGCTGCAGGTAATACAAACGGTACGGCTGATGCCGGTACAAACGGTCCTGCTGCTAAAGATAAGCCCGGTTCCGGTTCCCTCTGGATGGTATTTATTACCGGCTTAGGAGCAGGCTTACTGGCCGTATTGACCCCATGTATCTATTCTATGATACCAATTACCGTGAGCTTTTTTACCAAAAAAGTAAGCTCCCGTTCCCAGGGCATCAAGAAAGCCTTATTTTATTCCTTATCCATCATTGTTATTTTTACCGTTTTAGGTTTAGGTATTACAGCCGCTTTCGGGGCTAATGCCTTAAACAACCTATCCACCAACTGGATCGCCAATATGGTGTTCTTCGCCATATTCATGGTATTTGCCTTCTCCTTTCTGGGCGCTTTTGAACTCACCTTACCGGCCAGCTGGTCGAGCAGGATGGGTTCCAAGTCCAACAGCAGCAGCTATGGCGGTATCTTCTTTATGGCCCTGACCCTGGTGATTGTTTCCTTCTCCTGTACCTCTGCCTTTATCGGTGGGGTAGCGGTGATGGCGAGCAATGGCGGCCGTATGGGACCATTGGTAGGTTTTGGTAGCTTCGGTTTAGGCATAGCCTTGCCTTTTGCCATCTTTGCCACCTTCCCTTCTTACCTTAAAAATTTAGAAAAACCGGGTGGCTGGCAAAATGCCCTTAAAGTAACCCTTGGTTTTGTAGAGCTGGCCCTGGCCATGAAGTTCTTATCCAATGCAGACCTGGCACAGGGATGGCGTTTGCTGGACCGTGAAGTGTTTATCGGTATCTGGGTGATCCTGGCTATCCTGCTTGGTCTTTATCTTCTTGGTAAACTGACCTTCTTCCATGACAGTGAATTACCAAAAAACCACTTTGGCATTGCTTACCTTTCCGTGCCGCGCTTAATGCTGGCTATTACTTCTTTTGCTTTTGCAATCTATCTTTTACCGGGTATGTGGGGCGCTCCATTAAAAGCCTTAAGCGCTTTTGTGCCGCCGATGGGTACCCAGGACTTTGTCTCCGGAGGTGGCGGAAGTACCGCAGCTCATGGAGATGCCAAAGGACCGAGGCCGGTGAAATATGTAGACAAATTGCACATGTATGAGCCTAATGTGGCTAAGGAACATGGCCTGGTTACCTATTTTGATGTAGATGAAGCTAAAGCAGCCGCTAAAATCCTGAAAAAGCCGCTCATGATCGACTTTACCGGCATTACCTGTGTGAACTGCCGTAAGATGGAAGGACAGGTATGGTCCAATCCTGAGGTGATGAAAATGATGAAAGAAGACTTTGTGGTTGTATCGCTGTATGGTGATTATGATAAAGAAGACCTGCCTAAAGAAGAGCAATTTTTCTCTAAAGCATTAAATGCAAAAGTAGTGACCCTGGGCGATAAAGTAGATGACTACCAGGCTTCCCGCTTTAATTCAAATACACAACCCTTTTACTTCTTTATAGACGAAAATGATGTGCAGCTTCATCCGAAAGGATATGAGTATGACCCTTCGGTGCCTAAATTTATTGCACACCTGAAAGAAGTCATTGCAAAATACAAGGAACTGCATCCTTAAAATTTTTTCATATGGAATAACGTTGTTGGAAGAAAGTATTCCGGCAACGTTTTTTATTTATAGCAATTCATGTCTTTTATAAGATTATCGGTCCAAAAAATTTTGTATCAGTTGCTGATCCTGGTCTTGTTTTATACCTTGTTCAGGGGCTTGTTCTATGCATTCAACCTATCAGAAATACAGGCGGTTGACAAAGGACAATTATGGTCAGTCATAAAGGGCGGACTGAGGTTTGACCTGGCGGCCATCATGTACCTGAATGCGCTTTGGATCTTGCTGACCTTAGTCTTTCCATTGGACATTAAACAAAAAGCGCTGCGGCATTTCATCTCCTTTACCTTCTGGTTTCCCAACACCATAGCCTTTTTACTGGAGATCAGCGACTGGGTGTACTTTAACTTCAACCGTAAACGCGCTACCATAGAGATCTTTGACCTCATCTTTTCCAAAGGCGATTTCCTGAATTTGTTGCCCAATTACCTGCAGAAATTCTGGTTTGTACCCATCATTGCTGTGCTTGCCATTGCCTTGCTGATCTGGTCTCATAAATGGCTGAACCGCCGTTTTACGGCACGATGGCGCATCTTTGTTCAGCTGAATTTCAGGAATAATCGTACAGATCGTTTTGTCCTCAGGCCACTGTGTATCTTGTTGCTGGCAGGCATCGCGGTAATACTGATCCGCGGTGGTTTCCAGCTGCAGCCTATAGCCAACCGTACCGCGGTGCTGTACACCAGTCCGGCACAGTCGCCCCTGGTGCTGAACACGCCCTTTTCCATCATCAGTTCGCTGGAAAGCGGCCGGCTGGAGGACGTTCATTTTATGGAAGATGCACAGGCCGATCAGCTCATCCAACCCATCAAGCAATACCACCAGGATCCCGGTTGGGCCAAAAAGAATGTTGTGGTTATTGTCTGGGAGAGTTTTTCCAAAAGATATACTAAAGAAGGGGGCAGTATAGGCGTTACCCCTTTCTTTGACAGTTTGAGTGCAAAAGGACATTTATTTACCAATGCTTATGCCAATGCTTTAAGGTCTAATGAAGGTGTACCGGCTATTTTTTCCGGTTTCCCGGCAATGATGGAAGGTCCGGCGATCAATTCTATCTATGCCAATACTGTCGTAGATGCCTTACCGGCACTGCTTAAAGCAGAAGGCTACACCACTGCATTTTTCCATGGAGGCACTAATGGCACTATGGGTTTTGATGTGTATGCTAAAAGAGCTGGTTTTGATCACTATTTTGGCAGGACAGAATATGCCAATGAAAAAGATTTTGACGGTACCTGGGGCATCTGGGACAAGCCCTTCCTGGACTTTGCCCTTCAGAAAATAAGTACTTTTAAACAACCGTTTTTTACGGGCATTTTTACCCTTACCTCTCATGTGCCCTTTCATGTGCCTAAAGGCTTTAAACCCACGGCACCGGGCTTTGACCGGGATATTGAGATCAGTATGAATTATACCGACTGGGCATTGTCGCAGTTCTTTAAGCAGGCTGTAGCCCAGGAATGGTATCATAATACAGTATTTGTCATTACTGCCGATCACACCAATCCTTATGTAGATAATCCCTTCCAGGGCGAGGGCCTGGGCAGGTACCAGGTGCCCATCCTGATCATAGATCCGGGCAATGCTGCCCTAAATGAAAAAGACAGTACGCTGGTGCAACAGTTGGATATTATCCCTTCTGTGCTGGATTACCTCAAATATCCTAAACCCTTTTTTGCATTGGGCAACAGCGCCTGGGATAGCTTGGCCAATCGTTTCTTCATCACCTACCTGTCCGGGAATTATAATATGATCCGGAACGGCTATCATATCAAAACAAAAGGATTTGATATGGCTGAGATCTACCGCTATCCCCAGGATAGTGCCGATACGCAGAATATCTACGTACAGGAAAAGAACGCCTTGCCCGTAAAGGAGACCGAAAGCTATTTTAAGGCATTGATACAAATACTGCACAAAGGCATGATTAATGATCGGTTAAGTCTGCATACTTACCCTGCAAAGAGCGGAACACAATAGTTTTTTCGTTATTTTTGTAGGATATAGACTAATTGAAAAAACTGCATGCAAGTCCCTATTTTAAGTAAAGAACAGATTGCCCGTAAGATAAAAAGAATGGCTTATGAGATCTGGGAAGAAAACAGCAAAGAGCAGGAAGTCATCATTTTTGGCATCGCCGAAGGTGGCGCCGTTTTGGCATCTTCCTTAAAAAAGGTTTTAGACAAAGAGTCTGACCTTAAAACTACACTAGAGATCCTGAAATTAGACAAGAACGACGTTACCAGCTTTAACTATACTCCTTCTGCTGATATTAAGGGCAAGAGTATCGTAATAGTTGATGATGTAGCCAATTCCGGGAAAACTTTATTGTATGTGATGAAGCCGCTGCTTGATTTTGCACCCAAGAAGATCCAGCTGGTGGTACTCGTGGACCGGAAGCATAAAAACTATCCTGTGGTGCCCGATGTGATCGGTTTTTCTGTAGCTTCCACTTTACAGGAGCATATTCTCGTCAGTTGCGAAGGCGACAAGATTACGGGCGCATTTTTAGAATAAGTCAAAATGGCGCTAAAATTTTGTTTGTATGATTATTGCTGACGATATAGTATTATCTTAGCACATACAAGGTTTAGATCTGGAGCGAAGGATAGAACGAATTGTTAACGAATTAATCAAAGAAAAAATGGATTCGAATTTCTCACAAAGAGTGAAAGATATTATCTCTTACAGCCGGGAAGAGGCTATAAGACTGGGTAATCCTTTTATCGGAACGGAGCATTTTCTTTTAGGTATCTTAAGGGAAGGTGCAGGCACGCCTACGCATATCTTGAACGCTATGAATGCTGATATGAACGGCATTAAAAATGATATTGAAAACCTGATCAGAGACACCGACAGCAATGGGCAGCAGGTAACCAACCTGCCTTTGACCCGCCAGGCGGAAAAAGTGATCAGACTGGCGATACTGGAAGCTAAAGCACTGAAAAGTACGATAGTGGAAGCAGAGCACCTGATGTTATCTATCTTGAAAAACAAAGAAAGCGCTACCGCAGAAGTATTGAAAGGATATAGTATCACCTATGACAAGTTCATCGAAGAACTGTCTCATATTATGGGCGGCGATGTGAGCGGTCAGGGTGAAGGAGATGGTGGTGGCGGTGGCTACGACTATGAAGGGGATGAGCCTAAGCAAAAACCGGCAAATCCCGGGAACAGCAAATCCAAAACCCCGGTTCTGGACAACTTTGGCCGTGACGTTACCCGCATGGCAGAGATTGGCAGCTTAGATCCTATCGTAGGTCGTGAAAAAGAGATCGAGCGTGTATCGCAGATCTTGTCGCGCCGTAAGAAAAACAATCCTATCCTGATCGGTGAACCTGGTGTGGGTAAAACAGCGATCGTTGAGGGCCTGGCTTTACGTATTGTACAGCGCAAAGTGAGCCGCGTACTTTTCGATAAGAGAGTCATCTCCCTCGACTTGGCAGCCCTGGTTGCCGGTACCAAATACCGCGGACAGTTTGAAGAGCGCATGAAAGCAATCATGAATGAACTGGAAAAAAACAAAGATGTGATCCTGTTTATTGATGAGATCCATACGATCGTAGGTGCCGGTGGCGCAAGCGGTTCCCTGGATGCTTCCAATATCTTCAAGCCGGCATTGGCGCGTGGCGAACTGCAATGTATCGGTGCATCCACTTTGGATGAATACCGTAATAATATTGAGAAAGATGGTGCCTTAGACCGTCGTTTCCAGAAAGTATTGATCGAAGCACCTTCTATTGATGAAGCCATCACGATCTTAAATAACATCCGTCCCAAATACGAAGAGTTCCATAACGTTAGCTATGACCAGGAAGCGATTGAAGCCTGTGTGAAGCTGAGTGAGCGCTATATGACCGATCGTTTATTGCCGGATAAAGCTATTGATGTATTGGATGAAGTAGGGGCACGTGTGCACCTGAAAAATATCAATGTGCCGCAGAACGTACTGGAACTGGAAGCGAAGATCGAAGATATTAAACTGGAGAAGAACAGGGTAGTGAAAAGCCAGCGCTTTGAAGAGGCTGCTGCTTTGAGAGACCGTGAGAAAAAACTCGGGGAAGAACTGGAAAAAGCAAAACAGGACTGGGAAGAAGAGGTTAAGAATAAGCGTTACCCGATCACAGAAGAGGATATTGCAGAGGTGATCAGCATGATGACCGGTATCCCTGTGATGAGAATGGTAGAAGCAGAATCTGAAAAACTGCGTCGTATGGGCGATGATCTTAAAGGGTCTGTAGTAGGCCAGGATGAAGCGGTAGGTAAGGTAGTGAAAGCTATTCAGCGTAACCGTGTAGGCTTGAAAGATCCTAAGAAACCGATCGGTTCCTTTATCTTCTTAGGCCCTACTGGTGTGGGTAAAACAGAGTTGGCCCGTACATTGGCCCGCCAGATATTTGACAGTGAAGATGCGCTGGTGCGTGTGGACATGAGTGAGTACATGGAGAAATTCTCTTTGAGCCGCCTGATCGGTGCGCCTCCGGGATATGTGGGTTATGAAGAAGGCGGACAACTGACGGAAAAAATCCGCAGAAAGCCTTATTCTGTAGTCCTGCTGGATGAGATCGAGAAAGCACATCCTGATATTTTCAATATCCTGTTGCAGGTGTTGGATGACGGACAGCTGACAGACGGATTGGGTAGAAAAGTAGACTTTAAGAATACCATCATCATCATGACCTCTAATATTGGTGTACGCCAGTTGAAAGAGTTCGGAGATGGTGTAGGTTTTGCTACCTCTGCCAAGACTTCCAATACAGAAGAGAACAACCGTGCGGTGATTGAAAAAGCGCTTAAGCGTACCTTCAGTCCTGAGTTCCTGAACCGTATTGATGATGTGATCATCTTCAATACCCTGACAGAAGCGGATATCAATGTGATCATCGATATCATTATGAAAGGTGTGTTGAACCGGATGAAAGATCTCGGATTCTCCCTGACACTGACTGACTCGGCCCGTAAATTCCTGGTAGAAAAAGGTTATGACCAGCAGTTTGGTGCAAGACCGCTGCACAGGGCTATTCAGAAATACCTTGAAGATCCTTTGGCAGAAGAAATTCTGAGCAAAAATCTTGGGGAAGGAGATAAAGCGCATGCTGATTTTGATGAAGCCACAGGAAAGATCGTATTTAAGATCACCAAACCCGGTGCTAAAAAGTCTGCCAAACCAAAGGGCAGCAGTGCCACACCGGAGGCAGATGATGCCAAATCTGAAGAATAATCCGTTGATTTTTTAATATACGATAAGCCTTGTCATTTTTGACAAGGCTTATTTTTTTATGCCAGGTATTTTATACCTAACTTATTGATTTTTATTTAATTGTTAGTCTATTTGGAATGACTTTTATGAATAGTGTTCTGGCGGACACGCATCAATTTGTTATTAATATTTTTATAATGCTTAATGTGCTTTATATTGCAGTACATTTTAAAGATTATGAAATATATATTGATCGTTTTATTTATACTCAGCAGTCCCTTGATTTATGGCCAGGATACGCTTTTTTATAAAGGAAATGAACAGGTGAACAACAGGGAAAGTTGTACTTATTTCCAGTTTGATACAAAGAATAAAAAGAAGGACCTGTATACCACAAAATCTTATTATAAGGACGGGAGGAAACGTTCGGTTTTTACTTATGTGATCAATGAAAAGGGCTTTAATACCCTGCATGGAAAGAAGCGCCAGTGGTTTGAAAACGGGCATAAAAAGCAGGTTGCTTCATATAAGAACGGTCAGTTGAATGGTAAAGTGAGCTCTCATTATGCCAATGGGAAGATCAAGCGCCGGGATGTGTACAAAAACGGTGCGTTGGTGAAAGGTAAATGCTGGGATGAACAGGGGCATGAGGTAGCACACAAACCGTTTTTTGTCAAAGCAGCTTACGCCGGAGGGGATGGTAAGCGTCAACGCTTCTTCCTGGACCATTTACGCTACCCGGCAGTTGCCCGGGAAAATGAAATACAGGGTAAGGTGATCCTCGATTTTGTCATTAAAGAAGACGGTTCCATAGAGGGAATTAAAGTAGTACAATCAGTACATGAAGCATTAGACCTGGAAGCAAAAAGGGTTATTGGCACCATGCCTAAGTGGATCCCGGCTTCAGAAGATGATGAACCGGTAAGGTCTTATTTCCAGATCCCGATCCAGTTCCGCTTGCAATAGCTGAGCTTATTTTAAAGGAAACTATTTTCATTTAATACTGTTCAAAATGAAAAGGATATTATTCATTCCATTATTGATTTTAATACACAGCTTCTCCTTAAAGGCACAGTTAAACCTGAACGTGACAGATAGTACTGTGTGCAAGGGAACCTCCTTCCAGGTTTGTGCCAATATCCCCCCGGTAAATCTTTCCGGGCTGAATTTCGATGACCGTTTCTCGGCAGTCATCAATATAGGCTTTCCCTTTACTTTTTACGGGCAGACGGTGACACAGTGCGTGATCTCCGAAAATAATTTCATCACTTTTGATCTTGGGTTTGCCAATTTAGCTTCTGCTAATTACACTTATAATAATTCTTTGAGCGCCGGGGAGTTGAACCGGGCGATCCTGTTTCCCTACCAGGATGTGGATATATCTTTCGGAGGTACCATCAGGTATATGACCGTGGGGCAGGCACCCAACCGGAAGTTTGTGGTCGAGTTTTGCGATGTTGCTTATTTCTATACTAATTGCCATAATTTAAAAACAAGAAACCAGCTGGTGCTCTATGAAGGGACCAATGAAATTGAGATGCACCTGGGACAGGTGGCTTATTGCTCTGCCTGGCCTTTGTCAGGCCCTAACGGGCATGCGGTACAGGGAATCAGGGGAGGGGGGAATCAAATGTTTGTTACCGGCAGAGGCCCTAACAGTGCTCCCTGGACCGTAAACAGTACAGCTCCCCAGAGCTATAAATTCACACCATCCGGTGCCAATGCCTATACGCTCAATACAGTGCCTTACAGCCCGGTACCTTTTATTTTACAGAACCAGGGTGCTTATGCCTGGTATGCTGGTAATGCAACTACTCCTTTTGCGACTTCAGTTTGTGCCACGATTACACCTGATACGGCTATCGATTATTATGTAGTTAAATATACCGGTCCTGTAGGTTGCGGTGCCAGTAGCACGAGCACGCTATTAGATACGGTCCAGGTGAATTACCAGCCCATACAGGCCATAAAAGCACTCAGTTATTGTGCCAACCAGTTGCCGGCAAGCTGGAACGGGGTCACCATTCCGGCAGGGGCAAGTTCCAATACACATTATGATACCGTATTGATTCCGGGTAGCGGCAATGCCTGTGATACTAATTTTATTATTGACCTGACCGTAACGCCTTTAATTGTACCGGCGTTCAACCAGGTAGCGCCTGTTTGTACAGGTGCTGCTATTGCTGCCTTACCGACCACTTCAAACAATGGGATCACCGGTAGCTGGAGCCCTGCGATCAATAATACTACTACGACCACTTATGCCTTTACACCCGGTGCCGGGCAATGTGCGGGTACCACAACGATGACGATAGTGGTTACGCCTATCCTTACGCCAACTTTTACGCAAGTGGCTCCCGTATGTACCGGGGCAGCAATGAATCCATTACCGACAACCTCTAATAACGGGATTACGGGTACCTGGTCACCAGCCCTGAATAATACGCAAACCACTGTTTACACCTTTACGCCCAATGCCGGGCAGTGTGCAGGCACGGCTACGATGAGCATTGTAGTCAATCCCGTACTCACACCGACTTTTAATACGGTACCGGCTATTTGTGCCGGAGCTGCACTAAATCCTTTGCCGGGCACTTCATTAAACGGCATTTCCGGTACCTGGTCGCCTGCCCTGAATAATAGCCAGACAACTACTTATACCTTTACACCTTCTGCGGGACAATGTGGTACCGTCACTACGATGACGATTACTGTCAATCCTTCCATAGCGCCTACATTTAATGCGGTAGCGCCTATCTGTGCCGGGACGGCGCTTAGTGCTTTACCGACTACCTCTTTAAATGGCATCTCCGGTACCTGGTCGCCAGCTTTGAATAATACCGCAACCACCACCTATACCTTTACGCCTGGTACCGGGCAATGTGCCAGTACGGCAACGATGACCATCGTGGTTAATCCCGTGGCGACACCGGTTTTTACACAGGTAGCCCCTGTCTGTGCCGGAGCAACTATTGCCGCCTTACCGACTACTTCAAATAATGGGATCACCGGTAGCTGGAGTCCTGCAATCAATAATGCCACTACGACAACTTATACCTTTATACCCACTGCCGGACAGTGTGCCGCTACGGCAACGATGAGTATAGTTGTTAATCCTATCCTTACACCATCTTTTACGCAGGTAGCGCCTATCTGTATCGGAGGAACATTGAACCCTTTGCCCACTACCTCTAATAACGGCATAACGGGTACCTGGTCGCCTGCACTGAATAATAACCAGACGACCACTTATACCTTTACACCAGCCGCAGGGCAGTGTGCCGGCAGCACTACCATGACAATTAATGTCAATCCTTCTGTAGTACCTGCATTCAATACTGTAGCACCTATTTGCGCCGGAGCTGCTTTAAATGCTTTGCCCTTAACCTCCCTGAACGGTATATCCGGTACCTGGTCGCCAGCTTTGAATAATACAGCGACTACCACTTATACCTTTACTCCTAATGCCGGGCAGTGCGGCAGCCCGGTACAGCTTACGATACAGGTGATCCCGAATGTGACACCGGTATTTACGCAGGTAGCGCCTATATGCCCGGGAACGGCCCTGAATGCTTTGCCCACGACCTCCAACAATGGCATTAGCGGTACCTGGTCACCTGCCTTAAACAATATGATCACCACCACTTATACGTTTACACCAGGCAGCGGCCAAACCTGTGTATTGCCGGCAAGTATGCAGATCACGGTGTTGCCTTATTTAACCGGTCAAAGAAATATAACGATCTGTGAAGGCAGCTCCTACACGTTTAAGGGCATAACCTATACCAGTTCTGTTTCCGGGGTCAGCGATACGATTGCCAATGCAACAACTTGTGATAGTATTGTGACCCTGAACCTCACTGTTCGTCCTAAAACATATGGTACGGAGCAGGCGGTGATTTGCGAGGGTGCTGCTTACCTGTTCAATGGACAGAGCTATACCACTAATAATAATACCGCAAAAGATACACTGGTCAATCAATGGGGCTGTGACAGTATCGTAACGCTCAACCTGCAGGTCATGCCGGTAAACCCTACACTGGCCAGGGACACGGTGGAGGGCTGTGGTGTGGTGATGTATCAGGGTCAGCAGTATTTATCCAATGCTGAATTTATTGATACCCTGAGTACCGCATTGGGCTGTGACAGTATTTATAAAATAGTTACCGTATTGGTTTTCCCGGAATACCATGATACACTTGTACTGGATGTACCGGGTTGTGATAGTGCGGTCTACAACCAGCAGCGCTATTATGCATCCACACAGTTGAGCGAAGTTTATCGCACCGTTCATGGTTGTGACAGCCTGGTAAAGATCATCAATATTGACGTGCATCACTTTGAGCTGTCTGCTGTTGCTGATCCCGAAAGGCCTTATGCCGGGGAGTCTTTTACGATAGCAGCATTTGCTGCAAACAATGTGGCTTTTGATGTGCTGTCCTGGACCCCTGCAAGTTTATTTCCCAATCAGACGGCGAAAACGCAACGTATTGCATTAACGGAGCCATACCAGATCTTGGTAACGGGTAGCTCAAAAGGCTGTGTAGATACGGCGATCGTAAATATCGGTGACCTGCCTATTTATAGTACCGATGTGAAAATGCCCAATGCCTTCAGTCCGAACGGCGATGGTAAAAATGATGTGTTCAGGCCTGTATTTAAAATAGACCGGGCTTATACTTTGGAGCGCTTTTCTGTATATAACCGCTATGGCCAGGTGATCTATACTACTTCCAATGTGAATTCCGGCTGGGATGGATATTACAAAGGAAGGTTGCAAGACCAGGGTGTTTATTATTATATCGTCAAGATCAAGTTTATGGATGGTACAGAAAGGACTTTGAACGGTGATGTGACTTTGATCCGCTAAGTATTTACAGCCCTTTGCTGCTTCTTCGGCAGGCTCAGCCTGATTCAGTAGTCATCCCGTGCGAAATGAAAAGGAAGCCGAGGGATCTCGATGCCGGATAAAACCTATAAGGTTTCAAAAACCTTATAGGTTTAAGCGATTAAGTGATGTTTTTATTCGCTTTTATTCACCATTCACAATTAACCATTAATCATTCACCATTCATTTAAAGGATCTTTTCCAGGTAATGCTTATCTATGCCCCAGTAAGTTTTTATTTTATTCAATTCTTTTAGGAAATTTTCTTTGGCAACAGGAGCAGGGTTTTTCTTTTTCTGCGCGATGATGAGCACATTCTTAGGAGTATGCAGATCGGAAATGAAGTCCACTACTTTGGTATGGTAGCCATAGTATTCCAGGATCAGCGTGCGGATGCTGTCAGTGATCATCTCGGCCTGTCTTTCAAAAAATAAACCGTACTTCAGGATGAAGTCCATATCTGCAGCAGGCTGGCCCTGGCTCATGGCTTTACGGATCTGCTTATGACAACAGGGGGCCACAACGATCAGTTCGGCCTGGTTGTGGATGCCCTTGGCAATGGCATCGTCTGTTGCCGTATCGCAGGCATGCAGGGCGATGAGCACATCCAGCTTTTCCGGCTGGTAGTCTTCTATCACTCCTTTTTCAAAATGCAATCCTTCAAATGCCGACTCTGCGGCGATCTTATTGCAGAGGTCTACCATGTCCTGGCGGTATTCCACACCGGTCACTTTGGTCTTACGCTGCAATTCATTGCTCAGGTAATCATAGAGTGCAAAGGTAAGGTAGCCTTTGCCGGAGCCCATATCGGCTACGTTGATCGTACGCTCTGCCCCGAACTCTTTAAGCATAGAGCTGAGTATTTCGATGTAGTGGTTGATCTGTTTGTATTTGTCCTGTGCATTTTTGTAGACCTTACCTGTGGCATCGGTGATCTGTAAAGCATGGAGGTAAGGCTTATGCGTATCAGAGAGCTTTCTTTGCCTGGCCTTATCATGTGTTTCAGGCAGCAGCTCTTGCTGGCTGGCCTTTCTGCGGATAAACTTGCTATGACCTTGTTTATGAATACTTATTTCCTCATCGCCTTCCAGGGAAAACATAGTGATAATATGGAACTGAGCAGTCCCGAAATAGTTAGCGATCTCTTCCAGGGATGCAGAAATATCATAATTCTTAACAATGTCCCTCGTTTTATAGCGGTAGGTGAAACTTAATTTCGGGGTATTTTTAATGGATACTTTCTTAATGTAAATATTTTTCAGGTCTTCATCCCCTTTATATGCGCTCAGGGTAATCTTTATAAAACTACCGCTTTCCATGCGTTGAGAAAAGGCTGCTTCAAATTGTTGCCAGGCTGTTTGCATATAATATTGCTGTTTAAAGGTCTGAAAAGGATAAACCGTCAATGTCTCCAATCGGCCTTATGAGGGGCAGGGTGCTGGTGTACATTGACGGTATGTTTATCTGTAACCCGGTGTTGCCGGGAAAATTTTAGTGTTTAAAATGTCTCTGCCCGGTCATTACCATTACCAGGTTATTGGTCTGGCAATATTCAATGCTGTCTTTGTCCCTGATGGAACCTCCGGGCTGGATGAAGGCAGTAATACCGGCTTCATGTCCTATCTGTACACAATCATTGAACGGGAAAAATGCATCAGAGGCCAATACCGCACCGTTCAGGTCGAAATTGAACTGCCTGGCTTTTTCAATCGCATGTCTCAGGGCATCTACGCGACTGGTCTGTCCGCAACCTTTACCTACTAATTGTTTGTCTTTAACCAAAGCAATGGCATTACTTTTTAAGTGCTTGCAGATAATGTTGGCAAAAGTAAGGGCTTGTTTTTCTTCTTCTGTGGCAGTACGTCCGCCTACTTCTTCCCATTTCTCAAAGCTACCTTTGTCGAGGTCTTGTACCAGGGTACCGTTGAGTACCGATTTGAAACTCGTAGTCAGTAAAGAGGTGTTTTCTTTTAAAGCAAGTAAGATCCTGTTCTTCTTGGATTTTAAGATAGCCAGGGCTTCTTCACTATAGGCCGGGGCGATCAACACTTCAAAGAAGATCTCGTTAATCGCATTGGCTGTAGCGGCATCTACTTCTTTATTACATACCAGCACACCACCGAAGGCGCTTTCCGGGTCACCGGACAATGCGGCTTTCCAGGCATCATGCAGTGCTGTCCTGGCTGCTACGCCACAAACATTGGTATGCTTGATGATGCCAAACATAGCGTCTGTGCTGTCGGAGAAGTCAGCATGCAACTGAACCGCTGCATCTACATCTACCAGGTTGTTGTATGAAAGTTCTTTACCGTGTAATTGGTTGAATACCTCATCCAGGTTGCCATAAAAGGCTGCTGTCTGGTGCGGATTTTCTCCGTAACGTAAGCCCTGTTTGCTTTTCAGCGGCTGTATAATGGATGCATTAAAATAGTTGTTGATGGCAATGTCATAGTTCATCACTACTTCAAATGCTTTAGCTGCAAAAGTTCTTCTTTGCTCCAGGCTTAAAGCGCCTTCCTGGCTGTCTAATAATTCTTTTAATACTGAATAATCGTTTTTGTCTGCAATTACAGTAAGATCAGCGAAGTTTTTGGCCGCAGCACGGATCATGGAAGGACCGCCGATGTCGATCTTTTCAATGATCAGTTGCTCTTCATTGGTCTGCGCCAGGGTCTCTTCAAAAGGATAGAGGTCTACGATGACCAGGTCAATTTCCGGGATATTGTATTGACGCATTTCTTTCATGTCCTGCTCATTACTTCTGCGCCCCAGGATACCGCCAAATACGGTAGGGTGTAAGGTTTTTACCCTTCCGCCAAGGATAGCCGGGTAGGAGGTAATGTTTTCAACCGGGATGCAAGGAATATTCAGTTCTTCAATAAATTTTTGCGTCCCGCCGGTAGAGTAGATGTTGACACCCTGCTGGTTCAGCGTTTCCACCAATGGCCCCAGGCCATCTTTGTAGAATACAGAAATTAATGCAGATTGAATTTTCTTGTTTGACATAAAGCCTTGCTATTTTGAATATTAAATAAAATTAAGCTGCAAAGTTCTGTAAATTAATCTAGTATTCAAAAATCATGCTGTTTAATTATTTGCAGGCTATGCCCCAGATGTTTGTATGCCTTTGTATTTATATGCGTAACTATTTTTTATTCATAGCAAAATGCTTTTTTAATCTGTAGTTCATACCGGCCCGAACAAGGTTTTTTTAAAAAAACGTAAATTCGCTGGTTGATTTTATTTTTCAGGAGGTTTTACAGGCCTGAAGTAACATTAAAAATGACCGGATGAAACAGGTTCGTAATATATTTTATGTCGGTACCATCGCACTTTTTTCTGTGCTGATCTACTGGAGTGTCAGTAAAGGTGCAGGCCTGGAAGCCGGGAAGGAAATTGTGCGGCCCAATACGGAGGCGAGTCAGTGGGACACTTTCTTAATGAGTGTACAGGATAATTTGCATCATCCCCTGGCTTTATTGCTGGTACAGATCATTACCATTATTCTTGCTGCCCGGTTTATGGGCTGGCTGTGTACCAAGATCGGGCAGCCTACGGTGATCGGGGAGATGCTGGCCGGGATCTTGCTCGGACCTTCTTTACTGGGGCAGGTAGCGCCGGAGTTTTCAGCGGTCCTGTTTCCCATTACTTCCCTGGGCAACCTGCAGATGCTGAGCCAGATCGGTCTTATCTTTTTTATGTTTATCGTGGGCATGGAGCTGGACCTGAAAGTGTTGCGGAATAAGGCCAATGATGCGGTCGTGATCAGTCATGCGAGTATTATCATGCCATTTGCACTGGGTATCGGTCTTGCCTATTTTGTCTACGAGCAGTTTGCCCCCGAGGGCACGCAGTTCCTTTCTTTTGCTTTATTTATCGGTATTGCCATGTCTATAACTGCCTTCCCGGTACTGGCCAGGATCGTGCAGGAAAGGGGCATTCACAAAACCCGGCTGGGTACTATCGTGATCACCTGTGCAGCGGCTGATGATATTACGGCCTGGTGTTTACTCGCTGCGGTGATCGCTATTGTGAAAGCGGGCAGTATGTTGAGTGCTTTGTACATTATGGGCCTGGCAGCCATATATGTATTGGTGATGATCAAGGTGGTAAGGCCTTTTTTGCACCGGGTAGGTGCCTTGATCACGGCCAGGGGTATTGTCAGTAAACCTTATGTAGCGCTCTTTTTCCTGACGCTGTTATTGTCTGCTGTGGCTACAGAAGTGATCGGGATCCATGCTTTGTTCGGGGCTTTTATGGCAGGTGCCATCATGCCGGAGAACAATAAGTTCCGCGCTATGTTTATCGAAAAGATAGAGGATGTCGCGCTTATCGTTTTGTTACCCCTGTTTTTTGTGTTTACGGGTTTACGTACCCAGATCGGCCTGTTGAATGACTGGGAGCTCTGGAAATATACCTTCCTCATCATCCTGGTGGCGGTAGTAGGTAAGTTTGTGGGTTCCATGGTTGCTGCCCGGGTGGTGGGTCAGAACTGGCGCGACAGCCTGATGATAGGGGCGCTGATGAATACGCGCGGACTGATGGAACTGGTGGTGCTGAATATTGGTTATGACCTGGGTGTGCTGACCCCGGAGATCTTTGCGATGATGGTGATCATGGCCCTGGTGACTACTTTTATGACGGGACCTACTTTATCGCTGATCGGCAGGTTCTTTAAAAAAGAAATTACGGAGGAGCGCAAACCCGAGGAACATAAGTCGAAGGTCCTGTATGCTTTTGATGAGCCGGAAGCCGGGCGGCAACTGGTGAAGATAGGTGCGGCCATCTTTAATGGTGCGGAGACACAGTACACCGCAGCGCATTTTGCCGAAGCGGAAGATATGCACTTGTATGATATAGCGGCTTATGAGAACAAAGTGTTTCAGCCTGCGGTACAGGTGGCGAAAAAGCAGGACCTGAGCCTGAAGACACACTTTGCCGCTGCCGGTGATGTGGATACGGCATTGATCGAAAAAACGCATAAGGGCAAATATGATATGCTGTTGATGGAATGCAGCCCATCTATTTATGATGGTACGGCGCTGGGTAAGATCCTGGGCTTTACTTCCCGGATCATTAACCTGGATAAGCTCTACCGGAGTATTGCCCGGAAGGCTGAGGTGGCCTCCTGGAATGTGATCGATGAGTCCATCTCTTCTATAGCCGATCGTTTAAATATTGATTTCGGGATACTGGTGCCTAAGAAAATGGAGGAGATCAGGCATGTATTGATTCCTTTTGGCGGCATCGGGGATATTTTCCTGTTTCATTATATGAAAAACCTGGCGATTGCACCGGATATATCGATCACGGTAGCGGCTACGGATGCCAATGCTATCCAGAGCCTGGAAAACCTCATCAGTAGTAAGGGCTGGGTGAATATTGCCGAGAAGGTGACTATTGTAGATATCAAGACCATCAGCCGGAAAGATAAGACTGCTGTGGACCTCATCATTTCCAGCCTGGCTACCTGGGTGGGCCTGGTGCGCGAGAATAAGGGTTGGGCTTCTGTAGAAAGCTCTTCCCTGGTCATTTCAAAATCGTATGAGACACACAGTAAGGAGTCGGTGAATTAGTCTGCTGCAACAGCTATAAGGATGCTATGTGTTTCTTTCTGGTCCTGTTGTCTCTGGTAATCGACCTCAATTTGCTTTAATACCCGGAAGCCATTTCCTTTTAACAGGTGTATGAGATCTTCTGCAGGATGGTAATAAAAATACAATCGGTCTCCCGTGCTCCCGGTCACCATACCGGACTGTTCCGGCTTTCCGGCAACGAAGCTGAGGTAAATAATACCTCCGGGTTGCAGCATCGTTTTTGTATCTTCCAGGAGTGATTTCACTTCTTCCGGACTGAGGTAAGGCAGGCAGAAGCCACTGATGATGGCCTCAAATTTCTGGTCCAATTCTTTGATCTTCCGGGCATCTAATACCTTAAAATCGGCTTGGGGATTGTTTTTCTGTGCCAGTGCTACCATATTGGGTGCAAAGTCTGTGCCGAGTATCTTTAGATCCGGCCTCTGGCCGGAGAGATAGTTACAGATATTGCCGGGGCCGCAGCCTATTTCTAAAACATGGGCCGGTGAGGCTTTGATATAGCTACAGAATAAATCATAGCTTTCATTGTAAAGATCCAGGTGCATGAACTTTTCCTGGTACAGATCGCCTATCTTATTCCAGGTGTTGTAGGTTTCCTGTGCGGCATCATTCATAGGTTAATGGTTTTGGTGTTTAGTTGATCGTAGCGGCTTCCAGTTCTTGTATCAGTAAGGATTTGACTAAGGTGAATGCATAGTCCCGGGCTTCTGCATAGGAAAATCCATAGCGACGCGGAATGTTCCTCAGGTGTTCCGGGAAGCGGTCCAGTATGGTGTCATAATACAGGTCCAGCATGTCGTCTGAGGGCAATTCGAAGCCGATGCTGAGCTGGAACCTGCGGAGTAATGCGGTATCCACAATTTCCGGGTGATTGGTAGCGCAGATCAGCAGGGCATTTCCGGGATAGTAATCGATCAGTTGAATGATGGTGTTCACCAGTCTTCTCATTTCTCCTACATCTTTATCATCATTACCCCTGGCCTTGCCGATCTGGTCAAACTCGTCGAGGAAGAGCACTGCTTTGTCGCGCCCGGCTTTTTCAAAGATCATCTTCATGTTCTGGGAGGTTTCCCCGATCCTTGCATTGATCACATTGGCGAGGTTCAGGATGAGGATAGGCTTGTTGAGGGCGGTGGCTATTGCTTTGGCAGCCGTTGTCTTGCCGCAGCCCGAAGCCCCGTGCAGGAGTATTTTATTGTTAACCGGTAATCCGTAAGCATTTAATTGGTCAATAAAACGATGTTCTTTGATCAGTTGTTCAATAGTCAGCTGGTTGTCTTTGTCCAGGAAGACATCTTGCAGCAGTACTGCTTCTTTATCGTTTATGATCAGGTCAAATAGATTCATAAGGGTATTTAAGGGTATGTATTGCTGTAGGGAAGGGATCAGACTTTTTTGAGCGTCTGCCATTTTTCGGCAGGTACCTGGTAGTGTTGCATCTGCTGAATCAGTTGGTCTACCTCCTGCTCCACGATGATCATTTCTTTGTAGGCGCTATTCAGGAATCCTTTCGCTACCATTTTGTCGATCATGGCGATGAGTTCATCATAGAATCCGTCAATATTCAGGATGCCGATGGGTTTTTCATGCAGGGAGAGCTGCGCCCAGGTCAGCATTTCAAAGAGTTCTTCCAGTGTGCCGTAGCCGCCCGGTAGGGCGATCACACCGCTGCAGAGGTCGTTCATCTTCTGCTTGCGCTCATGCATGGTGTCCACCAGGATCAGTTCGCTGAGCCCGGAATGGGCAATTTCTTTGTTTTGGAGGAAGCGCGGGAGCACGCCTATTGCGGTGCCTCCCTGCTCGATTGCACCATTGGCCACAGCTCCCATGAGTCCTATGGCGGCACCTCCATAGATCAGGCTGATGTTGCGCTGTGCCAATGTCTGGCCCAGGAGATAGGCCTGCTCTGTAAATTGTGCTTCATTGCCCGTACTGGAGCCGCAAAAGACGGTGATACTATTCATATTTTATTACTGGTTCTGGTATTAAAATTGGGATTAGTCGCAATTGCCGTTGATGTCGCAGCTCGGGCCGGACTGGATATCCAGTTTTATCTCCGGGTGCTGTTCTTTCCACTCGGTATGCGATTGTGTTAAGGTCTGTAGAAAGGCCTCAACGGGCTGAGCACCGGAGATGGCATATTTACGGTCAAAGACAAAGAAGGGAACGCCATTCACCCCGATCTGGCGGGCTTCCCCGATATCGGCATGCACGGCTTTGGCATACTGCTCGTCCTGCAAAGCGGTCTCCCGGTCTGCGCTGCTGAGGCCCAGCTCTGCGAAGATGGCTAATTGCACGGCTTCATCGGCAATGTCTTTTTCCTCCGTAAAGTAGGCTTTAAAGAACAGTTCTTCTGCCTGGTCGCCCAAGCCTTTAGCGGAGGCAAATTGCAGTAAGCGATGGGTGTTAAAGGTATTCACCACTTTGGTATGCTCCAGTTTATACTCCAGGCCGGAGGCGGCTGCCATATTGGCTACAGAGCCCAGGGCTTCGCGGGTTTGCTCTATGCTCCAGCCTCTCTTGTTGGCCAGGTATTCCATATGTGTTTGCCCGGCTTCCTGTGCGGTAACCGAGGGGTCCAGCTGGAAGCTTTTCCAGCTTATTTCAATGTCTTTAGTGTCGGGAAACTGCGCCAGGGCAGCTTCAAAATGTCTTTTTCCTATATAGCAGAAGGGGCATACTACATCGCTCCAGATCTCTACTTTCATGTTGCTTAATTTTTAATGGCAGGTTTGCTGCGCAAAATTAAGTGAATTTGATGGTTTACGGGCGGCTTTGTCCCTGAGGCATAGAATGTGGTTATAGGGGGATAGAGGTGGGGAAGGCCAGGCTTTCTGTAATCATGGCAACTTTTCTTATAAAATTGCGGTTTTAGTTAATAGGATTACAAAAACAAAAAACGGGGCTTGCCTTGTTTTTATTTATTTCTTCTTCTTGGGCAATTTATTAATGCCCCCACACAATCTTCACAGCCGAGATCTTTTCCAGCTCCAGCCTTGTCTCTGGCACCGTTTCGAAACCATTTTTCAGGTAAAAGCCCAGGGGGGAGCGGTAGGGCGCTCCGCCTGATCTGATGGCCCGGTCATGGTCGATCACCCAGCCATTGAGTACCCGGTGCTTCGATTGCAGCTTTTTCAGCATTGTGCTGCCCAGGCCTTGCCCATGTATTTGGCTGTCGAGGATGATGGCAAACCATTGTTCCCCCTCTCTTTCAAAGGTGAGGGCCCAGCCCTGCAGATTTTCCTGTTCATCGACCAGCAGGTAGTGCAGCGGCGCTGTCAAGCCTTGCAGGTAATGGCTGAATTCCTCCTCTTGCTGGTAGGCTAAAGTATCGGGGTATTCCTTGTTCCACAGGCGAACTACCTGCTCCTGCTGTTCCTTTGTTAATTCTTTTTGTTCTATGATTTTCATGAGCGGCTGATGCTTGTTTTAGGGTGAAAAATGCAGTCTTAAATGCGCCTGGTAAATATACGCAAAATGCAGGTTTATGCTATTTAAGCAGGCACCCTGCTTCGACAGAGCGCAGGGGGACAGCAGGCGTGATGTCCCCCTGAGACTGGTTGAAGGGTTAAATGAGGCTCGTCGAGCGCAATGTAATGGAGTCGAGAAATCTCCATGCCGGATAAACCTATAAGGTTTCAAAAACCTTATAGGTTTTGGTCAAATCAGGAGATGTCTCCACGTGCTGGCGATTGGTCGACATGACGGACGGTGCTCTGTCATCAGGAGTCCGGTTTATAGGTGTTCCCTCACGGCTTCGACAAACGCAGCTTGATACCAAACGCGCTGTCATCCTGAGTTCCGTCAAAGGGTGGTGTGTTTAGAGAAAGAGTGAATCATGTTTCGACAGGCTCAACAGGACAGCAGGGGGTATTGTCACCCTGAGTCCTCTCGAAGGCTGGGGCGTTTAAAAAAAGAGCGTATTCTGTTGCGACAGGTGCAACAGGATACGCTCTTCCAGGAGCAACAAGCTAATATTGCTCTTATCTTATCAGCGTTACCTCACCCGAGAACACCTTATTCGTGCCATCCAGGAAGTAGATCACCAGCTTGTAGCTGTAGACCCCATTGTCCGCAGGGCGGCCATTGTGCATCCCGTCCCAGCCATTGTTCAGGTTAGCCGTAGCGTGTACCAGCTGACCATAGCGGTTATAGATATTGAACTCGATGGTATTGTATGCACGTTCCAGCTTCAGTACCGGCCGGAACATATCATTCAGGCCATCCCCGTTAGGACTAAAGGCATTCGGTACGGCCACATCTTTGCTGTATTCCCTCGGGTTGATGTCTACCCGGAACTCATCTTCACAACCTTCTCTCGACCTCGCCCTTACGATGACCTGTGCCGGTTCGGTAAAGGATGCTTTCTGGCTTTTGGCGGTCTGATCGCTGAAGGCGCCGGCAGGTGACCAGGACAAGACTTTGTAGTCGTTGCCATAATAGCTGGAGGTCTTAAATTCTATGCGCTCCATCTCATATGGATCATCGGGGCTCATGCTCAGCTCCAGCTTGAACTGGTACACTTTGATGTTGAAATCGCGGTACACACTGTCACAACCATACTGGTTCCTCAGTGTATCTCTTACCTGTGCATCGGCGCTATAGCGAATGCCGTTGACATAGACTTCATCGCAACCCATGGTATCTATCTTTTGTACATAGGCCCGGGTCTCGTGTACCGTGATCTCTACCCTGCGGTAGATACTGTCACAGCCGAAGGCGCTGTAGAGGGTGTCGTTGAAGATGGTGGAAGCGGTATAATCGGTGCCTTCAAAACGGACGACATCACAACCGGACTCCTGTACCAGTAAAGGTTGGGGTACTATGTTGAGCACGGTCAGGTTCAGGGTCACCATACTGTCGCAACCCTGTGCGGTAGGGAAGTTGTGTACTACGCCGCTCTGGCTGCTGGTATAAACATATGGCCCGAAGGTATAGCTGTCACCCAGGCAGATGGTATCGTTTAATGTCGTTGTGGGTGCCGGGGTTACGATCAGGTTAAGGGTCAAGATGCTGTCGCAGCCGTACTGGTTCACCAGGGTATCCCTGGCTGTGGTATTGCTGGCGGTATAGGTAATTCCATTGAAAGTATAGGAATGGCCCTGGCAGATCACGACGCTTTGTGTACCGCTTGTTACCGGGTTAATGGTCAGGTTAAGGCTAACGATACTGTCACAACCGTACTGGTTCACTAAAGTATCTTTGGCTGTGTAATTGCTGCTGGTGTAAGTAATGCCATTGAAGGTAAAGCTTTGTCCCTGGCAGAGTACGGTAGTCTGGGTGCCATAAGTGATGGGGTTCACGGTCAGGTGCAGGGTCACAATGCTGTCACAGCCCTGTGCATTCTGTACCGTATCTTTTGCAGTATTATTACTTGTGGTGTACACGATACCGTTAAAGGTATAGCTCTGTCCCTGGCAGATCACCATGGTCTGGATTCCCGTCAGTGGCGGGCTTACGGTAAGGTTCATGGTCACGATACTGTCGCAGCCCTGTGCAGTCTGGAAGGTATGCAGGACTCCGCTCTGGCTCGTGGTATAGATCGTTCCGCCAAAGTTATAGCTATTGCCCTGGCAGATCACCGGGTTAATGGTATGGGTTGGTGGCGGGGTAACGGTCAGGTTCATTGTCACGATGCTGTCACAGCCCTGTGCGGTCTGGAAGGTATGGACCACCCCGGTCTGGTTGCTGGTATAAACAGTACCGGCAAAGGTATAGCTGTTGCCCTGGCAGATCACGGGATTGATGGTGTTGGTAATCGCAGGGGTTACAGTCAGATGTAAGGTAACGATGCTGTCGCAACCCTGTGCATTCTGTAGGGTATCTTTTGCGGTATTATTACTGCTGGTATAGGTAATACCATTAAAGGTATAGCTCTGTCCCTGGCAGATGGTGGTGGTCTGTATACCAGTCAGCGGTGGGCTTACGGTCAGGTTCATGGTCACGATGCTGTCGCAACCTTGAGCGGTCTGGAAGGTATGGACTACCCCTGTCTGGCTCGTGGTATAATTGGTACCTCCGAAGCTGTAGCTATTACCCTGGCAGATCACGGGATTGATGGTATGGGTAAGCGCAGGCGTTACCGTCAGGTTTAAGGTCACAATGCTGTCGCAACCCTGTGCGGTCTGCAGAGTATCTTTTGCGGTATTGTTGCCTGTAGTATAGGTAATACCGTTAAAGGTATAGCTCTGTCCCTGGCAGATGGTGGTATTCTGGATACCGGTCAGCGGTGGGCTTACGGTCAGGTTCATGGTCACGATACTGTCACAGCCCTGAGTGGTCTGGAAGGTATGGACTACTCCGCTCTGGCTGCTGGTGTAATTGGTACCTCCGAAGCTGTAGCTGTTACCCTGGCAGATCACGGGATTAATGGTGTTGGTGATCGCAGTGGTCACGGTCAGGTTTAAAGTAACAATGCTGTCACAGCCGTATTGGTTCTGCAGGGTATCTTTTGCGGTATTGTTGCCTGTAGTATAGGTAATACCGTTAAAGGTATAGCTCTGTCCCTGGCAGATGGTAGTGGTCTGGGTGCCGGTCAATGCCGGGCTTACGGTCAGGTTCATGGTCACGATGCTATCGCAACCTTGCGCGGTCTGGAATGTATGTACTACTCCGCTCTGGCTCGTAGTGTAATTGGTACCCCCAAAGTTATAGGTACTTCCATGACAGATCACGGGATTGATGGTACTGGTATAAGCCGGATTGACCGTAAGGTTCAGGGTAATGATGCTGTCGCAGCCGTACTGGTTAACTAAAGTATCTTTTGCTGTATTGTTGCTTGTCGTATAGTTGATGCCATTAAAGGTATAGCTCTGTCCCTGGCAGATAGACACCGTCTTTATGCTCGTCGTTGCCGGTTTTACGGTGATACAAATGCTGTCAGAGCAAAGCAAAACATTGTTATTGTCATACATTCTTAAGGTAAAGCAAGTATCTCTTGTGGCCGTGAACATAAAGCTGTCTACTCCGGTGAGGCCATTGCTCCAGACCTTGGTGGTGCTCAGGCAGGGGCCTGCCAGTATTTTTATATTATCCAGGCCCCAGTTATCGCAACAGGAACCGGAACCGAATTTCTGGATCCAGCGGAACCGGGTATTGCCACTGAGTGCCGCTGCCGGGATGGGCACGGTATAGGTATTCCAGGTGGTAAACGCAGTAGGTCCCGAAATGGAGGCATTGCCACCGGGATTGGCCGGTAATACCATACCCCAGGGACTGTAATACAGGAATTCTACCCAGGTAGTGCCGCCGTTAAGGCTGTATTCCAGGGACACGCCTTCATCCTGTTCATCAGGCCCTTCGCAGGGAGAAGCGCCTCCTTGTATGGCATAGCGCATATCGAATTCAAGGAAGCCCCCGGAGCAGACATTCATACTCCCGGTAACAATGTTTGGCGTTCCTGTAGCGGTAGAGGCCCAGAAGTAAGGCGTATTGTCCAGGCTCGGGCCACAGGTGTTGGCATTAAAATTAGCAGTTCCTGAGATGGCCCAGCCGGAGGGTAGCTGGTTCTGGTTAAAATTGAATACCTGGTTGGGTGGAAATAAAGCACCTGTAGACTTGATCTTTACCTGCCTGCCCTGGCATACGCTGGTATCTGATGCAGATAGGTTAAGCTGGCAATTCAGGGGGCTGATGGTGAGGTATAGGGTGACGATACTGTCACAGCCGGAACCTGTGGTAAAGGTATGTTGCACCCCGGATTGAGCGGTGGAATAGACGGTGCCGCCAAAATTATAAGACTGGCCCGGGTAGATACTGGCATTGATAGTACTGGTGATTGGCGGGTTGACGGTCAGGTTCAGGGTAACGATACTGTCGCATCCCTGGGCGGTGAGGAAGGTGTCTTTAGCCGTATTATTACTCGTTGTGTAAGTAATGCCGTTAAAGCTAAAGCTTTGGCCCTGGCAGATGCTTACCGTGCGCACACTTGTTTTGACCGGTGCTACAGTTATGGTATGTGTGGTGGTATTGCCCGGACAGCCATTAGTGGTAGGGCTAATGGTATAGACGACCGTGCCTGCTACAGCGCCGGTGGTGCTCAGGGTTTGCGCTATATTAGCGCCATTCCCGGCCGAGGCCCCGGTCACCCCGGTTTGCACGGCAGTCCAGGTATAGGTAGTACCGCTTAAGTTACTGCTTAAGGCTATATTTGTGGTATTGCCACTGCATAGATTTTGTGTAGGAGAGGTAGCAGTAGCTACGGGAACAGGTTTTACGGTGATATTGCCTGTGGTGCTTAATCCGCTGTTAGCGCCCCCCGTCAGGGTAATGGTATAGTTGTAGGTGCCCGGAGTGGAGGGTGTGCCGCTAATGGTAACGACATTGTTCAGGAAACTGCTGCTTACTCCGGAAGGAAGGTTGCTTACGGTAGCACCGGTAGCGCTGGGCGTACTATAAGTGATGTTATTGATAGCGGTATTCGGGCATACCGACTGGTTGTCGGAGCCTGCGCCTGAAGTAAGGGTAATGCCATAAGGCACGATAGAGAAATTACTGAAAAGGTTACCTCCGTTGCCGGTATTATCACAGTTACCTATGGTAATATATTGAATGGCTGCTGTGGCCACAATTGTATCGGTAAAAACTTGCCAGGCAAGTGCATTTTGCGTGCCGCTGAGTAAGGTGAAGGCCCCGGGTGTGCTGCATACAGAGCCGTAAGCACCGCTGCAGTTAGTAGGAGCTGCCGTAGTTCCTACGACCATAAAACTGTGATTCCCGGCTATGATACTACTTGTGCCGAGTATACCTACGCATACGTTCATGGACACTATATAGGATTGGCCGATCGTTAAGGCTGTGCCCAGGTTGTATGAAAAGGATTCTCCGAAGCTCATAACGGCCTGCCCGGTATAGCCGGCAGGAGGGGTGCACCTGGAAGCCGCGCAGTCAACATTTACCCGGCAATTGGTCCATCCGTTGGGCGCGGTAGTGGCAGCGCAGTTGGTGTAAGCAAAGGGGGTGGGTACCAGGCTCTGTCCTTGAGATCGTAAGCCGGCAAGCACAAGCAGGATCAGGAGTAGTATGTTTTTCATACAAATGGTATTATGGACCGGTGCATTATATTCATTACCTGCTCATTTTAATAAATGATTGCATTAAATGATAGTCAGGAATGAACGATACCGATTAGTTAAGGTTATCAATAAACTCTGTTAAGCCTTTCATAATAAGCTTATTGACAAATTTATCGATAAGATATTGCATTTATTTGCATAAGTGTACAGAGCGGGGTTATTAGTGTACCAAAAGTTGATGGAGATGTATGTAGCTGAAGGTAGGCGGGTACTCATCTAAGGGGTGGAAAGGGCATAGCTAAACGCATAAAAAGCCCCGGGATCCTTTTGTATTGATCCCGGGGCTCTGTACCCTAATGAAAATGATGCTGTTGCAGCAGCATGTTGATTGTGCTATTGAGCTTTTACTATTTTGTATGTTGAAGCCTGGCCATTTTTGCCGGTGATGCGGACATAGTAGATGCCCTCACTAAACTGTCTTAAGGAAATATGCAGGTCTGTCTTCCCGGCTGCCTGGCGGTAAACTAAGCTTCCGGTAGCAGTATAAAGTTCGATGCGTTCATCAGCGCTCAATCCTGTAATATAAAGGTCATTTTTTGCAGGATTGGGATAGACCCGGATCTTGTTTTCCCGGTCGAAAAGGATATTACGTACCGGGCTGTAGTCATAGTGCCCATCCATACTCCATTGCTTTAACCGATAGTAGTTCTGTCCCTTGAGCGGCTCCATATCTGTAAAGCTGTACCGGGACTTTATGTTAGTAGTCCCATCCGGGGCCAGGCTTGCCACAAAACCTGATGTGGTCCAGTTGCGGCCATCTTCACTCCTTTCGATATCAAAACCTTTGCAATGTTGCTCACTGGCCGTAAGCCATTCCAGCACTACCGTCGCTTCTTGCTTAAGTGCGGTAAAGCTTAGTAATTGTACGGGAAGAGGGGTGAGTACATTACTCGTTTTAGAGAGGTAAGCGGCATTGACATTGCCCGTTGCCGGAATACCGGACCCTATCCTTACCGTACTGGTGTGGATGCCGGTCTGGCTTTGCTCCGGCAGGCCGGAGCTCCAGATGCCTGCACCTACATAGCGGGTGATGAAAGCATTGGTATCGTCATAGTCCGGGCCATCGGTTATCGGTGAATTATGTTGCAGGCGCACATTGCTTGCCGGGCCGCCAAAGATGTGCCAGGTGCGGTCCATGCCGTTATCGGGAGCCGTCTCTGCTGATGCAGAAGCAGCGTAGTCCTGTACACTTACATGGTAGGTATTGAGACCGGAGACTACGGCAGGGGTATAGTCGCCTTCAGCAATACCCAGAGGGAAGGTGAAAGAGCCGGAGATCGTATTTTCTTTTACCATATGTCCCTCGATGCTGTTGCCGGTTGAGACCATCCTGTAAGGGCCGTAATTGCTGATGGTACTGTTGTCGCCAAAGATGAAATCATTACCGTTCAGCAACACATCGGCCTGGTGGATCTCAAAAGAAAAGTCTTTGCCGATCTTTAAAGCCGCTGCCAGCGGAGCTGAAGGATTAACTGTAGCAAAGCCGGGATCGGCAATGTCGCTTAAGACAATATTCCCGGGATTATGGTGTTCAATATTAAGGGTGATAAAGTCGCCGTTATTGCCATCCAGGCGGGTTTCCCCGGCCAGGGTAGTATAAAAGGTATTATTGGCAGGATTGGCTATCATAAGCTTTCCGCTGCCCGTGATCTGTGCCCCCGGGGCAATCCATATATTTTTACTGTACAATACGTGTACGCCGTTTATTTCCCAGACTGCATTAGGCCCTATATATAGGCTTTCTGCATATTCAAAGGTCGAGTCGCTGGCCGCAGTATACCTGTAGCTGTTATCTACCAGGCTGCTGCCCGGGCCGCTTTGCGCGATCCCTGTAGCCGAAGCGGCAACTGCCCATGATAAGCCAAGGAGAATTTTTGATCGATTCATGTGAATGATGTTGTTTTGAAAATTAATAAATCCTTGTTGCTATCACTATGGGCGCTGGCGCACGATCCTGGAACCTGAAATTTTATATAAGGCACCGCTGGGAAGTGCGTTGTCTGCTTCTGTATCGGTCAGGTACACGGGTAGCACACCGATCACTTCATTGACGTTTTTCCATTGTAGCGTACTTGTGCCATTGGTTCCCCCGGCATTGGTCTGCACGCTTAATACCTGGTTGCTTAAGCCCGCTGTGCGCGGAAAGGTATATACGCCTTCAATAGTCCCGTCTGTCTTTTTGAAATCAAAGGTGATCCCGGAAAGTTTTTCAATGGCCATTGCAGCACGTTCGCCCGTTGATTTGTTGTGGCTGAGGGTTACATTGCCGCTGGTGCCATTGCTTTGGGTCCATATTTCAGCAGAGATGGTCTGGGTGGAATTGTTGGATACGATACCGGCAGTGCCCCCGGTAGCAGAAGAGATGGCTGCGATGTTACCGCCGCCCAGGCCATTGTTGGACTGCAAATTGGCTATGCCGTCGTAAAGGCTGATGACACTGGATTTAGTGGCGGCCGCAAGACTCGGGTTATCGGCTACATATAATATATTCATCGGCACGCCAAAGTCGGTGAAATTGGTTTGGATACCGCCATTGTAAGCTCCGTTGGTGTAATGAGCTTTCACATCACCCACAACCTCCAGTTGCTGATCGGAAGGGGTATTTTTATTAATGGCTACTTTACCCATCTGGTAAATGTCCTGGTTATTGGCTGTTGCATCGGCTGAGGAATTCTGCACTTTCCAGGGCTCCGGTTGATTGATACGGACCCATTGGCTTCCGTTGTTGTAATAATATCCGGGTGTTACATCGGCAGTACTGGCCGTGTTATACACCGTCATGCCTGCTACATGTGCCGTTAAAGGCGCTGCAGTATTGAGTGCAGTAAGGGCTACTCTGGGCAGCAGCAGGCCTTTGTTGTTACTTTCCAGTTCCAAAACAGCATTACCGCTTGGTTGCGGTGTGCTGCTTATTGATCCGTCTTTAATTTTTGTTTGTGCCATGGCACTTGCAGTCATCATCATGAATGCGACTGCCGGTAAATACATTTGTGTTTTCATCTTGTTTGTTTGATTTTGATTGGTTTTAAATTTTAATACTCAATCTTGTTTTTACATGCTTCTTTTTTCAAAATTAGGGACTTGCGGCAAATGTAATTTTTCTTGTTGAACTTTGATATACAAGTACTTATGTTTTTTATAAAAAAAAATGTTTTAGGTTTTTTTCTACGGGAATACCCCCATAATTTTCGCTAAAAATTGATTAAATGACAGATTTCCTGATCCTGTTCCGGAAATTTTACGCAGTTTTTTTTGATCAAAATATGCTGCTTTATTTGTGATAAAGAGAGCTGGAGGAGGTAACAAAACAGAAGTGAGCTGATGCGCCTAAATGAAGTATGTTGTCAATTTTGTATATTTACACAACAGCTTTCTCTCATATGGAACATTTATTGTTGCTTCATGGTGCTTTAGGGCATCCCGGGTATTTCGATTTTATTAAAGAAAAATTTTCAGGCATCTATACCTTACATACGCCGGTCTTTGAAGGCCATGCGGGCGAGCCTTTTACTGAATTGAGCATTGGGGCTTATGTGGCGCAGATCAATAAGTACTGCATGGAAAACGACCTGGACCAGGTGTCCATCTTTGGCTATAGCATGGGTGGTTATGTGGGCCTGTGTTATGCGGCACAGTTCCCCGAAAAGGTAACGGCTATTATGACCCTGGCCACTAAACTGAACTGGTCTCCGGAGATAGCCGCGAAAGAGGCCGGTATGCTTGATCCGGCAGTGATCAAAGAAAAAGTGCCCCGGTTTGCAGATTACCTGCATCAGCTTCACGGGGAGGATTGGGAGCAGCTTTGCAGCACTGTTGCCACACTTTTATCGGACCTTGGAGCAAAGCCTTTATTGACGGGGTCTGAGTTTGGGGCTATCCGGGCAAAGGCACAGCTAATGGTAGGGGATAAGGATAATATGGTGAGTGTTGAAGAAACGTTTAATGCTGCCCGGCAGATAAAAGAATCCAGTTTTGCAGTATTGCCGGCAACGATCCATCCCTTTGAAAAAGTGAACCGGCCGCTTGTCCTGAAGCTGATGGAAGATTTCTTTAAAGTTTAAAAAAACCTGTTTATGCAGTTTGGAAAAGTAAGCCAACCCGAATTGGTCGATTTCAGTTTACCTGCCGATCATCCCGATACGAAGCGGGTGCTGAAGCAGTATAAGAAGAAGGCTCCTTTTGAAGTTTATGTAGGTTGTGCCAAATGGAACAGGACCGATCTCAAAGGCTTTTACCCCAAGGGGACTAAAGATGAACTGACTTATTATGCTACGCAGTTCAACAGTATAGAGCTGAACGCTACCTTTTACGGGATGCCGGACTGGAAGCAGGTGGAAACCTGGAAAGATAAGACCCCGGAGGGTTTCCGGTTTTTTCCTAAATTGAGCAATAGCATCAGCCATTTCAGGCGGCTGATTGATGTGCAGGCACTGGTAGAGCAGTTTTGCGGTGCGGTGAGTGCATTTGAAGACAAGCTGGGTATGGTCTTCCTGCAGTTGCATGATAATTTCAAGCCTAAAGATGTTGAACGGCTGCAGTATATGCTGGAGCATTTTCCTGCCGGGATCCCACTGGGGGTGGAGGTAAGGAATGAAGCTTGGTTTGCTGACAAATCTGTTTTTGAGCAATATAGCCATTTGCTGGAACGCCTGCATATGGCCAATATTATTGTAGATACGGCAGGTCGCCGGGATATGTTACATATGCGCTTAACAGGCCCTGAAGCTTTTGTGCGCTATGTGGGCGCTAATCATTCTTCGGATATTGAACGGCTGGACGAGTGGATTGAGCGCATAAAAGTGTGGCGCAAAGCAGGTTTGCAAAAGCTTTATTTCTTCGTGCACCAGAATATAGAACGCGCATCTCCTTTACTGGCGGCGCATTTCATTAAAAAGATCAACCAGGCATTTGACCTTGATCTTACTATCCCTGATAAGGCCGAGGCTATAGCACCAGGTTTGTTTTAAGGGTTTCCATACAATAATTCATCCCGGTAGAGTGCCGTTAATTGTTCAAATGAGATCCTGTTGGCTGCTCTTGCAGAAGGGGAGAACAGGATGACCAGTTCCAGCTCGCGGCCATTCATGTTTAAGCTGCTTTTTACAGGCTTGGGCATTTTCGGGAATTTATGTTTTATACCCTTTGTCTCGAGGTAATTCAGGAACCATTTTGCCGCGCTTACTTTGCCGGAGCTGCTGGTAAAGATAATTTTCTGCAGGGAAGGTCTTGTGTCAATAATATGCAGGATATCCATATAGGCCAGGGCTTCCAGGTTTTCGTCCAGTGAGTTGTTGTCTTTGCGGTTAATGGTTTTTCCCATATCTGTGATGGTGATCTTTAACTGGTCCAGCAAGGCTTTGCGTTCTGTTACGGCCTCTGCTCCCGTACTATGAAGCAATTCTTTCCCGGCAATCACTGAAAGCAATTTCCAGAAAAAATTTCTTTTGTTGGGGTAGAAAAAGTCAAAGCTCCAGTTCCTTTTTGTAGGCGGAAAAGTACCTATGATAAGGGTTTTGCTGTCCTCAGCACCATACCAGTTCCAGGGATGTTGTTCTATAGTTTCCATAAGCAGATCATGTATATGTCTTTATTGATCGGATTGAGCCGGAGGTTTACCAATAGCTGCCCTCCTTCTCGGTAAGGTAGCGCCAGTAGCGCTTGGGTACATGCTGTATATGCAGCTTCATGTTCCTGCGTGCTTCTATATTGGTGCTTTTAAAATAATCTTTCCATAGGGTGGTGTACAGGGCTTCCTGCTCATCGAGCGTGATCTCCGAATCGGAAACGGTAAGCGCCTGCTCCTGCTTAAAGTCGATCTGTACCTCATGTACGGCCTGCAGGTCGTAGTGGATGCCATACTTCCGTTTTTCATCGTAGATGAGCCAGGGCTGGTCGGCATAGCGGTTTTTGAAGTGCCGGATGATCAGGGGCAGGACATTGAAGTCGGGGTTTACGAGGGCAAAGAACATCCCGTTATTGCTTTTCTTAAAACGGATAAAGGCTTCCATCCTGTGTTTTTCCCGGTGTACTTTTTGCGACATCTGTGCGATACTTAATACGGCTTCATGGCCGTAATTGCTGTCATAACCTTTGGGATGATCGAAAATATAATGAGCATAGTCAAACAGGTGTTGGAAGATTTCGTCCTGCTCAGACAGGAAGGCGCTGTAGTAGTGTTTTTGGTGGGTAGGGGAGATTTTCTTTTTCAGCCCTTCCCATACTCTTTTTGCTTTGCCGCTATCTGTTGCTACTTCCAGGTGTTCGGCAAACATATCGGGTTTGTACAGGTCTTTATGCCATAGTTTAACCTGCTTATGCCTGCGCTCATAGGATTCAAACACGGCCGTCAGCAGCCCGTAAAAGGTCCCGTCAAAAACATAGGTCTGGTTGTCTGTGTATAACATAATGGGCGTAAAAGATAAACCTGTGATAAGGCTTGACTAAGTTACAGGAAAAACGCTGTGTGAATTGTTTAGTTTTTAATAAAATATAGGTTTTAAGCCTTCATTTAAAGGAGTTATTTACCCATTTGCTCAAATAGTTGCTGGAGTCTTTCTCTCCCGTTTATAGAATGCATGAGTATTGTATTGTCTAAGGTGTCCCGGGTCACAGAAGCCGCTCTGGGCAGCATCTCCTGTTCATAATGAGCTATAGCGGCAGACAGGTCCGCAAAAGAGCCTTCTGTAAGGCTGGCCGCCAGTTCGTAAGCATCCAGCATCGCCATATTCACACCTTCCCCGGCATAGGGCGGCATACGATGTGCGGCATCGCCTAGGAGTGTCAGGTTGGGCTGGGTGCTCCAATGCTGGTCTGCTGGGAAATGGTATTGAGGCCGGGGCACCAACCATAGTTCCTCACTTTGAAACAGTTCCTGCCAGCTGTGGTCCCATGTGCTGAAGGCTTTTTTGAACCAGTCTGCCACCTGGTCTTTGTTATTGAAATCGATGCCGCTTTGTGTTGCCCATGTTTCCGGCACTTTGCAGCCCGTGTAAAAGGAAAGGCTTCCTTCTCCTTTTGTGCTCAGGATAAGGGATTGCTCATTGCCCAATGCAAAGACTTTACCGCCTTTTGCTAATTCCCAGAGGGCCGGTGCGTTTTGTGCGGCATGGTATACATTGCCTTCCACAATGGTGATGCCGGAATATACCGGCCTGATATCGGTAAGGTAGGGGCGGATCCTGGAGTTGGCCCCATCTGCGGCAATCACCAGGTCGGCATAGGCAGAGCTGCCATTGGCAAAATGGAGCTTCCATCCCTGAGCCTGCTTTTCCATAGCGATAAACTGGCTGTCCCAGGCTATGGTATCCGGTGCCAGGGAATTTATTAACAACTCTCTTAAAGGTGCCCGGTCAATTTCCGGGCGGTCCTCGGTGTAATGGCTGTCTTTATGGTCATCTATCCAGATGCGGGCCTGCTCATCTACCAGTCTTAATTTTCCGGCACCTGGCCTGTAATGGGTATAGAACTGTTCTATGAGGCCTGCCTTGCGCAGTGCCTTTAATCCTGAAGTCTCATGCAGGTCCAGTGTAGCGCCCTGCTGGCGCACTTCTTTGTTGGGATCGCGCTCATATACTTTTACCTTTGCTCCTTGTAATTGCAGGAGCCTTGCTAATACCAGTCCGCCGGGACCGCCGCCAATAATGGCTGTTGTTTTATTGTCTAATAGCATAGCGTAATGTTTTTTATTACGGTACAAAATTATTCCGGCGAAAGCGTGGAGAATTGTATAAATCGGTCGTTTGTGTTTTGTTTTAATGTTTTGGGTAAGACCCCGGAGAGTTTTTTAACGGCTTTGATAAAATGGGACTGGTCTGCAAAGTTTTTTTCCGGGAAGAGTTTGCCTTCCTTGATATGCGGGAAGGAGGCACGGAAGCGCAGAATATCGCAATAGGCCTTTAGGGACAAGCCGAATTGCTGGTTGCAATAACGGTTGATCTGGCGGCTGCTCCAGAATACTTTTTCAGATAATGTTTTTACTGGCATTTCGCCCTGTGCTGCATAGATCAGTTCAAAGAGCCTGCGTTTTCTTTCATCTGTTTCTTCTGGCAAAAGGGACCGGATCTGCTGCGTGGCTTTTTTGCAGAACCCCTCAAAGTCCTGCAGGTCACCGACATTGAATCCCCAGAAGCCATCGGGTAGCTGCCGGGCATTGTCCAGGAGGTCGGCTACGGTGCTTTTGAGCATATATTCTACTGCCAATAGTTTGAAGCTGATTGCAAACATCCTGTTCTGTGCTTGCAGCAGGAGCTGGTCTGGCCGGGTATTTAATCCTAGCAGGATGGCCCGGAAAGGTACAGCAGGAGATTGGGAGAAGATGAGATCGATCCGGCCATCGGGGAGGATCACGATTTCTTTATCTTCTGTAGCTTCATTGTGCAATAGCCAGAAGCTTTCTACAAAGTCAGCAAGTTCCGGTTCCGGTTTGATGAGTTGGTAATGTAAAGTATCTGCCATAGTAATTGTCCTGTTACCGGGTTTAAAACAGGCTGAGTTGTTCCGGTGCACCGGTCCTGTATTTGCTTTTACTATTTTGCAGGATGGTTTTCCTGAGCTGTATCGGTTCCGGCTCTGTAAGCTGGAAAGGGCTGTCTGCACAGCGGATAAAATATTGTGCCCTGTTGTAGGAGATGCCCATCTTGCGGAGCTGGTAAATGTGCAGGCGTCCGAACTTGCGGGCCGCAATGATCTTCTGTGCAGACCTGATCCCGATGCCAGGCACGCGAATGATCATTTTATAATCTGCTGTATTGATATCTACCGGGAAGAGTTGCGGATTGCGCAAGGCCCAGGACAGCTTGGGGTCTATCTCCATGTCCAGGTTGGGATGCCCTTCATTGAGTATTTCTTTGACCTCAAAATCGTAAAAACGCATGAGCCAGTCGGTCTGGTAGGGCCGGTTCTCGCGCAGCAGGGGCGGCTGGGTGCCTATAACGGGCATACGGCTGTCGTGGCTGATGGGAATATAGCCGCTATAATAGACCCGTTTTAGCGAAAAATCTTTGTAGTAGGCATCTGCGGTATGCATAATGTCTTTATCAGTCTCTGGCGTAGCCCCTACCACCATCTGTGTACTCTGGCCGGCGGGTACAAATTTGGGTGTGCTTTTGATCAGCTTACGTTCGCTGTTGTACATCTGCGACTGGTCACGGATGAGTCCCAGCTCACGCTTTACTTCTTCATGGGATTTTTCGGGTGCCAGGAGTTTAAGGCCGCTTTCTGTAGGCATTTCTAAATTGATGCTCATACGGTCGGCATATAATCCGGCTTCGGTCACCAGTTCTTCGCTGGCCCCGGGTATGGTTTTGAGGTGGATATAGCCATTGTAGTTTTCTTCCAGGCGCAGTTTCTTTACGATGCGCAGCATCCGTTCCATAGTATAGTCGGCATTTTTGAAGATACCGGAACTAAGGAACAGGCCTTCGATATAATTTCTACGGTAGAAATTCATAGTGAGCGCTACGACCTCTTCTACGGTAAATGCAGCGCGCTTGATATCGTTGCTGCTGCGGGACACGCAGAAGGCGCAGTCGTAGATGCAGAAATTGGTCAGCAGGATCTTGAGCAGGGAGACGCACCTGCCGTCTTCGGTATAAGTATGACAGATACCTGATCCGGTATCGCCAATGCCTTTGCCCGTATTTTTCCGGTCGCTCCCACTGGAGGAGCAGGATACATCGTATTTGGCAGCATCTGCCAGTATGCTCAACTTCTCTCTTATTCTTTCGTACATAGCATAGCTGCTTTTTGTCTATCAAAAATACGGAATCGATAGGTTTATCCATGAGCTGTTTATGCACATAAACATAGATTTATAATTTTATTGTGTTACTATTTGGAAGCAGGAGTTTCGGCACAAGGAAATATTTTTTTAAATAAATGTGAATTTTTTGATGTTTTAATTAGAACCTTTTGTACATTTGCAACTCAATTGGCTGCCCGAGTGGCGAAATTGGTAGACGCACTGTGTTCAGGTCGCAGCGTTCGCAAGGATGTGCTGGTTCGAATCCAGTCTCGGGCACAAAAAAGGTTGTAAGCATTGCTTGCAGCCTTTTTTATTTTTCAGGCTTGCTGCATTTTATTTGGATCAATAAGGGATCAACGGATTAACGGATCAAATACAAAACTTGTGGATTAATAAAAAAAAATAGCTTTGCTATTAGATGAAAAAAGTATTCAGGAAAGTTATTTTGCATTGGTAGAATTGTTTCTGCCAGAGTTTATATTGCAGCATTTTTAGATTATTCCACTTTAAATAGATTCGTGATTCCAGCATACTTAATGTATCATCAGCATATAATGGACAATAATTAGCATCTGAAAACGTGATTTAAATCATTTACTGTTTTTTAAATGATCAATAGCTTTGCCCGTATACTGATAGCGGTTTTACTTCATGGTAAACTGAATTGAAATTTACTTAACCTGGTATAGCCGTTTTAAAATTAAATCTTGATTATATGGAACTGATTGTTGATTATGATAACTTTTTCTTGCCTGTCGCCGATTTGGAAACGGCAAAGAATTTCTACAAGCAAACGCTCGGCCTGGAAACAAAGTTTGACTTCTCCGATAAAGGAATGACTGCCTTTAAAATCGGGCAAAACGAACCTGCTATTATCCTGAGCAGTATGCAGCATGCTAAGCCGGCTATTTGGTTTAAAGTGGATAGCGTTATAGATGCATACCATGCTTTAGCACAAAAGGGTGTTGTCTTTTTGAGTGAACCTTTTGAGATAATGACAGGTCTCGCAGTTGAGTTTAATGACCCTTGTGGAAATAGGTTGGGCTTGACGGACTATTCCAAAACAAAGTAAGTTAAGGGTTTCCGGAACGCTTAGGCGGGAATATTAATGGAATATATTTAATTGGTGGCAGGGCTACTCGCTTACCACAATTATGTTGTTATAAAGGAATGTTTCCTACAAGCGATAACATACTGCCTGATCCATTTATATTACGGGCAGCAATTCCCCATTTTCCTTATTCCAGGCCATCGCTCTTGTGTGATCAACTTAAATGCTGTTCAAAAAATCGGAGCGAATCATTTAAGCATTGATCTATACCACATTCCATTAAGCAGACCAGGAAAGACAGCGGTAACCGATTGGATCAATTCTTATTAATCTGATTTTGCCCTGAGGATACAGAAGCTTATTTCAAGGCCTGGTAGTTCAGTTCTTTGACGGCAAGGCTGTTGGAGCTTTTATAGACCGGTATCAATGCTTCATGCACTATGACGGTCACCTCTTTTGTTCGTCCTGCAAAAATTTCGCCTTGTATGCTGATCTGCTTTTTCGATAATATCTTTAATGTTTTAAGTGCATCGCATTGAACAAATGCCGACATTCCAATTTTTTCAACCTTTTCGGGCAAGCTTACCTCTGTAAGCTTCCTGCACCAGGAAAATGCATATGCATCTATCTCTTTAATGCTTTCCACTAGTTGAACCTTTGTTTTTGCTTCCGGACACTTTAATAAAATTGTTTTGTCCAAATTGTACAATATACCGTCCGCCGATGAAAAATTTTTATTGTGTTCATCCACATCGAACGATGCTATGGCATGACAACGAGAGAATGCAGATGAACCTATAGATGTTACGTTTGCAGGAATCCTGAAAACTTTTAGTGATGAGCAGTCTTCAAAAGCATTACGGGGGATACTTTTAACAGCATCTGGTAAGTCAATGGCTCTTATGTTGCTGTTCCCCTCAAATGATCCGCTCAGGAATGATACTACAGTAGGTGGAAATACATATAAGGACTTTGTGTCCGGTACCTTGATCAGTACCTTCATTTCTTTATCATAGAGTACGCCTTCTGCCGATGTGAAATAAAGATTTTTCTTATCCACTTCTATGGCACTTAGTTTTTCACATCTTGAAAAAACAGATTCACCTATATAGATAATATTTTGGCCGATGTGGATTGACTTCAGATTAATACATCTGAAAAATGCCGCATCTTCTATCGTGATGACTGATGCAGGAATGTTTATTTCCTTTAATGCGGTACAATCTCCAAATGCTCTCTGTCCAATGGTGCGTAGCGAACCGGGCAGCTTGACAGACAAAAGCTTTGGAGACTTATTGAATGCGGCATATCCTATTTTGTCAACGGTAAATTCTTTATTCTGATATTCTATCATTTTGGGTATGGTAATGTGTCCCTCATATTTTCCCTCAATTACTATGGCCATACCATTGGACATTAGTTGATAATTGATATTGTTAACGGTAACCGGCTGAGCTAATGCGCTTGTGGAGCTTATCAAAAGACATAGGAGTGCCATTATTCTGTAAATCATAATTACAAATCTAATGCAAAACGCATAGATAAGGGGTAGGTCAGATCTTTATTTCTTTAAGTCTGTCTACTAACTTTGCCGGTTCCGGGAGGATGCAGGTCTTATAAATTATCTAAATTAAGTGCTTCATTTAGGCTTAAGTTATTTTGGTAGATCAGCTCATATTATTCAATCATCAGGGTTGGTTTAATAAATCTCCATTAGGGAGCATAAAAAGCTAAGAAAGTATTTGGCTTTGGCCTTTTTTATTTCCTGCAATTGCTACGGTATCCGGGAGTGGCGCTTAAAAGATGCTTCGATTTTTTATATTTAAGCATAAATCAGCTAAGCTGAAAATTAAGCGTTTAGCTAAGCTTATCTTACTGATTATACTTTGCTCAGTATTTCGTAGAAGAAGCAGACATTCATTAACTACTTAAGCCGGCATAAAAAATGCACTGTTTGCATAAAAAATAATGATTCTTTCTTTATTGATTTTTTAAAAATGTCATTAATATTGTTCATGGATATGCGATGAAAATATATGATATTGGATCGTGTTTCGTTAAGTAAAAAGACCACATCTGTTCCTTCTTGTTCCCGATTAAATCCCGGTAAGTGCTATCCTGCTGCTCTCTGTATTAGGTTGCGGTTGTAAGCCTGGAAAAGTTTATTGAATTAATAATTTGTAGCATGCCTGGCAATGTTTTGAATTTTAGGTACGCTTAAGAATAAGTAATAGGGTATGAAATTTTATTATTTAGCTATCTTATTGATCAACCTGTTGGGTGCTATTGATGTTTGCGCAAGAGATTGTGAAACTGATGTAATCAAGACTGAAAAAAGGTTAGCAACCAATCTTGAGTATATTAATTATGTTATATCTGGCAACCGTTCCGGTCATGATTTGACGAACACTTATTATACTGTATCGGTATGCTATGCAGTGTTAGGCAACTATGATTCCGCTATTTACTATCTGCCAAAAGATCACACGAGCCTGGTTAACCTGGATGATATATTTTATGAGGAATGCCAAATAACTCATTCGTGGAAAAAAGCTGCGGAGTTGATTGTAGCAGATTTTAAATCAAAACACAGTAACCTGAAAAATCTTGATCTGGCAATGGAATTAACACGTTTGTCCGGCAGAGAGCAAAGTGTAATGTGGTATGGGTTCTATCTGCAAAAAGGATCATCATGTGATAAACTAAAACTCGCTCACCAGCAGCTTCATAAAAAGGCAAAACTCATACTTGAATCTCTTAAAGGTAAGGATTATCCGACAGTTAATGACATAGGAGCAGAGGGTATGAAAAGTCTTTTCCTCCTTATTCAACATTCCGATGATAATGTTGCGCTTCAAAAGCTGTTTAAATCAAAGATGGAAGCAGCCCTTAAAAAACAAACTTACACAGATACCTTGCTGATTACTCAATTGGCTTTTCTTACTGATAGAGTTTTGGTCAATGAAAAGAAACTCCAGGAATATGGTACGCAGTTCGATGAATCTCACCATTTACTTCCAATAAGGGATGCAATAAATGTAAATACACGAAGATTATTGGTCTTTTTAGCACCATTAAATAAGTAGCACTATTATGTTCGTAATTGTATTAGAAAAGAAGGTCGTCTGCCTTTTGGGAAGGATTTTGTAAAAGGAATATGCCTTGTTTAATAAAATGTCTGTAATGCATTTTTAAATTTAGTACTGATTAGGAAAAATGATTGAGGTTATGCCATTTTGTATTGAAAAATATTATCTAAATTAAGGCTTATAAACTTCCCTATATTTCGAAAGGTGCTTATGAGAATTCATAGGTTTTGTTTAAGTATTAAGTCGGTTGATCTGTTTTTACAAAAGGCTCTTTTCTGACTTACAGTAGTTAACTAATTGATGTTCATATTCTGTTTTAATTAGTCGAATATTTCTGTATTTATCTAAAAAAATAATTGAAAAAAGTATCGGGATTTTTGAAAAAAAGCTATTAATATTGTTCATGGATATGCGATTAAAATATATGATATTGGATCGCGTTTCGTTAAAAAAGACCACACCTGTTCCTTCTTGTACCTGGCTAGATTCCGGTATTTATTCAGTTCTCCCCACTCTCATCTTTAATACAAGTTTTGCGATGCAAATTATGCATCGCTCGCGATATTGTGTAGCTACAGATTGCGGTCTTTACTCCTTTCTCAGACCAAAGAAAAAATAGAAAAGGAAAGCGCTGAAACCCATATGCGTTAAGGGAATTTTCACTACAAATTTTTTACTATGTTATTAGAAAAATTAAATTCAAAAAATTTTGAAACCTTAACTCCACAGAAACTTCATTTAGTTACAGGTGGAGGAATGACAGGAAAGGGTAGTATAGTCATTAAGACTGAAACCAAAAGAGAGATTTTTTATGACGGGGATGGAAAGCCTTGGGATATTACCTTGTACAAGGACCATTATATGTCATTTAATAGCGATGATACCGAAGGATGTTATTACGGAGTAGGTTATTACGAGGGGGGGTGGGAGCTTAGGTAAAAAAGTATCAAACCTATTTGTAGAAATCAATATTATGCATAATTAAATTTTAAGACATGAATTTTGAAAAATTAAGTGTAGGGAAATTTACTACATTATCAAAGGAAAAATTACAACATATTGTTGGAGGGGACTTTACTGGTGGAGGTAGTGCTACCCTTGATGAAAAACATGAAACCTGGGTAGATCAAAAAGGTAATATCCAAACAAAAAGCTCATATTTTATTAGAAACTATTTAAGTGACGATATGAGAAATGGAACTATGTGTTTTACCTGGGAAGGAGAAGGTTATTGGACTACGCGATAATTAACAGATAGTTGCATATTTAGATTTTAATGAAAAGCCTAATGTTTTTAAGAAGATATTGAATCGCTAATTGTTTGAGTTTAATATGTCAACTATCTTTTCTTAATAAAATGCTCAATTTATGAATTTCAAACTTTTGGCTATTTTACTAGTGTTTTCGAAAACTGCCCTATGCCAAGTGCAAGATATTGATTTAAAATACTTTGGCTTAACCTATAAAGCAGAATCATTCATCGTTGATGGAGCGTATGATGATGCGTTAAACACTTACGAAGAAGCCTTAAGGTTGAGAAAACCTTTTGCAGATGATGTTTATAATGCTGCTGTATGTGCTATTTTTTTAAAAAAAGATTAATATAGCCCAAAGTGGCTAATAAAGAGTAGTTTACAAGAACCGAAAGTGCTATCGGTAACGATTTAGTAATGGTGCTTACTGCACTCGCTTTCATCTGATTACCTTGTAAATCATTACCGCAAATTTAATAAAAAAAAGGGTTAAGTCGTAGTGTACTTAACCCTTTTTCTGCTTTTTCCAATATACATCATAAGGTGTTATAAAATAAATCTTCCCCAATATGGGGGCAACCTGTGATATTGGTTTGATTAATATTTCCAAGTTTTGACAAATCAAAGTAGATGTTAATCCGAAACTAATAGACCCAATATCTAAACGTCTAAACTTATGGAAATCGTGTTAAACAAAATACTATCGGAAATTCAGCATCAGGAAGATAAGCTATCTTCTCAAATGATGCAAACTGCGGATGAGGCTTACCAAATGACCTTATTCCTAAAGGAAATGCTGTTTACTATAAAAATGAAAGTCTTACAGACTGGATTTAAGGATGAACAGCAGGAAATCAATTTTTTCAAGAATATCAAACCGCAGATTTTAGGAAAACTTATTTATTACAATAAGGTATTCCGTATCGAAACTACCTGCCCCGTAAGTGCTGGGAGAATACACCAAAGTTATTTTGAAAACCAACTAAAAATTCTGAAATCCGAATACAAGGAAAGCATATCCAATGAGGATTTTTACAGGTACTATCGTGCAGGCAGAACCGACCGTGACCATAATTATTTCAGGCTCGGAAAAATCAATTACCACGATGGTCTAAAAAGTAATGTATTTGAAATTGACCTTAGCTTTTCTACTTATTTCGATAACAAAGTTGCCCATATTATAGCCAATGAATTACTCTATACTTTTTTGCTTACCAAAATAAATCCTGAAAAAAATCCCGATACCATTTTAATGAACGGGGATGCGAGCAAAGACATCTCGTGGACTAACTCGCAAAATGCACTGATAGAATTGATTTACGCCCTGTATGCTTCCAAATCTATTGCACACGGTAAAATAGGCATCAGAAAATTGGCGTTGATTTTTCAAATCTTATTCCGAACGCCTTTGAACGATATACATCATTCTTTCCACCGAATGAAAACAAGGGCAGGCTCCCGGACAGTGTTTTTAGACCAACTCAAAATTTTCCTCGAAGAGTATATGGATAAAGACCTTTAGCAATATCATCGTAAGGGTTTGAAAGCAGTACACAATATGTACTGCTTTTTCTTTGCCCATATCTGCCAATTGGTAAATTTTGGCAAAAGGCTACCGCAAAATATCCCAACCCCGCTAAAACCCTTATTAAACAAGGGTTTTTCTCATTGTAAAAAATTTGAAAAAAGTGCCAAACCAATGGGTACGTATTGGCAGACAAACACTGCCACACTTCTGAATTTTGTCCTGTGAATATTAAACAACAGTGCTATGAACATTATAACAGTTGACGAAGAAGTATGGAAGCACCTCAACGAACGGTTGAAAGCCATTAGCGAATATATCCTCAAACTGGAAGATACAAGCTACGATAGTTTGTGGCTCAACAACCACGAAGTCTGCCAGTATCTCCACATCAGCGAAAAAACGTTGTGGCGTATGCGCACCAACGGGCAGATAGCTTTTTCAAAAATGTACGGGCAGTATTACTATACGATTGGTGCTATCAAGGAAATGCTCAACGCTAACGCCGTGCAGACGACCGATGAATATGTGGAGCAGCTTATGGCGAAAGGCAAAAGCTATATCGAGAAAGGCAGAAAGCTGAAATCAGGTAATCATTAAAAGCGTACCCGTATGAATATCGACAAAATGGAATTTGTGGCGTGGATGGAACGCATAATGGACAGGCTGGACATTCTTGGCAACCACATAGACGATTTACAAAAGAAGCGCAACAGCATAGACGGCGAAGAGTTACTGGATAATCAGGATTTATTGCAAATGCTGAAAATCAGTAACCGTTCCCTGCAACGGTATCGCTCCATAGGTAAGCTCCCTTATTATACCATTAGCGGAAAACTGTATTACAAGCTATCCGATGTGCATCAGTTCATCAGGGAAAGTTTTAACCCTCCGTTACCTAAACTGGATGCCAATAAGTGACAAACGCTGCCTTTGAGTGCCACATAAAGCAAATCAGTGAAGGCTTCCTTTACATTCGATCGTGAAATTTTGAAATTTTCAGATTATGAGCGAAGAAACAACTAATAAACAGGAAATGCCCGAACAGCTTTCGGACATCTTACTCGTACTGGATAAAGAGAAAATGAAAATCCAGGCAGTAAAGAGTATAGACGAAAACGGGAAAATGGAAACCGTTGACCCCACGAAGAAAAATCAAAACCAGTTTATGCGTGTGGATAAAAGCGGTGATTTCTTTTCCAACTTCTTTTCCAATTTTTTCAGCCAGTTAAAGAACCCTACAAACTTTACTTTCTTCAAAGTGCCTGCCTCGGTTGCTGCTGAAAAAGCAGAGGAATTACAAAAGCACGTAGATAAGCCCACTCCACAGGGCGAAAAAGTGCTGAAAGAACACGAAGTGAAAGCAGAACCCCAACCCGATAAAAAACAAGAAAATCAAAATAATATGGCAACAACACAAACAACAACGGAAACAAGCGAATATCGCTACAAGCCGGAGCAGATTGATTGGGACACAATGAAAAACCTCGGATTGAGCAAAGAGTATCTTGAAAAAAGGAACCTGCTCGACCCTTTGTTACGAGGTTATAAAACCAATGAGCTTTTACCGATAGGTATCAACCTCGGGGGCTCTATCCTCCGCACGGATGCCCGCCTGTCTTTACAGCAAGCGGAAGACGGCAATGTTATCGTGGCAATACACGGTATCAAAAGAGAACCTAACCTCCACTTTGAATTTTTCGGTCACAAGTTTACGGACGAAGACAAGAAAAACCTGCTCGAAACGGGTAATATGGGGCGTGTCGTCAATTTGGTAAACTCCAAAACAGGCGACCTGATGCCGTCCATTATAAGTATTGACAGGCTGACCAATGACGTGGTTGCACTGCGCACGGAGTTTATAAAAATTCCCGATGAAATTAAGGGCGTAAAGCTGAATGACGAACAAAAACAAACGCTGATGGAGGGCAAACCGCTCTATTTAGAGGGTATGATTTCCTCGAAAGGAACGGAGTTTTCGGCAACTGTACAATTCAATGCGGACAAACGGTATGTTGAGTTCCTGTTTGACAGAAGCAACAACAATCAGCAGGCGCAAACGAACCAACAGAATACCCAACAAAGCAATCAGCAAAGCCAACCGCAAGAAGCTCCAAGAACTTTCAGGGGCAAAGAACTGGATGATGAGCAGTACAACAAGTTCAAAGCCGGACAAACCATATACGTTGAACTGAAAGACAAAAAAGACCAACCGTATAAGGGTTATATCACGTTCGACAAAGATACCGGAAAGACCAATTTTGAGTTTCCCGGTCAGTACAAAGCACGGGTAGAACCTGCCGAAACTCATAAAACACAAACTGCCGTCAATTCGGAGGGTAAAACCAACGAAGCGACCAAGAACGTCCAAGAGCCTTTGAAGTCCGGGCAGCAAAGACCGAAAAACGAGAAGCAGCAGGAGCAACAGGATAACAAGCCTGAAAAATCCAAAGGCAGAAAAATGTAATACAGTATGAAAACAATCATTGCAGAAAAACCAAGCGTAGCAAGGGAAATAGCCGGACTTGTGGGAGCATCCGATAAAAAGGATGGCTACCTGACAGGTAACGGCTATTTTGTTACGTGGGCATTCGGTCATTTAATAGGACTGGGAATGCCCGAAGATTACGGCATTTCGGGATTTGATAAAGCATCCCTGCCGATATTGCCCAACCCGTTTTTATTGACCGTCCGCAAGGTCAAAAAAGACAAAGGGTACACCGCCGATACTGGCGCATTAAAGCAACTGAAAGTCATTGAGCAGCTTTTTAAGCAAAGCAACAGCATCATCGTTGCTACCGATGCAGGTCGTGAGGGCGAACTCATTTTCAGGTACATTTATGAATACCTGAAATGCAACAAACCTTTTGAACGCCTTTGGATAAGTTCGCTTACCGAAAAGGCAATAAAGCAAGGCTTCAACAACCTAAAAGACGGGGCAGCATTTGACGGACTGTATCAGGCAGCGCAAGGCAGAAGCCGTGCCGACTGGCTTGTAGGCATCAATGCTACACAGGCATTGAGCATTGCCGCAGGCAATGGTATCTATTCGCTTGGAAGAGTGCAAACGCCCACACTGGCTTTGATATGCAAACGTTACCTCGACAATAAGAATTTCACGGTAAAGAAATACTGGCAGATACAATTAACGCACAACAAAGCCCAGGTTGATTTCAAAAGTATTTCCGCAACCAAATGGGACGAAAAGCAACTTGCTGATGATACCCTTAAAGCTATTCAGCGTGGCGCAACGGCAACCTTTACATCAGTAGAAACCAAAAGCGTTACAGAACAACCGCCCTTGCTTTTCGACCTGACAGGCTTACAAAAGGAAGCCAACAAAAGGCTGAAATTATCTGCTGAAGCAACGCTCAATATTGCGCAAAGCCTGTACGAAAAGAAGTTTATCACGTACCCACGTACCGGGAGCAAATACATCCCTGAAGATATGTGGGCAGAAATTCCAAACCTCGTGCGGGCATTGCAAAATCGTGAGGATTGCAAGCAAGCCCTTACCAAAATCAAATGGGGACGGTTCAACAAACGTATCGTGAATGACCTCCGTGTAACGGACCATCACGGTTTGTTGATTACGGACAAAGTGCCGTCCGTACTTAATGCAGACGAAAACAAGATTTACAATATGATTGCGCTTCGCTTGCTTGAAGCCATATCGCAAGCCTGTGTCAAAGAAATAACCGATGTATCATTACAGGTATTGCATTACGACTTTACGGCAAAAGGCTGTAAAATTCAGGAAGCGGGTTGGCGTTCCATAAAAGGAAGTTTTACCGATGACGGCGAAGAGCCAGTGCAGGAATTACCTGAACTGCATAAAGGCGACGAACTTGCCATAAAGGAAGCCGCAGTTTTGGAAAAGCAGACCAAACCACCAGTGCTTTACACCGAAGCCGGGCTTTTGTCGGCTATGGAAACCGCAGGGAAAGAAATTGAGAACGAAGAAGAACGCAAAGCCCCCAAAAATATCGGCATCGGTACTCCTGCAACAAGAGCCGCCATTATCGAAACCCTGTTTACCCGTAATTATATCCAACGGGATAAACGTTCTTTAATCCCTACGGAAAAAGGATTGCAGGTGTACGGGCTTGTAAAAGACCGGAAAATTGCAGACGTGGCAATGACTGCCGAATGGGAATTGGCGTTACAGAAAATAGAAAATAACGAAGCGGATGCCGGAACATTCCAAAAGGAAATGGAAACCTATGCCAAATCTATTACCGATGAATTGCTACAAACCTCTATTGCAAGCACCAACCAACCCAAACTAACCTGCCCGAAATGCAAAAGTCAGCAGCTTATTATCCGTGACAAGATTGTGAAATGCCCTGATGAGGCTTGTAACTGGGTACAGTTCCGCACCGTCTGCGGTGTACAAATCAGTATCGAAAATGTAACAAACCTTGTCAATAAAGGCAAAACCTCTCTTATCAAAGGAATGACAAGCAAAGCCGGAAAGAAATTCGATGCTTACATCATTCTGAAAGAAAACGCTGAAAGTTCCTTTGAGTTTGAAAAAAACAAAAGCAGTAAACGCAATGGAAAATAAACCGTCAATCGTACCCAAAGAAATCAGGAACCTGATTTATACTATCCGGGGCAAACAGGTAATGTTGGATAGCGACCTCGCTGCCTTATATCAG
>Ga0209960_1000616_pt1 | contig 68719 bp, 61 predicted proteins | sample ThiBiot_500_plan_2_FD_183947 | JGI IMG/M metagenome (GOLD analysis project Ga0209960, IMG submission 183947) | Wastewater bioreactor microbial communities from Cape Town, South Africa - Thiocy_expt_500_plan (SPAdes) | ecosystem: Engineered > Bioreactor > Thiocyanate-remediating >... | reverse complement strand
GCAGCTCTTTTGTTCAAGTGCTGCACTCTATCCTTCTCCTTCCTCATATTCCAATCCTTCTTTTACTCAACACCACTTCCTTACCTTTTTTACATATCAGCTGTTGCATTAGATTCTAGAATTTAGGAAAATTCATCCCATAACCAATAGTTAACAATTAACTTGACAATTAACCTTTATTTAATTATAATGTATTAAATTTTATAAAAGGCATAATCATGGCAAAATTTACAATTGATAAAGATTTATATGAAGATTATTTAGCAGCACTCAAAAATCCTAATGATACAGTGGCTATTAAAACTGCTAAGGAAAAATTATTAGAAGATATTCTTGAGGGCTACACTGAAAGATATACTGTAAATCATAACGGAAAAGATATGAATCCCATCCTTATTCAAATGCTAAATGAAGGTGGGTCTGTTTTTTGGGATTCGTATACAAAATCCTCTAAACTCTCAGAATTAACAGAAAAATTTTTATCAAAATATACTACAAGACGAATTAATATTAAGCCTAATCACATAGAGTTATCTGCACTTATAGATAATTCAAATGCTTTTACATTATCACTTAATATAGAAAATAGATTTCAACAATTTCTGACTTCTAAACAAGTTTCATTTGCAGAGGATGAATTTATAATTCATGACACACTTTTAGTAGTTCCAACCGCAAAAACAACACCTGAACAAAAACAAATTATTGAGGAATTTGAAGATAAGATTTTAAGCGAAATTAAGTTACAGCCACATTTATTAAATGACCCAGCTGAAGTGCAAAAACTTACTGACTATAAAGCTGCAAGAACAGCATTATTTCAAGCTATTTTGACAGCTAAAGAGGCTGAAAAAGAGTATGAATTATTTGATAATAAAAATAATATTGTAGAAAAATATAGCAGTGCAGTTATGTTTTTAACCCTTGATGATTTTGAGTTTCCTTCAGAAACTGAAGTAGCTGCTACTACGGGCTTTGATATCGAGATTACAGCAAAAGTAACTGCTGACAAGCTAATTGACGTAACATCTAAGCGTGTTGAGAATGATGTTAAAAAGCCATTTAAAGCTACCCTTGAGGCGCAAAAAGCATCAAAACCATTTAGCGGCATTACAAAAGGTGAAAACCTATTTGCATTTGGTAAAAGATTATTCACAACAGCTGGTATGGGCTTTTTAGGCTTTAAAACAGCAAGCAAGTTAATTAAATTTATGCCTGTAAACAATGTTGTTAAAGCTGCAGTTACTGCTTTATTTGTAGTACTTGGTAATGTTTTGGCAGGACTTTACATATCTTCTGAGAAATTCACAGTTGATAGCCAGGCAACAGGTGTTAAAAAATTCCTAGGTAAAATGTTTGGCGCACATAGTAATTTGTTTGCTAAAGAAGTTAATAGTACTTCAGCAAAAGCTAATGCTAAATTCTCAACTGAAGATCATATTAAATATTACCAAAAAATCGCTTTAGATGAAGTTCAATCAAGCCATAAAAAAGTAAGCTTTAAGGAAAGAGTTTTACCTAATGAACTCAGGGAAAACAATAACGTTAATATTAGCGTTAAATAACTAATTTATAAGCAGAGCCTAAGACGGCTCTGCTTAACTTAAAATATATCAAGTTTTAATATATGGTTTAATCATGACAAAATTTACAATTGATAAAAAATTATATAAAGATTATTTAAAAGCCCTGAAAAATCCTTTTAATATAGCAATCTTAAAAGATGCTAAGGAAAACTTACTTACTGAGGTCGCTAGGTGCTATTTTCAAAAATATACCACTAAATACCAAGGGAATGATATTCCTCAGCTTATTCTAGATTTAATTAATGAAGGTGGGACTGAATATATTAAATTTCTTAATAAGTTAACACCAAATTCTTCTGAAGCTGACATAAGTAATTTAATAGATGAGATTGAAAGATTTGATCGTAAGAATAAAAATTTGTTTATTAAATACGGAAATTTTATTAATTTCCTAGCTCTGAACAATTTTACCTTTCCTACAAAAGCTGAAGTAGATGCTACTACAGGTAATGAAATTGAAATCACAACCAATACTACAATAGATGTAATATTTAAGCGTATTGAGAATGTCGTTAAAAAGCCATTTAAAGCTACTCTGGAAGCGCAAAAAGCATCAAAACCATTTAGTGGCATTACAAAACGTGAAAACCTATTTGCCTTTGGTAAAAGATTATTCACAACTGCTGGTATGGGCTTTTTAGGCTTCAAAGCCGCAAGCAAGTTAATTAAATTCATGCCTGTAAACAATGTTGTTAAAGCTGCAGTTACTGCTTTATTTGCAGTACTTGGTAATGTTTTGGCAGGACTTTACATATCTTCTGAGAAATTCACAGTTGATAGCCAGGCAACAGGTGTTAAAAAATTCCTGGGTAAAGTTTTAGGTAGCCACGCTAATCTATTTGCGAAAAAAGTTAATAGTACTTCTGCATATGCTAACGCTAGTTTTTCAACTAAATCTCATGTTGAATATTATCAAAAGATAGCCTTAGATGAGTATGCAGTAAGCCAGAAAAAAGTAAGCTTCATGGAAAGAGTTATGCCTAACGAACTTAGAGAAAACAATAATATAACGGTTACTATAAGATAAATTGTGTAAATGCGAAAAACGCGCTGGTGTTTATTCGCTTAAAAATGGGTGTTAGTTTAAAAAACAATTCGCAGGATTGCTTTTTAAACTCCCCCCGCTCACCCATTTTTAATCTCATAAACTTACACAGATAAAAGACCATATTTATGTGTAAGTATAACTTATTTCTGGTATTTTCTTTCCATAGCCATAAGTAGCCTTACAACTTCAGTTGATGCTCTGCCAAAAGGGCTGTTTGCTCCGATCGCAATTTCTTCTGAAACATCCTGATTTGATTCAGCTTTTTCAACGACTGTTCTGATAGACTTATGAAAACTTGCGTGCGCTTCAATAAGTTCTGCAAATTCAGGATCATTATGATATTTAGTTTTTTCAGTATGAAGCCATTTACCAAGGTCACATTCATTGTCCCTTGATACTTTGTCTTTATCTATCGATTTATCAGGGTTTGCAATATAGGCTTTTAGCTTCATTTTCCAGTTACTATGAGATTTGATAGCTTCTTTAAAATCCATATTTCCCTCCTTATATTAACTATTTTTAATATTTTCAATAAACCTTGATACTGCACCACTAAGAGCCTGAGTTTCTTCTTTTAGCTGAGTTGAGGTTTTAAGTAAATTGGTAGAACCATTTGAAATACTTGAAAAACTCTCAGCAACGTTGTTAACTGTTTTCATTACCTGAGTAGTTCCTTTAGATGAATCGGTAGTATTAGATTTAATTTCGTTAATGAGTTTTTCTTCTTCGCCTACACCATTAACTACTACTAATGAAATATTACTGATTTTCTCAATAATTCTGGTTATTTCCTTCATGGCATCTACTGTACCCATGGTTTTGCCTTGCATAGTATTAATGATATCTGCAATTTCTTCGGTAGCTTTGGTTGTTTGATTAGCAAGGTTCTTAACTTCACTTGCAACTACAGCAAACCCTTTACCCGCTTCCCCTGCCCTTGCCGCTTCGATTGTGGCATTTAGCGCAAGTAGGTTAATCTGAGCAGTAATTTCATTAATAAGCTCGATTACAGAACCAATTTTTGCAGCAGTTTCAGATAAGTCACTAACAGTAACGTTTGCGTTGTTTGCTGCTTCTACGGCGTTTTTAGCAATCATTGCAGATTCTAAAATTTGGGTTTTGTTACCAAAAATAACGTCAAATATTTTACCTGTTACTGACTCTACGTTTTTAATATTTCTAACAAGCTTGGTAGTTGTATCAAGCAAATTGATAATATCATTTTCACTCTTTTCAGCGGAATTGCAAAGTACTTCAGAAGTATTTTTAACATTACCAGATGATGAATACAGTTCCTGAACAATAGAATTTACCTTTTGTTCAAGATCGTCAGCAATTTTATGCATTGTTTGGCTTCTTATATTATCGCTTTGAGACTGAAGCTGTAATTGCGCCCTCTCAAGCTCAACCTTCTTCATTGATTGCTCTCTGAACCTTTCAATAAATCCTGCCATTTTTCCGATTTCATCTTGCCTTTCAATATGCGGCACTGAAATATCATAGCTGCCATCAAGAATATTCTTCATGCTTTTTGCTATATCGTTAATAGGCTTTGTTATTGAAGACCCGAAATATACTGCAATAAATAAGCTTATAAATGAAGTTATAATAAGCGCCATTATCATTTTATGCCTTTCATCATAAAGCTGCGCCATTGCGTCTTCATATTTAATTTTTTCAATTAATGCTAAGCGAGTATCTAGAAAATTAATGGGTGTAAAAGAAACAATATATTTTGAGCCACCAATAACTTCCTGCACTACACCTGACTTTCCACTTAGAGCCAGTTTAACCGATTCAGACTGTAAATTTACTGTCAAAATATTATCTTTTTTGGAGGTTTTAGACTGATTTCTATTTAGGAAATCCTTTCCAACTAAATATGATTCAATATTAGTATTAACATCAGAGTCATTGATTACTTCATTTATTTTATTGATTGGCATTTGAAGTGCAAGCACACCTATCAACTTACCCGACTCATCAAATATACCTTTTGCTACAAAGCTAGCAGGAACCATAAAGCTAGGCTTATATTTTTCAAAATCACTAAATGCTATAAAATCTTTTTTATTAGCATCTCTTACCAAATTGTAAATATTGCCAAGTCCAGTATCAAAATACTTTCCACCTTTAGCAAAGCTTGAACCATAATCATCTTCTTTAGCAACTGTGAAAACTAAGTTACCTTTTGTATCAAATATAAAAAGGTCATAATAACCTTTCTCTTTAACAAAACGTCTTAGCCAGGGCATATACTTTGAATGCATTTCTGAGTATTTTGAACCATCTTTAGCATCGTTTAGCATCATGTAATCGGCAATTTCATATGGATTTTTAGTTCTGTATAAGTTTCTGATATAATCACCAGGATTATTAGGAATTGAATTAAATCCATCTATTAAATCCCTTGATAAGTCATCAAAATGGTTCTCATCCGCAGTTATGCTTATATCGTCAACAATTGATTTAAAATAATCGTTAAGAACTACCGCCTTGTTTCGCAAAGTGGTTTTTAAAAGGTTTACCTGAGACTCTTTTACGCTCCTTGCTGTAACAAAATCAGAGATTAAGTAAGTTGCACCACCAGATATCAAAAACACACTATATATGATAATTACAACTCTCTTTCTGAAACTGACCTTGTTAAAAAAGTCAAGAAAAGCGCTAGCTTTCATAAAATTTACCTTTTGCCGCAATAGATAAAATAACAAATATATTTATATATTAATAGATTTTACAAACAAATACAATACCATTATTAATTTCTTTTGTTTTATGTAAAAGTAATATAGTATAAATTATATATATTAATATCAGTTACTTATTATACTTATGGACTCAGAAGATAATAATATACCAGAAACTGAAAAAATTAACCGTGGCGAGCCTACAATTGCCCCTGGTGCATCTATGCACGGGAAAAAACTGGGAACTATTCTAATTGAAAAAGGGATGATTTCTAAAGATCAGCTTGAAATTGCCCTACTTGAACAAAAATCAGAAAAATCACGCGATAAGCTGCTTGGCAATATTCTGGTTGATTTAGGATTTATTACAGAAAGCGCTTTAAGCCAATTACTTTCAGAAGCTTCTGGCGTTAAAAATGTACACCTCAAAACCATGGTAATCGATCCTAATTTAATTAATCAGCTCCCTCAGGAAGTAGCAATAAGATGTAAAGCTTTGCCAGTTGCTCAAACAGAAACTGAGATACAAATAGCTATCTCTGATATTTATAATATTATGGTCATTGACCAGATTAAGAAGTATTTTGCTCGTAACTATAAAATTTCCCCTGTTTATGCTCCTGAATCTGAGATTTTAGAAGCAATTGATCAGTGCTATAAGTATGAGATGTCTATTGACGGCATCTTAAAAGAAATTGAATCGGGTATCTCTGATAATAAATCCATACAATATGCTGGTGATGACTATGTTAACCCTACAGTTCGCCTTGTAGATGCGCTATTAATTGATGGCATTAAGCAGGGAGCATCTGATATTCACTTTGAACCTGAAGAATCATTCGTGAGAATTCGCTACAGAATTGACGGCGAGCTAAGACAAATCAGGTCATTTCATAAAGAATACTGGTCGGCGATTGTAGTCAGGATCAAAATTATATCAAAAATGAACATAGCTGAAACCAGAAATCCACAGGATGGTCGTATTACATATAACGTATTAGGTCGTGATATTGATTTCAGGGTTGCAACACAGCCAACAATTCATGGCGAAAATATTGTCATGAGGATTTTAGACAGCAGGCAGTCTTTAGTGCCACTTGATAAGCTTGGATACAGCGAACACAATCGTAGAGTTTTAGAAAAAAGTGTTTTGCGTCCTGAAGGCATTATTATTGTAACTGGCCCTACAGGTAGCGGTAAAACAACTACTTTGTACTCTATGCTTAGCCATATTAATACAATTGAAAAAAATATAATGACATTAGAAGATCCAGTAGAATATAAACTGGCTCTTATCAGACAAAGTAGCATTCGTGAAGGTGCAGGACTATCTTTTACCGATGGTATTAAATCGCTTATGCGTCAGGATCCTGACGTGATATTCGTGGGTGAGATTCGTGACCATGAAACCGCAACAATGGCTATTCGTGCAGCTATGACAGGTCACCAGGTATATAGTACACTTCATACAAATGATGCTATTGGTGCTATACCACGTCTACGCGATATTGGCGTTGAAAGCACCATGATTGCAGGATCTATTATCTGTATTGTTGCTCAGCGTTTAGCAAGAATTTTATGTGCTAAGTGCAAAGAAGAGTATGTTGCTACAGAACACGATTGTAAGGTGCTGGATATTAAGCCTGATAACCCTCCAAAAATATTTAAAAGAAAAGGTTGCGAAGCTTGTGGTCATACAGGTTATAAAGGTCGTATTTCTATTAGCGAAGTGCTTCAGATTGACCGTGGGCTTGATGAACTTATTGCAACCAATTCTACACGTAAAGCAATGCTGGATTACGCCATGAGTAATGGTTTTATTCCGATGCTTGCAGATGGAACTAATAAAGTTCTGGAAGGACTTATAGATGTTGATTCTTTAATTAGCACAATTGACGTGACGTCGAGGTTGTAAAATATGCCGCAATATAAATATCAAGCATTAAATGAAAAAGGAAGAACAATAAGCGGTAATATATCCGCTGTTAACGAACTTGAGCTTGAGTCTAAACTTAAAACTCTTGGACTAGATGTTATAAGCTGCAAGGAAATAAATGAAACCTCAGGATTTTTTGGCGGGAGTAAGCTTACTCTTCAGGATTTAGTAGTATTTTGCGTACAGTTAGAACAGCTTGACCGTGCAGGCGTGCCATTACTTGATGCTGTTGGTGATCTGCGAGATACTACAGATAATTTCCATATGAAAAGTATATTAGCTGAAATTTTTGACTCGATAAATAAAGGTAAAATGCTTTCTGCTGCCCTTGCCCAGCATCCAAAATATTTTGATGAAGTTTTTGTTGGGTTAGTTACAGCAGGTGAAAAAACAGGTAATTTAGCTGATGTTTTCGGTCATTTAGCAGACCATCTGAAATGGGTTGATAATATTCAGCGTAAAATTAAAAAAGCAAGTTATTATCCTGTATTTTTAATGATTTTAATGTGTATAGTTATTGGCGTTATGATGTTATTTGTTATACCGCAATTATCCAGATTTTTATTATCTCAGGGCTTTGACCTTCCAATATATACAATTGCTCTTATCAATACTTCAAATTTTTTCCAAAAGTTTTGGATGTACTTGGCTTTATTTCCAGTGATAACTTTTTTCTCATTAAAATTTGCCTGTAAAGCTTCAGAAGAATTTAATTATCAAATGGACGCTATATTTTTAAGGATTCCTAAAATTGGCGAGACAATTCGTAAAATTGAAGTAGCAAGATTCTCTAGGTTTTTATCAATTACTTATAGAAGCGGTATAGGTATTTTAGACTGTCTGGAAATTGCTAATAACGTTGTAAAAAATGCCGTTATTAAAGAATCTGTTCATGCCGTTAAAAAGGCAGTATCAGAGGGAACATCGCTTACTCAGGCAATGACCGCCGCTAATCAATTCCCTTCTATGGTACTCAGAATGGTAAAGGTTGGTGAAGATAGCGGAAGAATTGACGAAACACTTAAAAACGTAAACTACTTTTTTGATAAAGAGGTAGATGAGTCAGTAAATACCATGATCGGTCTTATACAGCCAACGCTTACGATTATTTTAGGTGGGATTATGATGTGGGTATCCGTCGCAGTATTTGGTCCTCTATATAGTAGCTTTAGTAAAATGAAGTTTTAGGGCATGTACATGAAATTGTCGTATAGAAAAGGCTTCACACTTGTAGAACTATCGATAGTTTTAGTTATTATTGGCTTTTTATTTGGCGCAGTTTCTGCCGGACAAAACCTTATAAGATCATCACAAGTTACAGCAACCATAGCTGAAATTGAAAAAGTTAAACAAGCCGTTAAAACCTTTGAAACTCAATACGGCGCTCTTCCTGGAGATATTACAGATTCTAATACAATAGGCGTTATGCCAAGTGGTACAAGTTCTGGTAATGCTATAATTAGCGGCAATGAAGATGTTCTATTTTGGGCGCATCTTAACCAAGCTAAATTATATACTGGTAACTTTAGTGGAAATAGTGGCGATAGATATATTATTACAAGTGGTACGTCTATTGGCGGTGTGCCTGCAGGCAAAATACCAAATTCAGGATTTAGGATAGTTTCAACAGCCAATGGGCTTGCCATTTCTCTTGATGGATATAGTTCAACTAATAACGATCTTGCCGTGCTTAGTCCTAGCGAGGCTTTTGGCATTGATCAAAAATATGATGATGGAATGGCGGCAACTGGTAAAATCATGGGCTTTGATGGAAGCAATGCCGCTGCAAATTCATGTATGCTTGCGACAGGAGCTTATGCAGTTTCAAATAGCAATATTACCTGTAGAATGACTTTTTTAATATCAGGACTTAATATAACTGCTGCAACAGCAAATACCTGCGTTGGCGGCTATCCAATAGGTTCTACTCGCCAAAGCTCAACTACTGCATGCCCATATGGTCAGGTAGGTAAAGTTATAGAGGAATGTACATTGTCTGGTGGTTCAGCTTTATGGGTTAATACCAGAACCACATGTAAACCTGTTGAATGCGGTTTTGGACTTCGAAATGGTGAAGCCTTAAATTTACCTTGTCCAACCGGTTATTTATCTACATCAACTTCTAGAATAACATTAACTTGCATGCCAAGTGGCTTTTTGGCATATAGCAACACTTGCGCCATACAAACTGCAAATGCTTGTAGAGCAATTGATCAGGGAGCAACTGGTTATGCAATGAACAGGACTCTTGCATGCCCAATCGGAATAACAGGTTATGTCACTCAAGTCTGTACCGCACAAAACTGGACAACCCAATTTAGCGGATGTAGTACAACATTACAATGCACAGGCGCTATAAATCCAGGATCATTTGAAGCAGCAGGAACACTTAACACCTGTGGAAATGCTAACTATGCGCTAGTTGGGGGCGCTAACATTACAAGAGGATGCAGACTTGGTGCAAATGCTACGGCTGCTTTCGATAACCCCTTACACTCAAGATGCTTACCTTTATATACAGGCGCTCCTTGTGCTGCCGGTAATACTCGTGATATTGGCTGCCCAATGGGATATACAGGATCACATATTCAGGTATGCGTAACATCTGGTAATTATATTACTCAAAGTGATAATTGCGTGCCTATTACATGTGGGACAGAACCAATCGGGGGTATTAAAATATCCAGAGGCACTGTCTGCAACAATAATGAGGAAGGATTTACAGTTGAGGTATGCACTTTAAATACTGGAGCAACTCCTAACAGAGGGGACTGGGTGGTTCATACCTCAACATGCAATACCAGATATTGTAATACCAGAACTACAGGAGACCAAAATACTGGGCTTGGCACTTACACTACTGCGGCTGGATATGCTAGTAACGTTAACCATGCAGCAACTGCTTGCCCTACAGCCCCATATACCAATAACATTAATAATGCTAATTATAGCAATTCAAGTCGCTGCGGCTTTGACGGCACATGGCAGGCACGTAACGGAGCATGTTTAGCAAACGCATGTCCTGCTCTTGGCAGTGCAAATACTACATCCCCTACAAATCCAGATTATTTCTTCAATATGCTATTCCCGCAAACATATGATTATGGCGGGGGTACGGTATATGCACCTGAGCATGGTACTTATGAAATTGTAAAAATTGACAAAGATAATCCAAGCCCTACAAATCCTCCAAAATGTAATAGTCCGTATGGCTCTCTATTCCCTGCTTCAATTGCACAGGATGCTAAAGTTATTTGCTCAGATAGAGGACATTGGGTAGATTTCTGTAATGCTGGTGTTACATCTGCCACATATGGCACAAGATTAAACGGACTTGCCGCAACAACAGCAAGGTCATGTTTAGGCACAGGAACACTCAACTCAACAGATAGCGCACCATTTGCAGCAAGTGCATCAAGCGCATGTAGTGGCAGCAGGACAGGAATACTATATAGACCAGATACCAATAGAAACGACGTATGTGATGGGACTGATTCATCTAGTACACCACCTAAATGTCAAAGCTGCCATAGTACAGAATTATATTGCGTGTATTAGTAAGATATAGTTTTTATGTTCTAAAATTTTTTCATTATAAAGCGTGACTTGGCAGAATTGTAGAAGTTCATAATTTCAGTGACGGTCATTGCGAGCAAATGTTTAATTTGCGTGGCAATCTACATTACAAATAAGATTATTTGGTTTTATGAAGCTTTTAGAACTTTGGATTGCCACAAAATGCTTCGCATTTTTCGCAATGACAGTAAATGAAACTTAAAACCTATACAATAATGAATATATTTATAGCGAATTAAGACAAAGAATATAAAAAAAGCGCCCGAGGGAAACCTAAGGCGCTTTTTCTTTTAGAACTATAAAGTATCAAAAATTATTTCGCAACAACTGATGATTCTTGTGTAGGTCTTAACTCAGCAAATGCCATTTTACGTACATTTCCTTGTTGTTGTTTAGCAGCAAGTGCATCTAAAGCAGCATTTTGCTCAGCTTCTAAGAAAGCACCTTTAGCAGGTCTAGCATTTGCATCAACTGTAACTGTTGTTGCAAATAATGCAGCATCGCCACCGAATACTTTCTTTAAAGCGTTACCAGCTTTTGCAAAGAAACCAGATTTAGGATCAAGGTTAGCTTCAGCTGTTAATGTTTTAGAAGAAAGAATTGCAGTTGCAGCAGCATTACCGATTAATGCGTTAACAACGTGCTTACCATATTTAGATGCAACGTTAGAAACAGCAGCAAATACTCTTGTAACAACGTCTTTAGAGAAGAATGCTACAACTTTTTTACCAAATGCTGTTGCATAGAATTTGTTCATAAGTTTGCTTAAACCTGTGAAGTTTGCAACTTTAGCTGCAAAATTGTTTGGTAAGTATTTAGAAGCAAGATTAGAAATAACCGGACCTAAAGCTCTACCAGCAAAATATAAACCAGCAGAGAATGCAACTGTGTAAGCTACACGTTTAGCAAATACTACTAAGTTGTTTTTTAAGTATTTTTTGTTGTCAGCAGTAGCTTGAGCTTTTGTAGCAATTACGCTTGGTCTTTGAACTTTAACAGAAGCTAATTTGTCAGAAACAACTTGGCTTTTAACTGTAGCTTTAACAGTAGAAGCTGTTACAGATGTTGTAGCTTTTAACTCTGTAACTTTACCATTTGCATCTTTTGTTGCATTTAATGTAAAGTTAGAAAGTTTTAAGTTGTTGTAGAAGTCGTCAAAAGAAGCAGCAACTTTAGCTTTTTCAGCTGTTTTAGCAGCTACTTTTGCTTGAGCATCAGCAACATTATCAGTTTTAGCTTTTGTTGCATCAGCATGAACTTTTGTAGCTGCTGTAATTGCATCTGCAATAAGTTTACGAGCGGTTTCGTTTGTAGCTTCTTGCTTTTTTTCATCATCTGTTGGATTTTTATCATCAGCATAAGCTGTTTTTAAAGATGTAACATCAAAATTTTCAGCAAATTCAGCTGGAAGTACAACATCAGCACCTGCAGCATCAACAAATTTTACTTCTTTTGCTAAATTTAAATCAGCAGCTTTAGGAGCAACATATGCAGCAACTTTCACATCTTGTGCAGCTTTTAAAGCATCTTCAAGATTTTTGATTTCCGTATCAATAGCAGCAGATTCAGCTTTAACAGCTTCATCAAGAGCTTTAACTTTTTTTGTAGCATCTTTAGGATCAGCAACTTCTTCCTGATCTTTTAATTCTTTAGCTAAAGCTTCTACTAAGTCTTTTTCAGCTTTAGCAACTTTTGCATTAGCAGCTTCTTCAGCAGCTTCAAATTTTGTTTTAGCAGCTTCTTTTGCAGCATCATCTTTAGCAGCAGCTAATTCTGTATCATATGTTTTTTTAGCAGCTTCAAGATCAGCTTTTAATGTTGTTTCTTTTGCTGTAATATATGCATCATATTGTTTTAATGCACCATTCATTGTGTATTCTGTCATTATCAACACCCTAGAAATTAGTTAATAGTCAATTTTACGATAAACTATTATTTAGTTTACGATAAGTGCATTATATACATCCGCAATAATATTGCAATCGAAAATTTACCAAAATTAACTTATTAAAAATTAATTTTATAATAATCAATTACTTGATATGTTAATCATTGGTATAAATTTTAATGTATAAAAGGCATCTAAAATAATTTTTTAAATCATTATTTTAGATGCCTTTTATACTTATAAATATTTAAGTTTCAATAGCTTACAAGCTATCAACCATTTCCTTTGCTAAATTTTCTTCTTTAGATAATGATTGAACCAAAGCTAGCACTTTTTTTCTTATTTTGCTTTCTTTAATTTGAGAATATGACTTTACTAGTGCCATAACTTCTTTTGTAGAAACGTCATCTTCAAAATCATACTTAAAGCCACGGTTTTCTTCATTAAATGCTAATGACGCGCCATTTTGATTAGCAGATTTAACATGGTCTTGCGAGAACATATTTGAAAAAAAGTAGTTAACATCAACATTTAATACTTTTGCAAATTCAAATAGTCTGCTTGCACCTATTCTGTTAGAACCCTTTTCATATTTTTGAATCTGCTGAAAACTGACCCCCGTAGCCGACCCTAACTGATCCTGGCTCAAACCTAACATAGTACGTCTGAATCGCAATTTTTTTCCAACTTCGATATCAATGCTTTTAAGTTCTTCTTCAAAATCTTCAGTTCTATTGTTTATAATTTCCATAAAAATCAGCCACTTATTGTTAAGAATACATCAATCATATACATTACTTTTTAGCTAAGTGCAACGATTTTAAAGTAAATCTAAGCTTTAAAAGCAATAATATAGTAATTGTTAATAAATTTTTCCCAAAAAATTTGCCAAAATAATAGTCAAATCCATTTAATTTATGCCGCTCTACAAAGATTTTGGGTGCATCACTTGTAGAACACGTATGCCTAACATACTTATAGGGGTAATATATTAATTTTCCACCAATTTGTCTGATCTTCATACATAAATCTAAATCTTCCACATGTAAAAAGTACTCTTCATCAAAGCCCCCTAACCTAAAATAGTCTTCTTTGGTAAATAACATAAACGCGCCTGATGTTGCTTCTATAAAGACTTTTTTATCAGGTAAAGGAGTTTTATTTAGATTGATACCTCTAAATATATTAAATGGCGTTAAGAATCTTCTTCTGCTGCCTCTTTGTTCACTTCCATCAAGGTTTTCAATTTTGCAGGTAGCGCACAATATGTGAGGTTCTTTTAAATCCTCTAACATCTCTGTAAAGTCAAAATCATCTGATAGTACACAATCAGGGTTTATTATTAGCACATAATCGGTTTTAACATGCTTAGCTCCAAGGTTACATCCTTTAGCAAAACCAATATTTCCATGACCTGATATAATCTCGGCATCTTTTATATTATCCAAAAACCCTTCAGGATTACCGTTATTAACTATAATTATCTGAGATATATGTTTATTATTTTTAAGAGATTTTATCGTATCAAAAAGTACATCACCTGTATTATACGACACTATTACGGCAGTAATCATTTATTACCTTTTTTAAGCTTTCATCAAATTCTTTTTGCACAATATCATATTTTTCACATATAACAGCACAATTTAATACGGAATACATAGGACGCTTTGCTGGCAATGGATATTCATTACTTGTAATTGGCAATACCCTGCCATTACCTATGATATCAGATATTTTGACCGCAAAATCATACCATGACATAATATCTTTATCTGTATAATGATATAGCCCAGGTATAGGATTTTGAATAATTTTAGTAATTACTTCTGCTAAGTTTAGACAACTTGTTGGACAGCCTATTTGGTCATTAACTACTTTTATCTCAGGTTTTTCAGATAATAACCTAATCATAGTTTTTACAAAATTATTACCGTAACTACTATATAACCACGATGTTCTGATAATAATCGATTTTGGGCAATTACCTAAAACCGCCTCTTCCCCAAGTCTTTTGGTATAACCATAGAAATTGACGGGGTTTGTAATATCGGTTGTTTTATACGGAGCAGCCCCCTCTCCATCAAATACATAATCAGTCGATATATGTATTAAATACGCATCGTTTTCCTTACACCACATGGCAAGCTTTTTAGGAAACTCGCAGTTTAGCTCTAAAGCACTGGCTTTCTCAGTTTCGGCCAAATCAACCTTAGTGTAGGCTGCTGTATTTATTATAAACTCTGGTTTTATATCGTTAAGTTTATCAAATGAAAATTCTTCTTTTGATAAATAAGTAAAGTCTGGTGCAATTTGAGCCAGGCTTGCTGCCAAATTTCCGCTTTTTCCAATAACAACTACATTCATATTATAAACAGCCCCACCATTAATGGCATGTAGACTAGCGCAAAAAATGCGGCGAGTAAAACAGTTGTTGCAGCTTTTTCGGGGTGGATTTTAAATAAAAGTGACATAGTAACAGTATTTGTAGCAATAGGAGCAATAGATAACATCTTCATAGCCATATGAACATCTGGCTCATATATATGAAAAAATGCCCTATCAAGCAATATAAACGCCATAGTCAGTAACGGCCAGGCAACAAATTTTGACAAAAATGCCATACCCAAAAACTTTTTATCTATGGTAAGCTTATCCACCTGCCCAAGCGCAATACCAATAACAAGCGTACCAATTGTAAAGTAACAACCTTGTATATAATTAAGTAAATCCATAACTGACTTTGGAATATCAGCAATCTCTAACCCAAAATAGTTGAGCAGCGATCCTGCAATAAAAGCATATATAATAGGAAGTTTCGCAATTCTGCTTAATGCTTCTTTTGGGGTTTGCTCCCCTTTAGATACCATATAAAAACCAATTGAATTTTCATATAATGAAATACCTAACATGCCACTTATATACAAACCAATTAGGTTTGGGTCATTATTTGTTACAGCAATTGCAACAGGAAGACCAATAAAACCAGTATTGGCACTACCTGCCGATAATGCAATTAAGTTGCGCTGAGGGTTGTTTGCCCAAATCTTACCCCCCAAATAATAGAATAAAAAGCATAAGATACTGCAAAATATATAAATAGTTACAGGAAGCGTAAGAGCAACTCCGTTATCAAGATCAGCTTTAAGCGCCCCCTGAAATATTACAAAAGGCGTTACTATGTAAAATATAAGCTTTGCAAGGTCAGTTCCTTGCATTTTAAGGCGTTTTGCGCACAAATAACCCAGAAAAATATTGACGTATAGCGTCATAATCTTCTGTATAATTATAGAGGTTAGCATTTTAAGTAAGATATGGTTAACTAATTCATTTACATACAGTATAGACCTAAATGCCTGAAAATTCAAAAAAAACAAAAAAATCTTTTTTTATCCCTTGAATTGAACCAATAAGTACATATATATACTAACGCAAACTTAGTAAACCAAAGTTTAAATTTACAGGGAGATTAACAATTATGACAAAGTTCATTCCTTTAAAAGACAGAATCGCAGTTGAGCGTATTGCTGAAGAGGAAAAAACTGCAGGTGGAATTATTATTCCAGACAGCGCAAAGGAAAAACCAATGCAAGGTAAAGTAATTGCTGTTGGTAATGGCAATAAAGACGACAAAGGTGCTGTAATTCCTATGGATGTAAAAGTAGGTGATACAGTTCTATTTGCAAAATGGTCTGGAACTGAAGTTAAAATCGATGGCAAAGACCTTCTTATTTTAAAAGAAGCTGATGTTATTGGAATTGTAGCTTAATTATAGGAGTATTAAATTATGGCTGGAAAAATTATTTCACACGGTAGTGAAGCTCGTAAAAGAATGATCGAAGGCGCTAACATTCTTGCTGATGCAGTGAAAGTTACATTAGGTCCTCGTGGAAGAAACGTAATCATCGAAAAATCTTTCGGTGCGCCACAAATTACAAAAGATGGTGTTACAGTTGCTAAAAGCATTGAACTCGTTGACAGAATGCAAAATATGGGCGCTCAGTTAGTTCGTGAAGTGCCTAGCAAAACAAATGACAAAGCTGGTGATGGTACAACAACATCTACAGTTCTTGCTCAATCTATTATTAACGAAGGTAACAAGTTAGTAAGCTCTGGTCTTAACCCAATGGACGTAAAAAGAGGCATTGACCTTGCAGTAACAAGCGTTATCGAAGACCTTAAGAAAAAAAGCCGTCCTGTTAAAGACAAAAAAGAAATCGCACAGGTTGGTACAATTTCTGCAAATGGCGATACAGCTATTGGTGAAAAAATTGCTGAAGCTATGGAAAAAGTAGGTAAAGAAGGCGTAATTACCGTTGAAGAAGCAAAAGGCTTAGAGTTTGAGCTTGATGTTGTAGAAGGTATGATGTTTGACCGTGGTTACTTGTCACCATACTTTGTAACAAACTCAGAAAAAATGACTGTAGAGTTAGATAGACCTTATATTTTAATTTTCGAGAAAAAATTAACAGGTCTTCAGCCAATGCTTCCACTTTTAGAAGCTGTTGTTCAGTCTGGTCGTCCGCTTTTAATTATCGCTGAAGATGTTGAAGGCGAAGCACTTGCTACACTTGTTGTAAACAAACTCCGTGGTGGCCTAAAAGTCGCTGCTGTTAAAGCTCCTGGTTTTGGTGATAGAAGAAAAGCTATGCTTGAAGATATCGCAATCTTAACAGGCGCTCAGGTAGTAAGTGAAGATTTAGGTATGAAGTTAGAAAACGTAAATCTTACCGCACTTGGAACATCTAAGAGAATTGTTATTACAAAAGAAAACACAACAATTATCGATGGTAACGGTGAGAAAGAAGCTATTGAAGCTAGATGTAGCCAAATCAGAGCGCAAGTAGCTGAAACAACATCTGACTACGACCGTGAAAAATTACAAGAAAGACTTGCTAAACTTTCAGGTGGTGTTGCCGTTCTTAAAGTTGGCGGCGCAACAGAAGTTGAAGTAAAAGAACGTAAAGACCGCGTAGAAGATGCTCTTAACGCAACACGTGCTGCTGTTGCTGAAGGTATCGTTTCTGGTGGTGGTACAGCACTTTACTATTCTTCAAGATCACTTGATAATTTAACAGCTACAAACGAAGACCAAAAAGCTGGTATTGCTGTTATTAGACGTGCATTACAATCTCCACTTCGTCAAATTGCTGAAAACTCAGGTATTGATGGTGCAGTTGTAATTGCTAAACTTAATGACAGTAAAGATGCAAACTATGGTTTTGATGCTCAAAAATTAGAGTATGTAGACATGTTTGAAGCTGGTATTATAGACCCTACAAAAGTAGTTCGTACTGCTCTTCAGGATGCTGCGTCTATTGCTGGTTTATTTATTACCACAGAAGCTTCAATTGTTGAAAAACCAGAAGATAACAAACCATCTGCTATGGCATCTGGCATGGGCGGAATGGGTGGTATGGGCGGAATGGACTTCTAGTTTCAACCTTACTCAAAATTAAAAAAGCCGGGTTTTTATAGCCCGGTTTTTTTTATATAATCAAAACTATTATTTTGAATGATAATTTCCAGAATTTGGCGCTCTATAGTGACTTTCACTCTTATTTTCAATAATATTAGCGATTGTCTGACTAACAGATGTTGGACTTTGAGAAGTTTGCACCTCATTAACAATTTCATATTGTTTAACTAATTTTTCCATAACCTGTTTTGCTTGCTGCGCAGTTTCTTTCCCGCCATGACCATCAAATACAGCATTAATAAATGAATTTTGAGCATTGTTAATATTAGCAACCTGCACTGAAATATTATCTTGCGATCCACCATCTATTGCTTTTCTTAATAACAATGAAGCCAAAGAAAATTTATCCTTTTCTGATGAAGATGCTTTATTATAATCTCTAACGATTTCAGAAATTTTGTAAGGATTTAGACTATCTCTGTCAACAATACCATCACAAAATACTATTACAAAAATATTTTTACCTTCTTTGATCAAATCTGCATATTTAACTTGACCATAATCTGGAGTATTTGGCATAGGAACATTACTGTCACCAAATGCACCCCCACATTTTATATCACCGTTAACTCTGTTATAAAACATGCCTTTTGGATTGCCTGCCATAACATATCCATCTGCTTTCTCAACCATTTTCTTTCTAACAGGGTATAAAGCTTCCTGATCCTGACTTAAGTTATAAGTGTTATCAGGATCAATTGTACCATCTTGGTTTAATACAACTTGCATAATTCTTGAGTCGCCAAGATTACTGTAGCTTAAAGTTTTAGTCTCAGCATTATAATAGCTCATTACAGCAGTACTACCTGATTCATTAGCTTTAGTTTCGTTTCCAATACTATTATTGATAAATGATAAATATTTTATAGCTGCATTATCATCAAAATTTTCATTTAACTCAGCAAAAACTAATGTATCTTCTTGTTTACTTCTACCATAAACACCACCTAATCCAACATCTTCGGCAACTGAAACTGCACCTTTTTGCATATCTATTTCTAGTGTTTTTAAGGCTTTAGTTTCTAATAAATTTTCTGTATTAGCGTAACCAGTCTTAGGCATACTATTATATTGCATTTTTGCTTTTAATAATGTGAAATTAACAGCAACATCCTTCATTAACTCTAAAGAATTTAAATTACCATTACCAAGAGTATTTTTAACATATTTAACTGCCTCAGTTAAAATTTCGGCTTTTTTTGCAGCTGTATCTTTTGCAACCTGAACATCAGATGATTGTTCTGAATCATATGCACTTTCAAGTTCAGCGTAAAAATCAAGAACTTCGCTAATTGATTTTTTGCCATAAATAGTAATATCAGAATTATTTAGTTTAGTTATGTCAATATTTGACATTAATGACGTATTAATAACCTCACAAAAATTTACAAGCTCATTGATTAGTTCTGGAGTATTTACTTCACAAATTGATTTAATTGTATTTATATCTACGCTAAACTTTGACATATTTTTTCTCTTTTTATTAAATTTTATATTAAATATATAATCCCCAACATCATACAAATAAAATTATTAAAACTCAATGCTTATATTTACTTTTATAAACTATTTCTTTGCTATATTATTGATATATATTAGGTTGATTTTGCTAATCTTCTCGAACAACAAAATTTCTAAAATTTTGGGTAGCAATTAAATATTAGACTTAATAAAAGCCTCAAATCAAAAGGATATAACCAATATTAAGAAAGATTAAAAGCTGGATTAAAATCCAGCTTTTAATCTTTCTTAACTATCTAGAACATCATTCCATCATTAATTTCCTTACCCTTACCTTTTTTGTTATTAGGCAGTTTATTTTTATTTGAGCTTAGTACTCCTATTTTTTCACCTTTTGCAGCTTTTACAATAGGATACACACCTAATGTTATAATGCTTACCAGCGCTGTTAGGATTACATTTAACGCTTTTACAAGCTTACTTTTATGCTGTTTATTTGCAGGATTATCTATGATTGGTTTCATTGCTTTTTTAACGTTCTCAGTAACGGTTTTTGCATCCATTTTTCCGCTTTTTGATGATTTTTCAATCCCAGAAACTACCGCACCAAGTAAAGGTCTTGGTAAATCAGTTGATTCTACAATCTTTTTAGTTGCATCAAACATTTTTGATTCAAACGCTTTATTATCAGCTTTTTCTGGCTCAGGTTTTTTACCTGATTCCTTATCTTCAGATGCTTTTACTTTGTTTAGTGATGTGTTATTATCGTCAATTAAAGATTCATTTTGCTTTTTTACAATCTCGTGTTTTTCTGCAACCAAGACAAAGAAAGCTGGAGAATTAAAATATTCCTTACCCAACTTACTTTTTATGTATTTAATAGCATCCTTACTAAACTTTTCTATCTCTTCAATGTCTGTATCGTTTTGTTGCTTGCCCTTAACCGCTTTTGTTGCATAATGCTCAAGCATATCACGCAGTGACCTCATACCATCAACTTGAACATTGGTATTATTTTGTTGTGACAAATCTATTTCCTTATTTATCATTCTGTTGATTGTTGCGCATAAATTATAAAATTCATCTGATACTCTTTTGTTACCTTGAAGATTGAATAATTCATTCATATCAATTTTTTGTGCTTTCATTTTGACCTCATACTTACGATAAAATGGTTAATTACCAAATAGTTAATATTTTAATTTTAAATGACAAATTACCGCCCATCGATACAAAATTATTTAAAATTTAATAAATTCATATTTTTCAAATAAGTAAAATTTATCCCCCTATGTTTTAACTAATCCTTTAATTAAATTTGTCTATTTTAAAAATAAACTTATTACCTAGCCTATTAATCTTCTTGCTATATGACAGGTTTTTGTGGTAAAAGCTCATAATTCTGGAGTTTTTAAATATGTGGTTAGCGATTATAATATGTGGACTTTGCATAGGCATGGTTTTAGCTTTATTTGGTAGCGGCGGCTCAATTTTAGCATTACCTGCTTTAATATATGTATTCGCTATAAAACCTACTGTAGCCTCCAGTTACTCATTATTTATTGTAGCAGTTACCTGCTTAGTGGGCTTTGTTTTAGGGCAGAAAAAGAATAAATTAAATGTTTCAAAAGCGTTTGCAATTGCACTTCCTTCATCGTTATCTACATATTTAGTTAGGCATTATTTGTTACAGGAAATACCTGAAACAATTATAGATTTTGAATTAATCAAATTATCCAAAGACTTTTTACTTAAGGCAATTATAGCAATTATGATGCTAATTTCTGGCTTTAGAATGGCATTTAGAAACCATGTAGAACGCGGGGATGCAACATCTATTAAGGAAGTATACCCTAAGTATTTTGCAGTAGCCTTTTTAATAGGCTGTCTCACAGGCTTAGTAGGTTCAGGTGGCGGCTTTTTAATTGTACCTGCTATGGTTAGTATTTTAGGTTTTTCAATGCGTTATGCAACCAAAATATCACTGCTTATTATTTGCATTAACTCATCTGTAGGAATCGTGGGTGACTATAAATTACTTCCAAGCCTTAATTGGTTATTTTTAGGCAAATTTGTATTATCATCTCTATTAGGTTTATACATAGGTAATAAGCTTGCCAGCAAACTCAAAGACCATCATCAAAAAAGGGCATTTGGATATTTTTTAATTATGGTAAGCCTTTCAATAATATTAAGAGAACTTGTTAAGTTGTAAATTACCTATCATAATATTTAAATAATCAAGCAAGAGAGTGTTCAAAATCTTTAACTTGCTGATTTACAATGATTTTACGAGGGTTAAAGTTCTGAATATAAAGCCCCTCTAAACTTCTGGCTCTTGATAAAGCTACGTAAACCTGACCTGGTGCGAATGCTTTACTTAAGTCGCAATATATGCGGTCAATAGACATTCCCTGTGATTTATGCACCGTAATGGCCCATGCTAAACTTAATGGAAGCTGCGCAATTGAGGCAATTTCAGATAACCTGCCAGTCTCCAGGCAAATATCCTCTAATGCCCATGATTCATATTCAATAACCTTTTCAACACCGTTGTTAAACCTAACTACAGGTAGTTTTCTGCCTTTAAATATAATAAAATCAAGTACTTTGCCGGTTGATCCGTTAATAATACCTTCTTTGTAGTGGGTATTTTTAAGCATCATAACCTGCGCGCCAATTTTAAGCTCTAAAGAACTTGGAGCTAAGCAGTATTTTTTTAGGTAATCAAGTTTATCCTTATCATCCCCATATTCTTCCATTTTAAAGCTTTGAGATGTTGTATTAAGTTCTTTCAGAAAATGGGTATTAATTCTATCAACCTGATCATTATGTGTTGCAATAATGGTTAAGTTTTTAAAATCAGGCTTAAGGTTTTCACGAGATTTAAGAAGTCTTACGTCTTTATCTGATAGCTGGTTAAGTCTAATATTATTTAAAAGCTCAATAAATTCAGGGTCTTTTTGCCTAAAAATACTCTTTAATACGAACACTTTTAAGTTAGCTTCGCGCCATACCTGACTATTAAAAGCATAGGAATACTGGTTATCACGTGTTACGGGTGGAAGCTGAGCAAAATCTCCAATTAATACCACCTGAATACCACCAAATGGTACATTAACTTCACGAATGTTTCTGAAAACCATATCAATTTTATCAATTGTATCGCTGGCAAGCATTGATATTTCATCTATTACCAATAGCCTGCATTCTTTGATTTTCTTACGCATTTGGCGTGATTTGGCAGACTTTAACCGCTTTACTATAAATTCAACAGGCATATCCCCTGCTCCAATCCCTGAAAACGAATGGATAGTAGCACCGCCAATATTTACGGCAGCAATACCTGTTGTAGCTGTAATTTCAATTCCACGGTCATGGTATAGTGCTTTAAGTAACGTAATTAAAAAGGACTTTCCAGTACCCGCCTTACCAGTGATGAATACATTTCTGCCCTCTCTTACTGCATTTATTGCCTGATGCTGATCCGGAGACAAAGCATTCATTAAATCTACTGTATTCATTTTTCCTCTTTAAAATCCCAAAATTTATACTTTGGCTAATTTTTTATATATATCTGAAGTGCTTAAAAGCTCATCATGAGTTCCCATTTTGCTAACTTCCCCACCATCAAGTACTACTATTTTATCTGCATTTTCAATTGTAGAAAGCCTGTGAGCAATTACAAGAGTTGTACGACCCGCCATAAGTCTTGCAAGACCCTTTTGTATAAGCTGCTCATTTTCGCTGTCTAAGTTACTTGTAGCTTCATCTAGTAAGAGAATTGGGGCATTTTTAAGTATTGCTCTGGCGATTGCTATCCTTTGCTTTTGACCGCCTGAAAGCCTCATGCCTTTTTCACCAACAAACGTATGATATTTTTCAGGCAATCCTTCAATAAATTCATGAATTTCGGCTGCAATACTTGCCTGTACAACATCCTCAAAACTAGCATTTAAATTACCATATTTTATATTGTCATAAATGGTTGCCGAAAATATAACCGTTTCTTGCGGAACTATTGCAAAATGCCGTCTTAGATCACTCATGAGTATATTTTTGATATTAATATCATTTATTTTAACCTCACCATATTCAAGGTCATAAAGCCTTAAAAGCAGGTTAAAAATTGTAGATTTACCACTGCCTGAAAGCCCTACAAAAGCAATGGTCTCACCTTTATTTATTGATAAGCTAAAGTTGCTTAAAACATTTTTAGATGGATTAGAGGGATATGCAAAGCTGATATTGTCAAAGTTTATACTTGAAAATTCGCTTACATTAATTATTTTTGGACTCTCAGGATCTTTAATATTACTTTTATAAGCAAGTAAATGAAATATTCTATCAACAGCACCATGTGCTTTTTGGAATTCACTTAATGTTTCTGCAAGCGCCCCGCTACTTGAAGCAACAAGCACAGCATAAAATACAAATGACGACAAACTACCACTAGTAAGCTTTCCATCAATAACTTCATGACCACCTATCCATAATACAAAGCTTATTGAACCAAATACTATAGCAATTACTAGTGCCACAAGCAAAGCCCGTAAAAATATTCTTTCCTGAGCGGCATGAAGAGCTTCGTCAACCTTACCATTTAAAATAGATTTTTCATAGGCTTCGCGATTAAATACCTGAACTGTAAGTATGCCCCTTAAGCTTTCTTCTACTCTTTCACTGATTTCAGATATTTTTGCCAAAGCATCCTTTGATAAAGTTCTTACCTTTCTGCCAACAATTACAATAGGAATTACTACTAAAGGCATGAGTCCCAGTACAATAATACTCAGAAAAACACTTGTTTTAACGAGTAAAACCAGCCCGCCTATAAGTAATATCATATTTCTGATGGCAACCGATAACAGAGCTGTAATGATGTTAGTTAGTAATGTTGTATCGTTAGTAAGCCTTGTAATAATATCAGATATTTTATGCGACTCAAAAAACTCAACAGGCATTCCAACAACTACAGAAAAAGCATCCTGACGGATTTTAGCAACCACTTTTTCGCATATATTTGAAATTAAAAATGATCTAAAAAACGTTGCAATTGCAAGTACTATAGATACGGCTAATAAAATAATTAGAGCTTCGTTTAAAACCTTATAATCATTTTTAGCAAAACCTTTATCTATCAGGCTGCCTATGCCATCACCTATTCCAAGAACTGAACTTGAAGATATAGCAAGTGACACCATAACCCCTACAAGCTCATATTTAAATGGCTTTACATAATCTAAAGCAATTATTAGCGATCTTAAAGGAGAGGAAAACTTACTCATTAAACTGCACCGTTTCATTCAATTGTGCCAAGAATTTATCATACATTCAGTAATTTGACCAACTAAAACTAAACTTGACTTTAGGAAAATAATACACGACAATATATTAATAAGTTCATATATTTTAAATATTTATGTCAAAAGATAAAGAAGGTGGTGGAACCACTATAATCATCAAGAAGATCAATAAGGTAGCCGGCGGTCACCATGGTGGAGCTTGGAAAGTTGCTTATGCTGACTTCGTAACCGCGATGATGGCGTTTTTCCTTTTACTTTGGCTTTTATCAAGCGCCCCACAGGAAACATTAAGAGGGATTGCTGAATATTTCACCCCAACAATAGGAATCAGAGATGAAAAAGGTATTGGCTTTCAGGGCGGTAAATCTTCTAGCAAGACAGAATCTAATAAAGAAGCTGAATATGCAGATAATCAAATTCTTTACGGCGCACCTTCAAAAGGAGTTTTAATCACTCCACCTGAGGAAAAAAATAAAGATGATGAAGCAGATCAAAAAAACTTCATTACTATGGAGCAAGCACTTAAGGCAGCTATAAATCAGGATAAAGTTTTAAAGGATAATGCTGAAAATATTAGAATCAATATAACTCCCGAAGGGCTTGAAATTATGATAGTAGATACTAATAACAAGCCAACATTTAAGCCAGGAACCACTGAACTTGCACCTCATGCCAAGCTCATTTTAGAAAGAGTTGCTCAGATGATAAAATATATGCCTAACTTTATCTCTGTAACAGGCTATACAACAAGCGCAAGAACAGGAAGCTACGATGCCTGGGAATTATCCTCAGATAGAGCAAATTCTGCAAGGCAATACTTACAAAAAGCTGGTATAGATTCTGATCAGATAGGTAAAATTGGGGGCAAGGCAGACCGAGAGCTTTTAAATACAAAAGATCCTAATGCACCTGAAAATATTAGGCTTTCAATTATACTTATGAAAAACTCTATTAATCCACTTAAAGATAGAAATCTCGCCTCACCAACTAATTTAAAATAAGGCTAGATTCCTAAATCATTATAGATTTGCTGAACAGCACCTTTAGAAACTTCAGCTCTGTAATCATAAAAAATTGGCATTGGAGATAAAGTTTCAATTAGTCCTTTATTGTTATCAATAATTCTTTGCTCTAAATCTTCAGTAACGTCACTACCAAAAGCATTAAGTATTCGAGCTATTAAATCAGAAAATAGAGTACCTTGATTTTTATTTATTAAATTTACAATTGTTTTTTCAGCATACCATGAATCAAACATAAAGCCTGCTGCAATACTTAAAGCGTGAGACGTATGTTTTAAACCTGTAAGTAAATAATTCTGAAAAAATTGAAGATTAATGTCTTTTGTTTGATGAGTATTTTTTTTAGCAAATTTTTGTATATCTTTATCTAAATTTTGCATTTTAGTCGATAAAATTTTCAAAGCATTTGTGTTATTAATAAACATAGCACCAGCATAACTTACAGCTAATTTAATAAGCTTCACATTGAGCAAGCCCCCTATTACTGGAATATGCCTAATCACATTAGAGATTAAACTCCATATCATGCTTGCCAGCAGAATACTTCTGGCAATACCAATTGCCACAAGCTCTGGTTTTTTTTGCTCATCTCTTGTGATTTGGATATATTTTGAAAGGCTATTATTCACTTTGACATTTTTTGAAGACATTCTAAATTCCTGAAATATATAGTAAATTTCAGCGATAATAGCAGAAAACCTTAAATTATCAATTACAGATAACTAAATTTTACAGGATTTTTATTTAAAAATACTTTGGCAGGTTATAACCCTTTTATAGAATCTGCGGAAATTTCTGTATGGCTTGGCATTGAAATTAGCTTACGGTTAAGCTTTTGAACATAGCGCTTAAATTCTCTAGTTTCGTTTACATTAACCTTATTATTAGAAGCAAACTTAGCGTTTACAGGGTTAATGTGCTGAGAACCTTTGAGTACCTCAAAATGCAAATGAGGTCCTGTAACACGTCCTGTTGCCCCAACATATGCAATAACCTCACCCTGCTGTACTCTAGTACCCAGTTTCAGGTTCTTTTTAAACTTCGAGCAATGTGCATAGGCAGTACTATAGCCTGATCCATGCTTTAGCTTAATATAATTACCGTATGTACCTTTACGACCCATTTCTATGATAGTACCATCACCCGCAGCAAATATAGGTGTTCCGATAGGAGCAGCAAAGTCTACGCCTTTATGCATTTTGCTATAACCAAGAACTGGGTGCTTTCTTAAACCAAAACCAGAAGAAATCCTGGAAGCATTAATTGGTGTTTTTAATAGTTCCTTACGAACCGATGCCCCGCTTTCAGAATAATAATCACCCTTCCCGTCTTTTCCCTCAAAATAGTAAAGTTTATAAACTTCCCCAGCAAGGTTTAGTGACATGTAGATAGGCTTACCATCACGGGCATAGTTACCATATGCATCATAATAACGTTCATAAACAAGATCGAAGCTGTCGCCTTCGTGAATATCACGTTGAAAGTCAACGTCGTAACTGAATTGCTTTACAAATTCCTGGGCAATAATAGATGGCACGTCACTTGCCTGAGTCGAACCAAATAAACTGCCTTCAATTTTAGAGGTTACATGCACATAATTTTTAACAAGGGGTATGAAACGTTCTTTAACAGAAAAGCCTTCATCTGTTTTGGAAAGCTCTATGGTTTTTTCTGATGTGATAGAGAATTTTACGGCAGAGATAGAAGTTTTATCAAAGTCGTCATAGAAAATGGATATATTCTGCCCAATACTGATTTTAGAAGGGTCATAGACCTTTTTTAATGACTTTATGATATTACCTGCGTCGTTTTCGCTAATATCAGCGTTTGCAAGTATGCTTCTTAAAGTATCACCGTTCTGAACTGTAAATGAAACAGAATTATCCTGAGGGACTATTGCATCAGTTTTACGAAATGAGAAAATATCGTTATTATCCAGTAAGTTAGGAGTAGGAGTTGATTCGATTTTATTATATTCTGAAATACCGACCATGATTATGGTCATAGCCATCAGGACTGCGAAATATATTAACGAGACTTTCGTTCTATTTCTAATGGCACCGTATTTAATCATCTATCAATTTCACCCACTGTTCTTTGTTGTATGTTTACAATACAACATTAAATAATGCTATTGATATAATTAAATACTGTAATTAATTGTTTGACAAGAAAAAACTTAATCTGTTTAAATTAATTTGATTACATCTTTAAGATATCTAAACTCTCGGTTGCCACATTCCCCACCTATACTTACATTTACAGAGTTAATTTTAGCTATAATTTCCTTATCCCAATAAGTTAAAAATCGATCTAAATGCGGATAGGTTGGTGAAATATCTTCCATTTGCCAGGTAAAACTCTGCAATATACTAGGGTAATCAGGTAAGTAATACAATATTTCAATTGTTAATAACTTGGTAAAATCATTAGCTGGGATTACTAAAGAACCCAAATCATGCTTAATTCTTTCAAAAAATATGTTGTTCATGCATGCCCTTAGTATTATAAGTATTGCAGTATATAATAAAATTCTACCACATTAATAATAAGAAAAAATTAAAAAATTTATATTATACGCTAAAAATTAACCGTCAATATGGTATGCCATGAACGATTTCGGATACAGAACCAAAATATACATAGTGCTACTTACCTTATTTTGTAGCTGCCTTATATTAGGAAACATAATTTTTAAGAAGTTTACAAGCTTTAGTATATTTGGAATAGATTTTGAATTATCCGTCGGAGCTTTAACCTACCCTATTACTTTTATATTTACCGATTTAATATCGGAGTTTTATGGTAAACAAAAATCTGATTTTGCAGTAAAATGTGGCGTTATAAGTTCGCTATTTGTGGCTTTGTTACTTATGATAACAAATACATTACCATCAACTTCCTGGTCATACATTTCAAAAGATGAGTATAATAAAATGTTCGGATTATACGAAGTTGTATTTGGAGCTTCTATATTATCCAACTATTTAGCCCAAAAAATTGATATTAGAATATATTTATTTTTCAAAGATTTAACTAAAGGAAAGTATATATGGCTCAGAAATAACGCCAGCACTATAGTTTCACAAATAACTGATTCTGTTGTCATATATTCGTTAATGCTATACCTTGGAACCATACCTAACGGTAAATTTTTTACTGTATTTTCAAGTGCAATTTTATTTAAAATAATGTTTAGCCTAATTTGCACACCTTTTTATTATATGGCAATCTTTGCATGTAAAATATTGTTAGATCAAACAAAATTGAAAAATCACAAATAAAACTATTGACTTAAAATGAAATAATAGGTAAATTCCCATTTGTTCAAATACACAATTGCACCTATAAGCCGTAATAGCACAGTGGTAGTGCAATCGCCTTGTAAGCGATAGGTCGGGGGTTCGAATCCCTCTTACGGCACCATCTAAATTTAATAACTATCATTCTTATTCATAACAAATTGCTGATTTTGAAACTTTTTAAAAAATAATAAATCATTCAATTTATTATTAGTATTTTCTTTACATTGTTTTAATTTTCTGTTAGAAAGCATAGGAAAATCATGATTAGGCATAAAATTTGCATAATAATGATTTAAGTTGTTTTTTGTTAAATAATTGCAAATTTTTTAGTAAATAATACTATCTAATCTTGGAACTATTAACGCAAAACTCAAGTTAAAAAGTTACAAATTTTAGCTTAGTCACAATTCAACTATGTTCAATTAATTTTTTTAAGGTGAATTTACATGAGTACTAAAACCGAAGAGCATTTTTCTAAGTGGCGCGGTATCTTTTGGCCGATACATAACTACGAAATGAAAAAATTCTTGCCTATGGCACTTATTATGTTCTGTCTTTTATTCAATTACACAGTAATGCGTGATACAAAAGACGTACTAGTAGTAAACGCTGCAGGCGCAAATATTATTCCATTCCTCAAATTATACTGCGTAACACCATGTGCGGTATTGTTTGTAATACTATATGCTAAGTTATCTAATATCTTTAACAGTGAAAAGATTTTCTATGTTATCGTAACGCCTTTCTTAGTATATTTTGCAGCATTTGGATTCTTGATTTATCCAAACATTGCTGCTGTACATCCTTCTCCTGAATCAATTGCTGCATTACACCAAGCATATCCTAATCTTACAGGATTTATTGATATTTATGCTCACTGGGCATTCTCATCATTTTATGTAATGGCAGAAATTTGGGGAAGTGCGATGGTATCATTACTCTTCTGGCAGTTTGCCAACCAAGTGACAAGAATGAATGAAGCAAAACGCTTCTACGGTCTTTTCGCTTTAATTGCAAACATTGGTCTCATTTTCGCAGGTCAAACAGAGCATTTCTGTAACAACATTCACCACTACGTAGAAGTACAAGGTGACCATTGGGGCTTATCACTTAAGATTTTAATGGCAATTGTTGCTGCTATGGGTGTGCTTGCTATGTACCTTTTCAGATGGATGCATACAAATGTTCTCAGTGATCCAAAATTCTATGATGAAGCAGAAGCTGCTAACAAACCTAAGAAGAAAAAAGCTAAACTTAGCCTTAGCGAAAGTGCTAAAGTTATCTTCACTTCACCTGAACTTGGCTTAATCGTTTTACTCGTAGTTTCTTACGGTATCTCTATTAACTTAGTTGAAGTACAATGGAAACAACAGCTTAAACTTTACTATGCCGGCAACCAAAGCGGTTACCATGCATTCATGGGTAACTTCTCAACATTCGTTGGTATTTTCACAATATTATTCATCTTAGGTGTTGGTGCTAATATCCTTCGTTCTTTAAGCTGGTTTAAAGCTGCGGTAATAACACCACTTATTACTTTACTTTGTGGTTCAGTGTTCTTCTTTGTTATTATTCAAAAAGATTCACTTGCTCCAATGTTCCAGGAAATGGGCTTCACAACAATGGCGTTTGCAGCATTCCTTGGTGCAGGTTTAGTAACAATATCTAAAGCTGTAAAATACTCTCTCTTTGATCCAACAAAAGAGATGGCTTATATTCCACTTGATAACGAACTAAAAACCAAAGGTAAAGCTGCGGTTGACGTATTAGGCGGTAGACTTGGTAAAGCTGGTGGTGCTTTCGTACAAAGTACACTTGCGTTAGTATTTGCGGTTAAAGACGTAGTAATTCTTGCTCCTACAACATCAGTGATTTTCTTAATCATCTGCGTTGTATGGTTATTTGCTGTAAAAGGCTTAAGCAAAAAAATTACTATTGCTCAAAGACGTAAAGCAGAAGAAGAAGCAGCGGCCAAAGCATAATTTGCTTCTTTAATTAAAACCATGAAAAGGCTCGTTAAATTTAACGAGCCTTTTTTGTTTGAATTCATATTTGTACTATGTTAGCCTCAATATATTAATTTATTTACCATAGTAGGTTTTTATGAGGGCTCAGGAAATAATTGATCTATATCTTAATTACCGTTTTGATGTATTAAGCAGATGGTTCTTAGAACAAAACAGACCAGAGAAAGTAAGAATCTTTACAGAAATATATCAAAGATTTAGCGATAATAATTTATGCAATGCTTTATGGGATAATCTTGATTTAAATACTAAAATTAATATTTTATCAGATTTATTTTATGATAATCAGTTAAGTAGCTTTGAAAATATAATTAAAGATTATAACTTTTTAGATATTTTATATGCCTACTCATGCATACATAATCAAATTAGAATTATTGAACACTTATTCAGCACTTACAACATTACGAATGAACAAATTAAGTTAGGGTTCGTTAGCGCATCTGAAAGCGGAAACCTTGAGCTAGTCAAAAAGCTCTATAGCATGTTAGATGTTAACGACCATGCCAATTTATTAACGCGCTATTCTTTTGAATCAATAACTAATGCTTTAAAACATGGACACTTACAAATCGCAGAATATTTATGGAGTTTAATGAATACGGAAGAACTTAAGTTTACTACCCTTACACATAATAGATCAGATATTTTTAAAGTTCCAGTAATTACAAATCAAATTCTTTCTCTTAAATTCCTTTCTACAAAAGCAGATGAAATCAACCAAATAACTCCAGACCATAAACGAGTAATGTTTTATCAAATGTTTCATAGCGCATGCTGTGAAGGAAATTCAGAAATAATCGACTACACTTTCTCATTAATTGAAAACACTGATTTACAGCTATTTTTATTTATAAATAGCGATTTTGAAGCATTTTATAGCGCGTGCGTGAATAACAGAGTTGATATTATAGATAAATTATGGGATATCGCTACCTTACTAGAACAAGATTCCGAAGCTGCAGGACTTTTAAATCGAGACGGAATGCTTCTTGCCAAAAGAAATATTCTTTTCCACGACTTATGCTCAAATGGACATTATTTATCGGCAAAAAATATTTTAGATAAAGCACAAAAAACTGGACTACTTTTTAACGTACTTGAATCAAAAGCTGGTGAAACTGATGCAGATCATGACAACAGATATGAGTATTTTGATATAGCATGCAGATACGGTTATTTTCATATTATTGATCTAATAATGAGTTTTGGTTATGACATTCCAGATGTTCAGATAAAATGGGAGAAGTGGGCAGAAACATTGAGTCCGTGGGTTAATCTTTATAAAGAACTAAAACCAATATATGGTCATCAAATAAATCACTTTATACAATTTGCGTATCAAAACAATAAAAGCATAGATTTTATAAAAAAATTAATTTTCGATAACTCTAAGGTTGTATTATATTATACATCACAAAATATTAGTTTTTATGAATTTAAACATTTAATTTCTAAGCATAATTCTGCTGTAACTACTTTTAATCAGATACCTTACGAAATACACGATCAAGACGAAAAGTCTTATAGGCTAACCAATATGCCCGTTGAAATAAGGAAGCTATTTATAGAGAATATTGAGGAAGCAAAACCAGCTAAGCTTCTTGAAATAAAAGTTAAATCCTCTCAAAAAACACCAGAGTATAATCATCTGTAAGACGCATCATATAATTTTTAGCAAAGGTTTCCATTATATGATCAAATAGTTTTTCCGACATAAGAGAATTAGTTGAATTAATATAGTTTGTAAGCATTGATTCTAACTTCTCTAAACCCAGCATATTACCATGTAAGTCTTCTGTTTCAATCAGTGCATCACTATATAAAATTAATATATCTCCTTTTTTGAAGTCTGAGGTCTTATGCTCATAGCTATAAGATGAAGAAATTCCTATTGGAAGTCCTGCGGAATCAATTTTACGAATTGTTTTTTCACGAATGTTCAAAATAAAACCTGGTGGAGACCCACAAGCCGTATACTCAATCTGGTCATTCTTAAGATCAAATATTCCATAAAGTAATGTTGCAAACTGCCCGCGAGCAAGTATAGCTGTTAAGCTATGATTAATATGATTTACAGCTTCAGCTGAGCTTAACTTTAAAGATTTATCCTTAAGTTCACTAATAATAGTATGAAGCCTGAAAGTATTAATAGCAGCCCCTATACCGTGACCAGAAAAGTCTGTGATGTGAAAGGCAACCCTATCTTCGTCTATTGGATCAAATGACCAAAAGTCACCACCAATTTCTAATGATGGTAAGAAATACGACTGAATTTTCAGACCATAATTTTCAAGTAGTAATTTACGCGCCAAATCATTTGGCATTAATGCTTCCTGCATTTTTTGAGCGTTTGTAAGCTCAGAACGCAGCCTTTCCTGATAGTTTTGAAGCTTCTCAAGTAATATATGATTTTCCAAATGCACCTTAATACGCGCAATTAATTCTTCAGGATCAATTGGTTTATTAACGAAATCTGTGGCACCACAACTGAATGCCTGTGTTTTTTGCTTAGTCAGGTTTGTTGCAGTTTGTACAATGATAGGAAGGTTTGCAAATCTCTCTTCTTTTCTAATTATAGTACAATATTCAAAGCCATCCATCTCTGGCATCATTAAATCAAGAATAACAAGATCAGGGATTTCTTTTTTTGTAATTTCAATAGCTTCTATACCATTTTTAGCAGTAAAAACATTTTTAAAACCGTTCTTCATTAATAAATGCTGGATCATTATTACATTGAACTCCATGTCGTCTACCACGAGAATTTTAGATTCCCGCATTATAGCCATACTTTCTATAGAGTTCTTTTTCATTTATTTCTTACTAATCGATTATATTGAACAACATGTAAAACTTAGAAATTTCAAACATTTTTTGAACTTGTCCTTTAGGAGACCTTAGTATTAGTTCTATCGAATGCTTTTCAGCCTCATCTTTTAAAATAAGTAGTATACCAAGAGCGGCAGAATCAACAAACTCAAGATTACTTAAATTCAGCTCAAGAGTTTTAATGTTCTCTGACTTAAGTAAAGATAAAATGGTTTTAAATTCCATATGGTCATTGAAGGTAAATTTTCCACTTACCTCTATTGTACAAGATGAATCTTTTATAATTTTTTTGTATTCCATGAATTCCTACCTAAAACAACATAATTTCATCGTCGCTATTTCCATCAGTATCTTTAATGTCACCTATATCATATTGCTTTCCTTTTAGTTCATCAAGTAAAATGGTTTTCATTTCACTTAATTTCATAATTTTAATAAATTCTTCGACCAAATCTTTATTAATTCCAGATATTGCATTTTGGTCAGTATTTATCATAGCTAAATATTCTGCGATTTTTAGTAATGTAGACTGTGAATTCATAATATATTGCGACACCCTATCCTGAAATTGCATGCTAACAATTATTCCTGTTATTGAATTAGCATTTTCTGTGGTCTCGCGCGAAACATCTTTAAGTGTATGTGAAAAGCTTTCATTTTGCTTCATCATACGTGACATTAGTTCTTCAATTTTTTGTTTGATCATTATATTATCAGACATATCAATGGTCGCAACTTCACCCAATGTTTCATAGCTTTTATGTACGCTATTTGTAACCTCAGTAATTCTTGCCTGCATTGAAAATGACATTTGAGATATTTGTTTAGATAAGTTTTTGACTTCGCTTGCAACGACCGCAAAACCCTTACCATATTCCCCTGCCCTTGCAGACTCAATAGTAGCATTAAGCGCAAGCAAATTTGTTTGCTTTGTAATTTTTTGAATATCATCTACAACTTTATCAATATCACGCAGGCTTGCCATAGCTTCATCAAGACTATAAACCATTGACATAGCCATTTTTGAAACGTGAATAATCTTATCAACTGAATCTGACAAAGTTTTGTTAATAAGGTTTAAAGATTCAGATAAACTCATTGAACTTCCATCTTCAGCCTGAATATTCAGTGCTAAATGCACAATTTTATCAATATTTTCACCTTGTTTTTGTGTGCTTACTGCGATGTTCTGGAATTTACCGCTTAATTCCGTAATAGTGGTCTCAACAGTTTTAGATGCTATTGGAAGAACTTTACTTATAGCTTCAATACAAGTAATAATGGAGTTTAAATTTTCATTCAAACTACCTTTATAAAAATTGTTATTTTTTTCTTCTTCCTGTTTCTCTATCATAACGACCAACTATCAATTCTATTTATCAAAAATCTACAGTTACTAACTTAAACATTCTTTAATAATTGTATCCGCAATCTTTTCTAAAGGCAACTCAATAGTTACTGCACCATTTGCCTTAGCAGCTTTAGGCATACCATAAACTATACAGCTAGATTCATTCTGACCAACTGTAAAAGCGCCTTGATTTTTCATCTCCAATAAACCTTCTGCACCGTCTTTACCCATACCTGTAAGAATAACCCCTATAACTTTATCATTTTCAAATTCAGCGATCGACTTAAACATGATATCTACAGACGGTCTGTGACCTGAATATAAATCACCATTATCTAGCTGGGTATAATATTTATCACCCTTCTTTTTTATTTGCATATGAATATCACCAGGAGCAATGTAGATATTATTATACTGAAGCTGCATTCTGTCAGTTGCCTCATGAACTGGTCTGCCTAATGATTCACCAAGTCTTCTTGCAAAAGACGAAGTAAAACCCTTTGGCATGTGCTGAGTTATAACAATTGGAGGCATCCCGTCAGGAAGCATTTCTAAAAGCACCTTGTTAGCTTCAACTCCACCTGTTGATGATCCAATAGCAATAAGCATATTAGATTTGAAATTATATTGTTTCTTCTCGGCTTTTTTAACTGGCTGCCTTGCCTGAACTTTAGAATTTGCAGCAATTTTTACTTTTGAAGCAAGCTGGTTTTTAACAAGTTTGAGTGTATATGGATCTTCCTTAGCAAATGGCTTACCAATAAAATCTACAGCACCAATTTCAAGCGCCCTGATAGTATGCTCTGTCCCTGTTTGAGTAAGTGTAGATGACATCACAACTGGCATAGGTCTTAATGTCATAATTTTTTCCAAAAACTCAAGACCATTCATTCCTGGCATTTCAATATCTAAAGTAATAACATCAGGATTCAGCGCTTTTATCTTGCTACGTGCATCATCTGCATTCATTGCCTGACCAATAACCTCAATATCAGGATCTTCTGATAGCATTTCTGTATATAAATCTCTAACTAATGCTGAATCATCAACAATCAATACCCTAACTTTTTTATTCATAATATCACTCCCAAATTAGAATAAATCGACAGAACCACCCTTGTCTTCCTGAACAACCACTTTTTTGCTGTACACCATTTCTTCCTGTACAACGTTTTCCTGCTCTACTGAAGTTACAAGCTTCATCATAGCAACGCCATTACCAGGACAAAACTGTACTTTTCGTGCCTGAGTGCCGCCCAAATGTTCTGCCACCACATTTAAATTCTCTTCTTTACAAAACTTTTTGATAAATTCTACGTTTTTCGAGCCAATTAGCGCTGAAGTTGCGCTAACATTAGCACCGCCAAAAAGCTTAACTTCTAGTCTGCTTTTTACACCACCCATTTTAATAATACTGTTAATTAGCTGCTCCATTGCAAACGATCCATATCTGCTCATTGTATAGCTTGTAACTTCGCCATCTGTCGCAGGTAATAAAAAATGGTTCATACCGCCAATGTTAAGCTGCGGGTCTCTAATACATGCAGCAATACATGAGCCTAATATTGTTACCATAACTTCTTCAGGCTCTTTTGTTGCATAACAATCGCCTGAGTAAATTTTAACGTAGGTTTTATTATCTGCTTTTGAAACAAATTTTTTCATTGCATCTAAAACCATAGCAACTACCCTATTTTTCTATATGTTGTTTTGCCAATCAATTTGAAAATTGAGCTTCTATCACCTATGGTTTCAGAGTGTCCAATTAACAACATTCCTTCCTTATCTATATTCTGATGAAATTTATCAAAGATTTTTGACTGAGTAGGCTTGTCAAAATAAATTAATACATTTCGGCAGAATATAATCTGCATTTTTCTTTTAAGCGGAATATTCCCCATTAAATTTAGCTGATTAAATGCAATCAAATTTCTTAACTCAGCATTCATGCTAATTTTTTCTTCACCATCCTCATTAATAGTTTTGCAGTATTTTTTAAAATAGTCGTCAGGAATATTTTTCTTTTCTGCAATATCGTATACACCTCTTTTGGCTTTTGCTAAAATGTCAGTATCAATATCTGTAGCTAAAATTTTGATATCGTATGTAGATAAATTTCTGCCAAGCAAATGAGAAACAACCATTGCAATCGAGTATGGCTCCATTCCTGCTGAACAACCAGCCGACCAAATTCTAATTGGAACACCTTCAGCAATCAGCTTGTTAAGCTCATCTTTAAGATATTCAAAATGATGAGACTCTCTAAAAAAGCTTGTAAGGTTTGTAGTAAGTGAGTTGACGAAGTTGGTAAATTCATTAGGGTCATTATCTACTAAATCTAAATATCTTGTAAATGAATCTAAATTTAATGCTCTTAGGCGTCTTACCAGCCTGGAGTATACCATTGACTTTTTTTGTTCAGAAAGAACAATCCCAGACACATCAAATATCTTCTTTGCAACAGCTTTAAAATCGCTGTCTGTAAGTTCGAAATCTGGTGTCTGAGCGCTCATGATCTTTCTCCTATGATCTAACTACTAAAACTCTTCCCAGCCATCATCACCTTTTTTAGAAGGTGTTGAGCTTTGAGCAGCTGGAACTGGTTTTTTAGCATCAGATAATTTCTTCATGTTCTCTGACTTACCGTGAGTAGCTGGCTTTTTAGCAGGTGAGCTATGCATAGGCTTAGGGGCTTCGGCAGCCATTTCTTCTTGCTGGTTTTCAGATAACTTAAAGAAGCTCACTAGTCTGTTTAAAGTATTAGCCTGCTCTACAAGTGAATGTGAAGCAGCTGTGCTTTCTTCTACTAAGGCAGCATTTTGCTGTGTCATCTCATCCATTTGTAGTACTGCAGCATTAATCTCTTTAATACCGTTTGCTTGCTCATTACTTGCTGTCGCAATATCAGAAATAAGATCTGCCACTTGTTTAACAGATGATACGATATCACCAAGTGTTTCACCTGCCTGTTTAACAAGAACAGCACCATCCTGAACTTGCTCAGCACTCTCAATAATTAGCTTCTTAATCTCTTTAGATGCAGACGCAGATCTACCAGCAAGTGTTCTTACTTCACTAGCAACCACCGCAAATCCTTTTCCAGCGTCACCTGCACGGGCAGCTTCAACAGCAGCGTTAAGAGCTAAGAGATTTGTTTGGAATGCGATTTCGTCAATTACACCGATAATATCAGAGATTTTCTGTGAAGATTTCTCAATATTACCCATCGCACCAACTGCACTACCAACAACTTCACCACCTTTCTCAGCTTTTTGTCTGGCATCGATAGCAACTTTGTTAGCATTATTAGCGTTTTGAGTATTTTTCTGTACAGTTTCAGTTAATTCTTCCATTGAAGACGCTGTTTCTTCTAGGTTAGAAGCCTGATGTTCTGTACGGCTTGATAAGTCTGTACCGCCAGATGCAATCTCGCTTGATGCAGATCTTACTGAATTTGCAGACTCTTTAATCTGTACTGTAATAGATGATAACTTATCAATTGTTGCATTTAAAGCATTTTGCATGCTAGCAAACATACCTCTGAAGTCACCATCTAATTTATGATATAATACACCTTTAGAAAGATCATTCATCACTTCAATTGATTTACTTACTGGTACAAGCACTGTATTCATAAGTTTATTCATACCGCTACTGATTTCTAAGTATACACCTTCTAGGTCATTTGTATCAATTTTAGCTTCTAGATCACCATCAGACGCTGATGCGATAAGTCTGTTAATATTTTCTACAGCTTGTTTGTTTGCTGCATCAGCTCTTTTCTTCTCTGTAACAATTGACCAGTCAACAAATGAACCGTCAATTTGTCCGTTTGAGTTTTTAAGAATATTAGCATTTAAAGATAACCATTCATCACCAATCATGAATTCAGCTTTATGCGGCATTCTTGTTTCATCAACAAGTAACTTTCTTTGGTGTGCTGGGTTCTTATGGAAAATATCAATATTAACACCAACAAGCTTATCAACTGTAACTGGTAATAATCTCTCAAGCCTTTTTAAAGCTGCATGTGATGCTTTATTAATATATGTAATATTAAAGTTTTTATCACAAAGCATTACTGGAAGTGATAAATTATCTATCATATTTTGAAGTCTTGCAGCTTTATTAATATAACCTTTAACATGCTCTGCTTCATCTAAAATTAAAGCAATTTCTTTGTTAGATGCAATCCAAGGCGCAACTACATAACTAGTATCACCTTTTGCAAAAGCACCCATTAATTCAGCAATTGATCTATTTTTGTTTATTACAAGCTGAATAATTTTGTACATTACAAAACCAATTATAGAAAGACCAACTATAGACAAGAATCCTAATATATTTTTAGCAGTAATGATATCCTTATTGAGTTTATCTTTAATTTCAGGAGAATATTCATATAATTCAGTTCTCATTTTAACATTCAAAGCTGAACGTTCTGACATTTTAGATTCTATTTCACTTAGAATTAATTTTCTTTTTTCATAACTTACATTAGTATCATTAATAGCTTGTTCAAATAAATTTGTAATAGCTAACATGTTTTTATAGCTATCTTCCATAAGTTTTTTAACTTTATCAATATAGCCGTCTGATGTAGTATTTAGATAACCAGATTTAAAGTCTTTGTATTTTTCATAATGAATAGCAAAATTATCTTTAGCTTTATTATAAGACTGTAGATATTTTTGAAATTCACTAGAGTTTTCAAATGTTTCAAGAGCTCTTACACCTGCGTTATAAATCCCCCTATCTGCCCCTTGATACTCCCAGATTAAATATGATAAATCTATCATTTCATCTGCTTCATTTGCACCTTTTTGAATATTTTCAAGTTTAATTACAATTGTAATACTTATAATCAATACTAGAGCAACGACTAGCCCTGTTGCTGCTTGAACCTTACCCTTAATAGAACCTAACATCTTTATCATTATAGCCCCCTATTGTTTAATATTTTCGATGTTAATTTGACCAAACATTTCTTCCATATTTAGTACTATGACCATTCTCTCATTAATAGAGACAAGGCCACTAATGTACTTATCATCTATTTCTGTCTCACTTGTCGGTGATGCCTTGATTTCTGTAGCTTCCACATCTAGGATGTCAGAAACTGCATCAACCAAAATTCCTATAATTCTATTTCCTGCGGATAATATAATTACCACATTCTTATTTGTAGCCTCAGTTGTACCCTGACCAAATCTTGTACGTAAGTCAAAAATTGGAATAATAACACCACGAAGATTCATAACACCCCTCATTTCTTCAGGTGAGTTAGGAAGCCTTGTTACTTCCGTCCAAACTTTAATTTCTCTAACCATCATTATATCTACGGCATACTCAAGTTTTCCTACTGTAAAACTTAAGAACTTTTTTAAGTCGGAAGAACCGCCCTTCTTGTTATCCGTAGCTAAATTTAATTCTACACTCATTTTAGCACTCCTCTATTTTTAAGCGTTTTTCTATCGGATTTTCTTTAACTAAAATTTTCTGATGAATTGTCGGTATTTTGGATATATCAAGAATTAGCGAAACCTTGCCGTCACCTAATATTGTTGCGCCACTTATACCATCGATTGGGTTTGAGTTTTCTTCCAAGCTTTTAATTACAACCTGCTGCTGTCCTAAAAGTTCATCGACAACCAAACCAAATTTTGAATTTAAACTTTCAACTAACACTACTAAAGTTGCTGCGCCATTATCATTAGCTGCACTTACTGAGAAAATTTTATGAAGTTCAATAATATTAATGAACTCGCCACGGATATTTACAACCTGATTACCTTTAGTAACCTCATTGATTTCACCATGTTTAATGCTTAATGTTTCAACAATGTTTTCGATAGGAATAATGTATTGCTCCTCTCCAACCCTTATAATCATACCATCAAGAATCGCAAGTGTTAGCGGGAGAGATACAGTAAATACACTTCCCTTACCCATTTCACTTTTAATAACAACACTTCCGCCAAGTCCCTCAATATTACGTCTTACAACGTCCATACCTACACCGCGACCAGATATATTACTTATAACTTCAGCTGTAGAAAATCCTGGCAAGAATACTAGGTTATCAATTTCTTCACCCGATAACTGAACAGTCGGATCAATTAAGCCTTTCTCAAGTGCTTTTTTATAAACTCTATCACGATTAATCCCAGCACCGTCATCTTTAATCTCAATAATAATACGGCCACCGCGGTTAGCTGCCGAAAGAGAAACTGAACCTTGGGCAGGTTTCCCCTTAGCAATTCTATCTTGAGGTTTTTCAATACCATGATCGCATGAATTACGTATCATATGCATTAGAGGATCACCAAGCTGCTCAATAACTGTTTTATCAATTTCGGTTTGCTCACCAGACATTTCTATTTTTATGTCTTTGCCAAGCTGGCCTGCCAAATCCCTGATAAGCCTTGGCATACGAGAGAATAATGATTTTACTGGTTGCATTCTTACAGACATTACAGCTTCCTGAAGCTCTCTTGAATGCTGAGATAACTCTTCAATAGCCCTTAAAATACCGCCATGGTACTCCATTGGTAATCTTTTAGCCTGGTCATATAACATTGACTGGGTAATAACAAGCTCACCTACCATGTTTACAAGCTTATCAATTTTATCAGTATCAACCCTAATGGTTGTGGTATTTGATGAAGCCGCGTTTTTATTTGCATCTTTTGAAGTATCTTTAGCTGCTTGCTGTGTTTTATCTTCGCTTGCTTTTCCTTCTTCTTGCTCTGGCGACTGAGCTTCATGCGCCTTTAATTCTTCTTCAGATAATGGAAGTTCAATTTCTGACTGCTGCGATATTTTAATTTTTGCAACGTCTGATACAAATTCAAAAATATCCGCAATATCATTATCCGAACAACTTGTTTCTAAGTCAATTTCCCATGACATATAACACGAAATAGGATCAATATCATGAAAATCAGGGATATTTTCAACTTTACATCTTACATTAGGAATACCAAGATTTGAAAGCGCTTTAATTAAAACAAAAGGCTCACTTCCTGATCTTAACATTTCAGGCGATGGAATAAATTCGATTAAGTATTGCTTTATAAATTTTGAAGTAGGCTTTGCTTGATTTACTTTTGGCGCTTGTGAAGCAGCTTTAGAAGCACCATGACCCTCACCATGAGCACTTAAAACGGCTTCTACTTCTTCTAGTACACCCGCACCGAAATCATCATCAAGCTCTTTATTATCTCTTGCAGCCTCAACCATTTTAGTAATGATATCATTTGCTCTGATTAATATATCTACAATTGGCTTTGTAAGCGTGATTTTGCTGTCGCGGAGTTTATCAAGTAAAGTCTCAACAACGTGAGTGAATTTTACTATATTATTCATACTAAAAACGCCCGCACCACCTTTAATGGAATGCGCGCATCTAAAAATTGCGTTTAGGTCGTCTAGCGATGCTGAATCAACATTTATTTCTAATAAAATTGACTCTGCGTCCGTAAGCAGTTCGAAACACTCGGTGATAAATGTCTTCTTAAATTGCTCTGTATTGTCTGTAGACATAATTTAACCCTCAAGGACAAACCTTACTAATTACCTGCATTAATTTTTCAGGATTAAAAGGTTTTACTAACCAACCTGTCGCTCCTGCAGCCTTACCCTCACTTTTTTTAGTATCATCGCTCTCTGTGGTTAACATTAGAATTGGAGTGAATTTATATGTTGGGTTTTCACGCAACTTTTTTATTAATGTAAGACCATCCATATTAGGCATATTTAAGTCTGTAATAATTACATCAACTTTTTTATTATCTAAAACAGATATTGCCTGAACTCCGTCTTCGGCTTGCAACACCTGAAAACCATTTTGAGCAAGCGTAAATGCGAGCATATCTCTCATTGTTTTTGAATCGTCTACTGTCATAGCTATTTTTGTCATAAGTCATTACTCCATTCACCGATTTGACCCATTAGACCTAATGTTTTGGCCGTATTAATAAAAGCTTCTGAAGGCTTTACAACCTTAAAAGTTTTTTGATTTTTTTTGCATTCATTTGATATGGATATAAGATACTGAAACCCAGGAGTCGTGATTCTATCTATTTTAGAAGCATCGAGCATTACATCACCATCTAACTTAAGGCCTTTAAATAAGGTTTGCATCTCATCTATTGTCTCAATGGTCATCCTTTCTGGCAAACTGGTAACATCTTGGTCTAAATCAGCCATAGTACATTCCACAAAAGTTAATATATTAATTATTATAAAATACAAATAGATAACCTGCAATAGTAATTATGCAATAAAACAACGTAAAATTGCATAGGCTTTAGTTTACTGGTAAATTTGAATAACTTACTAATTTAGTTAACTTTTTTTATTAACTTATATTTAGTAAATTTGCAATGTCTATGAATTTATTGATTAAAATATATATGTGCTAATAATTAAATTTTAATACTATTAATGACCAATATTAATTTGCTGTATTCATAGTGAATTAAGTTGAGTTTTGCACAGAAATAACGAGCGACATTTAGTAAAAACTACATTAGCGAGGAAATGACGCATGCAAACCTCAACTTAAAAAACTATAACTAAGTTTAATAGATAATTGGTACTACTATTACATATTTAATATAGCAGCAATACCAACTTAATTTAATGATATAGCCTTATTTTTTAAGGACAATAATAGATGCAACCGAATTGATAAAAGAAGTATTTTTATGATAATATGGATGATTTTCACCATATTCTAAAGTAGATATAAAAACCTTACCAGTAATATTTCTGCCTCTATTTTTACCAGATTCGGTTCTAACGCCCCATAAACTTTGCATAACTAAAGGCTTTTGCTGCATCACCCCCATATAAATGGTAATATGACCAGGCTTATATAATAAGGCTGAAAAAGGCTGTTGCTCGGAAATTACTTCTAATTTTTGAATATTGCTCATTTCTTTTAGATCAATAACATTTTTAGAATAATTGGCTATATCCTTGCTATTTCTTGGCAAATATAGTCCAAAAGAAGTATAGAAATCTTTAAGAAATTGTGAACAGTCTCTTGCACCTAAAAGTCCGCCCCAACCATATTCCTTGCCTATCATCTGGTTAGCTATCAGGCTTATATTATCTGAATTAAACTTTAGAACGTGGCTAGCTACATCTTTTGGTTTCGCAATCCATGTTAGCTTGTTATTAACAGGAATAAGTATATTTCCATCTTTTGAAGGAAAAAGCATTCCAAGCTTAATATATTCAACGAAACTACCATTATTTATTAATGGAACGTCATCTTTGATAGCTGGAACTAATTTATAAGACTGGAATTCTTCAGCTTGCAAATCACTAATTTTCATAACATGATCAGACCTCACAAAACCTAATGCCTTATCATTGCTAATTACATATGCCCAGGCTTTGTCTTTTGAATAGTGACTGATACGTACAGGAGTACCGATATATAAGTAACTTTCCTGAGCATAATCAAATGGATACCCCTCTCCTGCTTGCGCTGGATCTGCAAAATAAGGCTTATCAGTTGGAAGCGCTCTTAAATTACTATTTCTGGTAATTAAACCTTTTTTATTAACTAACAATAACGATGAAAAATCGGCATTATATTTATCTTTTTCAAATTCATCATTAGATCTTGGCAATAGATTCAATGAGTAAGACGAAGACAAATTATTTAAAACTTTTTGATAATAATCGACATAATAACTAATATCATTGTTAATTTGCCAAGCTGAATAAAATCCTGATAAGTCAGTATTTAAACTTAAAACACTATTATCAAAATTATAATCATCCAAGTTTTGTGATAATGTTAAACTATCCTTTACTTCATCAAAACTAGTAGTTTTATGATGCGAGCAAGAGGCAATTATCAGAGCAGAACATAAAGCAATTTTTGTATACATATTGAATACCATGAATAATAAATTAAGATTAATAGTATAGATTTAATTAATACTGTCCATTCCTATTTAAATCTATTCAACAGTTAGCGGCATTACAAAACGGTATTTTGGTAAATTAGGGTAATGCTTTGGAACAGCATCGAATTTTTTAAGCTTTTTTAGTATCTCTTTAAGCTCTTCATTAGCTTTTTCGTCGTCTTCTTCCTTAAGTAATTTATAATCTATAATTTGACCGTCACGATCTACACTGAATTCAAGCATAAATTCACCATAAAGATTCTCGTAACTATCAATATTTTGCTCTAAAACAAGGGCAACTCTTGAAGACATTTTTTCTTCATAGTCCCTTTTCATGTTATCTACTTCTTTTTGAGTCGGCTCCTTTGTTTCTTTAGTTTGAGTTTTTAGATCTTTATTTTTGGTAAGGCTCTTTGGTGTTTCATGTGCTTTTTTATGAGACAGCGGAGTTTTTTTGGTAATAGCTTCAGTAACAAAATTAATATAAACAATGCTTTCTTTCTTGATTTCCTGAACTTCAAATTTATTAAAATACAGGTCTAAAAACAAAGGCACAATTACATTAATATGAAAAAATATCGATATTAATATGAAATGCCATTTTTTTAGCACAATAGGCTTACTATCGATTAATCTCTCGATAGAAAGCCTATTTTTTAAACCTGCAAATTTCATAGCATACTTTTACGGTAAATTATTTGGAGCTTGAAGCAATTGTATTGGTGTTAATTTGAAGTTTATATGTAGCTTCTAAATCTTTTAAATATTGCTGTTTATATTCTTCAAATGTTTTGCCTTGTAAATAATTTTTCATGTTTTCAAATTGCGGAGCCTTTGGAACTGTTCTTGCCTCTATTTTATAAATAGCCCAACCTGATGTAGTCTCTACTGGTTTAGAAACCGTACCAACAGCCTGATTAGCCAGCACATCATCAAATGGTGTAATTACTTTTTTTGGAACAAAATGATTTCTTACCAATCCGCCATTAATAGAAGTATCCCTATCTATAGAATATTTCTTCACCATTTCCTCGAAATTTTTACCTGATTTATCAATCACAGCATAAACTTCCTGTACTTTATCAGGTGTCAAAACAATTTTACGATAATCAACTACTGCATTTGCCTGAATTTTTTTCACTTCTTCAGCATAAACTTTTTTTAGGTCTACTTTTTTAATATTTTGTTCAACAACATACCTGATAAAACTTTGTTCCATTAATGAACGCTTTAACTTATCAAGTTCTCTTTTCATTTGAGTAGTTTCTGTAAATGATGCTTTCTCTGCTTCTTTAAGAACAATTCTTCCCATAGCAATATTTTTTACTATAGATTCCTTAGTACTTGCTGGTATAGATTCATATGTTGGATAATTAGATGGCATAACTCCACCATTCATCATAACAAATTCTGTTAATAAATCTTCTTTAGATACAACCTGGTTATCGCCATAGGTTGCAAGAATATTTTGGTCTTCTGCAGCTATAGAAATATTTGTAGAAGACAATAATGTTAAAGTTGTTAAACAAAGAAACTTCATAAACAAACTACTCCAAAAATTAGGTTTACAAAATATTATTAAATTAAAATTTTTAAAAAATACAGTTTTTTCTGTATAAATACAAAAAATTTGTTTATAAGTGTTGTTTGATAACATTATAAAGATACGCAATTAGGAAATAAATCCATGGTTTTTGGCATTTTTGAAAAAATATTCGGTACAAAAAACGACAAAATTATAAAGCATTTTGCAAAAACAGTTAAAATTATTAACTCTCTTGAATCTAAATACATGTCTATGGATGACAATTTACTTAGAAATCAAACCGAGAAATTCCGTGACAGATTAAAAAATGAAAGTTTAGACGATATTTTACCCGAAGCTTTTGCTGTAGTAAGAGAAGCTGCTAAAAGAGTCTTAGGACAAAGACACTATGACGTACAGCTTATGGGCGGAATTGCGCTTCATAAAGGCATGATTCCAGAAATGCGTACAGGTGAAGGTAAAACTCTGGTATCAACACTACCTGCTTACCTTAATGCACTTTCATCTAAAGGCGTACACATTGTTACAACAAATGATTACCTAGCAAAACGTGACTCGGAATGGATGGGTAAAATACACGAATTTTTAGGCTTAACTGTTGGATGCATACTTAGCGGTATGAATGATGACGCCAGAAAAACAGCCTATAGCTGCGATATTACATACGGAACTAATAACGAATTCGGTTTTGATTATTTACGTGATAATATGAAATTCGATGCTTCAACATTTGTTCAGCGTAAACTAAATTACGCAATAGTAGATGAAGTTGACTCTATCTTAGTTGATGAAGCACGCACACCTTTAATTATTTCAGGTGCAACTGAAGACAGGTCTGATTTATATGTAAAAATTAACAGACTAATTCCAGCAATAAGCGATGAACATTATGAAAAAGATGAGAAAAGTCGTAATGTTCATTTAAACGAAGAAGGTATTAACTTTGTTGAAGAGTGGCTGGAAAGCAACGGAATGATGGAAGGCAGTCTCTACGATATTAACAACGTAAATACATTGCACCATGTTAATCAGGCTTTAAAAGCGCATAAACTTTTCCAAAAAGATGTGGATTACATTGTTAAAAATAATCAAGTCATGATTATTGATGAGTTTACTGGTCGTACAATGGATGGTCGCAGATATTCCGAAGGATTACATCAGGCCTTAGAAGCTAAAGAAAATGTTCCGATCAAAAACGAAAATCAGACTCTTGCTTCCATTACTTATCAAAACTATTTCAGGCTTTACAATAAGCTTTCAGGGATGACTGGTACTGCAATGACCGAGGCAGGAGAATTCCGTGAAATTTACAGACTGCATGTTGTTGAAATTCCAACAAATATTCCAGTAAAACGTGTGGATGAAGAAGATACAGTATTTCGTACCGAAGTAGAAAAATATAAAGCCATCATAAAGCTTATCAAAGAAAGAAATGAGGCAGGTCAACCAATATTAGTTGGAACTACAAGCATTGAGAAATCAGAACTTATTTCAACTATGCTCAAAAAGGAAAATGTTCCTCATCAGATACTTAATGCTAAATATCATGAACAGGAAGCTGAAATTATATCCCAGGCTGGTCGTAAGGGTGCTGTGATGATTGCAACCAATATGGCAGGTCGCGGTACGGATATTATGCTTGGTGGTAATATTCAGGTAAGAATTCAGAATGCTATTAAAAACATTTCCGATCAAAATGAAGCATCAAAGATTAAAAACCAGATTTTATCTGAGCATGATCAGGAAAAAAGAGAAGTTCTTGAGCTTGGCGGTCTTTTAGTTATCGGTACAGAACGCCATGAAAGCCGTAGAATTGACAATCAGTTACGCGGAAGATCAGGACGTCAGGGTGACCCAGGACGCACAATATTTTTCTTATCGTTACAAGACGATTTAATGCGTATTTTCGGCTCAGACAAGCTTGCAGATACCATGAAAAGACTGGGTATGAAAGACGACGAAGCAATTTCGCACCCTTGGGTGAGCAAAGCTCTTCAAAAAGCTCAGTATAAAGTTGAAGCTCGAAACTATGATATTCGTAAAAACTTACTTCGCTTCGATGACGTTATGAACGAGCAACGTATGGTAATTTACGAGCAACGCAGAAATATTATTAATAGCGAGAGTGTAAGTGATATCGTCCGCTCAATGATTGAAGAAAATGTTGAAGAAATGGTGCGTAATGCTACATATAATAAGCCAACCAGCGATATGTGGGCTTGGGATGAACTCGCGCAAAACCTTCATAATATGTTTGCAAACGAATTTGATTACTCTGAAATTAAAAGCAAACACGGCTTAGTACCTAATGATTTAATTGAATACTGCTTAAATTTCGCAAATGAAGCTTATGAAGCTAAACATACAGAGCATAAGCCGGAGGTTATGAATTTTGCTGAAAAACGCTTTATGCTTTTATCCTTAGATTATCTTTGGAAAGATCATTTACTTACCTTAGATCAATTAAGGTTTGGCATAGGACTTAGAGCATATGGTCAGAAAGACCCCCTAAATGAATATAAACGTGAGGCATTTGAGTTATTTAAATCAATGCTAGATCATTTAAGGGTTATGGTTGTTGAGCGTATCCTACATATGGAAATTTCTTATGAAAAACCTGAAGATGCTGCAAAAGAAGCTAAAAAAAACTTTGATACCAGCATTTCTCGTAACAGCATTTGCCCTTGCGGATCTGGTAAAAAATATAAACATTGCTGCGGTAATCTAGTCCCTGCATAATACAAAAGGCGCATTTTAAATGCGCCTTTTTCAATTAAACGATCACATTATATTAAATACTGCCCTGCGCAGTTTCTACTTCGGCAAATGTTGGCTGCAGATGGTGCGGAATAGATGCCCTGCCTACCTCAATTGAAATTTGTGGTGCGCTACCATGAAGGTGGGTTACGAATACTTTTTTAATAACGTCATAGAAGCAGCCTTCTTCTTCAGCAACTTCATTCATTTTACCTGCCATAGGGGCAACAAAACAATACGCCATAAATACCCCCAGGAATGTACCAGCAAGCGCACCACCGATCATGGCACCTAAAACAGCAGGTGGTTCGGTAATACTTGCCATTGTTTTGATTACACCAAGTACCGCAGCAACGATACCAATCGCAGGAAGTCCGTCAGCAACAGTCTGAAGTGAGTGCGCAGGATGCACAGCATCATGGTGATGTCTCTCTAGCGAAAAAGCAATTACATCTTCAACATGATAAGGATTATCCATATTCATAGTCATCATTCTTAAAGTGTCGCATATAAGGGTAACTGCAAAATGATCGTGTAATACTAGCGGATATTTTTTGAAAAGCTCGCTTTCCTCAGGTTTTTCTATCTGAGGCTCAAGCTCAACAAAGCCTTTGGTTTTAATAATTTTTATAATAGCAAAAAGGAGGGTCAATAACTGAATATAATCATCTTTCTTTCTTTTAGAACCCTTAAAAACCTTACCAAAGTTCTTCATTAACGCCTTACCAGTTTTACCCTTATTTGCAAGCATATAAGCACCCGCCGCCGCACCCGCAATAGTGGTAAGCTCAAATGGAAGGGCATACAAAATAATACCAAACTTACCTCCGGCAAGCATATATGGTAAAAATACGCATACAAATGTTATAACAATCCCAGCAATTCCAAGCATGATAATCTCTAAATCTAATATATAATTAATTATATTAAATTTTTAACTATTATGCAATATGTATAATTATTGTTTTGGTTCTTCAAAAATAAATTTTAGTTTAAGATGCATTTTTTCGGCTTCTTCCTGGTCAATTTCATGAATAACCTGCCCTTCCGCCTTACCATACACATATTTTAAATACAATTTATAATCTTCGCTTGCAAGTAGAAAAGCTTTTGTCCTTTTCACCTTATTTAATATAACAGTGTAATAACTGTATATGTCATCTAGGTAACACATATAGTCATAACCACCAAAATTATAGTTATTGTCCATAAGGGTTTGTTCAAGCTTTATAAGAGTATGCATATCGGCGTTTCTATATGCATGGTTTAGAATGTTGATAAGGTTAAGGTTATTGCTTTGACAAACTACCAGATGTAATTTTTTGAGTAGTGTTTTATACAAAGGCTTCAGATAATCTGATTGAATATAAGATATATTGTTATCTTCTTTATTGTCATTACTTTGTTTTAAAGTTAAATCATCGCTATTTCCAAACTGGTCAAACATTAGCGATAGTTCATCTATAAACTTTGTTGTAAAAGTTCTTAGCTGATTTTTAATAGATGCAATTTCCTGATTTATAATCTCAATTTCTGACAAAACATAAGCAATATACTGCTCGAGCCTTTTGGTTTCTTTTGAGATCTCAAGGTGAAATTCACCACTATTATCATTTGACTGCATCTAAAATTGCCAAAATATTATTTTTTTAATAATCCTATAATGGCATTGTATTGTGCGTCAAGTGTTGTTTTACATTTTTTCATCATTTCAAGTTCCAGGTCAGATTTTGTAACCTGTAAAATTTTATGAGCTTGCCTTGCTAAAAACTCAACAAGCTTACCTATACAGCTACCATTATCCCATACAGAACATGGCAGTTGAACCCTTGGGTTAAGGTCAATTTGCTCAATCATATAACATACTGCGTGCGCAGGACCCATAACAGATGACGCACCTGTAAGCTTAATAATATCATTACCTCTAAGCACTGTTTGCTTTCTGATAGCTTCAATTTGGTCTTCGTTAGCAAAATCTGTAAGCGGTCTTGCATTAACTGTCACCTGACTCATAATAGGAACCATTGCAGGACCATGTTCTCCAAGCGCAATACCTTCTATGATAGGGTTTGTAACTTCAGGATGGTGAATTTCCAGAAATTCTTTTACAGCGTTTTTAAGTCTCATAGTATCAACATATGAAACGCCCACGATTTTTTTAGCCACTTCTTCTAATTTTTTACCTGATACTTTAGCAACTTCTTCAATTAGATATCTAGCTAAAAAATCAATAGGATTAGTTACAATTAAAGTAAGTGCTTTGCTATTTTTGGATATTAACTCTGCGAAACCAGCAATAATCTTAGCATTTTTACCTGCCAGCTCTTCTCTTGTCTCTTCAGGGCTACTGCGTTTAGCACCAGCTGTAATTACAATGTAATCAACGTTACTCAGTTTATCAAGGTCATGAACCAGACATACACTTCCAGCCCCTGGTAGCTGCAATGAATCGTTGATATCCATCACAATACCCATTTTAGATAACCAGTAAGGACCCGGCTTGCCATCTACTTCGTGATATCTGTTATAAACAATAACGTCATGCCCTTTTAACGCCATTACTTCGGCAATATTAAAACCTATATCACCGGCTCCGATGACACCTACCGTACCTTTCTGCATTGTTACCTTGCTTACAAATTTATGTTAATTTCTATATTAACCTTATTATATAACAATAAATTAATTTGAAGCAAGTTCATTTACTTATTCGCGGGAAGTATCTACTTTTGTTAAATAATACTCTCTGGCTTTTGCGAGCCTTAAAAACCTTGCAAATGCAAAAATTGCACTATCTACAAAACCGTCAAATCCAAATAGAAAGTACCTGCGCAAAATATAAGCCTTAAAGAATGCAGCAAATAGCTCAAATACTATTCTCAACCTACCAGGAATACGATTTTTCATGATAAGGTCATTTGCCTGCACAGTGCTTACGAAATGCGCTTTCTCAACAGCCTGATCAATAGATATCAGTGACATATGATAAACAGGATGCTTAAGCTTACCAACAGGCTCTTTAGCATCTTTTGGGAATACAGAATCATGAGCAAGACCCGTAACTTTTTTAGCGCTAAAAGACGCATATTTCTTATTATAAAGCCTTATCGGACTGTTAGTAGGAGCAAATTTTGAATTATGTTTAGATATTCTATGAACAATCCTGATAGGAATTCTATAGCAATTAAATTCAGGTGATTCTTTTTTTAATATATTATAAATTTCACCTGCAAGCTCTGGGCTTAATGGTTCATCGGCATCAATATTTAAAATCCAGTCATGTGAACAAATCGCTTCACCAAATATCTTTTGTTTTTCATAACCATTCCATGAATTATAGACAAATTTATGTCCGTAAGATTTTACAATTTCTTCGGTACCATCGGTACTTCCGCTATCAACTACAATAACTTCAGATGCAATTGCTGAAATGCTATCTAATACTTTAGCAATACGTTTTTCTTCGTTTTTTGTGATTATAAATACTGAAAGCTTATGCATTTTATACTATATTTAAAAGTTCTTTATAAACTTTTATAGTATCAGCCTGCATTTTAGCAAGTGTAAAGTTTTCAATAATATGCTCTCTTGCTTTAATTCCCAATCTTTGTCTGTGCTTAGAATCCATAGTCATAATTTCATGAAGCCTTAGTGCAAGATCATCACTACTGCCCGATTCAAACAAGAAGCCTGTTTCTTCATCGATTATTGTTTCAATAGCCCCGCCTATATTACTGGCTAAAACAATCTTAGCCATAGACTGCGCTTCTATTGCAACCCTGCCAAATGCTTCGGGCTTTAGCGAAGGAATTACAACAATATCAGACACCATATAAATTGCCGACATATCAAATAAATGCTCAACAAATGTAACATTTCCCTCTAATCCTGCTTTTTCCACAACATCTTTAAGTTCTGAAAGATAGTTACTATGTCCTTTACTATCGCCCAATATTACTGCTCTATACTTGCTTTTATCAAGTTGCTTAAGTGCCTCGATAAATAACAAATGACCTTTCCAGCGGGTTACCCTTGCTGGTAACAATATTACCGATTTATCGCCTATATCATTAATATTTAAATTAACTTTTGCATTAACAATACGTTGCTCAGGTACGGCATATGGGTCAAAATGATGAGTATCCACACCCCTGTGTATCACCAAAGTACGCTCTAAAGCTTTTGGAAAATGCTTTGATATATATTCCTTAATGTAATTTGATACTGCAATAACTCTATCACCATATGTCATTACTTTATTATAGTGTTTTTTAATAAAATTGTGACCATACGTACCATGAAAGGTTGTTACAAATGGTATATTTTTAATTTTACAAGCTTTATAGCAACTCCACGCTGGCGCTCTGCTTCTTGCATGCACAAGGCTTACATTATAATTTTCTATAATTGCTAATATTTTTTTAATATTACTTCTAATGACAAAAGGGTTTTTTGAAGCAACGTTTAGGGTAATATGCATACCACCATGGTCTGTAATCTTTGACGCCATGGTTCCGCCGCTTGAGACAACTATAGAATTCATACCAGCTTTAACTATAGCTTCCGAAATTTCAACAGTGCCTCTTTCCACCCCACCTGAATATAAAGATGGGACAACTTGTAAAATTGTTATTTTTTTCATAACAAATCTCTATGAACTTTTTATTGCAATATATTTGTATGTGATAAATAGTATAATAACAATACAAAACTTATTATGCTAATAAATTATGATAAAATCTGATTTAATTATTATAGATACCGCAAAACTGGATGTGATACTAGATGTCAAATATGCAACTAACGACAATTTCGTTGGAACGCAAATATACCAGAAGCCAGTTGTTATGCTTCATATTAATGCTTATCAGGCACTGGAAAAAGCAGTAGAGTCTGCAAGTCGCATGGGTTATAAGCTTAAAATTTTTGATGGCTTTAGACCATTTGAAGCTCAGAAATTGATGTATGACGCTTTTCCAGGCTCAAATTATGTTTCAGACCCTGACAATGGAATTGCGACTCATACACGTGGAATTGCTATAGATCTTACACTGGTTGACCAAAATAATAATGAGCTAGACATGGGTACTGCGTTTGACTCATTTGAAGAAAGCGCCCATCATACAAGTTTTGAAGTTAGAGATGAAGTTTTAAAAAACAGAATGTTGCTACTTGGAATTATGACATTTGCCGGATTTGAATTTTATAAATATGAATGGTGGCATTATCAACTGCCAAATCCATATGATTACCCAAAGCTTCATGACAATGATGCACCTATAAGTATAATGTAATATATATGCTACTTAACCGTTATATTTCAAAATCACTCATTTACCCAATACTATTGGTAATCTTTACTTTTACCTTTTTAGTATGGCTTACGCAGTCACTTAGGTTTATTGATTTTATTGTGAACAAAGGCATAGATGTCGGTATTATTTTTACAGTAACTATGCTTATGATGCCAACTTTTATTAATATGGTTTTGCCCATTTCTGTTTGTATTGGAATAGTATTTTTCTATCATAAAATGATGAATGACAATGAAATTACAGTTATGAAATCGATTGGGCAAAATAATTTTGCTATAGCAAAACCTGGTTTATATGTCGCAAGCATTGCAACACTTATCGGCTTTGCGTTTAGCTGTTTTATTACACCTACATCAGCATCGACTTTTCAGGAGAAAAAGAGGTTTCTGCAACATAACTACGCAGCTATGGTGCTGCAGGAAGGGGTTTTTACTGAGCCGATTAAAGGGATTACAATTTTTATTGATCAAATTGAAAATAACTCAAACTTTAAAGGCATTTTGGTAAGTGACGAACGTGATGAAAACAAAGACGTTCTAATACTAGCGAAAGAAGCAAAAGTTGTGAATAATGGCGATCAGACCATATTTGAACTAACCTCGGGTAATCGTCAGGAAAAAAAGGACAATAAGATCAACGTATTAGCCTTTGATAAATTCCCTGTTAATATCAGTAATTTTGTTAAATCCAGCTATAGTCTTAATAAAGACCCCGAAGAAATGAATATTGTGGAATTATTTAAAAACCTTGATAAAGATAGCGATATTTATACAAAAATGATTTCTGAAATAAATAATCGTATTGCATGGCCATTATTAAATATCACCCTAAGTTTGGTTGCGTTATCTATTTTACTTAAGTCTAAGAATTCTCGTTATGGATATTTTAAAAATGTATTTAAAACTTCCCTTGCCGCAACCGTTGTAACGGCAGGCATTGTGCTTTTAGTTATGTTATCAGCCAGGAATATTAATCTTGTCCCACTTATTTATGTATACCTGCTTTCGGTATCATCTGTAAGTATGTGGCAACTTCAAAAGAATTAAAATATGTTATCTGTTAGAAAAATAAAGTGGCAACAAAAACACCTGGACGATAGAAGTCTTGCGTTTCTGATGCAAAAATTTGCCTTAAACGATATATCTTCGCGCATTATTCTGGCTCGTAATGATAATGTTGAGAAAATAGATAACTATTTAAACCCACAAATTCGTACCGATCTTCCTGACCCTTTCCATTTAAAAGATATGGAAAAAGCTGCCAATAGAATAGTTGATAGCATATATAACGGTGAAAAAATCGTGGTTTTTGGTGATTATGACGTAGATGGCGCGACATCTAGCGCATTATTTGCCAAATATTTCAAAATGATTGGCTATACAAACTTTGAAGTATACATTCCCGACCGTATAAAAGAAGGATATGGCCCTAACTCTAATGCATTCCGCAAATTTGCTGAAAATGATGTAAAGCTTATTATCACGGTTGATTGCGGTACTTTATCCTTTGAACCTATTGAAGTTGCAAGCAGTCTTGGTACAGATGTTATTGTCATAGACCACCATTTAAGCGATGTTACATTTCCTAAAGCCTTAGCTATTGTTAACCCAAACCGCTTTGATGAAACATCGCCCCATACAAATTTAGCAGCAGTTGGGGTTAGCTTTTTAGCACTTGTTGGCATTAACAAAATACTAAGGCAAAAAGGATACTTTGATACAGTTAAAGAACCAAACTTACTTTCACTCCTTGATATTGTTGCCCTTGGCACAGTCTGCGACGTGATGACCCTTACAGGCGTTAACCGCACATTTGTAGCGCAAGGACTTAAGGTCATGGCGAGCCGTACAAATAAAGGGATTACCGCACTTGCCGATGTTGCAGGCATAGACTGCCCCTCCTCCACATATCATTTGGGCTACGTTCTAGGTCCCAGAATAAATGCTGGCGGTAGGGTTGGTGAATCTTACCTCGGTATGAAGCTTTTATCAGCCGATACCTATGAAGAAGCATATGAGTATGCTGTGAAACTTGATAAGTTTAATAGCGAAAGAAAATCTATCGAGCAACTGGTTTTAGATGAAGCCTTCATGCAGGTTGAGGAAAAAGTTAGCAACCAGCCCCTAATATTTGCATGCGGTGACAACTGGCACCCTGGAGTTATCGGCATTGTCTGCGGGCGCATCAAGGAAAAATACAATAAACCTACTGCTGTTATTAGTTTTGACAAAGATATTGGCAAAGCATCCGCAAGATCCGTAGTTGGTGTTGATATAGGAGCTGGAATAGTTTCCGCTAAAAATGACGGTCTTTTACTTGCAGGTGGTGGGCATGCAATGGCAGCTGGCTTTACGGTAGAGCGCCAAAAACTTGATGATTTATACATGTATCTTGCCGAGAAAGTAGCAAGCGCAAACCTAAGCGAAGAATTCGTTATGTGCTATGATGCAGATATAGCGGTAACAGGTGTAAACCTTGAGCTTGCAAAACTGATTAAAATAGCCGAGCCATACGGCAATGGCAACCACGAGCCGTTATTTAAAATCAATAACGTTAGAATTGCCAAAGCCGATGTTCTAAAAGGCTCTACAGTTAGGGTTCTGCTTGCAGATAGCCAAATGTCAAGCAGCTTGGTTAAAGCGATGGCGTTTAGAGCAGCAGATAGTGAAATCGGAAGATTTCTGCTCACTCATAAAGGAACATGCGATATTATAGGAAAAATTTCAGTTAGCACCTGGAACGGTAGAGAATCAGCGGAGTTTTTTATTGAGGATTGTATTCAGAATTAAGGTGTGAAAATTAAATATAATAGTCATCATAATACTTTATTTGTGGGATAGAATAAATCATATTTGGATTGTAATTCTCAATCCCAAACAGATGCTGATAGACTGGTAAAATTTCCTCATTAACTTCATTAGGGATTACCTGACTGAACTTAACGTACCCATTGCTGTATTTCATATTGGGGGATTCAAAATACGCTCCAATATCGCGAATATAACCATTCTCATCTGTAATAGTAGACTTTGTATAAAATATTTTATTTAAAACCTTCCAATTTGCTGGTAACTTTGCTATTTGCTTATTAGCAAAATAAAACTTGTAATAAACTGCTTCACGAATAACATTGCACGGACTGTCAAATTTACTAAGCATACTAATAACATTTTCAACTGAATTCTCGGAACATAATTTTTTAATATAATCAAAATCATCTTTACTCATTATAAACTCTGCTTTAAATGGATAATATTGATCATTAGAATATTCAAAAGAATTATTAGCTAAATCTATTTTAGACATGTACTTTCCTGAGCCACTTTTTGAAACATCTGTTAAAATATTTTTATAAAAATTTTTAAAAACCTCAGCTAAAAATGCTGACTGTTTTATATCCGTTTTAATGTTCTGTTTTTGAAGCTGACTAAACACCATGTCACATTTAAGATCTAAGTGGTCATTCAATGTAATCTTGACCGAATCGTCAATATTTTCCATGTTATTAACATCAGGAGCTAACATTTCCGCTTCAGCATCACGCCTTGCCTGCATACCCGTGTAGTCTGCTTTAATTTTATCTACGCAATTATTTTTAACTTCAAATACGGCTTGTTTTAAAAATTCTTTATTGCCAGTATCTACATATTTCTTTAAATACTCACGAAGTGGCTGACCAGCTTTTAAATATATGTAACCACTATTGTAAAATATATCTTCAATTGCTAATTTTTCATTGTACCTAAGCTTATTTTTCCATGCCTCTTTACCAAACATAACTTTCAATTCATCTTCTCTAGTTTTAACTGAAAAATCGAATAATATTTTAATTTCACCGTCGCTTAAATCCCTATTCCCATCATAAACATCCTGAAACGGCACTTCCATGCCAACTTCATCGAAAGCTGCATCCCACTCTCTTTTTGCTTCACCTCGATCCATATTAAAACCAATACCAACAGTTTTATTTTTTCTACTATCTAAATATACATGTGATCTTACCTTTTCATTAAGCTTAAAAAATTGATATCTTACTAATTTATAATCTTCATCATTCATCTTGTAATTTTTTAGCGTTTTTTTAAATTGTTTTATTTCATTCATTGAACTTGTCATTATTATTTATCCTAATCTATTATTTTACCTGTATCTATTTCTTCCATTGTTACTGCATCGTTATTAAGCCAATAAACCTTTATATTTTTACAATCTGCGGGTTTTATTTTTTTGAAGTCACACCTTTTTGATATGTAAACACTACTATATGCTGAATATGATCTTATTATCTTACCCCATACAATCATGTCCGTATAACTTTTCTCAATAATATTTTTCTTAAATTTTTTATTAAAAATGAAATCGAATTTCTCTAAAAATTCTTCCTTATTTTTAATCACCATAAGCTTTACATCTCTTTCCCTGTCATCCGGCGCTACAAATTTATTTAAGTGAAATAAATCAAGAGGATAATCCATCATGTCAGCTAGTTTTTCCTTATCATTGTTTTTCACTGCATTTTGAAATTCAAACCAAAATTCTTTAACCTTGTACCAATCTTTTCCAAATGCTTTATAAAGCTGTAAATCCATGCATTCTTCGTAACTAAAACCTTCGCTATATTTACACTTTTCATAGTCAAAAGGCTTTAACTTCGATTTATCCTCAGCGCACGCTGCTACAGCAAATATTATTACAGCAAACACCATCTTTATTAATTTCATATATATATTTAACCTAAATGAGATAAGAAAAAAGAATTTTCTACCCAGGGTATTAGCATGGGTATTTTTAGGCGTCAAGAGGGGTAAGTGAAAATAAATTTAAAATATTAGTTCAAATTGATTTTTGAGAAGTTTAACAGGGGCAAAACTATGACGGTGAACACCTTTTATAGCCCCATATTTATTCAGCATTTGCATATGTAAGGCCGTAGGGTAACCTTTATGTTTATCAAATGCATAATGCGGATATTGCTCATGAAGCTGCAATAACATTCTATCACGGGTAACTTTAGCAATAATTGAAGCTGCTGCGATACTGATACTTTTACTATCACCCTTAACAATCGGTAAAACCTTTTGATTTTCACCTAAATTAAACGCAATATTTCCATCAATTAAAGCAATACTCGCGCTTACTCCTAATTCACTATATGCCCTTTGCATTGCAAGCTCTGTAGCACGTAATATGTTTATATTATCAATCTCTTCAGCGGATACTATACCAATCCCTACTTTGGCGTTTTTCATGATGATATCATAAAGCTTCTCTCTTTTAGCTTCCGATAGTTTTTTAGAGTCGTTGATCTCTTTGGGAAGATTATCATTATAAAGAACAGCACTAGCTACAACTGCACCTGCAAGTGGGCCTCTACCTGCTTCATCAATGCCAATTGCTGAAAAGCCGTATTCTTTTTCAATTTCATTAGATATCATGTTTTTTTACCGGATTTTAACACAAGATATATGCCAGCTATTATCATTGGTATACACAATATTTGCCCCATTGTAAGGTTTCCTATATATCCAATGTGAAGATCTGGCTCACGGAATAGTTCTGCTATGCTTCGGAATATACCATAACCTATTAAAAATGCACCAGATAACGCTTTTTGTTTTTTATAAATATCTGTTTTGTAATATAAAACGTTAAGTAATGTATATAAAACAACACCTTCTAAGAAGGCTTCATAAAGCTGACTTGGGTGACGCGGAATCTTGCCTCCATAAGGAAATATTACCCCCCACGAACCATCTGTTGGTCTTCCAAAAAGCTCACCATTGATAAAATTGGCAATCCTGCCTAAAAATAAACCTATAGGTCCCACTAGTACGATTGCATCTGCCATCTTCCAAAGCTGAATTTTATACTTTTTACAATATAGAAATATTCCTAAAATTAGACCTATTAACCCTCCATGAAAAGACATCCCCCCTTCCCATGTTTTGAAAATATCTATAGGATCAGACAAATATTCCATTGGCTTGTAAAAAAATACGTACCCTAAACGCCCACCTAGTATTATCCCTACAATTGAATATACTACGATGTCATCAATATTCTTATCACTTGTAAGTCCTTCTTTTTTATTGATTTTTTTAAGCTGCCAAACCCCAAGTATTATGCCAATAGCATAGGCTAAACCATAGTAGGTTAGCTTTAAAGTTCCGAAATCGATTAATACTGGATTAATATTATGTAAAAAAATGTTTGTCATATGTTTTATCTTTATATATTATGGCAAATGAATAATACTTTGGTTCTGTTATGTCAGGCAATGATTTTTTTAATGAATTACAAAAACTTACAGCAAGTGCATTTAGCACCGTAACTGGTTCGGCTAAACATTTTGAAGAAATGTTTAAGCATAATCTTGAAGGCGTGCTTAGAAAAATGGACTTTGTAAAACGCGAAGAGCTTGAAATCATGCGCGAAGCACTAGCAAAATCAATTGAAAAACAAATGATTTTAGAGCAAGAGCTTAAAGACCTTAAGGTTAAACTAAAATCTGAAGATGAAAAAGAACCCACAAGGGTAGCTGATTAACAGTTTTTTACTACTTTTTCTATAAATACCAGATTTTCAAGGACTTTTCACATGATTAAATATTCAAGGTCATACTTTGTATGGCTTATTACCATGGCATTTTTCGCCTATCAGTTTGTACTACGCAATACTCCAGGTCTAATGATCGATGAGCTTATTGGCAAGTTTAGCATTTCAGCAAGCGAATTTGCTATGTTTTCTTCAAGCTTTTATTTAGCATATGCTTTAATGCAAATCCCAGCAGGAATTATACTAGATAAGTTTAACATCAGGTATGCAATTCCAAGCTTAGTTCTTACATTTATAGCTGGAAGTTTTATTTTTATTTCAACAGACAATTTTTACATTGCTGTTTTAGGTCGTATACTTATGGGTGTTGGCGCTACCGCAGGATTTTTAGGCGGCGCTAAAGTAGTTAGCATGATGTTCCCAAAATCATATTACAGCATTATGATATCCATGACATTTACGCTAGGTTTCTTAGGCGCAATTTACGGCGGCAAACCAATGAGCTTATTACTTGCAAGCTATGGTTCTTATAACACATTTATATACTTTATAATTGGCGGCATTGCTATAAGTCTGTTAGGCTTAATATTCTTAAAAAGTACTAAAGAAACCAGCGAAACAGCCTTTAATTTAAAAGATATTGTGGCTCATATAAAAAACAAAAATATACTGCTTACTGCTATATTTGGCGGATTTATGATGGGATCAACCGAAGGATTTGCAGATGCATGGGGCATTAAGTTTATTTCATCTAAATTCGATATGTCCATTTCTGATGCATCTTTAGTAGTATCAATGGTTTATATGGGATTATGCTTTGGAGGCCCTATATTAGCATGGCTTTCTGAAAAATATTCTGATAATTACAGAACTACAATATATTCTGGTCTTATTATGGGGGCTTTATTTTTAGTATTAGTTGCAGACTTTGATTTATCTTTATATCAGCTAATCATAATTACTCTTATCATCGGTATTTTTACAGGATCTCAGGTGCTTATATTTAGTATAACCAACTCATTTTGTATCGAGCGATATGCAGGAATAACATCTGCAATTACTAACTCTATAGTAATGTCATTTGGTCTTATTATTCACCAGATGATAGGTTTTATTCTGGATATGTTTGGTGTTGTTTCCCGCCCTGATGGCAGCTTCTGTATGAGTTCTCTTGGGTTTGATGCTGCTATTAGTATCATTGGCATTTTTATGTTCATCGGAAGCCTTGGAATTTACTGGCTATATAGGAAAAATAAGGCTTAATTCCAATAAAATTTTATCCGCTTGACAGCTATACAACAATCTTCAATTATTAGTTATATAACTTTAAAAACAGGATTATATATATGAAATCAGAAATGACGATTGAAGAGCGTTTAAAAGCAAGTTTAATTTGTACTGCCGTAGGTGATGCACTAGGTGCAGGCGTTGAAAACTGGAAGCTTAACGAGATTTTAGCAAAATTCCCTGAAGGTGTTACAGAATATACCAGAACTCCAAGACCAAACAAGCCTTCAACAAATGGTAATCCTGGTGATGTAACAGACGATACTGCAATGACAGCATGCATATTAAGCGGAATTAATAAAACCTTAGCTCAAATTAATGATATTCATAATACACCTTATTTACTTAAAACCCATGCTGCCAATTTTTCATTTAGAGGCGGGGAAGAAGAGCTAAATAAAAATCCAAGACAAGTTCATATTGACGCACTACTTAGAAATATGTTCAACGCTTTCCTTTATTGGGGTAAAAGCCAAACTACTTATTCTAAAGTATCAGGTAAAGATATAGCAACACCAGATACAAACTGGGACAAACTGCCTGCTTTTAATGATACATTTGGTGCAGGTGACGGAACTATCAAAATTTTAAAACAAAACAAAATGGGTACACTTGAACATTTAACCGAAAAAGCCCCCGAAGATATTGAGCCAGGAAAGTCCAAGTATCCAGAAGGATGTGGAGCACTGATGAGAGTTGGTCCAGTAGGCATTTTCTGCGCATATTTCCCAGAGTTTGATGCCTTTAATTTGGGTGCAAGATCAGGAGCTATTACACATGGCGATGCAACATCTTATATTGCTGCAGGTATTTGGGCTGAACTTATTGCAAGCGTTATTAAGGAAAATATATCTATCGAAGAAGCGGTTACATCTTCTATAGACCTTACCAAGCTCCGCTGTAAAGTAGAAGCAAACGCAGAAAAGCGTGCTGGTTATGATAACTGCCTAAAAGCTATTGATATTGCAGTAAAATACGCAAACAATGCTAGCTTATTAAGTAACCATGAGACAGTAAATGCTTTAGGTAAGGAATGTGGCGCAAGAAGTTTATTTGCCTCTGCCCCAGTTCTTGCACAAGCACTTTATGCAGCTTTAGTTCATGAAAAATATGGAATTTCCACTGATAAAGCACTAAGCATTGCAGTTACTCAAGATGGCGATAGTGATTCAGTAGCAGCAGTTGCTGGAAGTTTAATTGGCGCAAGCAAGGGATATAGCGCTCTTCCTAGTGAAAAACTAATTAATGGCTTAAATTCTAACCATCGAGCTGCACTAAAAGCTATGTCAGAAGAATTTGTAAAATCTGCCGAAATTACAAAAGCAAAAGGTGCTTTAAATTTACAAACTCCAGAAATGGCAAAATTTTAAGTATAAAGGGGGGAGCATATAGCTCTCCCCTTACTTTTTATTTTAAAAACTCATAAAAGCCCTTGACAAAACTAATATTTTGGTTATTATGACCTTTACTAACGCGGGGTGGAGCAGCCCGGTAGCTCGTCAGGCTCATAACCTGAAGGTCGTCAGTTCAAATCTGGCCCCCGCAACCAAGTATTTCCTAGGCATTTCGCCGATTCTAAAATTTCATAAAATTTTCTGGTGCCGCACTGGTGCCGCAATCAAACGAAAGTTTTGCCATTTATGCTTATGTAGAAAGTTTAGAATATGATGACAACTGCATATAGTATATTTATGAATTTTTATTAAGTTATAAAATCTATATGTATACTAGTTAATCCTCAATAATTTTGATATAAATAGCCAAATTATAAATAAGAGAGGTTAATTATGTTAAAGAAGACAAGCAAAGCAATAAAAATTCTCCATTCACCTGATTATGTTCTAACTCAACAACTTCAAAACGTTTCTATGATTAATGAACCTTTATACGGTTTTTCCACCAATTTAGAAATTACTGAAATATTAGAAACATTCGATAGTGAGTGCCTTAGGCTAAATAAAGAAGTTAATAATAATGATAAAAATCAAATAATCATAGCAATAAAGTTATATCTTGAAGAATATTTTTGCAACTATATGAAAGATAAAAAAATCAACTATTTAAAGGCAAATCAAGATTTTATGCGTCTTGATTTAACAATGTATTTTACAGCATGGTTTGAATCTTTAAGATACAAACACCTTCTTTTAGAGGAAATTTTTAATAATAATTTTGTGGAATTATTTGATTGCGAGAAAAACATAATAAAAGAAATCATTAATGATTCATACAAATTCCAAGAGAAATTAGATATAATGATACATTATTTCAATAATTTATCCAATAATAAGATTGAATTTCAACAAAAGAAGAAAGTACCTGACATATATCTTGAGAATTTTGTTTTAAATATGATGAAAATTTATGAGAAGTATTTTGGTTATGTTAAAGGTAAACGTACACAAGAGGATAATGAATCTGATTCAGATTTTGGTTTATTCTGTAAAGCATTTTTCAAAATAATAGAGCCAAATATTAGAGAGGTATATAAACAGACGCATGGCAAATGTAATACAAGTTTTTTTACACATTTAAGATCTGTTGTGAGACGATTAACAGAATCAAAAAATAAAAAGAATAAATTATAAAAAATTTTTTAATATCAGTCTTATACTTTTTTAAATGCCAAAAGTAATATTAAAAAGGTATAAGACTGTGTTTTATAACCTCTATATAAAATTATGTGTAAGTTTAATAAACGCTTACATATATTAACTAATATTGAGGTTATCATGACTGATAAACGACTAGACACTAACAAGTTAGATTCGTCAAAACTAATGTTTAAGTTAAATAAACTTAAATCTATTAATCAAACCCTTTTAGATTCAAAGCAAGTTGCAGAACTACTTAATCTAAAAGAAGGATCACTGTCTGTATGGAGATGTACCAAAAGGCACCCATTAAAATATGTTAAAATTGGTAGATTAGTCAGATATAGGCTATCTGATATAGAAGAATTTCTTAACAATAATACATATTTAAGTGAGGTTAAAAATGACAAATAACCTCTATTCCAAAATAAAACAGATTCGTCCAGAAGAGTACTACTCATCAAGACTTAATAACTTCAAATATAAAAATAAAAGAGGCGAATGGTATAATGGGGGCTTATGCCCTTTCCATAATGACCATCGTGACGGTAGTTTTTTTATTAACCTAAAATCTGGTGCATTTAAGTGTCATTCATGTGGCATTGGAGGAAGCAACATAATCTCCTTTGAGATGCAGTTAAATAATATTGAATTTAAAGAAGCTATTAACCAAATAGCTTCTAAATGGAGGGTATAATAATGCAAAATTATGATATTCCCCAAAAATATAAAGACAAAAAATTAGTTAAGTCTTGGCTTTATAATGATAACATACTCGTGGCAAGGTATGAAAATCATAATGGTGACAAAGAGGTATTGCCTTGGATTAAAAAAAATGATGAGTGGGTAAATAAAGCACCTTCTGTACCTTATCCTATATACAACTATTTCAATTTAGACATGTGCGCTAATAAAAAAGCCGTATACATTGTAGAGGGGGAAAAATGTGCATCAGCTTTAATATCTTTAGGTTTAAATGCTACAACTTCTTTAGGTGGGGCAAATGCTGCCCTAAAAAGTGATTGGAGCATTATATCAAAATTTGAAAATATTTATATTTTGCTTGATAATGATGAACCAGGCTATCGTTATGCACATGATTTAGCAATGAAGCTATTCTCCCTTGGAAGTTCTCCTGAAAATATATATCTTATTTATTTACCAGATTTGGCGGAATCTGAGGACGTAGTAGACTGGATAAAAAAAGAACTTCCTTATTGGGATGAATATAGTAAAATTCCTGAAGAATCTATCAAATGCATCAGAGATATACTCGTACCAATTATAAAAGAAAATGCTAGAAGTTCAATAGAATTATGGGAAGATTTACCTACAAATATTAATATTCAATTACCTGAATTTAATGTTAAGTTACTTCCAGAACTCTTGCAAGAATATGCTGAAAGTCTAGCTAATGAATTTGAAGTTTCACATTCATTAGTAGCTCTGGGTATATTGAGTATTATTTCTGCTGCTGCCAATAAACGTTTTGTAATTACACCTAAAAATAATTGGGAAGAACCTATTAATACATATACTGTGATAGCTCTTCCTCCTGCTAATAATAAAAGTTCTATTCTTAAGAATCTAATCAAGCCAATTATAGATTGGGAGCAAGAGCAAGCCTTAATTTTGGGTCCTAAGATTAAGCTGCAGACTTCTGAATATAAAACTAAGCACATGAAGATAGATAAAATTAGAAAGGACATGATTAAAGTTAATAAACCAGAGCAAATTATTACTTTAAAAACCGAGCTTGAACAGCTAGAGCAATCATTAGTTTTGCCTGGTGTTTTACCTCAAATTTTTGTCAATGACACCACTCCTGAAGCGTTATCTACAACTATTTTTGAACAAAGCGGTAAAGGAGCTATTATATCAGATGAAGGTGGAATAATGGAGACTTTATCTGGCTTGTATAGTAGCGGCAGAGCAAATGTTGATATTTTGCTTAAGGGCATAGATGGAGGGAGTGTCCGAATCAAAAGAAAAGATAGGTCTTTAGACCTAAATCCTTATTTATCGATATTAATGTTAGTTCAGCCCGAAATTTTAAAGAATATTCAAGAAAAGTCTTCATTTAAAGGCAATGGGTTTCTTGAAAGATTTTTATATTTAATACCTGAAAGTAAGGTAGGTAAACGAACGCTCAGTTCTTTAGAAGTACCTGAAGAACTCAAGTTACGATATAACCAAATAATAAAAAATATATTAAATCTTGAAGATTCTGACGCGCCAATAAAGTTAAGTTTATCAGAAGATGCTCAGGATGAATTTATGACATTTCGTTTATACATTGAAAAAGAGTTGGGATCAGAAGGCAGCTTACATGAATATCGTGAATGGGGCGGTAAAATATGTGGCTATACTTTAAGAATTGCAGGACAGTTACATATCACTGAGTATTTGACGACCCACAAGGTGATAATAAGCCTTAAAACTATAAAAAATGCTATTGAAATTATTAAAAATCTTATTCCTCATACCAAATATGTATATGGCCTTAAAGGTAAAAATCAAATTGAAACTGATGCTCATACGATATTGGAATGGATCAAAATTAGTGGTATTAGACAATTTACAAAAACCGAAGTTGTTAATAAATTCAAAAATAGGAGTATACATAAGTCTAATAGATTAGATAAAGGGTTGAATTTTTTATGCGAAAATCATTTCATAAAACAAATTAAAGATTTATCTACTAAAAAACCTACTGAAATTTTTATAGTTAATCCTAAACTATAAAATAAATTAACTAGCAGTTTTTATACATTGCTTTAATAAGAATTTGAGGAAAAAGAGGAATTTGTTATTTTATTTTTGAATAAATTCTTCAAATTCCTCAAATTCTTGTGGTTCATAAAACTAATTTTCTAAATATGCATTTAGTTTTCCTTAGTTAAATTCTCTATAAATTGATGTATAATATACTCAATATAAGCATTAAAATTTAGTTAACGGAGGGAAATGTGAGGAAATCTAATAATCCAGCTGGAAGGCCAAGGAGTAGATCTGTTATCTCTGAACTCTCCATAAACATAGGTGATATGCCAGAGTTTACAGCTTTATCTATACTTGGCTTTAGTAACGAAAAAATACGTCAAATATACGGTTATTCTAACGATACTTTTTATGGCAAGTTATTGAAACAGCCAATAGTACAAAAGCTTTTACAAGACGGCAGAAATGTAAGAGAGACAATAATTCGACTAAAGCAAATGGAACTTGT
>Ga0209960_1000580_pt1 | contig 72234 bp, 80 predicted proteins | sample ThiBiot_500_plan_2_FD_183947 | JGI IMG/M metagenome (GOLD analysis project Ga0209960, IMG submission 183947) | Wastewater bioreactor microbial communities from Cape Town, South Africa - Thiocy_expt_500_plan (SPAdes) | ecosystem: Engineered > Bioreactor > Thiocyanate-remediating >... | reverse complement strand
GACTCTATATACCTGCGGTAAAACTTGTAAAAATTCTGATAACATATACCCTTCGCCTCAAAAAAACTCCGAGCCGTCTTATATTCCTCGTCTTCTCTACGCTTTACCCTCTCATACCTCTCAACATCTCCTATCATGTACTTGATCGTATTGCTCTCTAATGTCTTGTATGATGACCTTATAACTGACATCTCTTTCCTCTAAAGTTATATTAAAAAATTCCTTCCTTATTATAACCCTTTCAGACATCCTTATTGTCAACCCTTTTCCGTCACCAAAACTTTGAACTTCTACAGCAATGACTTTGCCGCTATGATCGTCACTCCTGAACCATAATTCAAATACTTTATATATGTTCAAAGTATTGGTGACGAAAAAGGTTTGGCATTGGACGTCACTAATGATAAGAAAAACAAAAAATGACTGACCATCCCTAGGTGTGTCATTTTTTCTTCTATTTGTTGCGATTGTCATTCCGAGAGACATGGAATTTCTTGTGGGAATCCATCATAAACTTGAGCTTTTTATGGATTGCTTCAAAATATTGCATATTTTTCGCAATGACATGCGGCAAATTCTGTCACCAGGACTTTGAACTTATACAGGAATGACGACAGAAGTTGCCTTTAAATTTATTTCAGAAACCGAAATTCTGAAACTATACAGCAATGACCGCACCAAATGGCAGGGTCATTGCAAACAAACAAATGCCATATAATATCTATATATGAATGGCCTTTTTATAAGCGTCTAACACTGATTCGTGCATCATTTCAGAGAGTGTTGGATGCGGGAATACTGTATGCATTAAATCTTCCTCAGTGCCTTCCATATTCTTAGCTATCACATAACCCTGAATCATTTCGGTTACTTCTGCACCTACCATGTGCGCACCAAGAAGCTCACCTGTTTTTGAGTCAAATATAGTTTTCACTAAGCCTTCTGGCTCACCAAGCGCAATTGCTTTACCATTACCAAAAAATGGGAAGCGACCAACCTTAATGTCATATTTAAGCTCTTTTGCTTTCTCTTCAGTAATACCAACACTTGCTATTTGCGGTCTTGAATATGTACAGCCTGGGATATTTAATTTATTCATTTTGTGGGGATTTTTACCTGCAATTTTTTCTACTGCAATAATACCTTCATGGCTGGCTTTGTGCGCAAGCCACGGAGCGCCAGCTACGTCACCAATCGCATAAATATGTGGCTCTTCTGTTTGCATATAGTCATTAGTAATAACATGACCTTTAGCATCCAGTTTTATTTTTGTTTTCTCGATTGCGATTTTATCTGTATTTGGTGAAATACCAACTGCCATGATAATTCTGTCAGCAGTAACGCTTGCAGCTTTTCCATCAGCTTCATAATTAATGGTAACATCCTTGCTGCCTTTTTTAAGACCTTTTAAGTTTGCAGATGTTACTATTTTCATACCTTGCTTTTCAAAAGACTTTCTTGCAAAATCAGCAATTTCTTTGTCTTCATTGATTAAAATTCTTGGAGCAACTTCTAATAACGTAACTTCAGCACCAAGGTTTAAATAAAAGCTTGCAAACTCAATGCCTATTGCACCGCTACCAATTACTACAATTGATTTAGGCATTGTTTCAGGTACCATTGCCTCACGGTATGTCCAAACAAGCTTACCATCTGGCTCGTAACCTGGAATGACCTTTGCCCTAGCACCTGTTGCAAGAATAATATTTTTGCATGAAAGCGTCTGAGTTACCTTACCATCTACTGAAATTTCTAATGTTTTGCTATCTTTAAATTTCGCAAAGCCGTCAATTACATCTACTTTATTCTTTTTTAGAAGAGCTTTAATACCGCCTGAAAGTTTGCCTGATACATCACGTGAGCGTTTTACAATTTTGCTGATATCGATTTTAGCATCTTTAACTGTAATACCATATTCTTCGGCATGAGTAATTGTATGATATACCTCTGCTGTTCTGAGTAATGCTTTAGTTGGAATACAGCCCCAGTTTAAACAAATACCGCCTAAATGCGTTGCTTCAACAACGCATGCTTTCATTCCAAGCTGAGCTGCTCTGATTGCTGCAACGTAGCCACCTGGACCCGCACCTACTACTACTAAATTATAATTACTCATGTTTTACCTCCGAAACTCTTAAACCAGCATTAACACTGGGTTTTCAATATACTTCTTAAAGCTTGCTAAAAACTTAGCACCAACCGTTCCATCAACAACGCGGTGATCACTTGAAAGCGTTACTTCCATAATATTTGCAATTTGGATCTGACCATTTTTAACAACGGGTCTTTCAGTACTTGTTCCAATTGCTAAAATACATGTTTGCGGCGGGTTAATAATAGCATTAAAGTTCTTAATACCATACATACCTAAGTTAGAAATGCTAAAGCCCCCACCCTGGAATTCATGCGGAGCAAGTTTATTGTCACGCGCACGTTTTGCGAGGTCTTTCATTTCTGATGAAATGCTTGTAATGGTTTTTTGATCAGCGTTTTTGATAATTGGGGTAATAAGTCCACCATCGATTGCAACTGCAACAGATACGTCAACATTGTTATAAAGCAATGTTGCTTCATCTGTCCATGTGCTGTTTGCTTCTGGCACATCACGAAGTGACATAGCAACAGCTTTAATCACAATATCGTTTACCGATACTTTATAAACTGGCTTATTTTCACTATCTGTAACGCTGTTGATATCTTGTCTAAAGCTTAAAAGCTTATCGATTTTACACTCAATGTTTAAATAGAAATGCGGCACAGTTTGCTTAGACTCGCAAAGTCTTTTAGCAATAACTTTACGCATATTATTGTTTGGAACTTTTCTGTATTCTTCAGGATTACGTCCAACAAAGCTTACTGATGACTGCGGAGCCGATGCTGTCTTGCTACTGCCGCCAGATTTCATAGCGTCCATTACGTCATCTTTTATGATTCTGCCGTGAGGACCTGTACCTTGTACTCCAGATAAATCTACGCCTTCATTTTGCGCAACTCTTTTAGCAAGAGGAGATGCTTTTGCTCTATCGCCACTTTGCGCCTGAGGAGCGGCTGCAGCAGCTGCCTGTGACGCTTGCTTAGGCTCTTCTTTTGGTGCTTGAGTGACTGCAGCACCACCACTTTTACCTGCATAAGAATCAAGTGATGCTTTGTCTTCACCTGCTTCTAATATAAGGGCAATCAGTTCATTTACTTTTACGTTTTCTGTTCCCGCAGGAATTAAGATTTTACCAAGTGTACCTTCGTCAACAGCTTCTACTTCCATTGTAGCTTTATCTGTTTCGATTTCGGCAATTACTTCACCGGCTTTAATTTTGTCACCTTCTTTCTTCAGCCATTTAGCAAGATTTCCTTCTGTCATTGTCGGAGAAAGTGCTGGCATTAAAATTTCAATTGGCATTTATATACTCCCTCTTTGTGCTATTTATTTCTATAGCAAACTGATTTAACAGCTTCAATAATATCTTCAACTTGTGGTAACGCAAGCTTTTCTAGATTTGCAGCATATGGAAGCGGTACGTCTTTACCGGCAACCCTAACTACTGGAGCATCTAAATCATCAAATGCTTCTTCCATTACAAGCGCTGCAATTTCACTACCCATACCAGCAAATGGCCAGCCTTCTTCAACAGAAACGATACGGTTTGTTTTCTTAACAGAGTTAATAATAGTTTCTGTATCAAGCGGTCTTATTGTACGAAGGTCAATTACTTCACAGCTAATTCCCATTTCTTCTAAAACGCTTGCAGCATTAAGCGCATGCTTCACCATTAAAGAAAATGCTGTAATTGTAACGTCTTTACCTTCTTTTACAACTAAAGCTTTTCCTATCGGAACTATATAATCTTCATCATCCGGGACATCAAAGCTTTGGCCATATAACATTTCATTTTCTAAAAATACAACTGGATTTGGATCACGAATAGCCGCTTTGAGTAAGCCTTTAGCATCTGCCGCAGAATAAGGAGCAACTACCTTAAGACCAGGTACATGACCATACCAACTTGCATAACACTGAGAGTGCTGCGCACCAACACGTGCTGCCGCACCATTTGGCCCTCTGAATACTATGGGGCATCTAACCTGACCACCTGACATATAATTTGTTTTAGCAGCCGAGTTAATAATATGATCTATCGCCTGCATAGCAAAGTTGAATGTCATAAATTCTACAATCGGCTTAAGCCCAGCAAAAGCAGCACCTACAGCCACACCTGCAAAACCATGTTCTGTAATTGGCGTATCTATAACTCTTTTAGGACCAAACTCTTGTAATAATCCCTGAGTAACTTTATAAGCACCTTGGTATTCCGCAACTTCTTCACCCATTACGAATACTTCTGAATCTCTTTTCATTTCTTCGAGCATTGCATCTCTTAATGCTTCACGAACTGTTAACATTGGCATAATTATTTTCTCCAATCCTTATTCATCATTATAGATATCTGTCATAAGTTCACTTGGATCTGGCTCAGGACTATTTTGAGCAAATTCCACAACTTCAGCAACTAAAGCTTTAACTGATTTTTCAATATCCTCTAAATCACTTTCTTTAACTTTTTTAGCTGATAATAAATAGTTACGAAGATTATCTATCGGATCACGATTTTCTTTAAATTCATTTACTTCTTCTTTGCTGCGATACTTAGCTGGATCAGACATTGAGTGACCTCTGTATCTGTATGTTTTAAGCTCAAGTAAATAAGGACCCTTACCACTTCTAATATGATCAATAGCTTTTTTTGTACCTTCAATTACATCTAATACGTCCATACCATTTACAGCATAACCTGGAATACCAAATGACTCACCTTTTTTGTAAAGATCTGTAACTACGGTTGCACGCTCAACTGATGTACCCATTGCATACATATTATTTTCTACAATAAATAATGCAGGAAGTTTCCAAAGAGCAGCCATATTGAATGCCTCATATACCTGCCCCTGATGCGCAGCACCATCACCAAAATATGAAACGCTAATATTGCCATTATCTCTGTATGCATTTGCAAACGCAAGACCAGCTCCAATTGGAACCTGTGCACCCACAATACCATGACCACCAAAGAATTGTTTTGGAATGTCGAACATGTGCATTGAGCCGCCTTTACCTTTTGAACAGCCATCTATTCTTCCAAGTAATTCTGCCATTACCCTTCTTGGATCCATACCGCATGCAAGCATATGACCATGGTCTCTATAGCTTGTAATAACCTGATCGCCTTCAATAAGATTATGCTGAATACCAACTACTACAGCTTCTTGTCCGATATATAAGTGACAGAATCCACCAATAAGTCCCATACCATAAAGTTGACCAGCTTTTTCTTCAAATCTTCTGATGAGAAGCATATCATAATACAACTTTAAATACTCATCTTTTGCTAGACTCAATTTTTTTTGTTTTGACACACTGAATACCCTTGCTTAAAAAAATTTAATAAATTAAATTAGTTACAAATTATCATAATTTAGTATTGATATTACCATGAAACATAATTTATACAACAAATTTGCTAACAATATTAAGGCATATACAATCGCTGAGATGTCTATTGTGCTATTAATTATCGCATTAATTACTGCAGGTGTAATGGGCGGAATTAATTATATTGAACAAGCAAGACTTTCTAAGATTGCTTCAGAATTAAATATGTACCGCACAGCTGTAAAAAGTTTCATTGATAAATATCAGGCAATTCCTGGAGACATGCCAAATGCCTCAAGCACCATAAGCTCGACTGCAACAAATGGCGATGGAAATGAGCAAATAACTACTAACTCAGAAACTTTAATTGTGTGGCAGCATTTAAATTTGGCAGGCTTTCTTAGCAAGACTTACACAGCATCTACCGCAGATGTAGTTTTACCAAAAGGACCTGTTGAGGGAAGCTATTATGCCATAAGAACAAGTGATATTAACGGCATTATAAAAACATATGTAGAATTTGGGGGAATATCTAACACTGCAAGGGGCTTTGCAGATGTTAGCATTCTTACTCCAACTCAGGCTCTTACGGTTGACCGTAAAATTGATGATGGTGTTGCAACAACAGGAAATGTACTGGGTATAACTGGGCTTGCACCTATAACTTTTACATCACTGACCTCTACTGATTGCGCTGACACATCACTTACCGCAGCGTCAAAATATAATATGACGAATGCAAATTTAGTAGTATGTAAATTAGTTTATTTAATTGATTAAATATGGCAAAAGCAAAAGTATCGGCAGGATTTAAATTAAGCGATAGCTTTGTTGGCAAAGTTGATAAAATTTTCCAGCACACTGACGTATTACTTGCAATAGGTGTAATTGGCATTGTAATGGTGCTACTTTTTCCAGTACCAAAAATACTTTTAGATTTTTTATTATCTATTTCTATAACAAGCGGCATTCTGATTTTAATGGTAAGTTTATTTATCAACAAATCACTGGAATTATCATCATTCCCTACCATATTACTTATTACCGCTTTACTCAGGCTCTCTTTAAATATCGCATCTACACGGCTTATACTTTCTTCTGGTCATGGCGGAACTGGTGCAGCGGGTAAAATTATTGAAGCCTTTGGCGGCTTCATTATGAGCGGAAACATAGTAATTGGGATTATCGTATTCTCTATTCTTACAATTATTAACTTCATAGTAATCACAAAAGGTTCTGGAAGAATCGCGGAAGTTGCTGCACGTTTCAGCTTAGATGCAATGCCTGGTAAGCAAATGGCAATTGATGCCGATTTATCAGCAGGTATTATTGACGAAGAAACAGCAAAAGCAAGAAGGAAAGAACTTGAAGATGAGTCAACATTTTACGGGGCAATGGATGGTGCTAACAAGTTCGTAAGGGGAGATGCTATTGCAGGCATTTTAATTACGTTTATTAACTTTATAGGCGGCATAGTTATTGGTGTTATAGAAAAAGACATGAGTTTTTCAAGCGCTTTAAAAACATATACAATTCTGACCATTGGTGATGGGCTTGTTTCGCAAATACCTGCACTTATCATATCGCTTTCTACAGGCTTAGTGGTTTCCAAATCGGGTAATGTTGGCTCTACAGATAAAGCAATATTTGGGCAACTGGGTAAATATCCTGTTGCCTTACTTATTTCTGCAACAATATTATTGCTAATGGGTCTTATGCCAGGCATCCCGTTATTACCATTTCTATTTTTAGCTGGGCTTATTGGCGGCATTTCATATGTAACTAATTCCGATATATTTAAAAAGCTTAAGGAGTCTGATAAAGCTAAAGAAAATGCTGCAAAAGCAGCAGAAAGCGCACCTGAAGCACCTTCCCCAGACAGTGACGAAGCAATTATCGATAGTATAAAAATTGAGCATATTAGAATTGAACTTGGCTACAGCTTATTATCATTAGTAAACTATGCTAAAGGCATTAAACTTACAGACCAGATTAAATCTTTAAGAAAACAGATTGCAAAAGACCTTGGTTTTATTATTCCTTCTGTAAGGATTCAGGATAATATGCAGCTGCCAAATGATCACTATATTATATATGTAAAAGAAATAAAATGTGGTGAAGGCATAATTAAGCCCGATAAAATTATGGTTATGGATCCTAAAGGTGGCGAGATTGATTTTGCTGGCGACAGAGTTTTAGAGCCTGCATTTAATTTACCAGCGGTTTGGGTTGATGAAAACCTTAGGGAAGAGGCAATTATTCGCAATTACACAGTAGTTGAGCCTATTACAGTTATTACAACACACCTTACTGAAATTATAAAAGATAATATAACAGACTTACTCACCTATGTTGAGACACAAAAATTAATCGATGGTATGCCAGATGAACACAGAAAGCTCGTTGGGGACATTATACCATCTCAGTTAACTGTTAGCGGTATACAAAAAATATTACAAAACTTACTAAATGAAATGATTTCAATTAGAGACTTACCTACTATTTTAGAGGCTATAGCTGAAATATGTCGCAGCACGAAAAGCTTAGTTCTTATTACGGAATATGTAAGGTCAAGGCTTGCAAGACAAATTAGCCAGACGCTTATGAATCATGAAGGGGTTATACCTGTTGTATCTTTATCCCCAGCATGGGAGCAAGCATTTATGGAAAGTTTAGCTGGCGCAGGTGAAGACAAAACCCTTACAATGCCACCATCTAAAATTCAGGAGTTTGTAGCTCTTACTAAACAGGTATTTGATGATTTAGCTGCAAAAGGCGAAATGCCTTGCCTGCTTACCAGCCCACAAAACAGACCTTATATAAGATCTATTATTGAACGTTTCAGACCAATTACACCTGTAATTTCACAAGCTGAAATTCATAGCAAAGTTAAAGTTAAAACTCTTGGACAAATATAATGCATGAGTATTTTTTAATAAGCCATATCAATCCTTTAAACAGACCTACATATAATCAAAGAACTGAAAATTTACTTGCTATATCATCAATCCTGTCTGGTATCACTGTATTTAGCTCCCTTCGTAATAATACTTCTTTTTATGGAACTATTATAGATGTAACGAAAGAAGGATTTATAAAAGTTAAAACTGATTTTGGCATAATGGAAATGGAGTCTGATTTGATTCTTTTTCAGACTGGCATGCAGCTTGAGTTTGCTGCTTTCCAGCGTCAGGATTCACTTATGCTTCAGTTACTCAAAATAAATAACGAGTCAGCCAAACATTTTTTAAATACTCAAAAGCTCGAAAGCTACGGCAGCGAGATTATTAAACAAAATATCAAAGATTCAATCAGAGAAACTATTTTTATAGATATCGGAAATACTCACCCTCCAAAATATATAGAAAACATTAGAAATGATTATGTTAATATTCCACCTAAAAACAGCCCCATAAATACAACATTAGCGGATTTCAAACTACAAACATTTAAAGAAATTATTCCTGAAAATGAAGATCCTACTATTGTTGAGAAAATTATTTTTGATATTGCAAAAAATACCGATGTACCTGAACTAATCGCAATAATGGCAGGCAACCCTGATAATCAGGATATAAAAAGACTTATGCAGGTAATGCGTCAGTTTATAAACATCAGTATTGAGTTTTCAATTGATCCCGAGCATGATGGACTTGAGACAAATGAAGCAGTAACGTCTTCAAAAAGAGTTGATAATAATGTTGAAAATACTATAAATCCGTCAAAGACTAAATCGGCTTATGAAGTAAAATTACAAAAACAAACCCATGATAATATGGCTCCTAATGTTGTAATCGATCATCATCTTGAGAATGAATATTCCACGCAAAAAACTTCAAACTCTCAAACTCTTCAATTTAAAACAAATGTACATAATAATATTGCTACAGTAGAGCTTAATCATCAGGTAAATGTACAGCCCCTAAAAGATGGTATTGATACTCCTTTAGGCTTTATAAAATACACACCTGAAATTAAAGCATCAATAATGGCAAAAAATAGCAATTATAATTTAGATGATATAAAACCCAATAATCTGCCTGCAAAATTACCAATCACCATTCAGAAAGTTATTTTTGAAATCCCAGAGAAAAAAGTGTCTCCTAAGATTGAGGCGCTGGAAGCTACGGAAGGTTTTAAAACTATTGAAAGAACTATTAAACAATTACCACAAATTTTAGACCCACTGAGTACTGAGGAATATTTAAGAGATTACGACGAAGACACTCAAAAGATTATTAAGCTAATTTGTAATATTCCAAATTTAAATAAAAAATCTTCCATCCTTTCACAGGTAAATAAGTTTATTTCAGAAATTAAGAAGTATGAATTTGAGCCTAATAATCTAAAATATTCAAAGCCTGTTGAAAATAATAATTTTGTTGATGTTGCAGGCATGATTCATGAACTTGATACAATTAAAACAAGTATGGAAAATTCCAGAGAAACCAAAGAATGGCAGGTAATACCTTTGCCTATTATTTATAACTCTCAGGTAATGAATTTAAACTTTTATGTTCAAAATGAAAGAGAACATAATCAGGCAAGTTACGAACGTCCAAGTAAAACTCTTTTTAAAATAGAGATTACAAGTTCACCTCTTGGAGTTCTTACTATTGATGGAAATATTTATAATAGAGACAATAAAAAATTTTTAGACCTTAGTCTTTATGCCGAGAAAGAAATACCAAAAGATATTAATAACGGCATTAGAGATAAATTTAAAAATGTTCTAGAAGCACTTGAATGTGATGGCAGATTAAAAATACTTTCAAAAAAAACTTTTGATCAAAACCCAAAATCGTTTATAAAAAACTTACTTGATAATATAAGAGCGTAAAAACTATGGTAAGAATGCCTCACTGGCCGAAACCTTTTTGGTACTCACAGATTAATTTTGGCTTTGAAAGAATTGAACCTGTTCTAAAAGTATTAGACAATCCTCACTTAAAATTACCGCCTATTATTCATGTTGCAGGAACAAATGGCAAAGGATCTACTGTAAGTTTTATTCGTAAAATTTTAGAAACTAGCGGAAAAAAGGTTCATACCTATACCTCTCCGCATTTGGTAGAATTTAACGAACGCATTGTTATAGCGGGCAAAAAAACATCTGATGAATATTTATATGAAATTATTGAGAGAACCAGAATAGCAGCAGAAAATTTAGGTATTCAGTGTACATTTTTTGAAGCGACAACTGCTGCTGCTTTTATTGCATTTAGCGAAAACCCTGCAGATTATCTTATTTTAGAGACAGGTATGGGCGGAAGGCTTGATGCAACAAACATTGTAGAAAACAAAATTGCAACCGTAATTACACCGATTTCATATGACCATACCGAATTTTTAGGCAAAACTCTTTCTCTTATAGCCAAAGAAAAAGCAGCTATTATGCGACCAAATACTCCATGCATCATTTCAATGCAAACCGATGAAGCATTTGATAGCATAGAAGAATATGCTACAAGTAACAATAGCCCTACGTTAAGCTTTGGCTATGACTGGGGCGTTGAGAAAACACCAAATGGTTTTATTTATAAATCTACTCATGAGGAAACTGAATTTAGGAGACCCTCATTACCTGGGGATCATCAAATAATAAATGCCGCAACCGCGATTACCTGTATTAAAGCAGTGACTAATATTGATAACAATACAATTGATAGAGCAATACAGTCGACTTACTGGACAGGAAGGCTTGAAAACATTACATCAGGATATTTTTACAATAAATACACTAGCTTTGCTAATATTTGGCTTGATGGTGCGCATAACGCATCTGGTGCGCAGGTTCTTGGCGAATGGCTTGCCGAGCAGGAATTGCCTACCTATATGATTTTAGGTATGACAAGAAATCGTAATATTGAAGACTTTTTATCATTTACAGGCAAGCATTTGAAAGGTGTATTTGGAATATATGTAGAGGATGAACCATCAAGCTATAAAGCAGATATTGTTAGCGAAAGAGCTAAAACATATGGAATGAATGCATTTGCTGCCGATAATTTAGATGATGCATTTATACAGATACAAAATGATATTAAAATGAATGGTTTTGAAAAGGCTAATATATTAGTTACTGGTTCTTTATTCCTAGTTGGTATGTTTTTAAGGCTGAATAAGTTTTAAGCAAAGATAATAATGATTTTAAATATAACTTTTAGATTTGCTTCTATAGAAGATAAGGATACAATTTTTTCTTGGTTAGAAAAACCTTACATTCAAGAGTTTTGGGATAATATAGTTGAGTCTTTATAATTACGTCATTTCCTCAGTCACCTAGGTTTACTAGGCTTCGTTCGTCCTTCCTGTACCATAATTTAAACACTTTAACTATAGTACTGAGCATAGATAAGATATATTGATTTTTATGAATGGTGGGCAAGAAAAATCAACTTATTTTAAAGGAGCTTTTTCTTACTGGGTTGGTTATAAAAATAATGAAACTTTTTGTTTATTAATGACTAGCAGAAGTATTTTAGGTAAAGGTATCAGCCCAGCATGGAAAGAAGCACTCTATAAAACTGGAAGAACCTACAGTATTGACTTTTTAATAGGCGAAGAAAATAGTCAGGTAAGGGTTTAGCATCTATTACACTCCAAAAGTTTACAAAATTTTTTAAGCATAATATCGATTATAAAGCAGATACCTTCTTAATTGATCCCGATGAAAACATTCCTAAAGCAAAGCATGTTTATAAAAAGGCAGGGCTTATTGAGGTTGGTAAATATGAAATATTTGATGGGTATTTTGAGGGCAATACTAATTGTCTGATGGTTACAAAAGAATTCTAGTTAGGATAGTTTTCAAGAAGTAAGCTGTTTCATTATTTCAAGAAACAAATCTCGTTTATCAAAATAAAAAAGCCCTCTAAATAGAGAGCTTTTTTATTTTTAAGTCATATGATTTAACTTAAGCTATGTCCGAACCTCTAGCTTCAACATCTCTGTCTACGAACTCAAGAACAGCACGTGGAGCCGCATCACCAAATCTGAAACCAGCTTTAATGATTCTTGTGTATCCACCTTGTCTTGTTGCATAACGAGAAGCTAAAACTTCAAAGAGTTTTTTAGCTAAATCTTCGCTTTTAAGAATAGCGATAGCTCTTCTTCTAGAAGCAAGATCACCTTTTTTAGCAAGTGTAATTAAGCTTTCAACAAAAGGCTTAACAAATTTTGCTTTAGGTACTGTTGTAATAATTTGCTCATGCTGAACGATAGCTCTAGCAAGATTAGACATAAGCGCCTTTCTGTGCGCAGATGTTCTATTAAGTTTTTTTCCACTTTTTCTGTGATTCATGATTCAATCCCAAAATTAATAATTAGGTTCTTCGTATTTTTTAGCAAGCTCTTCAATATTTTGTGGTGGCCATTCTGGAACAACCATACCAAGTTTTAAATCCATAGCGGTTAAAACTTCTTTAATTTCATTGAGAGACTTACGACCAAAGTTTGGTGTTCTAAGCATTTCTGGCTCTGTCTTAACAACTAAATCACCAATATATGTAATGTTATCATTACGCAGGCAATTTTGCGAACGAACAGAAAGCTCAAGTTCTTCAACTTTTTTGAGTAGCAAAGGACTAAACGGCAATTCTTTTTCTTTTTCTTGCGCCACTTCCTCTTCTTCCTGGAAATTAATGAAGATTTGGAATTGATCTTGCAATATTCTAGCAGAATAAGCTACAGCCATTTCTGGAGTAATAGTATTATCAGTTTCGATACTTAAAATCAGTTTATCATAGTCAGTAATTTGACCAACACGGCTATTATCGACTTTGTATGAAACTTTTTTAACTGGACTATAAAGCGCGTCAACATGGATAACACCAATTGTTTCATCACCAGCTTTGTGCATATGAGCAGGAACATAACCCTTACCAACCTGGGTAGTCATTTCCATAGAAAACTCAGCGCTTTTGTCAAGGTGACAAATTACTAAATCTTTATTTACAATTTCAACATCAGAAGGGGCTTCAATCATTCCAGCTGTAACAATAGCAGGACCTTTTACATTCAGTTTAAGCTTTCTTTTTTCAGTTGTATGACTTCTGATAACTAAAGATTTAACATTCAGTACTATGTCTGTAACATCTTCTTTAACACCCTGGACTGATGAAAACTCATGTAAAACGCCATCAATTTTAACAGATGTAACCGCACAACCTTGCAAGGAAGACAGAAGAACTCTACGAAGTGAGTTACCTAATGTTAAACCAAAACCTCTTTCAAGTGGTTCTACGATAACATCTGCAATAGATGGGTTATAGTGATTTGGAACAATTTGAATGCTAGTTGGCTTAATCAAATCGTTCCAGTTTTTTGACATTAAAGACATAGGTTATAAATCCTCTATGATATAGTTAAAATAAATAGAACAAACTATACTCTTCTTCTTTTTGGCGGTCTGCATCCATTATGTGGAAGTGGAGTTTCGTCAGTAATTGAAAGTACTTCAATACCAACAGCTGCAATAGCACGTATTGCAGATTCACGACCAGCCCCAGGACCTTTAACCACAACGTTAACTTTTTTTGTACCGAATTCATTTAATGCACGTCTTGCTACTTCATCAGCGTTAATCTGACCCGCGTACGGTGTAGATTTTTTTGAACCTTTAAAACCATTCTTACCTGAAGTACTCCAAGCAATAACGTTTCCATTAGTATCGGTTATGGTAACAAAAGTGTTATTAAAAGTTGCATTTATTTTGGCAATTCCAATTGGTACATCTTTTTTTTGTTTTTTCTTAGTTTCTAATTTTTTAACCATGCTCAAAACCTATTTCTTTTTACCGGCAATAGCCTTAGCTTTACCTTTTCTTGTTCTTGCATTTGTATGAGTACGCTGACCTCTAACAGGAAGTCTCTTACGATGCCTTAAACCTTTATAGCAACCAAGGTCAACTAAAGCTTTAATGTTCATCGCTACTTCTCTCTTAAGGTCACCTTCCACGACATAATCGCGGTCGACAATCTCACGAATTCTTGTAATTTCTGATTCTGTAAGCTCATGAACTCTTTTGCTTTCTGCAAAAGTCATTTCAGCACAAATCTGTTTCGCTCTATGAGCACCAATACCATGTATGTATTGGAGAGCAATTAAAACCCTTTTATTTGTAGGTATATTTACACCGGCTATACGCGCCACAACAATTTACTCCTTATTAAATTGATATACTTAGTATACAAACTCTAATATTCTGGAATGTACATAATATCTATACTTTTTATAAAGTCAATATTATTCCAGTATATTAGGTACTATTTTTTAAACTTTTAGCAAGTTTATGCTGATCTAAGACTTTAGTTATTAGGTCTGTAACGACATCTAAATCCTGATCACCATTAATATTAACTAAATTACCTCTATTTTTATAATAATCCAATAAAGGTTGTGTTTGTTTATAATACTCTTGCATCCTAATTTTAATGCTTTCCTCATTATCATCTCCTCTGACAATAAGTTCCGCAGATCCACAACTATCACAAATTCCCTCAACTTTCGTTGGGTTTGTGAACTTGTTATAACTTGCACCACATGATTTACATGTGATACGTCCTGATATTCTTTTAAATAAAAGATCATCAGATAATTCTAAATTAATAACAAAATCAATAACTTCTCCCTGAGTTTCCAAATACTTATCTAAAGATTTCGCTTGAACAAGTGTTCTTGGAAATCCATCTAGTATATAAGACACTGATTTATCGAGAGAATTTAATTTTGCAACAATTACTTCTGTAACAAGATCATCAGGCAATAATTTACCCTGATCCATTATAGATTTAACCTTTATAGATAATTCGCTGTTATCTTGCGATAATGCCCTAAAAACATCCCCTGATGAAATTTTCAGCATATTATAGTGCGTGCGAATCCTATCGGCTTGGGTTCCTTTGCCAGAGCCTGGGGGACCCATGAGAATTATTCTCATTTTACTTCTTTCCCCTTGCATTCATTTTATTAATTAAAGACTGATATTGTCCCATATATAAATATGACTGAATTTGAGACATAGAATCAGTTACTACATTTACTACAATCAAAATACTTGTTCCACCTAAATAGAAAGGAACACCAAACTTTGACACCAAAAACTCAGGTAATAAACATACTAAAATCAAGTACATAGCACCAAGAACTGTAAGTCTTGTAATGATATAATCTAAATATTCAGCAGTTGCTTTTCCTGGTCTCTTACCTGGGAAAAAACCACCATTTTTCCTAAGATTTTCAGCTGTTTCCTCAGGATTAAATACTACTGAAGTATAGAAAAAACTAAAGAAAGTTATCAAAGCTGCATATAAAACCATATATAAAGGCTGACCATGGCCAAGATAAATTGCTATATCTTGTAAAATCGAGTCTGATCCAGTACTTCCCGCAAAATTAACTATTGTAAGTGGGAATAACAATATAGATGATGCAAAAATTGGCGGAATAACGCCAGACATATTAATTTTAAGAGGCATATAAGATGATTCACCACCACCAAACGACCTAACACCAATTTGTCTTTTTGGATATTGAATAAGAAGCTTTCTAAAAGATCTTTCAACAAATACAATAAAGTATAATATACCACAAGCTATTGCTAGGATTGTTAAAAGCTCAAGAGTACCAATCGCACCTGTTCTCCCTAATTCAAATGTGGAAGCTAATGCTGAAGGAATACCAGCTACGATACCCGCAAAAATAATCATAGATGTTCCATTACCAATACCTTGCTGAGTTATACGCTCACCAAGCCACATAAGGAAAACAGTACCTGCTGTCAGTGTTGTGATTGAAGAAAGTTTAAAGATTATACCAGGATTATTTACTAATGAGCCAGAAGAAGCAGACATAGCCTCTAAGCCTGAAGCAATACCAAAAGATTGAACAATACACAAAATAATAGTTAGATATCTTGTATATTGATTAAGCTTTTTCTTACCGAGCTCACCTTCTTTTTTTAGGCTTTCTAAATCTTTTGAAATAATAGTCATAAGCTGCAGAACAATCGATGCCGTAATATATGGCATTAATGCTAAAGCAAATATTGTCATCCTACCAAGTGAACCACCAGATAGCATATTAAAAATACCTAAAATTCCTTGGGAGTTTTGGGCAAATATTTCCTCAAGTACTCTTGCATCAATCCCTGGTAACGGTATATAACAACCGATACGGTAAACAATAAAAGCTCCTATAATATATAGAAGCTTTTTTTGTAAAGATTGTGCAGAAGAAGATGATGAGGTTGAAATTCCTTTATTCATGTAAGATGACATCATTTTATTCTACTAACTCTTTAGTTAACTATTTGACCGTTTGAAGATTCTATAGCAGCTGTAGCTGATTTAGAATATGCAGCTAAATTAAATTTAAGGCTAACAGTTAATTCACCATCACCTAATAATTTAACTCTGCTGTCTACTTTCTTAAGCAATCCTAATTCAACGAGTTTAGCATTGTCAACTAAATCGCCAGCATTAAGCATTTTTTCTTCAACGTAAAAACTTAAATCGCCTGTGTTTACAGGTACATATTCTTTACGATTTAATGGGTTAAAACCTCTTTTTGGAAGTCTTCTGTGAATAGGCATTTGACCGCCTTCAAATCCATTAATCGCAACACCTGTTCTTGATCTTTGACCTTTAGTACCAGATCCACAAGTTTTACCTTTACCAGAGCCAATACCTCTACCAACTCTTTTAGCTTTATAATTTGATCCAGGAACTGGAGCTAGTTCATTAAGTAACATTTTTAACTCTCTAAAACTATAATTGTTCTACTTTAACTAAGTGCTGAACTTTATTGATCATCCCTCTGATAGAAGGTGTATCTTCAAGCACTTTTGTTCTGTTCATTTTATTTAGACCAAGACCAATTAATGTTGCTTCTTGATCTGATTTTCTTCCAAGTTTACTACCAATTTGGGTAACCTGAATTTTACCAGAATTTTCTGATTGTTTTTTCTTAGGAGCCATTATTAGTTACCTGCTAATGTATCGGTTGCTTCTCTGTTTTGAACAATTTCACCAACTTTTTTATTTCTTTTTTCAGCAATATTTTTTGGTGAACCAAGTCTTTGTAATGCATCAAATGTAGCTCTAATAATGTTATTAGCATTTGTTGAACCTAAAGACTTACCTACTACGTCATGAATTCCGAGTAAACCAAGAACTGTACGAACTGGACCACCCGCAATAATACCTGTACCAGGAGGAGCAGAACGTAATACTACAGAACTTGCACCAAATTTACCAACGATATCATGATGAATTGTTCTATTTTCACGAAGTGATACTTTGATTAAGTTTTTCTTAGCTTGAGAAGTAGCTTTGGATTTAGCATCCATAACTTCCTTACCTTTACCAATACCAAAACCTACGTTACCTCTACCATCGCCAACTACTACTAAAGCAGAAAATGTGAAAATTCTACCACCTTTTACAACTTTAGTTACGCGCTTAACTTGAACAAGAGAAGATTTTAATTCAAGATCTTCCTGTTGCTTTTTCTTAATTGCCATTATACATACACCTCATTTAGAAATTAAGGCCAGCTTCACGCGCGGCATCAGCAAGCGCTTTCACTTTACCATGATATTTTTTACCGCCTCTATCGAAAACAACTGTTTCAATACCAGCATCTTTTGCTCTTTGAGCAAGTGCTTTACCTACTTCAGCAGCAGCATCGATATTAGAAGTTTTGGTAAAACCTGACTTCATAGCTTTATCGATTGTAGAAGCCGAAACTAATGTACGGCTTTCTTGATCATTGATAATTTGTGCATATACATGTTGGTTAGACATGAATACAGACAGACGTAATTTAGAGTGTACTAGAGATCTAATTTTTGTACGAACTCTTTGTTTTCTTCTGTTAAATCTCAGGAGAGGATTTTTTGCCATAGCTAATTTATCCTATTACTTTTTATTTGTTACTTCTTTACGGAGGATTACTTCATCCTCATACTTAATACCCTTGCCTTTATATGGCTCTGGTTTTCTTAGCGATCTAATTTTAGCTGAAACTTGACCTACTTTTTGTTTATCAATACCTGACACAACAAGTAAAGTTGGTTTTTCTGCAACAATTTTAATTCCTTGTGGAATTAAAAATTTAATTGCATGGCTATAACCTAAGTTTAAAGTTAAAATTGACTTATCAATAGCAGCTTTAAAACCTACACCATTGATTTCCAACTTTCTCTGGAAACCTTCAGAAACACCTAAAATCATATTTAATAAGAGAGTTCTAGATAAACCCCATTTAGATCTGTAAAGTCTTTGTTTTTTGTTAGGCATGCCAGTAAGTTCAACTACTGGAAGAGCAAAAATTTCATCACCTTCCTGAACAATCTTTACTTCTTCATCAAAAACCCTTTCAAGTTCACCTAATTTACCAGTAACTTTAACAAAGTTTCCTTTAATTTCAATTTTAACATCTTTTGGCAACTTAACGCCATTTTTACCAATACGTGACATATTAATCTCCTAGAATACACTACAAATTAATTCGCCACCTAAATTCATACGGCGAGCTTGATGATCTGACATAACACCTTGTGGAGTAGAAATAATTCTAATACCTAAACCATTATAGAATTTTTGTAGGTCTTTAATTTTAGTATAAACACGTCTACCTGGTTTAGATTCTCTTTTAATTTCACTAATAACAGGCTTGTTATTTACATATTTAAGCTGAACTGCAACAGTTGGTTTGTCTGATTCTTCAACTTCGTAATCAGCTATATAACCCTCTGACTTCAACACTTCTAAAATTGCTAATTTCATTTTTGATGAAGACAATTCGATATACGCTAACTTGGCATGTTGCCCGTTTCTAATTCTTGTTAGCATATCAGCAATTGGATCTGTTAACATTTAATAACTCCTAAATTATTTTACCAGCTTGACTTTTTAACACCAGGTAATAATCCAGCAAGCGCAAGCTGTCTAAGCGCAATACGGGACATTCTGAACTTACGATAATAAGCTCTTGGTCTACCTGTGAGTTCACATCTATTCTTAATTCTTGTTTTAGAAGAATTTCTTGGCATTTCCGCTAATTTGAAAACTGCTTCCATTCTTTCTTCAAGAGAAGTGTTTTTGTTATAAATTGTAGCTTTAAGATCAGCTCTTTTATTAGCTGCACTTTTAGCCATTTTCTTTCTTCTGTTATTTTTTTCAACAGCACTTTTTTTAGCCATAACAAATATCTCCTAGTTAAGAAACGGTACATGGAATAATGATAACAATTCTTTTGCTTCTACATCAGTTTTAGCAGTTGTAACAATTGTTATATCCATACCACGGATAGCATCAATTTTATCATAATCGATTTCAGGGAAAACGATTTGCTCTTTAACACCAATTGTAAAGTTTCCTTTACCATCAAATGATTTGGCAGAGTAACCTCTGAAATCACGAAGCCTTGGTAAAGAAACTAAAATAAAGCGTTCAAGGAAAGAGTACATGCTATCACCGCGTAACGTTACTTTACAACCGATTGGCATATTTTCTCTAAGCTTGAAAGAAGAAATAGATTTTTTAGATCTAGTAATCAAAGGCTTTTGAGCAGAAATAGCAGCAAGGTCAGAAACAGCATTATCAATAACTTTACTGTTTTGTACCGCTTCACCTACACCCATGTTGATTACAACTTTTTCAAGTTTAGGTACTTCCATTACGTTTTTATAACCAAACTCTTTTACCATTTGCTTTATTATGGAAGCCTTATAAAGGTCTTTAAATTTTTGTACTTTTTTAGTAGCCATAATATTAATCCTAACTATCTATTCTTTTGCCAGATTTTTTAGCAAATCTGTATTTAACACCATCAGAATCAATTTTAAAGCCAACTCTAGTAGGTTTGCCTGATTCCGGATCAACTAAAGATACATTTGAAACATGAATTGGTAATTCTTTTTCAACAATACCACCTGCTGATGTATAAGATGGTTTTTCATGACGCTTAACAGTATTAATACCTTCAGCAACAACTTTGTTTGCTTTCGGCATAACTTTAGTTACAACACCTTGTTTACCTTTATCTTTACCAGCTGTTACAATAACTGTATCGCCTTTTTTAATTTTCATTTTGCTCGGACGCGCATTTAATAAAACTTTAGACATATTATAATACCTCTAACGCTAATGAAATAATCTTCATGAATTTCTTAGCCCTTAGTTCACGAGCAACTGGACCGAATATACGTGTACCCATTGGCTCGCCTTGTTTATTGATAAGCACTGCAGCATTATCATCAAATCTAATAGCACTACCATCTGCTCTTTTAACTTCTTTGTGGGTTCTTACAACAATAGCTTTGTAAACGTCACCTTTCTTCACTTTTGTTCTTGGAAGAGCATCTTTAATAGATACTACGATTACATCACCTATTGAAGCGGTCTTTCTTCCAGCACCACCCAAAACTTTAATACATTGGACTTCTTTTGCACCAGTATTGTCTGCAACAACAAGTCGTGTTCCTACTTGAATCATAACTTAACCTGTACAATAAATTATTCTTCAGAAACTACAACCCATTTCTTTGATTTAGAAATAGGTTTAGATTCTTCAATTTTAACAACATCACCAATTTTGCAGCTATTATTTTCATCATGAGCTGCATATTTTTTGTGAACTCTAATAATCTTTTTATAAACAGGGTGCATGACTCTGCGCTCAACCTTAACAGTAACTGTTTTATCGGCTTTATCGCTTACCACTACACCTTGTAGTATACGCTTAGGCATTAGATGCCTCCATTTTTCTTTTAGTTATTTCTGTATTAATTCTGGCAATCTCCTTCCTAACCTGAGAGAACCTTGCAGTATTCTTAAATTCACCTGCAAATTTTTTGAATCTCAATGACATCAACTCTTTTTTTGACTGGTTGAGTTCAATGAAAAGCTTCTCGAGGTTAAATGAAGTGTAATCTGTACCTTTACTCATTTTCTTCCTCACCAATTGCTTTAATAAACTTAGTTTTAATAGGAAGTTTTGCTGAAGCTCTTTCAAAAGCTTCACGAGCAAGCTGCTCATTTACACCATCGAGCTCAAATAAAATTCTTCCCGGTTTAACTCTACAAACGAAATACTCTGGAGAACCTTTACCACTACCCATACGTACTTCTTGCGGTTTTTTTGTTACAGGAATATCTGGGAATAGCCTGATCCATAATTTACCAGCACGACGAATATGTCTCATAATCGCACGTCTTGCAGACTCGATTTGACGAGCTGTAAGTCTTTCAGGCTGTAGAGCCTTAATGCCAAAAGAACCGAATGCCAATGTGAAACCACCTTTAGCGTTACCATGGATTCTACCTTTATGGGCTTTTCTAAATTTTGTCTTTTTAGGACTTAGCATAGTTATTTACCTTTGTATCGCTAATTAATAACTCCAGGTCTATATATCCAGACCTTGACACCTATCACACCGTATGTAGTATGAGCTTCTGCAGTTGCATAATCAATATCAGCTCTAAGTGTATGTAAAGGCACTCTGCCTTCTCTATACCACTCAGTTCTAGCAATCTCTGCACCACCAAGTCTACCTGACACAGCAACTTTAATACCAAGAGCGCCCATTTTCATAGCTGTTTGAATAACTTTTTTCATAGCTTTTCTAAATGAAACTCTTTTTTCAAGTTGTAAAGCAACTGATTGTGCTGCAAGCGCTGCATCTAATTCAGGCTTTCTAACTTCAACAATATTTAAGCTGATTTCAGAATTCGTAAATTTAGCAATATTAGACTTAACTTTCTCAATATCGCTTCCTTTTTTACCAATTACTACACCAGGACGCGCAGTATGAATTTCAATTTGAGCTTTATTAGCTGCACGCTTAATACCAACTTTACTAATACCAGCCTGAGCTAATTCTTTTTTAATGTAATTTCTGATTTTAAGATCTTCATGGAGATAGTCCGCATATTTTGAACCTTGCGCACACCATAATGAATCCCACTCTTTATATACACCAATCCTGAAACCAACTGGATTTACTTTTTGACCCATTACATTCCCCCTAGATTTCTTGTAAATGTATTGTTATGTTGCTGAAGAATTTTTCAATTCTTGCAGATCTACCTCTAGCTCTTGCGCTAAATCTTTTCATTACAAAAGATTTACCAACCTCAACCCTAGCAACATGAAGTCTGTCGATATCCATTCCAAGGTTATTTTCAGCATTAGCAACAGCAGATAAGAGACATTTCCTTACATCAATTGCAATTCTTTTTTTACTGAACTCTAAATCTACAAGAGCTGCGTTAGCTTTCTTGCCTCTGATCATACCAGCAACTAAATTTAATTTAATTGGACTGATTCTGAGCGCAGATATTTTGGCAGAAGCTGTTTTAATAGATGATTTTTTCATACTTTAAACTCCACTACTTCTTAGCTTTTTTATCAGCGCCGTGACCATGGAAAGTTCTTGTTGGAGAAAATTCACCGAATTTTTTACCAACCATTTCTTCTTTCACAGCAACTGGAATATATTTTTTACCATTATATACAGAGAAGGTAAGTCCTACAAACATTGGTAGAATTGTTGACCTTCTTGAATTTGTTTTAACTACCGTATGTCTTCCTGATTCTTTTACAGCCATTGCTTTTTTAACCAGGTATCTATCTACAAACGGACCTTTCCAAACGGAACGTGGCATTTTACTTAACTCCTACTATTTCTGAAATCTTCTACGAACGATAAACTTAGAAGTACGTTTATTCTTTCTAGTACGTTTACCTTTTGTCGGTTTACCCCAAGGTGTAACTGGATGACGACCACCAGAAGTTTTACCTTCACCACCACCATGTGGGTGATCAATTGGATTCATCGCAACACCACGAACTACTGGTCTTGAACCCATCCATCTTTTTCTACCCGCTTTACCATAATTTTCATTTTGGTGATCAGGGTTAGAAACAGCACCTACTGTTGCCATACATTCTAAACTAACTTTACGAACTTCACCTGAACGAAGTCTAAGAATTGCGTAACCAGCATCTTTACCCACTAACTGAGCATAGCTACCAGCAGCACGCGCCATTTGACCACCTTTACCAGGTCTTAGTTCTACGTTGTGAATGATAGTACCAACAGGTATCTTTCTAAGAGGAAGACTATTACCAACTTTAATATCAGCATTTTCAGAAGACACAATAACATCACCTACAGCAAGCTTCTGTGGAGCAAGGATGTAAGACAATGTATCATCTTCATAACGAATTAAAGCAATGAACGCTGTTCTGTTTGGATCGTATTCGATTCTTTCAACAGTAGCATTAATATCGAATTTAGCTCTTTTAAAATCAACTAAACGGTATAATTGCTTATGACCACCACCAATATGTCTTGTTGTGATACGACCGTTATTATTTCTACCACCTGTACGTTTTTGACCTTGTACCAGCGTCTTTTCAGGACGACCTTTATAAAGCTCAGAACGATTGATGAGAATCAAACCTCTTTGACCAGGTGTAATTGGATTAAATTTCTTAAGTTCAGCCATTATTTAATCTCTCCTGAAAAATCGATAGCTTGACCATCTTTTAATGTAACGATAGCTTTCTTAACATCAGAACGTCTACCTAAGCGGCCACGAAATCTTTTTGTTTTCCCTTTGTTTGTAATGGTATTTACTTCTTTTACTGAAACACCAAAGATTGACTCAACAGCTTTTTTTACATCATGCTTTGTAGCAATACCCGCTACTTCAAATGTAAACTTGTTAAAAGCAGTCATTGAATCTGTTTTTTCTGTTACTATTGGCTTTACCAATACATCATAAATATTAAGACTAACCATTTAAACGCTCCTCTAAAGCTTTAACAGCTTCTTGCGAAACAACTAAGTAGTCATGCTTTAAAATATCATATACGTTAAGTCCTACAGCAGGAATAACATCAACTCCAATGATATTTGAGCAAGCTTTTGCAAAGTTTTCATCTTTCTCTGCAGAAACAAAGAGAGCTGAAGAAACACCAAGGGTTTCAAGTTTAGCAACTAAAGCTTTTGTTTTATATTCTGACATTGCTAAAGAATCTACAACAATAAGTCTTTCACCCAAGCTTTTAACAGAAAGAGCATGCTTTAATGCTAATTTTCTGAATTTTTTTGTAAGGTCAAATGAGTGATCTCTAACAACTGGACCAAATATAACCGCACCACCTCTGAATTGTGGCGAACGCAAACTACCTTGCCTTGCTCTACCAGTTCCTTTTTGGGCGTATGGCTTTCTTGTTGTTCCAGATATTTCAGAAATTCCTTTTGTCTTATGATTACCTGAACGTCTTTTTGCTAGCTGGTAATTTACCATCATATGCAAAATATCTTGTCTTGCTGGAAGAGCATAAATTTCATCGTTTAGCTCAACACTTCCAACTTTATTTTTATCTAAATTAATAACATCTACTAACATAATCTACCCGATACTACTCCGTTACTTCATCAACAGATGCTGGAAACGGTAATTTATTGATTTGGTTCTTCTTTACCGCATCTTTTACAATCACATAAGAGCCAGCATTACCTGGTACAGCACCTTTTACGATTAATAAAGAGTTTTCGTTATCAACATCAACAACTTGAAGGTTTTGTATTGTTACCTTAGAATCACCTAAATGTCCAGCCATTTTTTTGCCTTTGAACACTTTTCCTGGGTCTTGACGCTGACCTGTTGAACCATGTGATCTATGTGTAATCGAAACACCGTGCGAAGCCTCTAAACCTCTGAAGTTCCATCTCTTCATACCACCAGCAAATCCCTTACCAATTGTGGTTCCAGTAATATCGACAAACTGACCAGCAATAAAATGATCTGGTCTTATTTTCGCACCAATATTAATAAACGCATCTGCAGAGATTTTGAATTCAGCAATTTTATTAGCTGGCTTTAAATTTGACTTAGCAAAAACACCCCTTACAGGCTTAGATACGTTTTTAGCTTTTCTTTCGCCACAAGCGATTTGAAGAGCATTATAACCATTTTTCTCTACTGTTTTATGATCAAGAACGAATTGATTCTCAATTTCAAGAACAGTTACAGGTATAACCGTACCATTTTGCTCATAAATTGTTGACATACCAAGCTTTTTGGCAATCATACCAGTTCTAACTCTCTGGTTAGATTCAAGTAATTTTAACGCTCTCATTATGCAGCCTCAACTAATTTAATTTGAACTTCAACACCTGCTGGAAGCTCTAATTTCATCAGCGCTTCGATAGTATGCTGTGTTGGGTAAATAACTAGAAGTCTTTTGTGAGTTCTAACTTCAAATTGCTCTCTTGATTCTTTATCAATATGAGGAGAACGGTTTACTGTAAACTTCTCAATTTTTGTTGGAAGTGGAATTGGACCACAAATATCCGCACCTGTTTTTTGAACATTAAAACGAATATCTGAAGCTGCCTGGTCAACAGCCTTACTGTCAAACCCTAGCAATGTGATATTAATTTTTTGGTTGTTTATCATTTTTTTCTCTTTGATATTAAAATTTTACCGCTGATACACGTATTTGATATCAGCGGTAGTTTGTTAATATTCGCACTTATTGTACGATTTTTGCCACTACACCGGCACCTACAGTTCTACCGCCTTCACGGATAGCGAAGCGTAAGCCTTCATCCATAGCGATAGGTGCAATAAGTTCCACTGTAATCTTAACGTTATCACCAGGCATAATCATTTCCTTACCAGCTGGTAAGAATACCTGACCTGTTACGTCTGTTGTTCTGAAATAAAACTGTGGTCTATAGTTACTAAAGAATGGTGTATGTCTACCACCTTCTTCTTTTGTTAAAATATATACTTCAGCTTCGAACTTTGTATGAGGTGTAATCGAACCAGGTTTAGCAAGTACTTGACCACGCTCAACGTCTTCTCTCTTAACACCACGTAATAACACACCAACGTTGTCTCCTGCTTGACCTTGATCAAGTAACTTACGGAACATCTCAACGCCTGTACATGTTGTCTTCTGTGTAGCTTTGATACCAATAATCTCAACTTCTTCACCTACGTTAAGAACACCCCTCTCAATTCTTCCTGTTACTACTGTACCACGACCAGAAATCGAAAATACGTCTTCTACAGGCATTAAGAATGGTCTGTCAACCGCACGCTCAGGCTGTGGTATAGACTCATCTACTGCTTTCATTAATTCTAATATCGCATTCTCACCTAATTCAGCGTTAGAGTCATCAAGCGCACATAATGCAGACCCTCTTACTACTCTAATATCATCACCAGGGAAATCATACTTGCTCAGTAATTCTCTTACTTCCATTTCTACTAAGTCTAATAACTCAGAATCTTCCACCATGTCGCATTTGTTTAAAAACACTACAATCGCAGGTACACCTACCTGACGTGCTAATAAAATATGCTCTCTTGTTTGTGGCATTGGACCATCTGTAGCTGATACTACTAATATCGCACCATCCATCTGCGCAGCACCAGTAATCATGTTCTTTACATAATCGGCGTGACCAGGACAGTCAACGTGTGCATAGTGCCTGTTTGCTGTCTCATATTCTACGTGCGCTGTACTAATTGTAATACCACGCGCCTTCTCTTCAGGTGCCTTATCAATACTATCGTATGCTGTATAATTAGCTCCACCACTCTTCGCTAATACCTTCGTAATAGCTGCTGTTAATGATGTCTTACCATGATCTACGTGACCAATAGTTCCTATATTAGCGTGAGGCTTCGACCTCTCAAATTTTGCCTTTCCCATAATAATTCCCTTGAGTTTTGCGTTAAAAAAGTTTAAAAACCAGTCTTAAACTACAGAAATCTGTAAAAATGTCAATTTATTTCTTTATTAATAAGGAATTTTCATCTTTTTGAAAGTTTATCCGAATAGTTTTATCTTAATAACATATTCAAATAAAGCTTTTTTCGTTTGTTTTCAGTGTTATTGTTATTTATCTATAATTATTTTCCTGTCTTCTTTTATAAATGGATGACCTTGTTTTTTTGCTAAGTCATTGTAATGATTTACAAATATAGGATTCAGCCTATGCTGCATTAGATCTTCATATATACTATTATAACCTGTTGCCTTCTCTCTAAAACTGGCTTGTTCTTGGCAATCTTTAGTCATATACCTTACGACATCTAAGTAGCTGATTTTGGGACCCAAATCCTTATCATCTTTAAATTGCCTTAAAATGCGATACATCCCTATTTTTATACAATCACTTGCCAAAACATCATCTTTTCTGTTGTGAGTTCCAATAAAATATTTAGGCTCGGTAACTATCATTTCCATTATGTTTGCTACCGAATTAAAGACTCTTGAAAATGCAGATCTTAAGTTTGATGATTTTGTCATACCAGCCTCCTTTGTTAATTCTAAGGCTAAACAAAAAATCCTGCAAAATCAATAAGATATAGTTAAAAAATTTTAAATTATGGTACATGAATAACGAGCGAAGCTGAGTCAAACCTAGGTGAGCGAGGAAATGGCGCATACCAAATTTATAAAGGATTAACTATATAAAAAAAGGGCGCCTATATTTCTATAGACGCCTTTTTAATATTCATCTTAAAATTAAGATGCTTTTGAAATCACTTCGTCAGCAACATGTTGCGGAACTTGTGAATAATGAGAGAAGATCATTGAGTATTGCGCACGACCCTGTGACATTGATCTAAGTTGGTTTACATAACCGAACATCGATGCAAGTGGCACCATAGCATTAATTACTTGCGCGTTAGCTCTGTGTTCCATACCAGAAACCTGACCTCTTCTTGAGTTTAAGTCACCGATGATGTCACCCATATACTCGTCTGGTGTAATTACCTCAACTTTCATAATAGGCTCAAGTAATTTAGCACCCGCTTTTGGCATAGCTTCTTTGAAAGCAGCTTTTGCAGCAATTTCGAATGCAAGTACGCTTGAGTCAACGTCGTGGTAAGCACCGTCAAGTAATGTAACTTTAAAGTCAATTACTGGGAATCCAGCAAGAGCGCCCGATTCTTTAGAAGCTTCCAAGCCTTTTACAACACCTGGAATATATTCTTTTGGTACAGAACCACCAACGATTTTAGATTCAAATACGAATCCTTGACCTGGCTCAAGTGGCTCGAACATTAATTTAATTTTCGCAAACTGACCAGCACCACCAGATTGTTTCTTGTGTGTGTAATCAAGCTCTGCGCTTCTTGTAATTGTTTCTCTATAAGCTACTTGTGGAGCACCAACGTTAGCCTCTACTTTGAATTCACGACGCATACGGTCAATGATAATTTCAAGGTGAAGTTCGCCCATACCTTTAAGTACTGTTTGACCTGTTTCTTCATCAGTCATAACTTGAAGAGAAGGATCTTCAGATACGAGCCTTGAAAGAGCCATACCCATTTTTTCCTGGTCAGCTGTTGTTTTTGGTTCAACCGCAACTTCGATTACCGGAGCTGGGAATTCCATTCTTTCAAGAATTACAGGATTATCTGGGTCGCAGAGTGTATCACCTGTTGTTGTATTTTTAAGACCTGCAAGCGCAACGATGTCACCAGCTCTAGCTGATTTGATATCTTCACGGTTGTTCGCATGCATAAGTAACATACGGCCGATTCTTTCTTTATTATCTTTAACAGAGTTAATTACTGTTGTACCTGAGTTTAATGTACCAGAATAAATTCTTACGAAAGTAATAGAACCTACGAATGGATCGTTGATTACTTTGAACGCAAGAGCTGAAAATGGCTCTTTTGGATCAGATTTACGGAGTAATTCCTCTTCTGTTCTTGGGTGAATACCATGTACCGCAGGAACATCAAGCGGGCTTGGTAAATAGTCAACAACTGCATCAAGAAGCGGCTGAACACCTTTGTTTTTGAACGCACTACCTAAGAATACTGGTACGAATGTACTTGTGAGTACACCTTTACGCACACATCTTTTAATATCTTCTACAGCAATTTCTTCACCGCCTAAGTATTTTTCCATAAGACTGTCGTCCATTTCTACTGCCATTTCAACAAGTGCAGCATGGTATTCTTTAGCTTTTTCTACTAAGTCAGCAGGAATTTCACCAATGTCGAATTGAGCGCCTAGGCTATCATCACGCCATGTGATTCCTTTCATTTCTACTAAGTCTACAACACCTACGAATGTATCTTCGATACCGATTGGAAGCTGCATAACCATAGGACGCGCACCTAAACGGTCTTTAATCATATCAACGCAACGGAAGAAGTTAGCACCAACACGATCCATTTTGTTAGCAAAACAAATTCTTGGAACACCATATTTATCAGCCTGACGCCATACTGTTTCTGATTGCGGCTCTACACCAGCAACACCGTCAAACACTGTGATAGCACCATCAAGTACTCTCATAGAACGCTCTACTTCAATGGTAAAGTCTACGTGACCCGGTGTATCAATAATGTTAATTCTGTTTTCATTCCAGAATGTTGTTGTAGCAGCAGAAGTAATTGTAATACCTCTCTCTTGCTCCTGCACCATGTAATCCATTGTTGCAGCACCTTCGTGTACTTCACCAATTTTGTGTGACTTACCTGTATAATAAAGGATACGCTCTGTTGTTGTTGTTTTACCAGCATCGATGTGCGCACAGATACCAATATTTCTATATCTCTCTAAAGGATAATCTTTTGACATGTTTGTTTTGACCTCTAAATTATGCTTGCCGTAAATTTTACAGATTTTTTAAATAAAATCTACAAAATTTAAATAAGTAGTTTTCACAACTCTACATGAGTATGAATTTTTATAAAAATTTACCAATTCAATTACTGCTTTGGTAAAAAATATTGCCATTGAATTTGAGGTTCGAATGGCAACTTAATATCAAAAAGCACCAGTTTAAATTGGTGCTTTTCAATGTATTATTCTTAGTTTGATACCCAAGCAAAGTGAGCAAAAGCTTTGTTAGCTTCAGCCATTTTATGCGTATCTTCACGCTTCTTAACAGAAGAACCTCTGTCATTGAAAGCATCCATGAATTCACCCGCAAGTCTTTTCATCATTGACTGCTCTGAACGCTTTGAAGCATATTCAATAAGCCATTTAATAGCTTTTGCAATACTTCTAGCTTCTCTTACTGGTGTTGGTACTTGATATGTAGCACCACCAACCCTTCTCGATCTAACTTCAATTGCAGGTCTAACTTTTGCTAAAATTGCAAGGAACATTTCTACTTTCTTTTCATCGCTATCAATTTTAAGCTTTTGCGCTGCCAAATCAATTGCACCATAGAAAATTCTTTCAGCTACAGACTTTTTACCACCTTTCATGAGACAGTTGATAAATTTCTGCATAATTACGTTATGATACTTTGTATCTGGGAATATTACGCGCTTATTTGCACTATGACGTCTTGCCATCTTCTACCTATTATATTAAAATTACTTCGGTTTTTTAGCACCATATTTCGAACGTGCCTGCTTACGGTTTTTAACACCCTGAGTATCTAATGCACCCCTAATAATGTGGTATTTAACACCCGGAAGATCTTTTACCCTACCGCCTCTCATAAGAACCATAGAGTGTTCTTGTAAGTTATGGCCTTCACCTGGGATATAAGCAATTACTTCCATTGAATTTGAAAGTCTAAGTCTTGCTACTTTACGTAACGCTGAGTTTGGTTTTTTTGGTGTTGTTGTATATACACGAACGCAAACCCCTCTTACCTGCGGACAATTTTTCATTGCAGGAGCTTTAGATTTGATCACTTTTTTAACTCTAGGCTTTCTTACAAGCTGGTTAATTGTTGACATTGATTCCTCATTTTAAAAATAATAAAAATTATATATTTTACTAAGCTCAGAATATTATTAAAACCTAAAGACTTAGTCAAGCTTTATTTATTAGCGATATTCTCAGAATTTTCTAAAATCACCGACTAATAATATATACGGCAATAACCTTTCATTAAGTAAAATTAATATAATTTTCAGTAATTTAACTAACAAAACCAGCCAAAGAGCCACCTCTTTTCCTGGTATATTTTAACTATCTTATGTATTAAATTAATTAGGTAATGTCAATTTTTTTATAAATATATATAATTTTATTTTAATATTTTATCTAAAAGCTTGTATAAGACCCACCTAATTTTTTAATATCATCAAAAAATCCTGGATAACTCGTTGATATCATATCATAGGTTTTAATTCTGACCTTATCTTTTGATATCATACTTAAAATACCAAAGCTCATTGCCAGCCTGTGATCGTATTCAGAATCAATTAAAACCCCACCTTTTGGGCTACCGCCTGTTATTTCAAGGTTATCACCTATTATTTCAGCATCTATTCCCATTTTATTTAAGTTATTACATATTGCCATAAGCCTATCAGTCTCTTTATTACGCAAACCTAATAAACCTTTAAACACAGACTTACCTTTACTACATGCGGCTGCAACACTCAGTATTGGATATTCGTCAATTAAGTCAGCAAAATCAGAAGCTTCAGTTTGAAAGGCTTTTAAAACCGAGTGTTTAATAACTATATCCACAGTTTTTTCGTATATAACATTTGATTCGTTTATTATTGTTATATTTCCGCCCATTTTCTGTAAAATTTCTATCGCTTTAAAACGCCTTGGGTTATAACAAATGTTTCTGATGGTAATTTCCGAATCAGGTATAATTAAAGCGGCAACTATCAAAAACAGACTTGAAGATACATCACCTGGCACTTCTATGTCCTTTGCATCAAACTGACAATCACCTTCTATTATGATTTTGGAATCTTCTGTTTTTATAGGATAATCAAGGTATTTCAGCAGATTTTCTGTATGATCGCGCGTAGGAATAGCCTCATAATATACTGAAGTTCCAGGCGCATTAATACTTACTAAGATAAAAGCAGATTTTAGCTGAGCTGATGGCGATAGCGGTTCATATTCACTATTTAAAATATTGTTATTTCCTTTCATTAAAAGAGGAGCTTTATAATCATCATGCTCAAAAACCACCCCTAAGTTTTCCAGCATTTTAATCACGTGCTGGTTACTTCTCGATGAAAGACTTTGATCACCATAGAAAAAACTTTTGAAAGAAAATGGCGCAAGAAGCCCCATTAATAACCGTAAAGAAGTACCTGAATTCCCTACGTTAATAGCATTCTTAGGCTTATTCAAACCTTTAATCCCCACTCCATCAACATAGTACTCGCTATGTAATTTATAAACTTTCACACCTAAATTAGCCAGAGCCTTTAATGTTGAGAATATATCTTTAGATTCCAGTAAATTGGTAATTTTTGTAGTGCCATTTGCTATAGAAGCGAGTACCAAAGCTCTATGGGAAATTGATTTATCAGGACTTGCGCTTACCTCACCCTGTAGAGGTAAAAATTGCCAAAATGATATTATGTTAAGTTTGTTATTTTTTTCCATAAGATATATGCATTAATAATTTGTAGTGACTTTTTTCCTATAAAAAAAGCACCATTTTTTTCAAAATGATGCTTTTTTCTTTATTAATCAAGTAAGTTTTAGTCTATAATTTTTTTCCAAAGACCTCTGAGTAAAGAAGGACTATCATCTTTTTTACCTTCAGCACCTACCAACTCAGGCTCCTTACCTGAATTTTGCATGCCTCCACCTTCTTTATTATTCCTTCTTTTAAATTTACGACGATTATTACGCCTGTTAGGCTTTCTGTAACCACCAGCTTTTGTTGTTTTTACTTCATCTTCAATCATTTCTACATTTGAGGTAGAAGTAATCGGTTCTATTAAAGAAATTGGCTCATGCTCAACTTTTGCAGCTGCTGGCTCTTCTTGCGACTGATTATTTTGGTTTTTATCTTTATAATTATTACGCCATTTTTTCTGACGCTTGTTTTTATTATAATTAGATTCGCCATCACTGTTTGCATATGCATCAATTTCTCTTGGAGAATCATAATATAAATAAGGCGATCTTCTTACTTTATCGATTGAATACTGATCAGATTGCATCAGATAATCAATCTGAAACATAATTTTTGTTCTAAATCTGTTACTGATTCTGTCAATATCAACTCTATAGTTATTTAACAGGTAAACGATATTATCAGGAGATGCATATACATTAACTTCGTCGTAATCACCACGGCTTAATTCTGTTTCTACGGCTCTCATAATGTTAATTGCCATAGTTTCGATAGCTCTTACCCTACCTTTGCCACTACAATGGCTACAAACAACAGTGTTTGACTCCTGGAAGCTTGGTTTAAGCCTTTGTCTTGAAATCTCTAACAAACCTAGCGGACTAATACGACTTAAATGGATTTTTGCTTTATCACTTTGCAAAGCACCTCTTAGTGCATTTTCTACTGACGCCCTGTTCTTTGGCTCAAGCATATCAATAAAGTCAACAACTACTAAGCCAGATAAATCTCTAACTTTCATTTGCTTAGCAATTTCTACTGCCGCTTCCATATTGGTTTTAAGAGCTGTTTCTTCTACGTTTTTCTCAGAAGTTGCCTTACCAGAGTTCACATCGATTGCAACTAATGCTTCTGTATGGTTAATTACCAGATAACCACCAGATTTCAATGTAACTGTAGCATCATGCATATTTGCGATTTGATCTTCAACATCAAACCTTACAAATAAAGGCACCTTACCTTTGTAGTGCTTAATTTTCTCAGCATGATCAGGCATGAATATAGACATAAAGTCTCTAGCCGCCTTGTAAGATGATTCACCTTGAATAATGATTTCGCCAATAGTAGAATCATAGTTATCACGTATGCAGCGCTTGATAACATCGCCTTCTGCATGAAGGAATATTGGAACAGTTGAAGCATTATCAATAGCTTCTTTAATATTATTCCATAAGTTTACTAAATAGTTGAAATCCCTTTTAATTTCAGCGTTAGATCTATCAGCCCCAGCTGTTCTTATGATAACACCTGCACCGTTTGGAAGACCAAGATTTTCAATTAAATCTCTAATTCTTCTTCTATCATCGATATTAGAAATTCTGCGAGAAATTCCGCCACTTCTCATGCTATTTGGCATTAAAACCGCGTATCTTCCTGCTAAAGACAGGTAAGTTGTAATGGATGCCCCCTTATTACCACGCTCTTCTTTCATTACCTGAACCACAATAATTTGGTTCTTTCTGATAACATCCTGAATTTTATATTTCTTTAAAGCCAAACTTTCTGCGTCTTCTGAAACAGGTTCAATTTCTTCACCAAATTCATCAAACTCGAGTATATTAGCATTTTCAGCTGATGATTCCTGAGAGTTAGCGTCGATTACATCAAAAATTTCTGGAGCAGGCTGATCAACAATTTGATTATGCTCTCTGATTTCTGGAATAGTTTCCGGTGGAGTTTCATCTTCTGGAACAAGTGGCTGGATATTAAATGTCTTATTTTCCAGCATTTTCCTTAGATTAAAGTCATCTGCAACATCCTGCATTGTACCATCTTCATTAAGCGGTATATAATAATCAGGATGGATTTCAGAAAACGGTAAAAAGCCATGTCTGCCATCAATGTACTCAACAAAAGCAGCCTGTAGTGATGGCTCAACTCTTGTAATTTTTGCTAAATAAAGGTTGCCCTTTAGCTGTTTTTTTGCGATCGTATCATAGTCATATTCTTCAACCTGATTGTTGTCGCAGTTTACTACACGAACTTCCTCCGGATAGACACCATCTATCAGTATTCTTTTTGTCATTACTTATTTTCTCCAAAAATTTATAAGAAACAGCAATATAGCTGTTGAAATTTTGCATTTTAATTTTGGAAAGAGATACAAATTGCTTAGACTTATTTCGATATGAATGTGTGTTAGCAAGGATACGTGAAGCCCTTTGCTTTATGAGTCTAGCTATATTTTGTAAAAAAAAGTGCATCCCCTTCACTCAATAATGTTATATATTACAGTAATTTATTTATAAACCACTGTCTACACCAAATGTGTTGTATTATTACCTCTAACGTTTTACTAAGTTTAGAGAAATAACTCAACTGTTATTGCAAGTTTTTCTATTAAAATATATTGTGACATTAAAAGGCAATAATTTTTTTCAAAATATTTGGTTAATGTACACAAAAGCATTAATATTTTTAATACTCATTTTTACTTGGGCAAGCAACTGCTTTGCTACAAACGATATCGTATTGCTTAGATGGTCTGATGATAAATCTAGAACACGGATTGTTTTAGAAACTTTTTTAAAGCCTACTTATTCAATTAACGAATTAGATGATAATCTGGACATTTTTATACAAAACGGCAAAATAAAAAAATTTGATATCAGCAAAAATCTTAACAAACACCCAAACTTAATTAAAAACGCTATAATTTCAAATCAAACGGGCGGAACTCTTTTTAGCTTAAGGCTTAGAAAAAATGCAATTATTAAACATTTTGTTATAGACAATGATGATCATCCTTATTATCGCATAGTAATTGATGCTATTTACAGCTCATTTCCTAATCAAAAAATTCCACCAAAACCTTTACACGTTGATATTTATAGAGATAAACCATCTGCAAAGCCCTCCGCATCTGTTAAAGTTGCAGAACCTAAAGAAATTGACGTTAAAGTTACTAAAAAACGTCATGTACCAATTATCGTAATTGATCCTGGTCATGGCGGTAAAGATGTTGGCGCTACCAGTAGCAGCGGCGTTCATGAAAAAAATGTTACATTAAAATATGCCTTAGCTTTAAAAAGAGCATTAGATAGTAAAAAGAAGTTTAAAATATATATAACACGAAGCAGAGATGAATTTATTCCACTTTCTCAAAGACTTAGCAAAACGGCAAATCTTAAAGCAGACTTATTCATTTCAATTCATGCTGATTCTCACTATGATAAAAAATTACGTGGTTTATCAGTTTACACGCTCTCAGAAAAAGCATCAGATGCAGAAGCCGCGAATTTAGCTGACCATGAAAATAAGGTAGATATTCTGTCTGATATTGATATTGATGCTCGACATAAAGAAGTATCTGAAGTGATACTAGACATGATCTACCATAAAAAACAAAACTATGCTAAAATGTTTGCTGAGTTTTTAATAAAGCAATTATCTAAACAGGTTAAGATGCTAAACCATTCACATAGATATGCGAATTTTAAAGTTCTTAGAAGTAAACACGTGCCATCTATACTAATTGAATTAGGGTACTTATCTAATTTAGATGATGAAAAATTACTTACTAATGACAATTACAAACAAAAAATCATTGCCTCAATAGTGCAGGCTATCGATCATTTTTTCAATAATTACAGCAAGTTATAAGTTATGTTACGCAGAATCTTTTCTATACTTTTTATGACATTCATTTTACTAGGTTTACTCGGAGCATCAGGCCTTGTATATTTAATTAACTATTATAAAAATGATCTACCTGATTATAAACAGCTTGAAGAATACAACCCGCCAGCTACAACTCGCGTTTATAGCGTTGACGGTAGATTAATAGCTGAATTCTCAAATGAAAATAGAATCTTTGTGCCTTTTGAAATGATGCCTAAAACATTAATTCATGCATTTATTGCAGCAGAAGATCAGAATTTTTACTCACATCCTGGCATTGACCTCACCAGCGTACTTAGGGCAATTGTACAAAACGTATTGAACATAGGAACCAGAAAATCACTTGTTGGCGGATCGACTATTACCCAGCAGGTTGTAAAAAACTTTTTACTAACCAGCGAAAGGTCTTTAGCACGTAAAATTAAAGAAGCCATTCTTGCATATCGTATATCACAAGTATATTCCAAAGACCGTATTATCGAATTATATTTAAACCAAATTTACTTAGGTAATGGTGCATATGGCGTTGCTGCTGCTGCACTCAGTTATTTTAATAAATCTTTAGATCAGCTTACTCCTGCTGAATGTGCATTTTTAGCAGGACTACCTAAAGCACCAAGCACATATCACCCAAAATCTAATTACTCCAGAGCAAAAGCCAGAAGAGATTATGTAATAGATAGGATGTATGAAGATGGTTATTTAACCGAAGCTGCTGCTAAAATTGCTTTAAATAGCAAAATTGTAACTGCTAACAAATCAGATATTAAATTATTCCGCACCGATTATTTTACAGAAGAGTTACGCAGACAACTCTTTGAAATATATGGAGAAAAGACTGTAATGGAAGGTGGTTTAAGTGTTTATACCACTGTAATCCCTGAAATGCAGGTAGAGGCTGAAAAAGCCTTAAAAACCGCTTTAATTAATTATGACCAGAAACGTGGATATCGCGGGGCAGTTACAAAAATTGATTTATCCACTTGGAAAGTTGCCAAAGAAAAGATTAAAAAACCAGCAGGTAGCGGGAACTGGCAATTAGCAGTAGTTCAAAGCGTAGAAACTACTAAAGTAAATCTTATTACAAACGCAATGACCAAAACTAGCGTTCCTATAACTGATCTTGTATGGCTTAAACGCGAAGTTACCAATCTTAAGGAACATTTCAAAACTGGTGATGTTGTATTAGTTGAGAAAACTCCAGAAAAATACTTAATCCGTCAAATACCTGAAATAAGTGGCGGTATGATTGCCTTAAACCCTGATAATGGAAAAATATTAGCTATGGTTGGCGGATATGACTTTGCTATATCTCAGTTTAACAGAGCAACTCAGGCTAAAAGACAGCCAGGTTCTACCTTCAAACCTTTTGTTTATCTTGCTGCACTTGAAAACGGAATATTACCAACAAAGATTTTTGAAGATGGACCTATTGAAATATCCCAAGGCCCAGGACTTCCAATGTGGAAACCTAAAAACTTTGGAAATAACTTTATGGGACCTATAACAATGAGGGAAGCCCTTGAAAAATCAAGAAATACTGTAACTCCAAGAATTGCTCAAATGATAGGCATGGCAAAAGTTGCTGAAATTGCCACACGATTTGGCATATATAATAACCCTCCTAAAAACTTTGCAACAGTACTTGGAGCGAGTGAAACTACTTTGCTGCAAATGACACTAGCTTTTGGTATGATTGAAAATTTAGGCACAAAAATTAATCCTAATGTTATTGATTATATTCAAGATATTAATGGTAAGACCATATATAAAAACCCTGATATAGAATGTAGAGGCTGCATGCCTGGTAATGTCACAAACGATAACATAGATAAAGAACCGACTATAGAATACACAACGCCTAAAGTAACAGATGAAAGGTCTGCCTATCAAATTTTATCTATTTTAAATGGCGTGATACAGCGTGGTACAGGACAGCAGGCAAAATCTTTAGGTATGACATTATTTGGCAAAACTGGCACTACAAACGATAGTAAGGATGTATGGTTTATTGGTGGAAATACTGACTTAGTGGTTGGTACTTATATTGGATATGACCAACCTAGAACATTAGGACAAAGGGTAACAGGTGCTACGCTTGCACTTCCAGCTTTTATTGACTTTATGAAACGTACAAAAGATTGGTATAATGATCATGACTTTACAGAACCGGAAGGAATTAGTTTTATAAATATTGATTATAAGACCGGAAAAAGTACCCAAGAAGAAGCAGATGGAAAAAGAATTATTAAGGAAGCTTTTAAAGCAGGTAATGAACCTGAAGAAACTTATGATGAATCATTGCCTACTTCTGATAATTCTGCTAATAACTTAGAAGATTTTGATGACGATGGGGTCTATTAAAATAATAGAGGATTATCAAATTGATAGAAAATATTGAAGAAATTAGGGCTAATATCGAAAATGTAATAGATCTGCTCGGGAGGGCGCTTTGAAAAGCAAAACGCCTTTAATAGACTCAAAGAGCTTGAAGAAAGCTCGCTAAGTTCTAACTTTTGGGATGATCAAAAAAATGCCCAAAAAGTAATGAAAGAAAAATCATTAGTAGAAGCCAAGGTAAATAATTACAATAAATCTAAGCAAGAAGCATCTGATTTATATGAACTTTTTGAACTTGCAAAACTTGAGCAGGATGAAAGCGCTAAGGAAGATATAGCAACATCAATGCTTAGCCTTGCTGCGAAACTCAAAAAAGATGAGATTGAATGTTTATTTTCAGGGGAAGTTGATAGCAACGACTGTTTTATTGATATAAATGCAGGAGCTGGCGGAACTGAAAGCCATGACTGGGCGCTAATGCTTATGAGAATGTACTTAAGATGGGCGGAAAAACGCGGCTTTAAAACTGAAGTTGTAGATGAGCTGGACGGCGAAGAAGCAGGTATAAAGTCTGCAACTATTAAAGTTTCCGGGATGTTTGCATATGGCTGGTGCAAAAGCGAAAGTGGAGTTCATAGACTTGTTAGAATCTCTCCATTTAATGCAGCAGGTAAACGACAAACCAGCTTTGCAAGTATTTGGGTATATCCTTTAATTACAGACGCAGTAGAAGTTGAAATTAATGAAAAAGATCTAAGAATCGACACTTACAGGGCATCAGGTGCAGGTGGGCAGCATATTAATAAAACAGACAGTGCCGTTAGAATTACCCACCTACCTACTAATATAGTAGTGCAGTGTCAAAGCGACAGATCTCAGCATAAAAATAAAGCAGCTTGCATGGATATGTTAAAATCAAGGCTTTATGAGCTTGAACTTAAAAAGCGAGAAGAGACTATAAACTCCTTAAGTGCTACTAAAACTGATAATTCCTGGGGTCATCAAATAAGATCTTACGTACTTCAGCCCTATCAAATGGTAAAAGACCTACGTACTGATTATGAAACTAGCGATACTTCAGGTGTTCTAGATGGCGATATAGATAATTTTATGTCGAGTTATTTAAAATCCTTAGTAACAAACTAAAAAAAAAGGGGGCGATAAACGCCCCTCTTTTTTTGTAAAACCTACTATTAACCAATAAGTTTGAGTAAGCTTTGTGGTAATTGGTTAGCTTGAGCAAGAACCGAAATACTCGCTTGAAGTCTAACTTGTGAGCTTGCAAAGTTTGTAGACTCAGAAGCAACATCTGTATCAAGGAAGATACCACGTGCAAAGTCTTGGTTTTGAATACTACTTTGAATGTTAGAAGCAGCATAAGCAAACCTTGATTGTAAAGCACCAATGGTAGCTCTGAGTGATGTTACAGTACTGATAGCTTTATCAAGTACGTCACCAGCAATGTTAGCATTAGCAAGTGTATCGATAGAAATATCTACAACGTTACCATCAGCATTACGATAAATGTTGTTTGTTGCAGAGCTTTCCATTTGTACAAGTACTGTATCTGTAGATTTTGTACCTACCTGGAATGATAAGCTTGTTCCACCTTCACCTACACCAAACGCTTCTTCAAAAGCTTTTTGTAAACCTTCTGCTTCAGCTTTGTTTGTAATATCAATTTGTACAGCACCGTTTGTGAACTGAAGTACTTTTTGTGGATCAGTTGTGCTTACAAAACCAATGTTAGCAGCAGCCGCTATTGAACTACCCAATGCAGTTGTAACACCAAAGTTGTTATAACCACTTCTGAATGTTTCACCATTAATTGTGAACTCAATTAATGCTTCTGTACCACCAGAAACTGGAGCTTCAACTTTAACTTTCTCAACTTTTAAATTTTCAAAAGAACTGTTAATTAATCTGAAGGATGTACCAGATAAGTTACCGCTTTGTGTTGTACCACCTGTAGGGAATACAGAACCTGCAGCAACATAGCTTGATACTGTACGTTTTTGGAAGAAATTTAACCCTTCAAACGCTTTATCAATACGAGCTGCGAAATCATCAGATTCTTTTTGGTTTGTTACAGCTGTTTGACCAGATGTAGCTGAATCATTTACCTGAAGGTCAAAGAATCCGCCACCATCTTCAATTGAAGACAACCTTACAATAGTATCAGCTGCAGGAGTTGTTTCTACGTTTTTAGCTTGGTAAGTATAGTTACCAACTTTAATTGATAAATCAACACGGTCAGGTGAAGAGTAAACAGCCTTAAAGCCTGAAACTTTACCAACAAAAGCTGAGTTATTTGAAACACCAGAAGTGTTCACACCAGTTGCGTTACCAGCACCAGCAGCAGCTGCTACAACGTCAATAGCGGTTAAGATTGAGTCAGAAACTGTTCCTCTAGCAAATGTAGAAGCTGTAGAGTCATAAGCACTTGTACCACCAGTTGCGAACTTACCAGCATTTAGGTCACCTGTAACACCAGCCACACCACCTGCAGTATTTAAGTCATATACTGTAGCTACGTTAAGAGCTGTTGTACCGTTTAATGTTAAGTCAGTTGCAGCAGCAAATGTCACACTACCTGTAATATTGATTTCTCTACCACCACCACTGTTAAACTCTGTACCAGAAGATTTAGAAGTAATAGTTACTTGACCTAATGTGTCATTAAGTTCAAACTTGAGAGCTGACAAGTTAGCTTTATCATCTGCACGAGCAGGATCAAGAGAGTTTATAACGTTTTGAATAGCATTATAAAGTGCAGTAGCTTTACCAGCAATAGTTGTCTGTGTAGCATCTGCTTGTCTTGGGTCAGAAGATGGTGTTGTATCAAATGTAATTACAGTTCCATTGATTGTTAGTGTTGCACCATCGGCAATTGCGACACCTGCGGTACCAAATGTAAGTACACCTTGTACTGAAGTTGCGTTAGCTTTAGCATCTGTTTTGATTTCAGCAGGAGCAAAAATACTACCATCTAATAATTTAATACCGTTAAAGTTGGTAGATCCAGCAATCCTGTTGATCTCATCTTTAAGATTCTTAAACTCGAGATTTAAGTAACCACGTGTTGTAGCATCAAGAGTACCTGAAGTAGCTTGTGTTGCAAGAGCTTTCTGACGAGATAAAATCTCACCAATATTCTTTAAAGCACCGTCTGCCACCCCTAAGAGTGAGCTAGCCTGAGCAGTGTTTGTAAGAGCTGCGTTAAGTGTGATTACGTTACCTTGAAGTGATGTACCGATAGCGAGACCTGCCGCATCGTCTCTTGCTTCAATAATTCTTTCACCAGAAGCAAGCCTTTTTGATGAAGAAGCTGTCTCACTGTTAGCTTTTTTGAGACTTGCTTGTACACCAATCGCTGTTGTATTAGAAATTATACCAACCATAATTGTATTCTCCTACATGGAATAGTTAAATTATTTGACTATATGTCATATTATTAAGATTAACTTTTTTGACTCAAAAGTGTCAAGAAAATTAATATTTTAATTAATCATACCATGATCAAGAATTTAATAAAAGTAAAAATTTTAACTATTTTAAAAAATTATTTATTTGACGATGATTTTACAAAATGTTATATTTATTAATATATTAACTTTTATGAAACGAATGGTAGCTCATATGAAAAGTTCAGTAACACGTGCAACACTTGCAAGAAAAGTAGGGAAGAAAGCTGGTATCCCTGAGAGTGAAGCAGGTATTATTATAAATACATTAGTAAACTCATTATGTAAAAGTATTACTACAGGTGAAAAGGTCAATATTATGCATTTTGGATCTTTCCAACAAAAAAGTAAGAAACCAAGGATTGGAAGAAATCCAAAAACTTTGAAAAATTATGAAATTTCTGCTAGAACAGTTATTAAGTATGTTGTATCCAAAGATCTTAAGCAAAAAATCAATGGTGAGAGTGCTAAAAACGATAAAAATGAAAGCAATTAATAGCTTTTTATAAAATATTTGTAAGATGGTTTTGAAAAGTGTCAGACAATAAAACATATAAAACAATTGGTGAAGTTTCAGATATATTAAATATACCTGAATATGTTTTGCGTTTTTGGGAGACTAAATTCCCTCAGATATCTCCTGAAAAAATTAATGGACGCCGCTACTACACTGAAAGCCATATTGATAATATTCGGAAAATTAAATCATATTTATACGATAAAGGCATGACCATTAAGGGCGCTTTAAATGCATTATCTAACAATAACATTGAGCTAGACTCAAGTAAAACATCTTTTTCTAATGATAATATAGTTAGTTCACTGGAAGAAATTAAAAACAACCTAGAACTAGCTTTAGGGAAAATTATTAAAGCAGATTTATAAATAGACCATATAATATGGTCTATTTAGGTCTTAAATTTATTTCATCTAAATTAGCTTGCTCTAATCTTTCAATTTTTGCCATTTTCTCTGCTATCTGTTTTTCTTCTATAATCTCATATTTTTTCTTACTTTCAAAAAGCAGCCTTAAAATCTCTTGCTCTCTTGCCAAGCTTTCCTCTATTTTCACAATCTCATTTTTCAGCATTTCCTGGCGTTCTATATTAGTAGCCATGTAGGAAGTTGCAATATCAGCAAAACCATAAATAGTGACTGCCATCTCTTCTTCCATTTGAGTTTTTAAATGATTTAATGCTGCGTTCAAGCGTTCTAGATGAAGATTTATCTTACCGATAATTTCAATTTGCTTATCGATATCATTTTTATGAAGTCTTATAAGGGTTTTAAGGCTTTTAGGCATTTAATAGAATTAATAAGCAATTGTTTTACTTATAAATTCTATTAATATTATACTTGCGCTGCAAGTTTTTTTGCTTCTTTGGCTTTTTTAAATTCTTCCATAAGGATTACAGCATTACCTGCAATAATAAATACTGCACCTACTAAAACAAATTCTGTAGGAATTTCATTATTAAAAAGATAATCCATAACTATTATCCAGCAAAAATAAGTATAATCATATGGCGCAAGGCTTAGACCTTTTGTTAATTTAATTGCAATTGCAAAACCATATTGCGATAAAGCTGCCATTGCTCCAATAGCAATTAGAAGTAGCCAATCATCATAATCTAATGGCTTCCAGCTTTCACTAATAAATGGCAATGAAATTAATATAAGAAAGATATTAGGATAAATTATTATACCTAAAGAATTATCATGAAATGATAGTTTTCGTATTATAATTTTATTTACTGAAGCAAAAAAAGCCCCAACCAATGTCACTAAAGCACCTAGCCTAAATATTTCAAATCCTGGTCTATATGCAATAACCACACCTATTGCCCCTAAAACTATAGCAATAATATGATATCTTTGGAGCTTTTCGTTTAAGAAAACTACTGATAATATTACAAAAAATATAGCAGATGTGTAACTAAGCGCTGAGGCTTCTGCAAGCGGTATAAGTTTAAAAGCCCACATAAATGCATAAGTACGCCCGCAACCAATTACAGCATTTATTAAATGCGCCCACGGGCGGTTGGTTTTAAGAGGAGCCAAGCTTCTATAAAATAGTAATAAAGCTATAATTAATGGTATTAATCTGGAAACTGCTCTTAAAAAAGTAACCTGCTCCACTGAGTAATTTTTATTTAATAACATTTTTACAAGAGCGTCTGAGTATGCATATAGAAAGAGCGAAAAAAGTACAACACTTATCCCCTTGATAGCATTGTACTTTTTTGCTTGACTTTGCATAAAACCTCTATGAAGCTAAAGCTTCTATTTTTTTCTTTGCTTCTTTGGCTTTTTTAAATTCTTCCATAAGGATTACAGCATTACCTGCAATAATAAATACTGCACCTACTAAAACAAATTCTGTAGGGGTTACATCTGTAAATAAGTATTCCATCAGAATAATCCAGCAGAAGTATGTATAGTCATATGGTGCAAGAGTTAAACCTTTTGTAAGCCTTAAAGCAATGGCAAAGCTATACTGTGCTAAGGCCGCCATAGCACCGATTGCAAGGAATACTAACCAGTCTTCCATTTCTACCGGCTTCCAGTTTTCACCAAGGAAAGGAAGAGTAATAAGAAGTAAGAATAGGTTAGGATAAATTACGATACCAAGAGAATTATCCTGGAAAGATAGTTTTCTAATAATAATCTTATTTACCGCCGCAAAAAATGCGCCAACAAGCGTAACAATCGCACCAAGTCTAAATATTTCAAGACCTGGTCTATATGCGATAACCACACCTATAGCACCTAAAACTATAGCAATAATATGATATCTTTGTAACTTTTCATTTAGGAAAACTACTGATAATATTACAAAAAATATAGCAGATGTGTAACTAAGCGCTGATGCTTCTGCAAGCGGTATAAGTTTAAAAGCCCACATAAATGCATAGGTACGAGCGCAACCAATAACCGCATTGCTTAAATGCGCCCATGGACGATTAGTCTTGAGCGGAGCCCAGCTTCTGTAAAATAAGGCAACAGCCCCAAAAAGCGGAATAAGCCTTGTGAATGCTCTTAAAAAAGTTGTTTGTTCAACGGAATAGTTTTTATTCAGCAATACTTTAATTAAAGCATCTGAATACGCATATAAAAATAAAGAAAAGAGTACTAAAGCAATACCCTTTAAAGTATTTAATTTATTTTTTTGTAAATTTACGGTCATTTATAATAAAAATTAGAAGGTGGTGGCTGGACCAGGAATCGAACCAGGGACACAAGGATTTTCAGTCCTTTGCTCTACCAACTGAGCTATCCAGCCTTAACTTTATCTATTTCTTTTGACCAAACATAGCGTCAAAGCCGCCAAATTTGCCCATGAATTTAGTAACTTGTTCTGATTTTGTATTAAGATCAGATACAACTGCTGTTTTCTTCCACGCTGGGTGATCATGAATTGATCTCTCACAATGGAACTCATCGCCTTTATATGTTGAAATTGTTTCAAGAATTTCGCCATTAGGCATGATAAATTTTACTACTTTACTTTTTGGATGAATATCTTTTTGCATGATTATTCTTCATTTCAATATATTAAATTATGCTTGTTATATACAATGGGTTTTTAATTGATGCAACCTTTTTTTCATTTATTTTGCGTATTTTTTCAATAAAACATCTCGAGCCTGATTAATTTTCTGAGCAAAATACTCCGAACCACCCTCTTTATCTGGGTGAAACCTTGCCATCATTTTTTTATAAGCCTTATTTATTTCTTCTTTTGATTCTCCACCTTTTAAGCCTAATATCTTGTATGCTTCCTCTTGTTCTAAGGTATCGCCATTAGCTGCAGAAGACGTATTGTTATAATATTGTTGATATCTTGCTCCTGAGCCAAATTCAACGCCGCTAAATCCCTTAAAGAATTGATTTATATCGATATTTCGAGGAAGTAGCGATGTTGCTACAAAAAATAAAGCTCCTAAAATTATTAACGTGGTAATACCAAATTTTATAAGCAATATCGCTAAAATCAGCATTCCAAAGGTTTTTATTATACTCTGCAACTTTCTAATATTCAAACCACCCATGAGCATTTTATATCCAAAAAATGCCATCACTCCAGCTATTAATAAGGTCATTTAAACCTCCTCTATCTCCATTTCATAACTACTAGCAAATAGATTAGAGGTTTTTAACGATTCATCAATCTTTTTTAGACCTAAAGCCTTTAAAAATAATTTTAGCTCCTGTCTGGCACTAATATGTGATAGTGTAAGAGGTATATTTTGCGCAGCTAAATCAAGCAGCGTAATACCCTGCAGAAATAATTCTCTAAAAATTACCCTTTCTGAAAAGCCAGGAGCATGTCTAAAACCGATTCTTGATGAAAGTTTGTTTAACACCTCTGTCATATTTCTTTTATTTTTAGCATCGATATTACTTAGGCGATTACGTAATAAAATCCAGTCAATGGACTCCTGATTTTTTGCCGCTCTTTTCATTTTTTGCTCCCAAACCATTTGGCTATAATGCGCTGGTTTTTCGATTGCAAAAGTATCAGGATTTACTTTAGCTAAAACGTCTAGATCTACAAAACTATCATTCATAGGAGTGATAATAATATCAGCATGAGCATGAGATAAATTTGATAAAAATGTGTTATTGCCAGGCGTGTCGATTACTATAAAATCCATTTCGGTGGCGTGATTTATTGCGTCATTAAAACGCTCCTCTTCCTCTTTGGATTTTTCATTTAAATCAGTAGAATTTGACTCAGGTATTACAAAATGCAGAGGCATTAATAGTACTCCGCCTGCTTTCTTTTCATTTGTATTAGTGCGGTTCTCCACATAACGGGTAAGGCTTTTCTGGCGAGAGTCTACATCAATTGTTGCCACTTTAAACCCTAGTGTAAGTAATGATGTAGCAAGGTGCATTGTTGTTGTAGTTTTACCTGCCCCGCCTTTCTCGTTACCAATTACAATAATAACAGTTTTTTTGTTATCCAGCGGATTAATGCCATTTAATTTCATAAACTCGGTATTCCTCTTACATTGTCTTTATTAAAAAACTATATTAAACATAAATTCCTTGATATCCAAGACTTTTTAACGTTCATTATAACTTAAATTACCCTAACTATTGACGAATTAATCAATTAGTGATAGATTAATCAAAATTTAATTTGATTATAAATTATATGCAAAGCTTAGATGTACAAACTATTGTATTTTCTAAAAGCCCGTTTTCAATTGGCTTAACCGCTTTTGCTACCTCTTCCTTTAAACGCTTCCATTTCCATTGGCTTTAAGCCAATTATATGCCCTAAACAGGCGGGATTTGGAATACTAGCTTCCTCAAACACTTTTATTACCAAGTAAAACTTTCTTAAATATTAAGTCCCGTCTTCTAAACTCCGCTAGATTTACACGCTTAATTTAAAAGGAAAAATTACAATGACTATACTTCAAAGTCAGCCTAAGGCATTTAGGCTAATAGCTTTAATCCAGATATGCGAATCTTTTAGCTATTATGGAATGAGAGCAATTTTAATATTATTTTTAATGAAATCATTTTTAGCAAGCGATAGCAAGGCATATGCTATTAGCGCAGTGTTTGTTACATTAGTAGAGTTTATAAGGCTTATTGGAGGGGTGGCTGCCGATAAAGCACTCGGTCTTAGGTATTCTATAATTTTAGGAACCATTATAATATCCTCAGGACACATATTAATGTCATGCAGTGACTTTATATACCTTTCTGAAAATACCTTATTTTACATAGGACTCGGAATGATTGTGCTAGGAAGTGGTTTATTTAAAGCCAACTGTGCTAGCTTACTGGGTGAATTTTATCAAAAAGATGATCCAAGAAGACAAAGTGGATATACACTTTACTATACATGTATTAACATAGGGGCATTATTATCTACTATATTATGCGGCATAGTATCTGAGGTTTACGGATATAAATATGGCTTTTCTCTTGCTGCAATAGGAATGTGCATTGCTAATATCTTTCTATATATAATGAACGGGTATTTAGAGGATAAAGGAAGACTTCAAAACTTTAGAATTTCTAAAGCTATCAAAGTTTTTTGTCTTTATCTATTGTTACTTCCAGTAATTATATATGCTGTTATTAATGCAGAACAAAGCCTTAATATTTTACCTATAATTATGGGTATTGCGCTTTGTATTATTTCTTTAAATTTCAGGAACTTATGTAAAGAAGAGATTAAAAATATTGGAATTATTGCTCTTGCCGTAATTTTAATGGCATTGTTTTATAGTATCGAACTTCAAATGGGTAGTACTCTAATAATATATGCTGAAAACTTTGTAGAGAGACAAATTATGGGCTATACAATACCTTCAAGTGTAGTCAATGCTATAAATCCTTTATCTATCATATTCTTAGGGTCAATTGTTGCTAAAATTCTGAGTCGAAGATCTTGTGGTTTAATATCAAGCTTCAAAAATATTGGATACGCCTTTACAATAGTAGGACTAGGTTTTATCGCATTATCATCTGTAGGCATCATAAATCCCGAAACTAAGTTATCATTAATAGCTTTTTTGCCCATATTTGCATTAATTGGAGCATCTGAATTATTAGTAGGTCCTGCCATATATGCCTTAAGCTCAAGGCTTGCTCCTTCAAACCTAAAAGGATCGGTAATGGGATTAGTAATGTTTGGTTATTCTCTTGCAGGTATTATTAGCGGCTTTACCAGCAAAATGTTTGTATTCAAAACAACACCAACTATTAAAGACTTTTCAAATAACTATAGTTTAATAGGATTTACACTGCTTTTAATAGCCTTTGCTATTATAGGAGTTACTACAATCAAACAAAGTAAAAACGCTAAATTGGCTTATTAGTGAAAAAAGAGGTTATGTTAAGTATAACCTCTTTTTTGTAGTATTTTTAAGTTAGATTAAATATAGAAATAACGAGCGAAGCCTAGTAAAACCTAGGTAAGCGAGGAAATGACGTATATGTAATCAACATAAAGTACTATAATCAATGGCGCTTCACTTCATCTCTATCATTAAACTTATTATCTGAAGTAATAAGCTTAGGATTATTAATAGCTATAATTTCTGGATGATCATCTGCAATTGGCACAATCTTTTTAGTTAAAGCTACCTCTAAAACGTCATTTAAGTGGCTAACTGGTATGATATCAAGTGCATTTTTGATAACATCTGGAATTTCGGCTAAATCCTTTTTATTCTCTTCAGGAATTATTGCTGTTGTAATACCGCTTCTTGTAGCAGCCAGCAATTTTTCTTTTAGTCCACCAATTGCAAGCACTCTACCGCTTAAGGTTATCTCACCTGTCATTGCAACGTCTTTTCTTACTGGTATGTTAGTAAATAAAGATACTATAGTGGTAGCCAATGCAATACCTGCTGAAGGTCCATCTTTTGGTGTTGCTCCTTCTGGCACATGAATATGAACATCATAGTTCTGATAAATTGATGGAAGTATACCAAATTCTTTAGCTTTAGATTTTACATAACTTACAGCAGCTTGTGCTGATTCCTGCATAACCTCTCCAAGTTTACCTGTAACTTTAACATTACCTTTGCCAGGTATTTTAACTGCCTCAATATATAAAAGCTCACCTCCTGCCTCGGTATATGCCAGACCATTAGTAAGACCAACGCGGCTTTCTTTTCCAGCTTCTGTAGATAAGAATTTTTTAACCCCTGCAAAATCTTCAATATTATCTTTTGAAATAACAATTGATTTAATATCAGAAGTCATAATCTTGCGAAGTGACTTACGTATAGCTTTTGCAAGTTCGCGTTCTAAATTTCTAACCCCTGCTTCACGCGTGTATGACCTGATAAGCTCTAATACCGCATCTTCTGTAATGGTCACTTCATCTTTTTTAATCCCATGGTCTTTTAGTAACTTAGGAATTAAATGGAGCTGGGCAATTTCAAGTTTTTCTATTTCTGTATAACCTGAAAGCCTGATTATTTCCATTCTATCAAGTAAAGGTCTTGGTAAGTTAGTAGAGTTTGCCGTTGCAACAAACATTACTTTAGATAAATCAAATTCTACTTCCACATAATGATCAACAAATGTGGCATTTTGAGCAGGATCTAAAACCTCTAAGAGGGCAGAAGTTGGGTCACCCCTAAAATCCATTCCCATTTTGTCAATTTCATCTAGTAAAATAAGTGGGTTTGCAGACTTCACTTTCTTAATAGAATTTATCACTTTACCTGGCATAGCACCAACGTAAGTTTTTCTATGACCCCTAATTTCAGCCTCATCACGTACACCACCAAGCGATATTCTTACGTAATTGCGATTTGTAGCTTCCGCTATTGATTTAGCAAGTGAAGTTTTACCAACACCTGGAGGACCCACTAAACAAATAATCGGACTTTTAAGGGAGTTGGTACGTTTTTGCACCGCCAAATATTCTAATATTCTTTCTTTAACTTTTTCTAAGCCGTAATGATCGGAATCTAAAGTTTTTTCAGCTTTATTTAAATCTATTTTGTTTTTAGTAAACTTACCCCAGGGTAAAGATAAAATAAGCTCAATGTAATTACGAATAACTGATGCTTCCGCAGACATAGCGTTCATCATTTTAAGCTTTTTAATTTCACCAGTAAGCTTTTCTCGAGCTTCTTTGCTGAGTGGTGTATTTTCAATTTGCTGTTCAAGTAACTTAATATCATTTCTAACATCATCTACTTCACCAAGCTCTTGCTGAATGGCTTTCATTTGCTCATTAAGGTAATATTCCCTCTGAGTTTTTTCCATTTGCTTTTTAACACGCGCCTTAATTTTATGCTCAGCGTCTATCAGACTTATTTCTTTCTGCAAATATGTTAAAATTTCTAAAAACCTAACTTTTTGATCTTCGATTTCTAAAAGCCTTTGCTTTTCTTCAACTAAATTAGGTAAATGATAACATACAAGGTCTAAAAGTTTTAAATGGTTTTGAGTTGCAAGAATATTTGAGTGTAGATTAGGATTAGACCTGCGCGTAAATTTTGAAAAATATTCAAAATCGTTTTTCACCGACCGCGCTAAAGCCTCAACTTCAACGTCGTCACTATCTAATTGATCTTCAATAACTGTATATTCACAGAAAAATGTCCCTTCATTATCAATATATTTGTTCACTTTAACTTTCTGATGACTTTCTACTAATAATTTTAATGTGCCGTCTGTAAGCTTGAGGATTTGTATAATATTTCCTATTACACCTACTTTATAAATATCATCCAATTTAGGGTCTTCAATCGCTGCATCTTTTTGAGCAACAAGCAGAATTTGGCTATCAGTTGAATTTGTTGCAAAGTCTATTGCTCTAAGTGACTTTTCACGACCTACATATAATGGAACCAAAATACCTGGAAAAACTACTTCATCACGGAGAGGGAGAACAGGGAGTAAGTCTGGCAATTCCTTGAATTCTTTGCTGTTAAATAAATCTTGATCTGTATGCATTATTACTCTCCCTACGTATTTGTTAGGACATATTCTTATAAGTAAGATTTATAATATAAACACTTATGGCACTTAAGAATTTTCATTCTAACAGTGCCATAACTTACTGAAAAACTAAAGACTAATTGCCCGAGGCTTTCTTCTTCTTTTTATTTCCGGAACTGTCCGCTAATACTATTATAGGTGCTGATTTCTGTTCTACAACATCCTTTGTAATAATTATTTCTGCAATATCCTGATTTGATGGAACTTCAAACATTAAATCAAGGAGTAAATCCTCCATAATTGCCCTAAGTCCTCTTGCACCAGTTTTTCTTACTATTGCTTTTTGCGAAATAGCTTTAAGAGCCTCTTCTTCAAATTTAAGCTCTACATTATCCATTTCAAATAATTTTGCATATTGTTTTGTAAGAGAATTTTTTGGCTTAGTTAAAATATCCATAAGCGCTGCTTCATCAAGATCATGAAGTGTTGCAATAACCGGAAGTCTTCCGATAAATTCAGGGATCAGACCAAATTTTACTAAATCTTCAGGCTCAACTTTACTAATCATTTCACCTGCTTTTTTAATTTCCTTAGATTTAACAACCGCATTAAAACCAATAGATCCTTTATTTAATCTATCAGAAATGATCTTTTCAATACCATCAAATGCACCACCGCAAATAAATAGAATATTTGAAGTATCAACTTGCAAAAATTCTTGCTGCGGATGCTTTCTGCCACCTTGAGGAGGAACAGATGCTACAGTACCTTCAATAATTTTTAGAAGCGCTTGTTGCACACCTTCACCTGACACATCGCGCGTAATAGATGGATTATCTGATTTACGGGAAATTTTATCAATTTCGTCAATGTAGACAATACCTTTCTGGCAACGCTCAACGTTATAATCAGACGCTTGTAATAGCCTCAAAATAATATTTTCAACGTCTTCACCAACATAACCAGCCTCAGTTAAGGATGTTGCATCAGCCATTGCAAAAGGAACGTTAAGTACGCGTGCTAGTGTTTGCGCAAGTAATGTTTTACCACTACCTGTAGGTCCTAAAACCATGATATTTGATTTAGATATCTCTACATCACTATTTTTATCGACATTCATTAATCTTTTATAATGATTATGAACGGCTACAGCTAAAGTTTTTTTAGCTTTGTCCTGACCAATAACGTATTGATTTAATACTTCAGCAATTTCACTTGGTTTTGGCAAAGAGTCGACTTTCTTAACGCCAGATAATTTAGCATCATCTTTTATGATATCACCACAAAGATCAACACATTCATCACAAATAAAAACAGCTGGTCCTGCGATTAGTTTTTTTACTTCGTGCTGGCTTTTACCGCAAAATGAACAGTATAGGGTGCCTTTGTTGTCAGTTTCGCCTGATTTTCCCATGTATGACTCCCAAAGAAGCTTAGTTTATTCTACTTATTTCACATAAATTTTTATATTTATATGAAATAAGATTTTTTTATTACATTCTGATTTTAAACATTAAAATTTGAAAAACCAGAGGATTTTTATTTTTTTGTGAAAATCTATATTTCACAGTATTTTATCAATAAATCCGACCAAATTTACAGCCGGATTTATTATAGAAATTTAATTGTTATGCATCCTGACGCTTGTGAACAACTTTATCGATGAGACCAAACTCAACAGCTTTGTCAGCAGACATGAAGTTATCACGTTCCATATTGTCCTGAATAATTTTTAGCTTTTGTTTTGTATGATGCACATAAATATCATTAAGCCTTGCTTTAAGATCTAATATTTCTTTTGCATGAATTTCGATATCAGTTGCCTGACCTCTAAACCCGCCAGATGGCTGATGAATCATTACTCTTGCATTTGGAAGAGCATATCTCATGCCTGGCTCACCTGCAGTCAACAATAACGATCCCATAGAACAAGCCTGACCGATACATAATGTAGATACTTTCGGTTTAATATATTGCATAGTGTCATATATCGAGAGACCAGCGGTCACAACACCACCCGGAGAGTTAATGTACATCCATATGTCTTTCTCTGGGTTTTCAGCTTCCAAAAACAGAAGCTGAGCAACCACTAAACTAGCCATATTATCTTCAACAGGACCAACTAAGAAAATAATTCTTTCTTTAAGCAAACGAGAAAATATATCGTATGCGCGTTCACCACGATTTGTTTGCTCTACGACCATAGGAACTAGGTTCATATAATCTTCATATTTGCTTATGATATCATGCATTTTACTACCTTTTCATTAAAAGATTAACATATTTAGCAATAATCTAGCATGCTTATATTTTTTCTGCAAACTCTTTTGGGCTAATTTCAATTTCATTTAATTTCACTTTGCCCATAATGTGGTTTACAACTTTATCTTCAAGCACTGAATTTCTAATTTGATCTAAGAAAACCTGATTTTTACTGTAAAGCTCAACAATTTGCATTTCCATTCCAGGGAAGTTTCTTGCCTGATCTAAAATTGCATTTCTGATTTCTTGTTGATTTACATGAATATGTTCATCATCAGATAATTTAATAAAATATAAGCTTAAAAGAACACGTCTTTTAGCAATTTTAATATTCTCTTCTTCATCATCAGCTGGATTCATTTTTTTAACTTCTTCAAGCTCTTCTTTTAAGAGTTGCTCTGGAACGTCATTATCTAACTGATCAACCAATTTATCAAATAAATCTTTTTTACTTAAAGAATGCGCAGCACCTGCAAATTCTCTATCTTTGTATTGCTTTACTTTTTCTTTTAAATCTTCGTAAGTTTTAATACCACTTCCGATTTTAGCAAAAAATTCTTCGTTAACTTCAGGTAATTCTCCAGGAATTTTAATGTCTTGAATTGTTACATCAAATACTGCAGGCTTGCCTTTTAAATCAGCTGCATGATAGTTCTCAGGGAATGTTACTTTAACAGAAACTTTATCGCCTTTTTTATGACCGATTAACTGACCTTCAAATCCTTCAATAAATTGTTTTGAACCGATTGTAAGCTCATGACCTTCGCCTGTACCGCCGTCAAATTCAACTCCGTCAATTTTTCCAACAAAATCAATAACAGCAACATCGCCTTCTACGATTTTGTGTTTATCGTCAGCGCTTTCAAGATCTCTCATGTTTTTTCTAAGGTCTTCAACTACTTTTTCAATGTCATCTTCACCCATAACAACTTTATATTTGTCTACAGTGAATGCAGAGAAATCAATTTTACCAAAATCAGGGAAAATCTGGAAAGAAAGGGTAAATCCTAAGTCATCACCTTTGTCAAAATCTTTGAAGTTTACATCTGGCTTTGTTGCAGGTCTTACATTGTTTTCCTTGCAAATCTGTGCAAAACTTTTATCTACCAATTTAGATACTACATCTGGCATAACCTGATCTTCGTATTTAGCTCTTACGATTTTAATCGGAGCCTTACCTTTTCTAAATCCTGGTAATGATGCTGTAGATTGAATTTTTGCTATTTCTTTAACTACTTCTTCTTCAACCTGTGTTTTGCTTACAGTAATATCATATGATCTACTTAAGCCTTGGTTTTCAATTTCACTAATTTGCATGAAATGTATCCTTCAATATATGTGTAAAACGTGGTGCGGATGAAGGGACTTGAACCCCCACAACTTTCGTTACCAGAACCTAAATCTGGCGCGTCTACCAGTTCCGCCACATCCGCTTAAATCCTAAATTCGAGATATTAATAACAAGGAATTTATGACTATACAAGTAAAATCTACAATTTGCGCAAATTAAAAATAATTTAATAACTTAATTAGGATTCAAAAGACACATTTTTGATTTTAGAAACATCTATTTTCTTAATTAAAGCTTCACCCAATTTATTTGGCACGACTAGATTAATAGTATTATTTTCAGCTCTTTTTTTGTCACTTTTTACAGCAATCTCAATGATATTATCTAAATTTCCTAAATATTCCGGAACATCATATGCTTCCAAAAGAGATTTAATTGCTGAACTTGTTTTCTTTGATGATAGCCCTAGCTTATGAAGCAAATCAGTTTCAATGTACATACCCATACCCACAGCTATACCGTGAGGAATTTTATTTTCTTCATATGATTCAATTGCATGACCAATAGTATGACCAAAATTAAGTATCATTCTTTGGTTACTATCCAGCAAATCTTTTCCAACCACCTGATTCTTAAGCTTTATTGCCTTTGTTATTAATTTTCTGATGAGTTTAAAATCTAAATTTAAGATATCATATTTTTTATTTTGCAAAAACTTACAAAAATTAATGTCTCTGCAAATTGCGATTTTAATAGCTTCGCATACACCTTCTAGAATTTGAGCTTCAGTTAAAGACTTTAGCATTGAAGTTGCGATAATAACATTATTAGCAGGATAAATTGTCCCGATTTTATTTTTAAAATTATTATAATTTATACCGTTTTTACCACCAATTGCGCTATCTATCATACTTAGCAAAGTAGTAGGTATTAAAATAAGCCGAGTACCTCTGTTAATTATACTTGCAACAAAACCTACAATATCAGTAATAACGCCCCCACCAAGACCAATAATGTAATCTGATCTTTTGGGGTCAAAACTTATAATTTCATCTATGATTTTCCCTATAGTTTCCCATGACTTACTCTTTTCAGAAGCATCTATAATTATAAATTCAGCTTGACCTTTAGAGCTTACTTTTGCTAAAACTTCCTGAAGGTATAAATTTGCTACGTTACTATCAGTAATAATAAAAAATCTGCTATCTTTTTTTACATCTATATTAAAATCAAATGCATCAGATATTTCGACTTTAGTTTTATACTGAGAGTTATATTTTTTATCTATTTGCATCTTCTTCATTATATTTTTGGATTGCAGTGATAATGTGCTTTACTGTTTCGATATGAGTATGGTTATCGCTGGTTACTATAATATCCGCTTCTGAGTAAATAGGATATCTTTGGGAGGTTAAAGCTTCAATAATAGTTCTTTTGTCACCAGTCTCTAATAGCGGTCTGTCACTTCTTCTTGAAACCCTTTCTAATAAGACATGAGCGCTTGCTTTTATCCATATAGATAATGCTTTATCTTTTATTACTTTACGCACTTCCGGGTGAATAAATGATCCCCCACCTGATGCTATAACTTTAGGAATTGAATCTGTAAGAAGAGCATCAATTACCTGCTTTTCAACTTTTCTAAAATATTCTTCACCTGCATAGTAAAAAATATCTGAAATCGAACAACAGGCTATTTTTTCTATTTCTTTATCAGTATCGTAAAAAGGTGCATTTAGAGATGCAGCAAGCCTACTTCCAAGGGTAGTTTTACCTGACCCCATCATGCCAACAAGTACTATTGGTGTTCTAAGTATAAAATTCATCTTGATTGCTGCTTATAATTACAATATTATTTTCATAGCTAGTAAACATTAAATATAAAGAATAATCAAGGCAAAATGAAAAAATCTAACTTTTTATCAAATTTAAAATATGCAATTTTGCTAGTAATAGCACTTATAGTTGGTTTAATATTTTACGGAACAAATATAAGCAACCCAGAATTTAAAGAAGTAAGCTCTGAAATAAAGCTAAATGCTCATACAAAATAATCAAACAGTTTTAGAAAATTTTCAAAATTATTTAGTATCTGAAGCAGGTTTAGGTAAACTCAGTATTAAATCATATGTTACTGACCTAATACTCTTTTGCAACCACGTGAATAAAAACCTGGTTTCAATTACTTCAGATGAAATCAATGGTTATTTGAATTTCTTGAGAAAGGAAAATACCAAACAAACTTCTATTAACCGTAAAATATCGGCGTTCAAGCATTTTTATAATTTTTTAGTGTCTGAGAATATCATAGAGATATCCCCCACCTCTCTTTTAAAACATGGTAAAACGGGGAAGCAAATACCTAAATATCTTTCAAAAGCTGAAATTGATAAAATTTTATCATATGCAAATGAAACAAATCATACATTTGAAGAAGCAAGGTTGAGCTGTATGATTCATATTATGTATGCAAGCGGACTTAGGGTTACAGAACTTATATCACTTAAAACTTCTAATGTAAATTTAGAAAAGCTAATTAAAGAGCCGATCCTTAGAATCATTGGTAAGGGCAACAGAGAACGCATTGTTCCATTATACCCAGATGCCATTAAAGCAATTCATGAATATTTAAAATGGCGCAAAACTAGCCCTCTGGATGATAGTTTATATTTATTTCCTTCTAAAGCAAAGCAAGGGTATATTACAAGGCAAAGGTTTTTTCAACTTCTTAAAGAGGTTGCAATACTTGTTGGAATAGACCCAAATACTATTTCACCCCATGTTATCAGGCATTCTTTTGCAACACATTTATTAGAAAATGGGGCCGACCTAAGAGTTATTCAGGAAATGCTAGGTCACAAAGATATTGCAACAACCGAAATATATACTCATGTTAGTAATAAAAGGCTCAAGGGAATAGTAGACAGGTACCATCCCCTTGCTAAATAAGTTTAAGCCTCCTGAGTAACTACTGATAAGTAGTGGTCATACACTTTTTTAATACCGTCTTTTAATTTTAGACTTGGCTTCCACCCCATATTAAATAATTTATTTGAATCAAGGCATTTACGCATTATCCCATCAGGATAATTTGGGTCAAAATCAATGATTCCTGCAAATCCCGTAACTTCCTTGACGATTTCAGCAAGCTCTTTAATTCTTACTTCTTCCATAGATCCAACGTTAATTACTTCGCTTGAATTATAATTGTTCATTAAAAATACAAATGCATCAGCTACGTCGTCTGAATAAATAAACTCTCTATATGGAGTTCCACTTCCCCATAAAGTAACTTTATCAGCATTTTCAGACTTTGCTTTATAAAATTTCATTATTAATGCGGGTATAACATGTGAGTTTTCTAAGTTATAATGATCGTTAGTACCATAAGTATTTGTCGGCATAACAATGACAACATTTAAACCATGTTCTTTTGCGTATGACTGACACATTATAACACCATTTAGCTTAGCTGTTGCATATGCAATATTTGTTGGCTCTGGCATGCCTTGGTATAGCTTTGATTCATCCATTGTAGCGTTCTCTATTTTTGGATAAGTACAAGATGATCCACAGAAAAGCAGTTTTGCAACTTTATATTCATAGCATGCATGAACAATATTTGCCTGCATCATTGTATTATCATAAATAAATTTAGCAGGATAAGTCGAGTTTGCTTTAATTCCGCCCACAATAGCCGCCATATGAAATACATACTCAGGATTTACACTTTGAAATAGTTTATCTACTTCTTGCTTACTTCTAAGGTCGCAATCTTTTGAAGCAATACATACAATATTTTTATACCCTTGCTGCTCTAAAATTTTCTTTAAAGACGAGCCAATTAGACCAGTTGCTCCTGTTATAAGTATTTTGCTATCAGCCTTCATTAAAACTTCCTAATTATAAATTGAAAAATCCCTCGACAATTTATCTTAATTAGTTATATAAGGCAATTGAAATGAACTAATGGAGTAAATCTATGTCTAAACATCTCGATACTATTAAGCAAGGAATTGAAGCTTACTGCGCAGAAAATTTCAATTTTGAATTTAATCCTGAAAATCCTGTAATCCGTCTTCATGAACCTACTTTCTCTCACGAAGAAGTCTTTGCTGCAACTCAGCAAATGTTATCAACATATGTTACAATGGGTAAACAGGTTAGAACCTTTGAAGAGCAATACGCCGAGAAATTTGGACATAAGTATGCTGTTACAAATAATTCAGGATCATCTGCAAACTTACTTGCTGTATCTTTACTCTCCAATCCAAAAACAGAAAATCATTTGAAACCAGGTGACGAAGTTATAGTTCCTGCACTTTCCTGGTCTACAACAGTTTGGCCTATTATTCAGCACGGTTTAGTACCTGTATTTGTTGATTGCGATCCTAAAACATTCAATATGACAGCAAAGCATATTGAGGAAGCCATTACTCCAAAAACACGCGCTATTAAACTTGTTCACGTTTATGGCAATCCATGTGACATGGAAGAAATTATGGCAGTTGCTAAGAAACATAATTTGTTTGTTATTGAAGATTCATGCGAATCTATGGGCGCAAAATTCAAAAATCAGTACGTAGGATCTTTTGGTGATATTGGTACACTTAGCTTTTTCTTCAGCCATCATATCACAACATTAGAAGGTGGCATATGTACAACAAATAGCTTTGAAATGGCTGAAAATCTTAGAATTTTAAGAGCGCATGGCTGGTCAAGAGAAGCAGACGAAAAACAAAAATACATTGATATGTATCCTGATATTGACCCTAGATTTATTTTCGTAAACCTTGGTTACAACTTAAGAATCACAGAAGTTCAGGCAGTAATTGGTCAGCAGCAACTTGTAAAGTTCGACTCAATTGTTTCAAAAAGAAGAGAAAACGTTGATACATATAAAAAATTACTTAGCGAATACGAAGACATTTTTGACTTCCAGCATGCTACAAGAGAAAGTGAGCCTACATGGTTTGGCTGTAACTTTATATTAAAAGAGAATGTAAATTTTGGTCTTAAAGATATTACATCTTTCATTCAGTCAAATAAAATTGAAACACGTCCAATTATTGCAGGTAACATGGCAAAACACCCTGCTCTTACAATGTTTCAGCATAAGTTAGTTGGCGACATGACAAATGCAAACCGCATTATGGCACGTGGTTTTTCTTTAGGATGCCACCAAGCAGTAACAGAAGCAGGATGTGAATATGTAGCAAATGTAATCAAAACATTTATTAAAAATAATTACGTATCTGCACATAAAAATACAGCCGAAACAGTAGCTTAAGGTAATAAAATGCAAAAACTTTTAGTATTAGGCGCAACAGGATTTATCGGCAGAAATATGCTGGAATACTTTGCAGCACAAAATAAATACGATGTACATGCTGTATATAACAAACGCCCAAGTTTTGACATAGCAAATGTTACATGGCATAAAGCAAACTTATGCGAAGCATCTGACATCAACAATGTCTTAGATGGTGTAGATATTATTGTACAAGCCGCTGCTACAACATCGGGTTCTAAAGATATTGTTACAAGACCATTTATACACGTGACCGATAATGCTGTAATGAATTCATTACTTTTCAGAAGCGCAATGGAAAAAGGCGTAAAGCACGTTATTTTCTTTAGCTGCACAGTAATGTATCAGTCTAGTGATATAGCGCTTAAAGAATCTGATTTTGACGCAAGCAAACCGCTTCATCCAAGATATTTTGGTGTTGGCAATACAAAGCTTTATATCGAGAAAATGGCAGAATTTTTTGCATCCATAAGTGATACAAAATATACGGTTATCAGACACTCAAATATATATGGTGCGCATGACAAATATGACTTTGAACGTAGCCACGTATTTGGTGCAACAATCTCTAAGGTTATGCTTGCTGATGAAAAAGTAGTAGTTTGGGGTAGCGGTGAAGAAGAAAGAGATTTACTGCATATTGATGATCTTACGAATTTTGTTGATATGGCAATAAATAATCAAGAATCTAAATATGCTTTATATAACTGTGGACTTGGAAAAGCTGTATCAATCAAAGACCTAGTTCACAAGATTGTAAATTATTCCGGTAAAAAGCTTAAAATTGAGCATGATTTATCACAACCAACCATTAAAACAAGCTTATTTTTAGACTGCTCAAAAGCAAAAGAAGAACTTGGGTGGGAGCCAAAAGTAAACCTTGATGAAGGTATTAAAGATACTTTATCGTGGTGGAAAGAAAATATTGACCCGCAAACATTAAAACTAAAGGAGACAAGTGATGTCGTTTTATAAAGGAAAAAGTATATTGGTAACTGGCGGAACAGGTCTTATTGGCAGACCACTTGTTGAAATGCTGATTGCCCAGGGTGCAGACGTTACGGTTGCATCACTTGATGATCCTTCAAGAGTTCCAAATGGCGCTAAATTTAAAAGACTTGATCTTCGTGAGTTCCAAAATTGCGTAGAAGTTTGTAAAGATCAAGAAATTGTGTTTAACTTAGCTGGAGTCAAAGGCTCGCCTGCAATGACTGCAAAACGTCCTGCAAGCTTTTTTGTTCCTACACTTCAGTTTAGTATTAACATGATGGAAGCAGCAAGAAGAGCGGGTAGTGAGCGATATCTTTTTACAAGTTCTGTAGGCGTATATTCCCCTAATGAAGTTTTTTATGAAGATGATGTTTGGAAGACTTTCCCATCACCAAATGACAGATTCGCTGGCTGGGCAAAAAGAATGGGCGAACTTCAGGCGGAAAGCTATAAAATTGAATATGACTGGGATAAAATTTCTATAGTAAGACCAGCTAACGTTTATGGTCCTTATGATAATTTCGATCCAGAAAATGCTATGGTAATACCATCACTAATTAGAAGAGCAATGACTGAAAACCCACTTGTTGTTTGGGGAGACGGCTCACCAATTCGTGATTTTATTTTTGCAAAAGACGTAGCGCGCGGTATGATGCTTGCTGTAGAAAAAGGTATTAATGAGCCGATAAATCTTGGTAGCGGTACTGGCGTTACCATTAAAGAAGTTGCAGAAATCATTTGCAGAAATCTTCCAAACTCACCTATTGAGCTTGTTTTTGATGAAACAAAGCCAAAAGGTGATGCAAAAAGACTTATGGATATGACTAAAGCTAAATCCTATGGCTTTGAATGTGAGACATCCATTGAAGAAGGCATTAAAGAAACAATCAATTGGTATTTAAATAACCAAAACAATTTAAGCAACAGGTATAATGCGTTTACTGATAGCGCTCACGTACCACAAAAGGTAACAGAAAATGTCTAAGACATTATTAATAACTGGCGGCTCAAGTCCTATTGGAGCTGCCATTATTAAAAAATTTGCTGAAAACGGTTATAATATATTCTTTACGTATAATAGCCGCAATGATGAAGCAAATCAGCTTGCAGCAGATATTAAAAATATTGGTAAAGAATGCATAGCATTTAAGCAGGATATGACTGATATTCATGCTGCAAGTAACATAATATCACATTTTGAAAAGCATTTCGATCATCTTGATATTTTAGTGAACAATGCCGTTATTAAGCCTTTACGCCAGCCTTTAATATCAATGTTAGATGAAGAAATAGACAATCAAATTATGGTAGGTCTTACTAATGCCATTAAGCTTTGTAAACATGCTAGCAGCATTATGAAAAACGGCAGTTCAATTATCAATATATCTTCAGAGTCTGCTAAATTTGGTGGAAATAAGATTGCAGTTTACGCAGCTTTAAAAGGCGCTCTAAACAGCTTTACTATTGGTTATGCCCGTGAGATGGCTGAAAGTGGAATTAGAGTTAACGCTATAAGTCCTGCAATAATTCATGAATCGGAAGATGTTATAGAAGATCAAACCATTCCATTAGGAAGAAAAGGTAAGCCTTCAGAAGTTGCTGATCTTGCCTTCTTCTTATGTTCAAAAAGTGCAGCTTATATATCTGGAAGCATTCATACAATCAGTGGCGCAAGATAATTACGCCACTTCAAATTTTATTAAAACTATAATTTATTAAATATATAAATTATTTATCCTTTGCAACCCTGTATATTATTTGCTAACATATTGATATATAACTTTATATGTTTATGAATTATGGTAATTGTTAAAATGAAATCCCTCATTGCTAATCTTCAAGAGGAACTCCAAAGATTTTGGAAAGAAATAAATTATAAATTCCATCATATAGCTGAGTCAAACGAAGAGCTTTGCTATTATTATATATTTAACAAAAATTATAGTGACTTAAGGTTTAGACTAAAGTTTTTACGTAAATTCTATCCTAATTATACAGGCTTTAGATTTTTTAATGCTTTTGATATGATGATAAACGGTATGGAAGGTGATGCTAAAGAAGAGTTTAGATATGTTGCTAAAGCTATCCCTAATCATCCTTTTGCAAGCTATTATGCAGATGCTTTATCTGGAGAGTTTCAGGATAATATACCTGAAAACATTATAAAAGCTCATTTTGACTTAGTAGCACCTTTTTATACACAGTTAGATAAAACTGAAAGAGAAGCATACATTATTCAGTTTATGCATAACCATAATTTATTTAAATTTGAGCAAGATCAGGTCTCTGTTCTTGATGTTGGCTGCGGCAATGGCTATACCACAAAACGTATTTATCAATTTTTAGGTAAAATGCCTGTAATACGCGGCGTTGATATATCTGAGAAAATGATAGAATGGGCAAAACAAAGAAAGCTTTCAAGTGGTGTTGATTTATATGAAGAAACACATTTAATGGATGCTAAAGATTATTTATCTAATCAGAAAGACAAGCATGATATTATTCTTTGCTTAAGTCTCATAAATTACATAAACGATTTGCCAGGCTTTTTTAAAGAAGTAGAAAGTAAACTTTTAACAAGCGGCGCTATGATACTTGGTTTTGAGTTCGACGATCGTTTAGAAAGCAGATCAATAAGTAAAGACTATATGAAGTATACATATTCAAGAGAATATATAAAAGATCTTCTCAAAACGGCTAATTTAAGAATTGTAAGTGAGCCAATACAGGCAAGCTCAGGATTTTGCTTAAACGTTATAAAGAAAAATAGTTAGTTATAAATACCTATCAAATTACTTATTATCCTTAATTATAAGTTGATGCTCGTTGTTTTGTAATGGACGGGCATTCATCTTATATTTATTTTTATACATTTCAATTTGCTCTTTAGAAGCTGTAATAGGCTGCTGCATTACAAACCAGTTTACCCCTTCGTCACAAGGAGGGGTAGTTAGTGACCCAATAAATCTGAAATACTTCTCATCTTTCGGCAATAGCTTAAGTAAATCAAGATTATCAATAGTAACTTCTTTTGCATCGCCCGAAGGAATAGCTTTAAACATTTTCTCAATTTCAGTGTTTGCCTCACCTTCTTCAAACATAATACCAATTACTGCTAAGGTATTAGAGTCTTTTTCTTTATGAACTAAATGCAGCTCCATAGGATACGCTTCGTTACTAATATGATATTCACTAGGAGTATGAAAATGAATCTGTAAAAGCTCATAAGTTTTTTTCTCAGCTATAATCGTATTGCCACTATCAAAATTTAGCTGAAAGTTAAGCCCTTTATCTATAATTTTCCCACTACCTTTTATATAATTATATTTTATAGACTCAAGGTCAGCTTCTACGTAATTTTTAATATTTACAGGAGACTGCACTTTCCCTGTTTCACATACAGTATAATCAGGATGAATTTTACCCCAGTTTTCAGCACCTTTTTCTCCAGTGTATGTCCAGCTTTCTTTATCATTTGCATACATATTATTGAGAGTAATTACTGATAAAAAACCATAAGCGATTAAACTGACTAAAACTTTCATAATCAACCTTTATATATATTTCATTAATAATTATGAATTATAGAATAAAATATTACAACAAATATGTTAATATTTGTACAAATTTACAATTAGTGTCAGTAGTGTTTTTAAAGAATTTATAATATTAGTTTCAATTAGCTCGTAACAAATTATTCGTGACAATGCCCTTAAATACCATTTTTTTAGAACTTTATAATCAGTTTTATCGATTGTTTTATAGCTAGTTTTGATACGGTTATAGATTTTTACATGTTCTTTATAACATTTTAGGATAGTTCTACGATTATTTCCAAACGTAGTAGAATTTTGATGAACTAAATAGTTATAAAACCCACTATTATCGAGAATATCAAAGCTTTTTTTATTAAGAACGCACTTCAATATAAACTCTAGATCAGCCGCAATAAAATTTGAACCATCATCGTCTTGTTCCCAAAAATAGTTATTTTCTATAAAAACATCTTTTTTAATAAGCTTTGCGCCAATATTCGGATAATATAGCGCATTATATATATTTAAAGACTTTTGATCATAACTTTCAAATGTACGTAAAACTTGATTGTTTTCATCTATAAACTTACAAGGCAATGAAATAATGTCAGGTGATTTATGGTCAGCAATTATTTTAGCATTTTTTAAAATATCACCTTCATAAAAGTCATCGGCAAAAACATACCCTATGTATTTGCCTTTTGCTAGTTTGGCGCCTTTTGCCATAGCATTGGTTGCTCCACTATCTTTTTCAGATATGAAAATATCAATTTTGTCTTTGTACTTATTGATTACATCAAGAGTTCCATCAGTAGACTGTCCGTCAATTACAACATACTCTATAAAGTCAGGCTTATTCTCAACTACAGATAATATAGCTTTTTCAATCGTATTAATATTGTTTCTGACAACTGTAATTATTGAAAATAAAACCTGACTCATATTATTTAGAATGGTCCTTTAAATGCATCAATTTCGCTAACACCAAATGCTACTGCGGGGATACTATTTTCATCAAGCTCTGCATCTTTTACTAACTTATATGCTTTTTTTGCAATAGTAAGCGGATTTGGATAAAAATGATCTTCTAATACCCTGGTTGTTGGGCATGTTGTAAATGCAAAACCTTCACGCGCCATTTTTAAAGGCTTTTCATCTATTCCATTAGGAAGCATTTCCATCATTTTTGCCATAACTTCACTGGACAATCCACAAGGCAGCCATGCGTTATCTACTATGAGCAACCTTTTGGTTTTTGAAAATGATTTCACAACAGATTCATAATCCATTGGACTGAGCGTAACAGGATCGATAATTTCTGCATTAATACCTAAGGCAGCTAAAATTTTTTGCGCTCTTAATGCTTCGATAACCATATGAGAAACAGCTAAGATTGTAATATCGCTACCTTCGATAAAAATTCTTGCTTTTCCAATTTCACCTTCAATGTAGTCTGTTGGCACAAAGTTTTTTGTACTATATAAAAGTCTATGCTCAATAAAGATAACCGGATTATCATCTCTAACAGCAGCAGCAAGCATTGCTTTTGCATCATAAGGGTTTGATGGTGCAATAACTTTAATACCGGGAACATGCATAAACATAGAATGCAGCGCTTGTGAATGCTGTGCACCCTGCCCCCATGATCTTCCTATCATAGCCCTTACTACCATTGGTACTTTTACCTTACCTTCTGTAACATAATTTGCTTTAGCTGCCATGTTTATAAGCTGATTCATAGCTAACAATACAAAGTCCATACGAATGTGTACGTGGATTGGACGCATACCATGCATAGCAGCCCCTATTGCAACACCAGTCATAGCATCTTCAGATAGCGGAGTACCGAAAACACGATCCTTACCGAATTTTTCTTTAAGACCTAAAGTAGAACCCTGAATTCCCAAATGATCATCAACATCAAGACCAAATAAGAAAACGTTTTCATCCTGCTCCATTGACTGCTCAATCGCCTCATTAATAGCAACAGCATAAGTGATCTCGCGTATTTCCTGATTTTGCTCTAATTCTTTATTTTCAAGCGTAGACGTTTGCATATAAGTCCTCTTTTGTTGGGAATAAATCATTTTCAGCAAATAATTTTGCTTCTTCAATTTCCTGAGCAACTTGCTCTTTTATTTTCTGTACTATATCAGAAGGAAGTTTTGCCTCTAACATATCAATTTGATCATGGCTTCTCCATTTTTGATATACCGACTGATCTCTATATGCCTGATGAATATCGTCTTTGGGTCCTACGTGTTCTTTATACCTGTAAGTATCAATTTCAATAAATGCAGGTTTTTTTGTAGTTCTAATATATTCTAGAAGTTCATTGGTTGCTTCATATATCTCAAGTACATCACCGCTTCTTACTGCTTTTGTTTTAATACCGTATGTAGCAATTCTTTCTAGCAAGTAAGGCGTTGCCCATCTATTCTCTAAAGGATTATGAATTGCAAAACCATTATTCTCACATACAAATAACATTGGTAAATCATGAAGTGCTGCAAAATTTATAGTTTCACTAAAACAACCTTCTTCTGTAGATCCATCGCCAAAAAATGAAGTCATAATTCTTGATGTATTATTTTTGGCATTTTCTCTTTTAAGAGCAAGCGCATATCCTGCAGATACTGGTATTGTTGTTCCAACTACTGCAGATGCTCCTGTAATACCGCTCTCTAAATCAATAAGATGCATAGAACCTGCTTTGCCACCAGCACAGCCATTTTTCTTGCCATAAAGCTCTGCCATCATTTGCTTAAGGTTTCCGCCTTTTGCAATATAAGTAGCATGACATCTGTATGTATGAGCGATTAAATCATCTTTATTTAATGCTTCGCAAACACCGCTTGCAACTGCTTCCTGACCAATAGATAAATGTACAGGACTTTTAATAACATCTGTAAAATACACTTTGCAAATTAGTTCTTCAACTTCTCTAATAAGCAGCATAGATTTATACAATCTTTCTGTAAGATTACTGTTTTGCATAAACATTCCCAATAAAAATTTTCAAGCCCAAACTATCAGTTGAAGCACCCAATGTCAATTATATCCAAAATTCCTTGACTAAAATTTTATAAAAATTTATGGTTCGCGGTAAGTAACAACTAAGAATTATATCAATGAGTCACTTATGAAAAAGAAAGTTTTAATCACGGGCATTACTGGAATGGTTGGATCCCACTTAGCAGATTTTTTATTAGAAAAAACTGACTGGGATATTTATGGAATGATCAGATGGCGTAGTCCACTTGATAATATTAGTCATATAATAGAGCGCATTAACAAAAAAGATCGCGTGTTTTTAGTATATGGGGATTTACGTGACGATATTTCACTAAATAATATTATTAAAGATGTTCAGCCTGATTATGTGTTTCATTTGGCAGCTCAAAGCTATCCGCAAACAAGCTTTACAGCACCTGTTGATACACTTGATACAAATATTCAGGGAACAACAAGGCTTCTTGACGCTCTTAAAAATCATAAACGCGATGCAATAATTCACGTATGTGCCTCTTCTGAAGTATTTGGTAGAGTTCCAAAAGAAAAAGTTCCAATTGATGAAGAATGTACATTTCACCCTGCTTCACCTTATGCAATTTCTAAAGTAGGTACTGACCTGGTTGGAAGATTCTATGCAGAAGCATATAATATGACTGTAATGACAACCAGAATGTTTACACACACAGGTCCTCGCCGAGGTGACGTATTTGCCGAATCCACGTTTGCTAAACAAATTGCAATGATCGAAAAAGGATTAATGGCACCTGTCGTAAAAGTTGGTAACCTTGAATCACTAAGAACATTTGCAGACGTAAGGGACGCTGTTCGTGCATATCATATGTTAGTTACCGTAAATCCGATTGGTGGTGAGTATTATAATATCGGCGGTACTTATACATGCACCATTAAAGAAATGCTAGATTTTTTAATTTCACACTCCACAGTTAAAGGAATTGAAGTTAAAACTGACCCTGAAAGACTTCGCCCAATCGATGCGGATCTTCAGGTTCCTGACACATCAAAATTTTTCAAGCATACGGGCTGGAAACCAGAAATTTCATTTGAAACAACTATGCTTGATTTACTTAACTACTGGCGCGAAAGGCTTAATACAGGAAGCTTTACAGACAGGTAATGCTAAAGGCTCTTACTCAAGAGCCTTTTCTATTTATAGTAAAATTACAACACCTGCAAAAATTTGTATTTCAAATATGCATTTTAGGTAAATAATTTATAGCAATATTCAAATAACTACATATTATAACTATTGACTTATACATAAATAAAATGTACTTACTGTACGTTTTGTATGTATAACTTAAACACAGGTTATACAATGTAACTTAATTTTTTTGGAGTTTATTATGGTAAAGCAACTTCTTTCTTTAGCTTTCGTAGTTTTCTTAGCTTCTTGTGGTACAGGGTTTGGTAGTGGCGCTGGCGGTGCTGGTGGTGCTGAAAATGCTCATATCGTTCCAGGTACACAATCAGATTTAGAAGCTAACGTTGGCGACAGAATTTTCTTCGATTTCGATCGTTCAAACGTTAGAGAAGACGCAAAAGAAACATTAGCTAGACAAGCTGCTTGGTTACAACAGTATCCAAACGTTCACGCAACTGTAGAAGGTCATGCGGATGAGCGTGGTACACGTGAGTACAACCTTGCTCTTGGTGAACGTCGTGCTGAAGCTGCAAAGAAATATCTTATCAGCTTAGGTGTAGATGCTAAAAGATTATCTACAATCTCTTATGGTAAAGAGCGCTTAGCTGTTGTTGGTAACACAGAAGAAGCTCATGCTCAAAACCGTCGTGCAGTTTCAGTTGTAGTTAGCCACTAATTATTGCTGAGCTTCAAGAGAGCTTATATATTAAAGGCGCCTTTCTAGGCGCCTTTTTTAATGGGATAAATTATGGAAATTTTAGATTTTAATTTTAAAGATAATGACAGAAGTAGAAATATTCCTGTAAGGATATATTATCCTGATGCAACAAGTCCTGTTAAAACTATGATTTTTAACCCAGGATATCAGGGACAGGAAGAATTTACTAAGCCAGACTTTGTATATGCTCATCTTGAACATACTTGGCTTGCAAACTATTTTGTTAATAAAAACTATACATTTATTACCATTCAACATGATACTGCCGGTGATTCTGATGGATTAGAAACTATTAATCTTGATGACATTCAGCATTATGCTAGGGAGCATTTATACAAAAGGGGCGTACTGAATATATCATTTGTTCTTGATCAGCTTAAAACGGAATTACCTGAAGTGAATTTAGATAACTTTATTATAGGCGGTCATTCTAACGGTGGTGATATTGCAAAATATTTTGTAAATGAATATTCTGATTACTGTAATGATATAATACTATTTGATGCCAGACGCTGTTTTTTAAGACCACAAAAGCCTATTAAGTTATTGATGTTTGAAGCTGATGATACGTCAACTGATACAAAAGTAATTCCAGACCCTGAGAATATTCCTAATTCTGCAAGATCAATGATTGACTGGCTTATAGTTAAACCGAAAAATGCAGTGCATGCAAGTTACATGGATCCTTATATAACCGAGGATTTGAAACAAAAAGTCTACAAATATTTAGATATATTTCTTGATATATAACTTCAATTGTTCCTGAATTATAATAAATTACTTTCCAATCTTTTTATATTCTTTAAGTGCTCTAGTCCCTAATATAAAATCTGTGAAATTAAATTTAAATCTGTGGTTTAGAATTCTTGCTCCACCAGAGAAATTAAGTACTTGCTCTTTTTTAATATATTCCATTAAAGTAGCATTATCTTTATTACTATCACGTGCACCCATTAACAACAAATTCAATGGCTTTGGAAGATTAAAACTTGCAAGTTCCAGGAAATAATTTACGAAGCTTGAGAAAAAATATGCGGCAGCTTTTCTTACATATTTTGATGCAAATAAATTCCCAGCCTTTGGAGCAAATGCAGCAAGTGCCATATCAAATAAAAATGCCACCCCTATTCTTCTAAGAATATTTTGACCAAATACTAAAGCCTTTTGAGCAGTCGGAGCAAATGTTAATCTATTATTCATTTCCTTATCTCTAGCCTTCATAGCATCTTTAAGATAATTTGCTATGTCACCACAACCTGACATTTCTTTAGCAACTTCATAAGGAGTCATTCTTGTGTTATTTATAATTCTAGCTCGCTCAAATAAATCTGCTTTATTCTCTACTAGTAACTTTACAATCTCTAAATTATTTTCGTAAACAGCCCTATGTAAAGGTGATCCTAAATCTTCTCGGCAATTACCTAAATTTACGTATGCTCCGTTTTCAAGTAAATATTTACAAAGATCATATTTACCATTTAATACTGCTCTGTATAATATACTTGTTGCGTGGTCGCCATTTGTAAGCCTATAGTTTACAGCTTTCCTTCTATCATCCTCGTTTAATTTTTGTAAATATTGATGTAACTTCTCAAAACTATCATCGCTTTTTGGTAGAGGCAGACCGAAAATAGATCCCACTTTTTTAAACCCATTATTGTGTAAGTCTTCTTGAAAAGCTTTTTCAGCATCAGTAATTTTTAAAAACCATTCAGGAGCTTCATTGTAAACAGGTACATTTGCTGGGGTAAAGTTAATTTGCTTAGACATATCAAAACCATAGAAATATTAAATAATGCGCAATATTAACCTATTTTTAACAAAATATCAATAAATTTATAATATCGCTTTAGTAAACTTAATATTATCAATAGTTTACAAACGAAATATAGAACCTAAATTCTAGAATCTAATGCAACAGCTGATATGTAAAAAAGGTAAGGAAGTGGTGTTGAGTAAAAGAAGGATTGGAATATGAGGAAGGAGAAGGATAGAGTGCAGCACTTGAACAAAAGAGCTGC
>Ga0209960_1000577_pt1 | contig 72477 bp, 83 predicted proteins | sample ThiBiot_500_plan_2_FD_183947 | JGI IMG/M metagenome (GOLD analysis project Ga0209960, IMG submission 183947) | Wastewater bioreactor microbial communities from Cape Town, South Africa - Thiocy_expt_500_plan (SPAdes) | ecosystem: Engineered > Bioreactor > Thiocyanate-remediating >... | reverse complement strand
GAGAATGACGACAACAGTTGTAAGTACGCCTAAAAACGAAGTAACAACGCCGACAAGTTATGTTTCACATTGGATTGCTCAAACACATAGCAATTATCAACGAAAATCGAATGAATTCTATTTGCCATCATCGTCGAAATATTATCCTTCAGTTTCGAAAGACAGTACTTTATCTTCTCAAAGTACAACAACATGGCAAGCACAAGCGAAATCACGTTTGAAAATTTCAGCAGATCGCAATCTTTTTGAAACATCTATTCATGATAACAATGATTTACAAGATAAATTACATCGTATTAGGTAAGATAGCAAATCTTTTGTCTGTAGGCATGTGCTGGTTGCCATTGACTGAGTGACTGTTCAAGAAGAAGAAGAAAATGAATTAAATAAACATACATACGTATATACATAAAGTAGACGGATTAATGAAGAATCCTTTTTAATGTCGTTGACATTGTATGACAGTTGATATACGTATGTTGATGAATAAATTACCTCTTGAAAAACTAAATAATCAACGATCTATTTACTTGACTTAATTGAAAAAGAGAGAGAGAGAGAGAATAAAAGAATATCTCAAAAGAATCAATTTCATGTACGTAGAGCTTTATTGAATGCAAAGAAACAACGTTTATGTCGTCATTTATCGTCCACATCAAGTTCATCTTCAATGACAAATCCTCTTCAAGATCAAGTACCTGATTCAATTGCAGTAGGAGATCATCCAACATCTCCTCCTCTTCCAGCTCCTCCTCCTTCATGTTCATCTCTTGTACTTGACGTAAATTATTTCAATTTTTTTTCTTCTATTCAACTACGAACTTTATTTCAGAATGTTTATCATTCGCACGACGATCATGAATCGTCTCCAACAATTTTACCATGTCTTATGGAAGAATCACCAAGTGATTCAGGTCTAAGTGACGGAACTAAAACGACACATCCAGATGATATTCACGAGCCAATAACAAACAAATCAGCTATCGTCGATTTGAGTAAACCATTGAGTAAAGAAGAAATGCTTGCTATCATGCAGATTATACGAGAATTATGGAAAAAACAATTTAATTGTGATATACCGAATATAAATACGGAATTTCCAACACCAATTTCGACAACATCATTCAAACGTATTGGAGAACTAAGTAATCTCGCAGAAAAAACTCGAACACAATACCGTTCGACACCAGCTTTAAATAAACTGAATGCTGAATTAAATGATATTAAAGATAAACTAAAACGATTTTCAAACGAACGAATTCCAGCACCGTTAATCGAAGAGCAAATCTTCGAATCAAACTCGAATTTAGTTGATGTCGAACGAATACAAACGAAAAAGGAGACATTTCTTCGTCATCAAATGCAACGTCGTGAAGAACAATTAATGAAAAAAGCTGAACGGCAAATCGATGCTAACGAACGACAAAATGAACATCGTCTATTCGAAGAATATCTTGCTCAACGTCGACACGAAACAAACAAGCAACGTTCGAATATTTTACAAGCACATTTAGAACAAAAACGTTTCGAATCCGATCCATTGTCAACGAATGATTATTACTTTGCAGCAGCTCGAAATCGTCAACGTTTGAAACGTAAAACATCACTGTCATCATTTTTTTCCGTTGACGATGATATCAGTTATTCGAGTTCATTGAATCAAGTTCAAACACCCAAACGTAGTCTCACACGGTTCGATTTGATGTCGCCAAGTTTAACTGCACCGACAGCAGCATCCAAATCGAAAATGAATCGAGCTGCTAGCAGTTGTCATATTCATCGAGGCTATTACGATTCATCAACATCGTTAAATTCCAAAGGAATTCAAATGACAAGTGGAAGTTTGAATAATCTTTCGAAAACACAAACACCAAAGAAGAAATCAACGAGTTTCATCGATGAAATTTTCGATGATTCGCAGTTTACAGCATCGATGACATCGTTAAATACGTCTTTGACAGGTAGAAAATCAACTTCTCGTAGTTTTTTTTTAATTGTACAACAAAAACGAAATCTTCAGGTTCGCGTTTTATTCGAAATTCGGCATTATTATCAACGAAATCGAACCGACAAACGATTGTTAATTCATTGAAACAAGTCGTTCTTGCTGGACAACCTAATGAACGTCAACGTGAGATTATCATTCGAGTAAATCAAGACTAAAGAAGAAGAAAAAAAGGATCATTTTCTAAAGTTTGACATCTATTCTAGGAAATCGAATCCAGTGAAGCTCGACATTTTGTTATTCTATTTCGTGATCATCGTCTTCAATTTCGTTCTATTTATATGTACATTCCTGAGACTGATATTATCGAAAAAATTCATGGTATCGGTCCAAATATAATCACAGAAATAATGGTTGACAAATGGTTTAAATATAATTCAGGTGGCAAACGTTTTACAAATATTCCAATAAGACATTTTTCAATTCAATGCGATGCTGTAATTATTCATAATGATTTCTGGCAGAAAAAGCCATCATCATCCATAAACAATATAAATAAACTTCATTAGATAGAGAAAAAAAACGAACATGGTTTTTTTTTATAGTTTGATTTTGTTTTTCTCGTCTCTCTTTTTACTCTTTCGTTTTTATTTACAAATAATAAATTCGATACATTAGTTTTTTTTAATATTTCTATGACCTTTGATTATCATTGTGACATTTATCGATTTTATTCGTTCTATTATATAATATCAGAAGAAACGAAAAAAAAAGGAACAGCAGACACATTATAATGATAAACAGATTCTAATTATAGAAATACGAAAGAAGAGGCAACCTGATAGCACGAATGTTACGATTGACGTTAACTCACAGTATACATCTTAACGTCTTTGATAGGTATTGCTATTGCATCATCATCATCATCATCTCATTCTTCTTCATCGGTTTACCTTTGAATAGTGACACTTTGAAATAATAATCCACGATATCTTTCAATTTTAACGATTTGTATTGAATCAATTGATTGTTTTTCTACTCGTCCTATTATTTTTTTACGGTAGTGACGTTGATTTAAATATTAATATGCTATTCTAAACAGTCAAATTGATAACGGAATCTATTCATCAATGGACATATCCTTTGGAATGCAAAATCCAACTTTAGATTATGTGCAATTGGTCCTCTTTGTGATTATTTACCTGATTATGAACTAGAAGAATTAACTTGTAAACTTCCTTGTCATAATGCATTTATTCTTATACACGACTCAAAAAATGTCGCAGAAATTCACGATCTTTTCCAACGATTAAAGACTCATGCTCAATTACCATTTATTCAAACCGAAAATAAACTGTACCAAAGATGTTTTTGGTAGATCGAGTGGTTATTAACATAATACAGAACAGAGAAAGAATAACTTTGAAATATCAACATGCTATATCTCTCTTCTCAATTACGAAGTTTTGAATAGAATGAAACCCATGTAACTTTTACAAAATAATATTTTTCAAACATGTTATTATTTTTATTCTGCTCTGTTCTCATATTCAAATCGAATTAATGACAATAATGTCAATTCGAAAATAATAAAATCATTTTGTTTTTCTAAACATAGTTCGATTAACAAGCAAAACAATAATAAATATGATTTCTTTCTTATTGATAGTTGAAACGATCAATTCGAGTATGACGATGGAAAGAAGAAAAACAACAACAAACAAGAAATATGTTTGATCTCTTGTTATTTGAAGCAAAATTTTTCTGAGAATTTAATGATAATAATAAAAAAAATATTTGCTAACTAAACCAAAACGTTTCTTGCTTCTTTTTTCTTTCTTTTCTTCTTCTTTTTCTTCTTGTTCTGTTAACCTAAGCGTTCAGACAAGTTGGAATCGCAAAAAAAAATATATGAGAAAAAAAAGAAGAAGAAGAAGAAGAAGAAAAAATAACAGCAATTGGAGCGTTTGTTGATGATGATGAGGATGATGGAAAGTTAATCTTACTAGAGAGAGAGAGAAAAAAAAAGAAATGCGAAGGAAAAAAAAGAAAAGAACGAAATAGCATAAACTAATGTTAGGCAAGGAGAGGAAAAAAAGAAGAAGAAGATTCATCTATTCTCGGCTCGCTGCACGCATGCGTTTTCTTTGCTGTATTTTATATGTGTGACGATCGTTATATATTTTACATTGAATATATTTATAAATGAATATAAGGTAAGTCAGTAGTGAGAATAGATTTCAATCAAAACAACAAAAATACTTACATATATACGCGAGTTAATTAAAACAAGTAGAAATCAAGATACTTTCAATTTCCGATTGCTTTGTTTGTTCTATATATTTCTGAATAAAGTGCACGGGAAAAAAGGAGGAATATTATTGTTCGCTAGTTTTTTTTATTCGATTGATGGATTAAATAAAACAAATTCTTGTTCATTCGAGTCTCGTACATGTTTTTGTTTCTTTACAAAAAAAACTATCAAAATAAAAATTTGATTGCATATATCGGCTCATTTCCCTTGTGTAGCTTGCCTTTATTCGATCGGATGTATGTTCTAGATTACCTCATGCCCTAATATTAAAAAAAAGGAATTTTTCTATTCAATCGGAGAAGAGAAAGAAAAAAAGAAGTTTGTATGTGTGCATCTGACATCTTGAAGTATTAGTATTGAAATTGAGTCCGGTCAGTGTCCGATCATAGTTCATTCTCTTTCATTCGTTGTTCATTCTAGATGTTGACTCGAGCACGAACATTATTGTCTCGTGTATTTTCGCTTGATACTCCATCGTCACAAATACGTTTAGATGAAGTATTCGATGATATTCATGATGAAACAAGTGATGAAAATGATACAGATAATTGTATCGATGATGATATTGACAATTCAACGACAGGTGCCGAACGTGATGACGACGATGATGACGAAGATGGTTTAACTGATAGCGATGAAAATGAATCACAATCAACAACAACAACAACAAAAGGTAAATATGAACGACAAATCAATGATTATCCAACGCAAGCAAAATCAAAGAATTTCATACGTCCTCATGAAAAATCTAAACAAGATCGTTTAATAAACGCCATGCAAATAGCTACCTCACGTTGTAATGTCGAATCAATGAAACGTTTATTAACAAATTTCGATATGAACATAAATCATCGTGATCAATATGGCATGAGCTATTTAGAACATGCTATACTCATGGGTAGTTTCGATATGGTCGATTTATTAATACGATTTGGTTGTGATTTATATCAATGTGATTCGAATGGACATTCGTATTTGTATGTTGCCATTGAAACAACAACAAACAAATCGTTGCCAATCATTCGTTTACTATTGGAATCGAATTGTTCATGTTTACGTTTGATGGATATTGTTTCTCTTACATCACCTCAACAAATTCTTCATATCAATTCGCAAGATTTTCTTCTATTAAACGCACATTTATTGTTAATATTGAAATATCATCTACGTCGAATGGTTTTAAATGATATTTTAAATTTAATTAATTATTTCATTCAAACAAATCTTTTACTTTGTAAAAATGATGAACATTACGGTTTGAGTTTATGTACAAAAAATTCATTGAATCATTTCAATTATGATTTTCTTAATTTATTTCTCAAAACACTCGGTCATAAACATGCATTGAAATTAATACCAAAGCTGCAAACGTTCATTCCAATAACTAGTGATTTCATTCCATTGAATCATGATGATATTCAACCGTTTATTCTTCGAATTGAAGAATCAATGAAACAAGTACCTGATCTCAGACATTTATGTCGATTATTAATTCGACAAAATTTAAGAAATTTTAAAAAATCAACATTAGAATCAATTGTATTAACGGCTAAACTACAAGATTATTTGTTATATACACCGATTTAGATTGTGCTTTTCTTATTCTCTGTTGTTTCGACACACAGTGATCGATTTCAAAATTCATTTTCTTTTCTTTGTCGATGAGATATTATTTTGTATAAATAAATACAAGTACAATACAGGAAATGAATATTTAAAAAAGAAAAAGGACAAGTCAAGGTGATTTGCGCGTATTAATTGAGCATCACTGATTCATAAGTTGGTATCATATATCTTTGAAAGAACAAAGTCAATATATACGTAGACATTTATTTTGTCTTATTTTACTTGATATTAATGAATGCATCTTCACCACCGTTTCGTTCGAATGCTTCGAGTGTTTCATTGATTAAATCCCCGATATTTTCACGACGTTGTTGGCCATATTCAATTCCATCGCCCAAATTCGCTTTTTACGCGGGAAAAAAAAGCTAAATTTAAAGATTCGAAAATGCAAATTTTTTCGACGTACAATTCCAATTTTTAAAAAGATTAAATATTGGTAAAATCTGTCGATAGTACGGAACGAGTGCTTCGCCGATCATTTCAGCTGACATGACTAATTGTTGGAGAATTTTCAATGTCGTACAAATAACTTTATGATTACGTGTATTTAATGCATCTATAACAAAAAAAAAAGATTTGATTTCGAATGAAACGAGAAATCTGAGCTCACTTTTAATTGGTACGATTAATTGAGGTATAACAGGAAGAATTTTAGTTCCGCCATGCTCGAGCATATCGTGAATACCCTGACGAGCAAAAAAATCGTACGGATGTTCGATTTCACAGAGACCATCGAAGAACAAAGGTAAATAATGATGATAATCGAGTTTTTCGATTTCAACCTGAACGTAAGAATTAACTTTTGAATGATTTCACACAGAAAAAAAACCTACTTTCCAAGCAATTTTATTTCCTTTTGTATCATGTTCAAGTGCAATAGGAAAATCTCCTCGTTCATAAAATTTTCGAAACGCTGTTGGTTTACTATTTCGAATACGTGTTGCAAAGGCTGATGGTGGTGCATTGACCTAATTCATTGAAACGAGAACATTTTCGGGTCAACATATAAAACGATAAACTACTTTAGCATTTTTTAAAAGAGATTTCACGGTAAAACCATCGGTTTCCAATGGTCCACTTGAGCGTAAACGTGCGTTAGTTTCACGACGAGGTGAACTAGCAATAGCCATGATTTATTGTTGAATTGATTTCTTTTTCTGAGAGTATTTCAATTTTCACATAAGTGGCATATTCGTTCGTCAGGTTGTTTATTGACAACGACCATTGAAAAAATGCAATAACTAAGAAACAATCCTCCCCTGTATATTTAACAAAACTTCTCTTTTTCTTTCATTTACACAGACAAAACGACATCTGTTCGATCGTTTTTTGCCCCAAATTTCTAAGAATTATTTTTGATATTTATTATAATATCACAAATCTACTGTCCATACACACACACACATAGAGAGAGAGAGAGAACAAATATATGAATAAGAAGCATGCGGAGCAAATGTATACAAATAATATAACCTAAATATGTTAAACACACAAAGAGAGTTTCTTTTTTTTTAAAATGAGTTTATTGTTTGGCACTGCATGGTTTTTTCGCTGAATTAACTGATGATGGCGAATGATTTCCCCAGTATTTATTCATATTTTGTTGAGCACGTTCAAGAGTTTGTGATGCTAAACTACAACTTGACGATAAGGATTGTGCCGAATGAACAGATAAAACATCATCATCTAAATAGAAATCAACCGATTACGAATTGTTTTCTTCAGAAAAAGATTGTTCGTACCTCGACAATATTTCGGTTGAAAACGATCATTCAAATGATTCAAATGATTTTGAAACGATGCTTTTGACGTTGAACCAAAGTCCAATTGGAAACTTGTTGCTGGACGTTTGTCTGCTAAATGTGTATCGCGAGTCGGCCGACCAGCTGCATGATTTGTCAATGGTGACGAATAGTTTGTTTCAAATGGACCTGTCTGTTGTTTAGTTGATACATTTGTTTGATTCGTAGCATAATGTTTTCGGTACAAATCTCGAGCAGTATTCGATTTAAAATCACTAAACATTCGAATATGTTTCAATTTCGACGAGTCGGTTGAAGAATACATACAGATCTGAATCTGTTCTTTGACTGCATGTACTTTCACTGTCCCACATCATTTGTTCTTGAACAGATGATGAATTGAGATTTCGAACTAGAGCTTTAGTTGCAATATTAGGAATTCTTGCAACTGGCTCATCGAGATATACAATTCGATCGAGTTGATGATCGGTCTGTGCGACTCGTTCAACTTTGTCGGCTTTCGGTTTATCTTGGTAGTGAATTTTCGATTGAATATTCTCGATAAATTGTTTTTTCTCTTGTTTTTCTCGTTCACATCGAAGATTTCTATGTAGTTTTGTTCAAAACTCAGAATCGATTATTTTCAATCTTCAAATTTACCGTTCAATTGAAATGACACTATCGGTATCATCAGTTTCATTTGTATCCCAAGCAAGAAACGTTCGACTTGCTCCATTGCCTGTTTGCAATTGAAGAGTATGATCACGATTGAAATGATCGGCTTCAGCATTCGAACGGTATTCATTTGCACGTTGACGAGTAGAAACTAATTCTTTATACCAGAATAAATTAGGATTAAAACCTGATTCTTCCTGAACAATGAAATCAATTTCGATATTTGAAATCAATACAAAAATTCAACGTACGACAGTCGAATCTTTGTACCATTTGCCATCTTTATAATCAAAACGCCAGAATGGTTTGTACGTTGTTTGATATTCCGATTTCCAACGTCTGAAAAGCAAAACAACAATGATTTGAAATCGAAAAGATTTTTCAAACGAAATTCACCTCAAATTTCCATGTGTTGGTTTTTTGTCGAGATTCACATTGACATTTGCACATTCATCATCCGTATGAGCATGTTCAGCTTGTTCAATTTCCTTTTGTTTCTATTTAAATTTAACATTTGAAAACTTCGTTCTTTGATGAATGATTATTTACTCGTTCTTCGGCTTGTTCAGCTTCGAAAGCTTTTCGTGTTCGTGGTTTTTTCTGATCAACAATTGGTTTGTATCGAGCTTGATATTCACTGATTTGATCACGTTTCAATTGAGCCGATGGAACAACTCGAGCAACGGGTTGTGCCAATGAACGATCGACATTAACTTCGGCCGGTGAAATGACCACACGCTTTTCCTGAATCAATTTTTCCGATGGATCGATTACTGATAAAGGCATTGCAGGATCAGAACGACGATCACGCTGAATAAATGTTTGTTTTTAGACAATGACTTTTTTTTATGTGAAAACAAACGTACAACTTTTGCATCTTCAACAAGCATTTGATCGCCGACTAAATCGCCTAACGGTTGTTTCCAAAGGAATTGTTGTTGATATTCACTTTGAGCACCAATACGATTCTAGACAAGCAAAATCTAATCAATATTTGACAGACTAAACGACGATTAAATACTCGAACGGGTACTGTTTCTCGGCCATAATGAGGATCAAAAGATACGAATGGAGCTTGTTTAAGTTCCTAAATGAACAAATTTCAATGAAAAATGAATTCTTTTTTTTAATCTTTATAATTTACAGTCTGAATTCCACATGAATGATTATCATGTTTATGTTTTCTTGATTGAATCTAGATCAAATCGATTATTTGATTTTGATTTTCTTTTTCAATATCCAAGCTTTCTTACATTTACTGATTGATCAACCAACGGTTTTCGTAAAGGATAAACAGCATTGTCTTGAAATTTTTCATTTCGTCCTAGGATAGCATATTCTCGTGCTTTAGTAGGACGAGTCTGAGTTTGAACAGGCTGTCGTAAACGATATAAATATGAACTAGAAAATTTTTCATTCGGACCAATAACCGCAAAATTATTATTATTTCGGTTCGGTGATGATGGTAATGAATGTCCACGACGACGAGCTGGTGACAATGATGATCGACGTCTTATCGGAGCTATACCAAAAAAAAGAATAATATAACACAATGGAAAGAAAAACCAACCTTCATGCACTTTTCGAGGCTGAACTGTATAATCATCGATTGCTCTCGGTGTTCGTTTTTGAAAATTTCGTTGGTATTCAGTCTAAACGAGTAAAACTCAATATATTTGAGATAAGAAATCTTTTCGTCCATACTTGATACTTCATTTTACGGTAATAAAAGAAAAGAGAATATGTCTAATAACCGCCATTCTTTTTCTTTTCATGAACTATTCCGTTGTCATAACACTATAATCCAACTGGATTCTCTCTAATCTTTTGTTCGTTTGATTTTTAAAGAAAAATACGAAGTTATTCATAGAACAAATTCAATTAAGTCAAAAATAATATATATATATATATATTTCTTTTGAATTAAATTTTATTTTAAAAACAGGCTGACATCTATCGATTTGAAATCGTACAAAGAAATTCTATAACTTTCACTATCTACCTGTCTGTCATCATGATGAGACGATATTCGAGTTCATCATCTGAAGATTTATCATCGCCAGGTAAACAAATATTGTATTTCCTCAAGTAAAATCAAATAAAAGAAGAATTCTTCTCCTCAAAAGATTTGTCATCCATGGATCAAGTATCTCGAAAACATTTTACCAAACTCTATTCATTAACGAATGAACTCGTTCACCGTCGAGATGACAAAGTTCATGTTTATCAATCGAAACTCTACCGAAAATATCGAACAATGAAAAAACTTAATCGACAATTACAAGAGAAGATTCTTTCTCAACATTGTTCAGGTTGTCATTGCTTTCCACATCGATCCGAACAGACATCTTCCGCACGTTCCTCCAATCAAGAAAATATATGTCTGTGCTGAATTGTTTGTTTTTTTCAAAAAATAAGTTTTATAATTTTGCTCTAGCTCCAGAAATAAGCGAAGAATCATCATCAGACGACGAAGAGAGCGATAGTAATTCTAATCCAAACAAGATAAAAGATTTTAAACTTTCTTTATTTTTTTTCTAGCGAATAGATTTTCGAAGTTACCACAACGTTTACAAGAAATTATTCGAGACTATATCAACAAATATAAACATAGAGAATTTTTATTAAAACTTGATCGCTGTCCAAAATTATGTCAATATATTTCTGGCGAACCGAACATTAAAATCGATGCAAATGAAGTACAAAAACTGATTTCTCCACATTTATGTAATGCAAAGAGACGTGATCAGTCAGAGCTCGATAAAAAAATACGTAGTATTCATATACATTTAGGAAAACTTCGGTCGAAGTATCGTAAAAATATTGTTTCAAACTAACTTATTTTTTTTTGTCTTCTTTTTTGTTTGTTAATATTTCTATAGGATAAAAATTTATTTTCTTCAAATAGTCGTGCTAAAAGAAATATTATCTAATTTTCTAATGTTAATGACATATTAATGAAAATTATATTTAATATGTCGAGAAAGAAATGACGAAGAACAGTGTTTTTTTTTATTAACATGCACTTGTAATCATCTTTATTTGAAAAGACGAAGAATATTAAAGTCAAGATTTTAGCACTGTCTTCACTTTCGATTCTAACCGGTCAATGAACGCATTCGAAAAATACATAGATGTACACGATATAAATTTAACTGACAGAAAACAAAAAAAAACAGAAGAAGAAAAATATGGATTAGAGTATATCAGGCAGTTGACATGAACCTGACATTTCGGGTTTGACACATGTATTACACATAGGACATGTGCAATTATGCTGTAGCCAAGGTGATAAACAACGTTTGTGAAATGCATGTTCACATGGACATACGGCGATTTCTTCGTCTTCAAAGAAATCTTCCAAACAAATGACACAATTCTAAAATACGTATAAAAATCTAAGATTCTCATCGAATGACAACAAACCGAACTTACGGAATTTTTAACTTTGCAACGCATATATTGATCTTTTCGGTATCCTTTTTCTCTCAACGTATCTCGTCTCAATCTTAGAAAGCAGAAAAAATTAATATTTTATTTCAACGAAAAAAAAAAAGAAAACAAATTTTACCTCCATAAATAACAACAAAAACATAAACTTAAACAAAGTGTTGTCAAACCAACACCAAATATCGGCAATGAAACAGTACTTGGTATTGATATTAATAAATTACCCATCGATATGACATGTATTAACAAATGTGAAGAAGAAATATTTGAGCAACATTTTTTTTTCTTTGGTGTTTTGTTTCGTTTTCTTCCTTTCTCGCGACAACAGTTAATAATACTAAAGCGACAATGACATCAACGACGCCTCGCTCTTATATATATATATGATTATAGCTATTATTTATTATTGTGCTTGTCCTTCGTTCTTTTTCTTCTTGTTTTTTTTTACTTCAAGGAAATAACTAGATTCGTTTTGAGTAACTAATCAAAATTTAAACCATTCATAAATACGCAAAAGAATTTTTTTTGTCGAAGAAAAAAAAATTTAGTTTGAAATAAATCTCGTGAAAACTGACCTAATTTTATTAAGGAAAACAAAAATGAGAAAAGCAAAAGATTGCCGACGCCATCTATCCAACAGAGTCAGAAACTTGAGATAGATTCCACGCATACACATAAGATTTTCTCAAATGACAAAACTGATTATTCATTTTGTTTTACTTGTTAACACTTTATTTGCTTTAACTAACTAAGAATAAGATTTTTTTTACAAAAAAGACACGGTCCACTCGCTGTTGTCGTTTGATTTTTTTCATCGATAACAATATCGAGAATTTCGCAAGCATTACGTTGTGGTAGCTTTTTTCTCAGCCAATTCTTCCAACATTTTTCATGATACTGTTTAAAACAATGTTCGGTTTCGCAATAAATGATTTTCTCATTTTCTTTTTCAATTGTTGATTCATAACAAATTCCACATTCTCGTTCATCGTTATTCGAGGATTTCATTTGACAGAAAACATTGTTCGGAAATGTGATATCAAGCATATGTTCGAGATTAACAATGATATTCGAATGACCTTCATTCCAATAGAATCGATTTTGTTCGAGACGTTCATCGAACGTTCGAATCAGCATCGATGGACCGTGAAAAGTTATCGAAGGAAATGCAGTTGGATTGTACGGATCAATCTAATTGCAAATAGACGAACGGCCATTGATTTTGATTGAATTTATTTACTTGAACTTGAATATGAATATTATCATTGATTTTCAATCGTCGACTTGTAGACGCATAGGAAATCGGTTTTTCATCGAGTACAATGGCATCACGTTCTAAATCGGATAATTGCGTCCAAAATGTTTGTAAATCATCGATAATCGAATGAAAATTTTGTATAATTTCCATCAGTCGACTGGTTTTCGGACACCAAGAGTCAATAGAAAAGTCAATGGGCAAATTTGTTCGACAAATAGGTCGTTCATTTGGCCAACGAAATGGTATATCGATGTATAAATGATGTGTTCGATCACCTAAATCTGTATATGAATGATCGAGAGTGAGAAGAGATTTATCCGATGAAGTCGTTAGTCGAATTAAAGACCAATTGATCTCGTCGATTTGCGCGAGAAGAAGAAGAAATGATTGTGCATCTTGAAGAAATTGCGTTGAATTCGATAGAATCGAACAATTATCAATTTGTGAAGTTGTTTTTGAAAAAGTCGAAAAAAGTGTGTTCATATCTAAATCACATACGCCTATCTTCGTCTTGTTCTATTCGTTTGCTATCCATCATCCTCGATTATGAGAACAAAAAAAAACGGTTTATTATGAAGAAAAACCAAAAACAAAACTATTTTTTATCATAAATTCCCGGTATATCAACAAGAAATTTTTTCGCTCGAAATTTTCTTCGAAAAACTTTCGCATGTAACGGTGGTTGTTTCCACGATTCTAAGTTCTTGACACGATCTTGTAAACGTAAGAACGGATCTTGTTCGTGTTGTTCACGTGTAAAAACATTATGAACTTTGCCATGTCGTAACATATTCTGTTGAATAAATGTCGGTGGAATCAATGGTTGAACATTCTCTCCTGGCATGTAAGGATTTTCTGTTTGTTTGACTTCATCACCCCGAACAGTCGAATGAATGTAACCATCTGTTCGACGATGAACAACATTCGAATCGGTAATTGCTTTTTCACCGAGTGATGTTTGAACACGTTGAGGTTGAAGACGACGATATTGATAAGTATTTTTACTTAATGGCAAGTAACCTTCTTTATGATTACGTTCCCATTCGGTTTCGAATACTTCAGGATCTGAACTGGAAGCGTTTTCAGCTGCTGCTCCTGCTACTGTTGCTGTTTGAGAATCAGTTGTCGAATCAACTTGAGGATATTTAGCTTCGGAATCTAAATTATCATGATAGAATATTTAAATCGAATTGATTGATTGATTCAAATGATTTACTCATTTTAAACATAATCGGATGTCCATGTTGTTGTAAATGTTCTAAAGTCAAGCGAAACAATTCTGGATGTGAAATTTGCTTTGGTTGTTTAGCTTTTAATTTAAAATATTCTTCAATAAATATCTGTGCTCGTGTTTTTCTTTCATGATTTTTCAATTTGATGATTTCACCATCATCAATATCTTCGTAATAAGCTTGTCGAATGATATCTTCATCGTACAAGATCTTCGGTGGTGTATATTCTTTCGGTAGATCACCTTCCGTCAATGATAGATACTTCGGTTCACGTAGAGGTGGAAAACGTTTATAGATCGCATACCAAACTGGTATCTCAGACGATTTTAAATGTCCACCTTCAATCATTCCTGATAGCCGAGAATAGATCGAACCGATCTTCCAAAGACGACTCATGATTATATAGTCAACAATCTGAAAAAAGAAAAAAAAACAAAAACGAAAAAGATCGATTTTAAAAGAGACCCTTCTAGTCACAATAATACAACAAAAAGAAGAAGAAGAAAAGCAAACACTATGAGAGCACGCATGTCATTAAGAACGACAATAATGTTTCTTGTCATTCATCATATATGTACATATTCTTTGCATTTTGTCTCACAAAACATATTTTTTTAATTCATTGAAAGATTTCGTTTTCTCTTGTTCTCTCTTCACTTTTATAGGTTTTTTTAATTTCTTTTTCTGAATTATTAAATCGATTATAGACAAAGAATTTCTCTCATTTCAGACGAGTAGGAACATAGAAAAAGAACGTACAACTCACGGGGAACAACTGTAGCTGTGCTGATGTTTAAGTATATGCGTCTCAACTGAACACACTGAATTCAACTGCTACAATGTCAACAGCAACAACCGATCTATTCTACAGTGCATCAGCTATGTAAGTTTCAGAGAGAGAGAAAAAACAACAACAAATACGATAAAAGAAAGATAGGAGATATGTGGTTTTGTTTTGTTTTTTGATCAATCCATTGAGATTTACTGTTGTAAATTGACAAATCAAAAAAAAGAAAAGATAAATTTAGAAAGAAAAAAAAGACAAGAATGTTTTGCTTGGTTCGAATTGCGTGAATAAGAGGAATAAATATTTTTAAAAAAAAAAGATTGAATTGTTGTTGTTATTTGTCCTTTAAGTACTAACAATTTCTTCTTCAAGATATCGTTCAACTTCTTGTAATAATGATTTGACAATTGGTTGGAGATATTTTTCTACGACAAGATAATCTGCTTCAGCTAGAATAGGTTCTCGTTCTAATTCGTCTCTCATATATTCTCGTAAAAGAAGTCTTAAGGCTTTTTCTGACCCGTGAAAATCATATCCAAGTTTCTTTTGAAAAAGATCCCATCGATGTGTTTCTTGTCGTTGAATTTCTTGTTCTAAATCTTCGAACATTTTCGAATGAAATATTCGTTCACGTTTCCATAATTCGGCTAGCATGGCCAACGAACGATTGATGAAATCGAAATGTTTATTTTGATCATTATGTGACGAATCAATGACAAGATAACGATGGTTACAAGCTTCGAGTAACGCTTGTTGTTTACATTCTTTATTGATCCAATCATCGACGGACAAACCTTTTCCTTGTAAACGATCAATGAATGAAAAAACAACGATTGAATGTTCAAGGGCTTCGGCGCCTGAATACCGAAGAGAAAAAGAAAATACAATTTCGATTATAAGATTCTTTTTTTAGCCCAGTTCGAGAGCTTCTTACCGAAAACAGTCGTGACAATTTGCTTCATGTTAAATCGTTCGTTTTTGGCATCATCACAGCTTAGAATAAGAAAAATCGCATGTGGACCTGGACTCACCAATGCACAACATTTCGCTAATCGTCTCATATCGTCATTATTCGATGTCGAATCTTTTAAAATAAATAACGGCTAAGAAAGAAAACAAATAATTTTCATTTTTGAAAGAATAACGCATATGTGCTCGTACAGGTGCATCAACGACTAGTAGATGTTTGCCAACAAGAATCTTCTTATTAGTATAATGTCTCGATTGTGTAGTTGGCGTAGCTGAATTCACTGAACTCGATGTACCAACTGGAAATACATTGGCACCACAGAGAATATTCGCTATAGATGATTTGCCAGTTTTAGGTGGACCGATAAGAAGTAAACGTATTTCATCAGTTGCAGCTGACGATGAATTATCAAATGCCATGGTTAGATTTAGTTTTCGAGATAGTTCTTTTTTTGTTAAGTAGTAGAATAAGAAAAAACAGACAGATTGAGATTCGGTTCGAAAAAATACAACGAGTTTTTCGATTGGATAACTTTGTCGAGCAAATAGAAAAGTATTTGATTAAATTCAAGGTTTTTTTTTCGATTTCTACACGCATAGTTACCGAATTTAATTCGAAATAATTCATCACTGAACAATACGAACTCAGGAATCGATTTTCAAATTCGATTATCAACTAGTGACATCTGCTAGGTTCTTCATTTCGGTTAAACGTTCAAGAAAGTGACTTGACTTTTCTTGCTTGATTAAATCATCAAGCGCTTCGAAATGATTGAATTTTGATTACACATAGAAACACATTCGATCTATGTGCGCATAAATTTCAATTCTAATTCTCTGTTGATGACTGAAGAAAAAACAAAACGTTAATTGAGATTTTGTTTGTTTTCAGTTGAAATTTAATTAGCAAAGAAAAACAACGTATCTGTTTTCCTAAACCAATAATAACTTATTTCTTTTCTTTTTTTTCGATTTTCTTTTATTATTTCTCGCCTGTTTTTCTTCTCTCTCACTCTCTCTCTCTCTCTTTCTCACTTATATATTGAACAAGTATTGCAAAAAAAACACATAATTCTCTATATGCTAAAAATACGATGTGCAATGAGACATACTTACTTTAACAGAAGTGCATAACAACGAAAAAATTAAAGTGAAAAGTAACTAAATATACTTAACGTTAGTTCGACAAATTTTCTTATTCTATAAATTTCTATTTAATCTTTTAAATAAATAGAAAGCAATTAGGTGAAAGAATCGATATAAATGCTATATATTGCCTGCGAAAGAATATTATCAACGAGAGCTTAGCAATGACTTGTGCGGCGAGTATACCAGCATCGTGTCATTGGAAGACTCATGCGCCAATTTCATTTAATGAGTGGAAATCAATTCTAGCCAAATTAATTCAAAATGATGAAACAAAGTGCTTCTTTGTTTTTTTGTTCTTATGAATTAAATATTTTAATAATGAGAACATTGTTTTTTACTCTTGTTTGATTTTGATAGACTCCCATCGTCAAATGATCTTTCACATCGAGCTAATATTCAAAATGCTAAAAAATCTCAACGGTCAATACCACGAAATCAAGTTTTCACCGATGGCATCGTCGATTCGTTCCTTATTTCGTCAACACTCAGTCTGTCACGACAAGGTCTAATATTTCTTGTTTTACTTCAATTAACTTTATTTCGAAATTATTTATTCAGATGCAACTAAACTTCCATCGTCGTCTAACAAACGTTATGTTTCCTCATTTAAAACGCTTGTCAATGCAACAAATCTCAAGCAAGCTCAACGTTTGAACTACGTCAATGATAGTGTGATGATTTTCAAATTATCAAAAGATAGTAATACAAGTACGAATTCGAATTTTTCGAGTAAACATTCGACTTCAACATTGTCTGTGACAACATCATCAGCTGGTACACTTGCCAAAACACCACAACAAGGCACACGTGCAAGTCCAACGTTGAAAATCGAAGGACAAAGTATTTGATTTCTTTCGAAAAAGAAAAACACAGACACAGAACGTTTCGATCGGTTAGAATTAAGAATTTTTTGTTTTCTCCACATACGTCATGCAAAACAAGGAGAAGAAGGCAGCAGAAAAGAAAAGTTTTCTTTTTTTTTTCTTGAGGTAAAGATGTTGAAGAAAAAAGAAAAATAACTACAAAGAATATCTTGCCGAAGTAACTTAACTGCAAATACGTAGGAAAGAGAAGAAGAGAATTGACAACATCAAATATTGAGAAATAAAACAACAACAGCAGTAGTAGTAGTAGAAAAAAAGAACTTTCTCTCCTTTTCTCTGACGTATCGAATTGTAGACTTGATTTTTTTTCTCTTATTCTTCGCTGTTAGTCAACGTGCATGTTACATTGTTTATTATTTTATTTATAGAACATCGAATTGTAAATCATGAATCGACAATAATCGTTCCGACACAAATTGATTTGACTTTACCTGTTCAATCGATGGCAACAAGTACAACTACACAAGCATTACTACCACCAGCAGCTACAACAAATTCAACGTTATTTACCTATCGAAGCACAGCTGCAGGAGGAAATCCTGTACGACAACGAGCAATAGCTGAATCAACAACAAGTAATTTACTAATATCAGCTGAAAAATTCAAAACAAATGTTTCAACAACAAATCTACGGCAAGCACGACAAACATTAACTAATTCAACAGCATTACCATCGACACTTCTTCCATCAACACAACGAAATCTTAAATCTCGTATTCAGCAAGAGAAAATTGTTAATACTAAAGGTAAAAGAATTCGTTCACTAGTGAAATTGATTGTCTAGACATATTGTATTGTTTTTCTTAGACGTCTATTCATATCCCGATCCATTTACTAATTGTCCACAAGAAATTTTAAATAAATTATCTCAATTAACTAAACTTCAATTGGAAACAATCGACTGGGAAAAGAAAAAACGTTTTACTAAAAAAAAACCACTTACAAACACTCTTACACAAGGCAAGGACAGTCCGTAACAATTACAAAGCAAAATCAGCAACCAAAATTCTTCTCACTCTCACTCTCTCTCTCTCTCTCTCTCTCTCTCATTTCTTTTTCTTATTATTTTTTCAAAAAATTTTGCTTCAAATAGAAAAAAACAAGTGCCTAAAATAACTTGTTGAGTACGTGTGCGAGTACTTTGCGAAACAGAAGTCCGTGTCTATTTAATGAAACGAAATCAATTGTCTATTTTTTTTGTATTATAGTTTCTAAGAATTGATTATTATTTTAAAAAAAAACAACAAAAATTTTGATGAAAATAATTTGTCCATTTTTTACATGTGTGTGTGTGTGTCTATGCGTGTCTATGACTTAGCAATTCACAACGAAAAAAGAAAAAGAATTTGTTTTTTAGAAAGTTTCAAAAAATTCTAATTCATATTTAGTTGCTTGTGGAGTTAATTTAATATCAAATTCATCGTACGATTCGAAATTTTGTGTATCACCAGCTGATTTAATATGCGGCTTATGCGGTGGTTTGAGTCGTTTGTGGTAAACATCGATCCAAGAGATGCCGACGAACCATGGTTCGCGTTTGATCTCTTCGGCACCGTCTTTCGCCGAGCCGATACGATGTGCTTGATCAGTATGAAGTAATTTTCGGAGTAATTGTTTGACTGCATAATCGAAATGACGAGGAAATTCGATTTTACCCGAAACAATCTTTTGATAGGCAAGAAATTGATCATGATTGTAAAATGGTGGATAACCTTAAAATAAATCGATGAAATACTGTGCATTTTTAGAATGTTTTTCTTTTGTTGTTTACCAGCCAACATTTCAAATATGAGAATCCCAAGTGCCCACCAGTCAGACGCTTTATGATGGCCACGATTTTGTATAACTTCTGAAACAATGAAAAGAAAAAGACATGACTCAATGTTCTTGACTACAGACGAAAAATGTCAGACAAACCGGGTGCCAGATAATCGACTGTTCCGCAGAGTGTAAATGTTCGTTCTTTTGTCTGTTTGGCGAAGCCAAAATCGACTAAACGTACGTGTCCGTCAGCATCAATTAGAATATTTTCCTAAACGAACTCAACATGTCATCGAAAGATAGTAATTTGCAAACGGATTCTTACTGGCTTTAAATCTCGATAAAGTATGTCGAAATGATGTAAATAATCGAGTGCTAACAGAACTTCACTGGCATAGAAAATAGCTGTTTTCGAATCGAATTTTTCTTTTTTTCTCATCAATTGAAAAAGTTCACCGCCTGGTATATATTCCAATAGTAAATAAAGTAAATTATTCGTATGCGTTGTCCAATATAATCGTACAAGAAAAGGATGATTGATTTTCGATAGGATATTTTTTTCGTTTTGTACATGTTCGATTTGTTTCGATTCGACAATTCGTTTGATTGACATCGTTTTCAACGCATAGTAACTGTTACTATCACGATGACAAACCACTTGTACACGACCGAAAGTTCCTGAAGAAGAAAAAAAAACCGAAAAATTTTCTTTTGATTTTATATTCTTCTCTCGTTACCAGTTCCAACTGTTCGAATTGTATCAAATGAATCTAAATGAAATTGTTGTTGATTTTTTGCGAGAGTATCTTCAATTTTCATCATAGCTAGTTGATCATTGGCAAGATTGAATTGATCAAATGATGTTTGAACACAAGATGGAGACGTGGATAATGATGTCATACTAGATTTTCTTGATGACATTCGAGATGACTTTTGTCGAGTTGATGGAAGAACAATTGAAGGAGATTTAGGTATTGAATAACTCTTTTGTGATAAATTTATTGAAGATGTCGATGACCGATTTAAAGTTTCGGGAATTTTCGAGCCGTTAATCGATCGTACTGACGCCATATTAACGAATTTTCGAACAAAATGTGTAATACTAAATGAAGAATATTTTAAGAAACGAAATGATCAGAATAATTCTTGAGATTTAGTTTGTTTTCTCTGTCACTCTCGCATTCAATTATTTGAGAAACTTACATCTCAAAAGATTTCTCATGTTGTAGCGAGTATTTTTTGCTCTAAGAAAATAACTTTCGTATTCCCTCTCGAGTTTAATCAATAAATATTTAAAATAGAAGAGATTTTTCTCTTTCTCTCTCGCTCTGTCTTCTTCTCGTTCTTTTATTTTCCTCCTATTTATCAAGAAAAATGCTAATACTCTTTTGCAAAAATATAATTATCAAACAACAACAACAACAACAACAACAGCAGGTTCAAATACTTGTTGATCGCATATAAGTATGCGACAAGAGTACAAACAAAAGAAATAACTATTTTCAAAGCAAACTACCGAATTGAAGATGGGAAGAAAATGAAGAGTGTTGTTGCGGAATGCCGTTTGTTGAAAAGAAAATATTACTATTTTTTCTCCAAGTTTCCTTTCTTAATTTTTATCATATCTTCATTTATTACGCATCATGCCTAAGTATTTTGATATATATATATATATGCAGAAATCTCGTTTTCCTTTTAGTTTTGTTAATCTGTCAAATAAATAATAAGTTTAAGATGGGGGTGAAAAGATAAAATAAATATCTTCTTTCACGAGAGATTTAGGTGAAATCATAGACAGTAGAAATTTTGAGTTCGACTATTAAATAACGTAGGTGGAGAAGAAAAAACGAACTAAACCCACTGACACGCAGAGAGACAATGACAGGTAATATAATCAGATGATAAAGTATTTCAAGCACACGATAATCATCATTATCGTCCACTGTTCATTGTGTTGATAAAAAAAGAAAACAAAAAAGAAAGAAGAAAAACGGAAAGTGCTTTTTTTTCTCCTTCGAATAGTTTCTAAGGATCGTGAGAAATGAAAAATTCCAGGTTAAGATCGAAAATGAGATCATTTCCTGTAGAAAAAAAATGAATCTACCTTCGTCGTGGTCGAATATACGCATCATCCATTGATGTTGCCATTGATTAATAGAATAAATATCTCTGTTTATCACCTGAAAACGATAGTGTGTTGCGTATGGAGTACTTAAATTAAAATGACACGAAAGAATTCAAAAATTGCTCCTCTTATCTACTATCTAGAAACACATTTATGAGTTAATCATGCGTGAAAAGTACGTCATCGGCAGAGTATATTGCCATTTAAGAAAAGAAAAATATGTCTTTTATGTCTGATAAATAGATTCGATAAAAATTAATTTCAAAGATGCGATGATTTATTTGTACTTGAAATACAATCGATGACGAAACTTTTAAGTTCTTTCTCCCTCGAAACAAATTATTACTAATACGTTCGGAAAGAAAAAAAAATGTTTTTTTTTTACATACACTGTTTTTTTAAATATCCAAGTAACAAAGAAAAGCATAATTGTGGTCGTGTAAATAATATAGGCATTATTTAAAAACTGTCGATAAATTTGTACAGACAATGTCGATGATGATGATGAAATCATCGTTGAAGATCTTCTTTCGAGTAATTTCGAAGAATTCTCAAGTTTTCCTGGTACTTGGTTGATCAGTAACGGGTCAATTCGTTTGATTTTTTTCTTCGGTAAAGAATAATTAAATTTCTTATCAGTCTTATGTGCCATTTTCTTATATACATATCCTTTTTTTTCTCGTCTTTGTCTTTATAGTTGATGTCTATCAACCTCGAACCGGTTCGAGGTTACAAAGACGGAAGGAGAGAGAGAGGGAAAGACGAGAAAAAATATTATTAGTTTATGGTAGAACATATACAAAAGCCAAGAGAAAAGGCAGAACAACAACTACGACGACGACAATAACAACAAGAAAATAAAAGATAGATATGCAGACATATGCTTGAATGATCGAAGACTGAGAACTATTTGATATCAACAAAACTCATGCTGTTCTCGAATACTTTTCTTTTGTATCGTATAAATAGACTGTTTTTCTCATTATCTTCGACGAGAGAAAAATCATTTGTTCTACAACACAAAAAAAAGAAAGCAATATATCTATTCTTTGAAAGTAATTACAACGATGAGATATATTTAGAATAATCGATACTGAGATGACCCCATTTCAATTGACAATATGTTCATATTGATGTGCCATATAGATTCTTGTTTTTGTGAGAAAACTATCTCAGCGACAAAAAAAAACTAATTTTTGTAGAAGATTTATGTGTATATGTATGCCTTAAGTAACATAATTTTTTATTGAAACAAAAAAAACAACGACTATTATGTTGATAGATTAGTCTACGATCATAGCATCTGGATGCTTTTAAGAAAAACAACAAACCGGGTCAAACTATGCCTGATGCATTAATTGAATAATGATAATGATTATATAAAGCAAATGCTTCTTTTTAAATTATGAAAGTCAGAGAATTTCTTGTATATTTCTTGTCAATGGCATTTGAAGAAATGATGTTTATGTCCTTATTTATCTCTAATCAAACTTTTCAACGAATTATTCTAGTTAATTGAATTTACACGTATATAATGATCTGTTAAATTTGACTGACTTTTCAATAGAAATCAATGTTTTTTAAACATGTTTCATGATTTACTTACTTGTTTCTTTCTTTCTTTCTTTCTTTTACTTGAATACAAAAATACCGAAATAATATTTGAAGTACTAGATCAATCAAAATGTATTTATTTCACCGAGCAAAATACGATTAAATACGGCAAAGAATTTCAATAGAAAAGAAATAGAAATTATTTCTTTTAATATATAATTACTTGTTACTTTCCGATCCTCCTCTTTCTCTTGGTCTCGATAAATATCGACTATATTGTGTCATGTCAAATCAACTTTTCGACACTACAGTAGTCTTCCTTTTGTGTTTTTTTTAGTTTAACCTATTTTTCAATTATTTTTGGGTATCAATTCTATTGAAGTAACTTCTTGTCAAATAAAGATTCAACTCGTCTAATCTTTGACACGAATAAAAGGCTTGATTCTGCTTGAAATAATTTTGGATTAGACACACAATTTGTCTTAGACTACCCACATATTTTGTTCGATTTTATGATCGAATGTAGCACATTTTAATTAAAGTATTTAACAAAAAAATCATGCCCGACATGTTTATAACAAAATACATTAACCTTCTATAAGATTATTTCTAATTTTTGTAAATATTAAATAAAAATGTCAAACTTTAAGTAGACGTCAAGGACGCAAGATGTTGATGTATTCGATACGTGTTAATACACGAGTGTTTGTTTAGAGATTAGGGATTTGTAGAGACAATAACGAAGGTTATAATACTGTGTTTCTTTATAAGTCGAACTTACATTTTCATTTCACGAAAAAAAAGTCGAATTGAATATACTGTCATTTTCATCATGATCGCTATTAGTTTAGTATTGTTTTCACTTTTAGGCAGCGCCGGTAAGTTAACAAGAGTCAATTTATTTTTGAATATTTATAGATATTAAAATGAAATAATTGTATTGTTGTTTAGCTGGCAACTGTTTAGTCGGTTCTCGATGTGGTGTTGGCTACTGCTGCTCAGCGTTCGGTTATTGTGGTACAGGTGTTCAATATTGTGGTGTAACAGCAGTTGTCTATCCAGCTCCTACCTATCCAAATCGTGATTGTCGTATTTCAGGTTGTCAAGCAGGCTATTGCTGTTCATCATATGGATAGTATGTTATTTTAAAAGTGTTTGAATGTATATATGTTTGATTCTTTGTGAAACATTAGTTGTGGAACAGGAGCAGCTTATTGTGGTGGTACTGTCGTTGCTGTTGCTCCCGTTGTTACTAATTGTCGTGTAACTGGTTGCCCAGCTGGTTCGTGTTGTTCGTCATACGGATAGTAAGTGGAATCGAAAAATGAATTTCTTTCAACGGAAAAACAAATAAATGTATTTGTTTTCACATTCAGTTGTGGAAATACAGCTGCCTATTGTGGTGTTGCTGTTTCATATGGTAACTGTGGTTATACAGCATGCGGTGCTGGTCTCTGCTGTACACGATATGGATAGTAGGTTATCGAACACACGAAAGACGGAAGAAAAAAACAAAAAGGAAAACATATATTTGAATTTGATTTCAGTTGCGGTAGTGTTGGTGTATACTGTGCTCAGAAGAAATCATTAGAAAATGTCACAGCTGCTTCAATCGATGGTGAATTTCGTGGACAAGCTACATATTACAATGCAACCAAAGTTGGCTCACAATATTCGACATGTGGTACTGAACGAGCTCGTTCATTAGATGAAGGTGAAGAAAAAATCTATACAGCTGCTCTTAATCAAGCTCAATTCGATCCATACACTGTCGATGGTATTCCAAGCAACAATCCAATCTGTGACAAGAAAGCTTTAGTAAAAGGTCCACAAGGTGAAATTATCGTTCGATTCGTTGATCGATGTCCAGATTGTCAAGAAGGTAAAGACTATTGACTTAATCTTTTTTTTTTGATTGTTACTATTTCTTTTCTTCAGGCGATATTGGCTTGACAGAAGAAGCATTCCTTGCTGTTAACGGCGAGCTTGGCACTGGTGAAACCAATGTTGAATGGCACTTTGTCTAAAACAACAAAGAAAGCATCATCCAAATACAATAGAGAGACAAAATTATTCCGAAAAAAAAACACTAATTCTATTTAGTATCTTTTTTTTTCTTTTTCTTCTTCTTATTTTCAAATCTGTGCGTCCTATCAATTTAGATTTCTTTGTTCTTATCTGTCTCTCTACTATTTAACAAAATAAAACTCTTATTTTTTTTTCGAACAGCATCATATACACATCATGTCATCCGGCGCTCTTCTTCTTTTATTGTATGACAGTGATAATGAGAGACGGAGAAGTTGTCCCCCAGGATCAATTTCAATCCTCTTCTATGACAGCTGAAGAAAAAAAAAAGAAGAAAAAAGTTAATTAATTTTTTTTCCTCGGCATTTTTTCGATGTGTATCATTCTCCTGCAAACACATAAACAAAAAATAACCATCACATAACAAATGGTTTACGGTATTCTGCTTGAAAGTATTGTTCAAAGTTTTATTTTGGAAAAATACGATCGTAAACTTCTGGAACAGCTCGAAGATTATCTTCAACAATCGTTGACAAACATAAATCTCTTTGAATTGTACGATGATCGTCTAATGATTGGAGCTGCTGAAGGTATGATGAGTATGAAACTCTAATTGAAGATAATTTCTTCTTTGTGTTTTTGTCATGTGAAAGGGTTCGAGTGGAGAAAACCTAGAGTTAATTAACTTGCTAATGCTAGTCAAGTAGAAGATAATTTTTCACTGAAGAAAGAAAGGAAATTTAATTGAGATAATAGTGCATACATCCGTGTCTTTGTATGAATCGGTATATAAGTGAGTGTGAGTTGAGTCTTGACGAAAGGTAAATATGATCTACGGAATTTTGCTTGAAAGTTGTCGGGACGGCGTTTGTGAAGTTTATGGACAGGCTATTTGGAAAAAGATAGTACAGGAATTAAATTTTGAACATGAATCATTTACGACACTTGGTCGTTATGATGAAACATTAATTGAAAAAGTTGCTGAATGTAAGATAAGAAACATTTGTTCGTATGTTTCTTTTTTTTTTCTTCTTCGTTTTCATTTAAGGTTTATCCGAACTTTTACATGAAGGTGGTCCGGATTTATATATGCAATTTTTTGGCGAATGTTTTGTGAAATTTTTTACTAATTATGGTTATGATAAAATTTTACGTGTTGCCGGTCGACATTTTCGAGATTTTCTTCATTCAATCGATCAATTACATGATTCAACAAGATTCAGTTTTCCAAAAATGAAATCACCATTATTTCATGTCACTGAAGAAGATGATAATGGTGCTATATTGCATTATAAGTAAATGATTTTAAATTCGACTTATTACAGGATTTGTTCGTTTTCTTTTTGTTTACAGATCGAAACGTCGTGGTTTTCAAAGATATATTGTCGGACAATTGAAAGAATGTGCATTGAGATTTTTCAAAGAAGATATTTTCGTTCGTATACAAGATGACATTTCATCGAATGAATGTAACTGATTTTTTTGAGTAAATCAAATATTTCCTCTTTTTGTTTTCTTTATTTATAAAAGATACACATATTGTATTTCGAGTTGATTTCAATAATTATATGGCACGTTCTATGGAAAGACGACTTATGCAAGGTCCAAAATTACCTGATGTGACAAGTGCAACATTTTTTAAAGTAAAAAGAAAATTTCTTTTCTATGAGATATGCAAATGAATATATTTTTATTTGAGGTTTTTCCATTTGCCATTCTACTTGATCCTCAAATGCGTATGATACATTTGGGTCATTCGATAAAAAATGTGTTTCCTGCCGATACAGTTCTCATCGGTCGTTATCTCGAAGATGTTTTTCGTCTTGTTCGACCGGATATTCTTCTCGAATGGAATCGCGTTCTATCCTATGGTCGACATATTGTCTTTGTCATTGAAAGTAAAATTCCACTACGTTCAAATCCATCATCGAATATGAAAAAAGGCGGCGTCAATAATTCTCAAATACGTCTCAAAGGTCAAATGAAATTAATTGCAGCCTGGAATATGATCGTATTCCTTTGCCATCCAGTGTAAATAGAAGAGAGAAAAAAAACTCCTTGAGTTTTTTCAAAATATTTCCTTTTCTATCTGATTTTTCCATTAGTTTAACAACAACAGAGGAAATGTTATCGGTTGGCTTGTTTTTACATGATCTCAACTTTTACGATGGTAGTAGTGAAATTCTTATAGCTGGCATGCAACATGCACGTACGCTTCAAGCTGCCATCGATAAACAACATGCATGGATAACAAAATTGCAAAGTTCGAAAATAGAACTACAAGAATGGAGACGTAAAGGCAAACGTCTTTTATATTCGATGATGCCACGACATATAGCGCAAATGTTACAAGAAGGTGTCCTAGCAAATTCGATATGTGAAGTAAAATGCAAAGATTTTCTAATGAAAAATAATTCAATTGAGCTTTTAGTCTCATAAATTAATCACTGTTCTATTTGCGTATTCGATTGATTTTAAAGATGTTGTGCAAAAATTAGATCCACAACAAATTGTCGAGTCCATTAATGCGACAGTTAATGCATTCGATCAATGTTCCGAACGGTTCGATGTATTTAAAGTTGAAACGAAAGCTGATTCATCGTATATGGTCGTTGCCGGTATTCAAGATCGATCGACTCAACCACAACGACGTGAATCAACCACAGTAAAGAAATTTTTCATTGAAAAAAGAAAAACAAATCCGTTCGATTGATTTCAATTTGAACTTAGAGTCAATCAACAACATACAGTCTTTCGTTTACAGATGAATTGGCAACTGAAATGAAAAATCCGTTAGGTCTTAATCAAGCAGAAATCGTTGCAGGTCTTGCACTTGAATTGGTTAAAAGCTCGAAGAGAGTGATTAATCCTATCACAAAACAACCATTTCGAGTGAAATTTGGTAGAAATTAAGAAACTCGGTCAAGCATAAAAATATTTTTCTTTTTTTTGTCTCTTGCGCTAGGCTTTCATTCGGGACCAGCAGTAGGTGGAATAGTTGGAGCAAAAAATTTTCAATACTGCCTATTCGGTGATACAATAAACACCGTAAAGAATTCGAATGAAAAACTTCTCTTAAATATCTTTCTATTTTTGTTGTTGTTGTTGTTGTTGTTTTGATTATCTAGGCTAGTCGAATAACAACAACCGGAGAAGTATGAAACGAGAAGTCACAAAAAGAAACAACAATTCTATTTCGTTGAATTCTTATTTTAGCCGGGACGAATCCATTTTAGTGCGACATCCTATGCACTTATAAAAGATTCGCCATATTTCGAAACACAATACAAAGGCAAAACTGATTTAAAAGTTAGTTCTTTGAAAATGACAGACAACCGTATGATTTCGTTTTTCTTATAGGGTAAAGGCACTCTTGAAACGTACTGGTTACTTGGTCCGAGATCGGCTTATATATCGGCACTTGAAAGCGACGCATTTGCTATCGACGATGACGAACATATATCTTCGTATCACATGCTTCATACATTGGCAAATTCGAATCAACCAACATTTAACACGAAAAGTCCTGTTAATGAAGCAATAGATTTAATGAATCAGCTGCCATCATTGACCAACGTTATTAATAATAAACGACCATCAATTTCTATGTCTCAATGTCCATTCAGTGGTCATAAAATCGAAACTTAAAAATGAAGAGAACATTTCTATATATGTACACACATTCCTATTGCGTGTTGTCTTTATTCGTGTATCGAAAAAAACCAAATAAATATGCGTCAATGTTTTTCTCCTCGAACCTTCTTTTTTTTTAATTTCGAATGCATGATTCAATGAAAACTTCCAACATGTATTAATCAGTTGACTAATTCGATGTCGATGACAAATCTGTGACTAGCATCATTTAAATATTTCGACGTCAAAATAAGAGAAAATGTTTTTTTTTGTTTTCTACGGTTGATTGAGTTTCGTTTTTCTTCCTCATTACGAAAAAATAAATCACTTTTCAATTAACGAAAATGATGCCGAGAGGAGCAACAGTGTATTCTAAAAAGGAAAAGGTTCATGAAAAAAATAACCGACAAGTTATCCCACGACATATCGCGTTTCATCCAGCAGCAGGTCAATCTCATAAAAATAATTACGACATTCGTGTAGTTATCTTTCGACATGCCGAACGTATCGATCATCTTCTTGGATCTGATTGGTATCAAAAGGTTTTCAATGGTGTACCATCAGCTCCAGCAGCAGCTTATCAAAATTCGTCGTTGCCACAACGATTACCTCCACGTCAGGAAACATTTCTCTATATTATGGATCCACCCATATCACGTAATGGTGAACAACAAGCAGTGAATAAAGGTTATCAATTGGCTCAAATAGGCGTTTCAGCTGATTATTGTTATTCATCACCAGCATCGCGAAGTATTCTCACAGCTAATGGTATTCTCAAAGGAATGAATCGTAGTCAAGTACCGATTCGTCTCGATCCGTACTTATTCGAGCCAATTGCTTGGAATTCGGCATTGAGTATGCTCGATCGACGATCTCCATTTATGTCAAAACACGATTGGCAACATGCTGGTTATAATATCGATCGAAATTATCAATATTTAGAAAATTTAATCAATGCCAAAGAAACTGTCAGCGATTACGGTGATCGAAGTGCGAAATTTTTCGATCGAATTATTCAACATCATGATAGAAATTTGAGCCGAACACCACGACGTCAAATAACGATTCTATTAGTTGCTCATGCATCATCAACGGAAATGTTTTCAACAATTGCTCTAGGTAAACCATTCGATGCAAATTTTCTTACGGAACAAACGAAAAAAGTTCCATATCTACACACGGCCGTACTCGAACGTGATGCAACAACTCATCAATGGTCGATTCGAGCACATTTACCTTGATTTCTATTTCGAAATTTAACAATAAAATTGTAAAATATTTCGTTGTTTGTTGTTGATTGTAATATCAATTATATTTGACCTTGAGAAATAGAGAAAAAAACAGAGAAAAAAAAGCGAAGTGATTAGCCTTCATTAGTATTACTCTTATTTTCTAAACAATGAGGATTTAGCTTTTTTATCCTACGCGATACACGTGAAAAAGACGTAATAAGTAATACGAATTATTTATTTTACTTAGTAAGAAAACAAATTAACAATGGATGAGACTCCTACTAATGAGAATAATGTGGTACCTGTAGAAGCTAATTCGTTATCAGACTATACACCATACAAACTCAATTTTTTATTACCTTTACCAATATCAAAAGAAACAAAATCCAATTATAAACAAGCATTTTCGATAGATAAACCGAAAACATCGTCGAAAAAGCGAACATTTATTCGATATATTTTGCCGACTTATCACTCTCGTTTATCATTGCCATCAATTTCCTACGATCAACAAACAACTAATTCTCCAATCAATGACATTTGTGACATGCGTTTTATTATTATACGACATGGCGAACGAGTTGATCGCTACTTCGGTGCTAATTGGTATAAATTAGCATTCGATGAAAACGACCAATATCGACCCTATCATCGAAATTATCCGTCGAGTCTACCGTTTCGCTCGAATAGATACTTTTGGGCTCTTGATACACCATTGACATCGACAGGTTTAGATGCTGCAGAACGACTTGGTCGATCATTATGGAAAAAAAATGTTCATCCACAGTATGTTTATTCATCACCAGCTATGCGTTGTATTCTAACAACGATACAAATTCTCAAAGGTTTAAAATTAGACAATCAAGTAGCGATTCGTATCGAACCAGGTCTCTTAGAATTCGGTGCATCGAAATTCGGTATGCATATTTTTCTTCAGCCAATGGACTGGCATCAGTACGGTGTCAATGTCGATCTGTCCTATCAACCGATTCTCTCAATCGTACCGCCGTACGAACGTGAAAATGCGTATTACCTTCGGTCGAAATACGTCATTCGTGAAATCGAAAAACGTCATCAAAATACAACGAATCAAGTATCAAATATATTTCTAATCGCACATGCAACATCACCAGAAACATTAACTTGGGATTTACTTGGAAGGCAGCCTAATGTTGATGATCTCTATCGTCTTTCATTGAATGTAGCTTATTTACAAACGGTTATCATCGAACATAAACAAGACAAACCTTATTGGTCATTTCAACCTCGTGATTGATTTGTTTTTGTTTTGTTTTGTTTCATATTTATTTAATGTCTTCTCTCTTTGTACAGACACATACACATTTTAAAAACACGACAAGAACAAAAATGCACACAAGAAAAAAGAAAACATGAAAAAAAAACAGTTAGATTTTCCTAGCGATAGTGTTGTTGTTGTTGTTGTTGTTGTTGCCAAAGACCCGTTGGATCTTCATGCGTACCTCCCCAATACGTTTGTTGGCCATTAGAAAATGGTCCTTTCGGAGAATTGGCTGTGCCATATTGTTGAAAAAATGTATGCATCATATCGGTATTCGTTGTTTGTCCGTATTGTTGATGATAATGTGGATGTGTTGATGATGTACTATAACTTGTCAATGTTCGCAAACTGCTATGATCAGGTTTGGCACGTTTAAACGTCGACGATGGATAATCACCGATAGTTGACGGTTTATTTTTCGGTTCAGCAGGTCCCACTGTCACACTGCAGCCTAAATTCAAGATTTATTTTATGTTCTGAGTTTCGTTTTTTTTGTGTTTTTTTACCGTTGATTATATGAGTGCCGAATAATGTTCGAACAACATTCGAATCATGAAATGTTACGAATGCAAATGAACGTGCTGGTTTAGGAATATACACATCTTTGATGGTTCCGTATTTGGAAAAATACTGACGTAGATCATCGGGCATGACATTATCAGGCAGACGAGCAACGAATATTTTCCTAGCACATTCAGGTTCATGTGCAGTTGTCTAGAGAGAAAAAAAACGTGGATTTACTTGAAATAAATAATTTTCAGTGATTTATTTTACTTTTGAATCAGGTATTTTGACATCGACGTGTCGTCCGTCGATGAAATGTCTTTTGTTAATAACAGCTAATTGAGATTCATAGTTTTTAAAACGAATAAATCCAAATCCACGTGATTGTCCATTAGCATCACGTTTAATCTAAATTCAATCAATTTCCGTATATTAGTGAACATTCTTATTTAGTTTTCTATTCGTACTTCACAAAAGACAAGCTCTCCGAATGCTTCAAAACATTTCTTAACATCAGCTTCAATACTTCGATAACTTATGCCTAAGACAATGAGATCAACACAACGACGATCTGGTTCGTTTTCATTCTCAACATTCATATCTTGTCCATAGTCGATTCGTGCAGTTTTCATTTGTCCCAATGATGAAATCGGAAATTCTTCCTGTTGTTCACCGCCAACACCCTTGCGTTTGATATCTGATAAAATAGCTACAAATAGAAAACAAAAAAAGAACATAATTTCAACCAGCTGTTTTCTCATCTTGATTGTTTATTTACGCTTGGAATAAACTGCTACATAGATTGTTTCAGGATCCCATGTTCCATCTGGATGAAAGAGTTTACCATCTTCTACTCGTACACTGAAAAATATATCGAAGTATTTTTATTTTCATCTTGTATTTCTTTCTCGAGAAAACAAACGAATATCATGACCATACATCACACTCAACACACGCACATATACATTCAATAAATAGAACAAACACGGTCACTCACCCTCTCCACACACTCGTCTCAGAATTGCGATATTTCAACGCACTCACACCTTGAAATTGAGCAGCAAGTGTACTCAGTGAAACCGATCCATCGGGACCGCCATCAACGGGTATTTCGACTATTTCACTATTTGGTTTCGATTCATCAGCAACACGTATGAACATAATTGATTCAAGAAGACAGAAAAATAGCTTGGATTTCGTTTAATTAATTCTTTTCAAAGAAATAAACAAGTACACCAGGTTGACTGTTAGTACAAGAAAAGAAATAAAAGAGAAGAGAAGAGAGAAAGAACATTCATTTATTTCATCAGTAATCATCGAGACATTTCAAGCAATACAATTCTCATGTAATAGATGTCACTCATGACAAGAAACAATTCATTTCTTTGCCGTTGTTTTTCGATTATCTTGATCGATAACTGTGAATTTCATTGCTTTCTGGGCTAATCTTGTCAATTGTTCGTGTCTTTCCATTCGAAATTCAAGATTTTCCAATAATATATAATAATCTTTCATTAATTTATCAATTTTTATACTATTTTCACCGGTAATTTCATCATCTCGTTGTTTATCACAATAATCTTCGAGTAAACTATTGAAATTCTTTTCAATTCGTTGATTAATATTCAAATCTTTCTTCGTTGATTCATGTTTATTCTTATCTGTTTCGAGTGTATATTGAAAACTATCAACTAAAACAGCCATGAGAAGATTCAATAGAATAAAATTTATAATAAATATATAAATCAAACAAAATATCAATAGAAAACTGGCATAATCATGTTCAGCACAATCCTGATAGATCGAATACCAATCATCAAGTGTTAATAAAGTGAACAGAGAGAAAAATGTTTTAGCAAGATTATCGAAATTTTTCGGACAAATTTCTTCGAATAAACTTCGTGCCATTATAGCTGAGATACACGTAATAATAATCATAATAAATGCGATACTTGCCATAGCTGGTAGAGCTTTGAAACATGTTTTAACAATTGTATGAATTGGTTGAATAAAACGAATCGTTCGAAGAACACGAAGAGCACGAAAACTTCGAAGAACACGGAGAACACGAAGAAATTTAAGCAAATGATTTATACTGAAGACAATTCATTGAATTTCCGAAATACAAATCAATTTAATTACCGTGTTTGTTGAGTATAATCAATTTGTAATGATGATTGCGTTGTATCATAAGTTATTTCTTGAGCTATTAGATCGACAATACTAACACAAATAATAAATAAATCAAAACAGTTCCATAGATTTCGAAAATATTTCCACGAATAAACCTAAACGATCGAAAGATTCTCAAGTTTCTCAATTGACTGTGCTATCTACCCATAGTTTCAAACAACATTCGAGTATATAAATGCAAATATAGATTTTTTCAATGAGAAGAAAAAATGAATTGTAAGTTTGATAATAGTAATCATATGTTTCAAAGATCATGACACATGTATTCGATAGGACAACGAGTAACATAATTATTCTCAAGTATTTCGATTCGATTAGATTGGCTAAACGAGAGTTTGGATCGAAAAATTGATGCAAACGAGCCGCCATTTGATATTCTAATGAAAACACGATGACATGTTTGCTTTTTTATTTAATCAAAAACAAAACACAACAAAACAAAGAATTAAAATGGTTTGAATTTTCTCTGTTGTCTCATTTGAAGAATTCGCTGTTTGTCTAATTCGAATTTCGATTTCAACTGTTCCAATTGATCGACTTTCTTATCAGTCATTTGGAATTTATAGAAATTGACTAATTCCTTCTTTTGACTTGAATATTTTTGTTTTGCACGAAGACGATTCAACGTCTTTTCGGTTGATGGAATCATACGTTGACGTGTTTTCTTCAAGTCACTTGATACAACTGTCCAGCCAGCGTCGTCATCGTCGTCATTCGATGTTTGATTCATCGTTTGAAGTTCATTGTTAATTTTGAGATTATTTGCTGCGAGATACGATCGAGACGTTTGTTCGATTTGGTCAAGATCGAGAGAAAAACGTTCTCGATATTCTTGAATCCATTTAGCTATTCCATGAAGATTAGATGACGATGTTTTCGGGTTTTCTTTTTTCTTATTTGATTTTTTTAGATTAGCTTTTTTATTCATATTTTCTTTATCTGGAAAAAAGAGAAAAAAACAACGAATCAATTTATGTTCTAATGAACGAGATAAAGTTTTATAATTTGCTCGCGAGTAAAACTATTTCGACAAATAGGACATTTGTTTATTCCATTGCCACATTCGAGGCAAACAGCTGAATGACCACAAGTTGTTATCACTGAATCAATCGGTTTATCCATACAAATAACACATTCAGTGCTGCTGCTAGTTCCTTCATTTGGACGTGCCGTACCACATCGACGACAAACAGTTCGTGAACCGAAATTCATTTCCGAACATGACGCACATTTCCAATCACCTGGTTTCGGTGTCATCGGATTGTTCGCTGGTATCACTGGATCGTTAGCTGGTGTCGATTGAGTCGCATCTTTTGCTCGATTGCATTTAAAACATGCATTACGCGATGCAAAATTATTCGCCGAACATTGACTACAAACCCAATCTCCAGCTTTGACAGTTTCCGTTGCCAAGTTCGATTGAGGTTTACTTCGTTGACATTTAAAACAAACAGGTCGACTGGCAAAATTATTTGCATTACAAGATTGACATGTCCAATCGCCTGGCTTCGATTGTTGATTATTTACTGGTGTATTAGCGCGTGCGGTTCCGCAACGACGACAGGCATTACGTGACCGAAAATTCACTTCATTACATTGTCGACAAGGCCAATCGCCTGGTTCTTGACGACTATATCAAATAAATACACGGATTTAAAAGAACACTTCATCAAAATCAAATAATTTCCATCTTACAAGGCTCTTCCAGATGCTGTCGCTGCCATATTGTTTTAAACTTTTGAATTTTCTTCGTTTTTGTTGACTGTTGAGTGGACGAAGTCATTTCACAATTTATATAACGTTCTTGCAAGATCCGATGATTCATCTATGACATCATCGATAAGTAATAACAACACGATGTTTAATCTAGAACTGGAGAAAAAGAAAACTAAATATGAAAATTTTTATCTGATTCATTTATCATCTAAGTTCATATAAAAAAAATATCAAAGAAACTAATTTTTTTGAGCAAAAAGAAAACAGACACACACACAGTTATTTATAGAAATTCAAAATCCTCCACGTTTACGTTTTGCAATCGCATTTTTTCGAGCGAAATACGATGCCGGTCGTTTCTTGTGTTTAACAAATCGATTATAATGACTATGAGTTTTCTTTCCTTGTTTATTAACCTGTATGAAACCATCACCATCCATCGAAAAATGTAGATCTTCATCTTCATCATCGTCTGTATGAGTTAATTTTCGTTTCGATGATCGACCCGTCGGTCCTGTTGTTGTTGCTGCAAGAGCTTTTCGAGCTAAAGCTTCTTTACGTTTTATTTCATCGAGTTCAACACCAAAACGTTGAGTTATCGCTAATAAACGATGTAATTCATAACGTTTATAACGTTCTTCAGTTATTTCATTAACATCTTTGATCATTGCCTCTTTTGTTCGACTAAACAAAATCTCGAGAATGAACTTTTACAACAACAAAAAGAATCAACTATCTTACGGCATTAATTTCACCATTTCTTTAATCGCTCGTTCAGGAATAATCATTGAATGTGAATTATTTCCAAAGATTGCTTTCAATTCTTTTTTCAATTCGTTCAAACATTGTTCATTTAATTGTTCGATCGGTGTTTGTTGTTTACGTTTTTCATCATTGATGACATTCGATTGTTCGGTTCGAATAGTTAAGAACATATCTTCATGAATTTGATTGTGTAATAATGAATAACCTTTTGAATTCAAACGTAAATAAGCTGCCGTCGATTCGAATGATTGTTGATGATGTGTAACAATATCTTGTTGAAGATAACCATCGAGTATCAAACGACTTATTAAACGTTCGAGATCGATTTTAGATAATTGTGAACACGAATTATATTGAGCTAGTTGATTATGATTCGCATCACGAATATTTTTCGTATTTGCACCTCGAAGAATGTCCAATGCATACGGAATTGTTATATTTTTATGTGTAAATTCGGATATTAATTGAACAATATGATGAGTCATTTGTGTACAATTGATTGTTGTGGTTTTGAGAACTTGTCGACAATTATCACAAACAGTTCGTTTCATTCGTTTGCATTCACTCGAAGGAAATAATTCACCGAAATATTCGAGTAATCTAAAGTTTTATTTTGAAACACAAGTTAAATCATCATAATTTGGAAATTTTACTGTGTTCGTCGACAAGTAACGTTGTTTAAACAATAATCATAGACACGATTGAGATTATCAACACGGATCTTTTTCGCTTCTTTTGTCGATGTTTGTGTATCATCATCTAAAGAATTTTGATTTCTCGTTAAGAAAATAAAATGTAATTTGGAAATTTTTACTTAAGATAAGTCGTTTCATTTTGACAAGATCTTGATAACAATAGAATAAATAACAGTAAGATATTTCGCCATCACGACCAGCACGACCTGATTCTTGATAATAGCCCTATCGATTGAACAAAATAAACGTCATTCACTTGTATCTAAGCTCGATTTCTTACTTCAATTGATTTCGGCATGGATAAATGAATAACAAATCGAACATTCGGCTTGTCAATGCCCATTCCAAATGCAATTGTCGCACAGATAACCTTTTCAAATACAAAAAACAAAAAAAGAATTCTATTTTACTATCTCTTCTCTTCTCTTTCATACTTGACAATCGTCATTTGCCCATTGATTTTGTACTAATTGTCGTTTTGCATCACTTAAACCTGCATGATATGATAAAGCTTTGATTTTATAAGCTGACAAGTATTTCGCTAGAAATACAAATAAATTCCCAAATCAAACCGAATCAATCAATTTTCTCTGACCAGTTTTATCGCATTCTGTTCGTGAAAAACAATAGACAATTCCGCATTGATCTTCATAATGACTCAGAATTAAATTCGCAACTTTTTTCAAAGCCGTATCCGTTGTTCCTTTCAATGAACATTCGTAGATTAAATTCGAACGATTAAATGATTGAATGAATAATTTACATTGATTAATATCAAGTTTCATTTGATTGAGAATATCTCGTTGTACACGTGGTGTTGCTGTTGCTGTCAATAGAATGAAATTAATGCCAGGATATTTCAAACGTAATTGACCGAGATTTCGATAATCAGGACGAAAATCATGTCCTGCGAAAGAGAAAAATGAGATTTTTGAATGAAATCGAATTCTACTAACCCCATTCGGACACACAATGACATTCGTCAATGACAAATCTCGCTAGAATATTTCGATCATATAAATTTTTCAATAATTGTGCTAATTGATCCTGAAAAAAATTAAGAAAAAAAATATTTTCTTTTGTTTTTCTTCTGTTCGTACGCTTTTCGCAATTTTTTCCGGTGTAACATAAACAATTTTCATTCCTGGCGTATGTTTATACAATTCTCGATAGACTTCATCGGCTTCTCGTTGTGAAATATCACCAGTCAATGCACCACAACTAATGCCTAACGAAGTTAGCTTTTGTTTTTGATCGAATATCAACGAACGTAATGGTGAAATAACGAATGTTACACCTTTATCAAGAACGGCCGGTAATTGGTAACATAGAGATTTACCGCCACCAGTCGGCATGAGAACAAAACAATCATGATGTAATAAAGCGGCATTAATAGCTTCGAGTTGATTCGATCGAAACTACAATGTTAAAATTTCAATGTTTCGTTTTCGAAGAGAGAAAAAAAACATGCATGATTTCTACTTGTTTCAAACCGAAAATATTTCCGAATACTTCGAACAATGTTTTCGTATGTGGATACATATGATCACCGGAGAATTCAGCAGCATCATCTTTAATATCAGCTAACCATTGAACTTTGTAAGTTGATGGTTGTTGGTCAAGTGTTTGTTCGTCATCGGTGTCATTCTCTTCGGTTTCTTCGTCATAAATCGATTGAAGTAATTCAGTGTTATTCGATGATGGATTTTCATCCCATTCATCGAATAATTCATTCTGATCGAAGTCATTAAAATCATCATTCGATGTTAAATCTTTTTCCTTTTCTTCTTCTTCTTTAATTTCAACAGAATTTTTACATTGAATGCAACCGTTTTGATTGTTTTTGAATATGAAACATTGTAAACACATCGTATGTCCGCATGAATCTTCGCTGATCGGTCGACGTGAAAGTGAATCATATGGAGTTTTACATAATGGACATGATGGTTGGGTAGTAGCGGGAGAGATTTTTGGTGATGGTTTTGGTTTCGTTGAATTCTAAGAAATTGAAAGCAAAATTTGAGATGAAATTGAATCGAAAATCGGAACGTACATTTAAGCTTAAAGATAATTTCGATAGATCACGACTTGGTGTGACAATATTCGACGGTTTCGGTGGAGAATCAAGTGGTTTATTTACAGTTACATTTGGTAAATTCGATAATTGAAGTGGAATGGATTTTCGTTGAGGAATAACATCTGTATTTACACGAAATATCGGTCTAATTCAAAATGTAAAAACCAGTACAGTAAGAAAAAAAATCAATGAAACTAAATTTACAATGGTAATGGATTTGGTTTGATCACGTTTGTTTGAACATCTTTCGTATAATCATAGAAAATTTTCAATTGTTCCGATAGATTATTTTTTATTTTCGATGTTCGATCGATCATAATTGATATTAACTTTTAATCAACCTAACGATTCGATTTCTTCTCGTCTTCGATTTCTTTCTCACCAATCAACGTATGTCATCTACATAAAAAAAAGATGTCGATAGAAAAAGCAAAAAAAAAAAGAAAGCCTATTCTAGATGTCATTGTTGTTTTCATTTCCATTCACGTTGAGATATATATACGCATTGTTTATTTATTTGATTCGATCAAAACGTGCGTTGTTTTGTTTCGATTTTGAATTTTGTTTTTACACATGGCATCACCATCTTTATGTCAACAATATCAATGTGATGCATTTCAATTTACTATTTGTCGACATTGTCAATTATTTTTATGTATTAAACACTTAGCTGAACATCAACAACAATTTCCAAGTGATTTTCAACGGTTATTAGATGATGCACGAAAGCAACAAGCACAATTATCAACGACCGATGTTAAATATTCCTATACAGTTAAATATCCACAAGATAATTATTCGAATCGTTATCAACCAACGAACATATTCGATGATGATGGATTATTTGAAAATATAACTGAAGGTTAGTATTTTTCAAAGAAGGTTTACTTTGACTGTCTTTTCTATGTATTCGTTTATTCAGTAGATTCGTTGGGATCACAAATGAATAATTTTACTCAAAGTAAGATTTTTAAAAAAAAAGAAAGTTCGTTATTTATTTTGTGTTGTTTAGGTTTGGCTTCCAATCGTAAGAAATAAACGAACAAAAAACACGAATTGTCATTTTTTTTGCGACGTTTTTTAGTAATAAAAGAATCTGATATTATTAATAATGAACTTCCTGAAAATGATACAAATCCAACTCAAAATTCTTTAACTGTAATAAATTGATTTTTTTCATTTGTTGATCATTTATTTTACGTTTTGTTCAGGTTCGAGAATTGAAAACGTTCAAATGCGATTACTGTCCATTAGCCACCAATACATACGGAATAACATCCGCTCATCAAGTTCGTCATATTCCTTGTATTCGTCGATCGACATCTCAGATTTCTCTCTTCGAACATCTCAAACAATATCACTATCTAAACTATGCTGCGTCGATGCAAATCGTTCGTTTAGTTGCATCCGGTGATCTCGACGATCATCCAACACTTTTCTCGTCGGCAAGTCCATCATCGATTGTCTCTATACTTCCATCATTTTTTCGTGCACCTTGTCCATTAACTCAACATTATGTTTTCGGTCTAACGCCCATGCACGGCATACGTTTATGTACGCCATCAACTGAACAACAAGATTTTGCTTTATACGATCATTTTCTTGCATATCATCAATTGAATCGTGCAAGTGCAATGAAATTAGTTAAAGCTATGATGTTGAATGAAAATAGTAATCAACGAATTCTATTTCGACCAGATGAACAAGTTCTGAATGAAACAGCTTATGTTCTATGTCCATTGAGTTCGTACGAAGCAATCTATTCTCATCAAGAACGAATACCACATACGCCATGTCAATCGACAGTTAAATTACGTTATTTAACTGGACATTTACGAGATGTTCATCATTTGAATAAATTAGCTGCGAAACGTATTGCATCAGCATTGAGAAATGAACAAGCAAATAATCGAGGACAAACAACGGGATTAGTCGAACGAGATGAAAATATTTTGAAAACAAAAAAGAAAAAAGTAGGATAGAAAAATGAAATGAAGAAAATTCATTCTCTAAGTAAATTTTTTGTTCAAGAACTCGAATCGTTTTCGACAACCAACACAACTAAACAGCCAAGTTCAACCAACTAGTTCTTCTGCACCTCCACCACCGCCACCACCATCGATTTGGTGATTTTGTTTTTGTCACATTGCTTTTACGGCGCGTTATATCAGTAAATTCGTCTCCTCATTTTTCTTCTTCTTTTTTTTTCGTGTGTACAGAAACAATTTTCTTTCTTTCTTTTTACCATTCATCGTCTTTGCGTGTGCGTGCTTTTTTTTTCGTCTCTTTTTTGTGTACGTTTCATATATACTATCAAGGACATGAGACAAATATTCTGAATTTCATCAATACATGATTTTTTTTGTTTTCTTTTTCTAATTGAAGATCATTAAGAACGAAAGAAAGAAAGAAAAAAACTCAAGGATTCTTTGTCAGAAATTATGACAACACCCGATCCACCTGATGACGATCAATGTCAAGTAACATCTTGTCATCAAACGCATTTTACCTACTGTCCACATTGTCGATTATTTGTTTGTATTCAACATTTCAATGAACATTACGCGAATTACAAACAAGAATATCAATTATTAGTTAATGATGGTAAACAACAGCAGATTTTAAATAAACAATTTCTGGATGATATTATACAAGAACAAAAAGATTTGTCGAATTTTTTTCAAGAAGAAATCAATTATTATCATCGAATGGATCAGTATTTTCATGATAAAGCGAATCAAACGAATGTCAGACCTCAGGATTGTTCAGATTTACGTTTGCAAATTTTGCAATCGTCACAGAAACGTGTCAAATTTAAAAAATTTCTTCAACAAATTCAACAGTTGATTAAAAATTATCAATTTCAACAAATGAATACTCAATCGGATGGATTGAAAACATCGTTACCAATCAAAACTGAGGAGATTATAACTCGACCGAGATGTAACTTGAGCATGTCTTCGTTTTTAGAAATTCATTCGATTTATTTCTATTTTAGTTAATAAATCATCACCTTTAGCACAATTTTCAATTGATTACGAAGAAATCGACGATGACGATGATGATGAAGAAGAAGAAGAAGAAGAAGAAGAAGACACGAATGCTCGACCAAATCAATCGAAGTACACACGAATTCATTTCAAAAAATGAAAATTTCCATTGTTGCTTTCAGAATGCCGAATAGTGATACTTCGAGTGTGACAAAGATTAGTCAGAGAGAAGCAACAACAACTGATGATAAAGATATACCTGATGAATTAATTCAATCAGGTAGATTGAAATATTTTCTAGATATTCAATATTTGAATTTAGATGAAGACATGGATGAAGACGATGAAAGTGATAACGATCATTCAGGTTCAGATCCAGATTTCGGCGGCAATCGTCGATCGACTAGTCCAAAGTTCGATTTATTTCTATACATTTTCTCTCGAAAATAAACATCGTTCATTTCTAGTACTCGTCGAAAGAGAGATCCTGCAACATCCGTATGGCTGTTCTCTTGATCTTTCAAATCGTTCTATTGTTTCTATATTCTTTAGAGACCTGCTGTCAATCATTTTCAAGTTCCAATATGTCCATTAGCTAATAATACTTATGGAATTGATCTAAAAAAACATCCATTACGTTATGTACCGTGTACACGAAATAATATTTCATCAATTTATCTCTTCACGCATTTACGTGTTTATCACTGTTTAAGTTCGAAAGCTTCTCGTAAATCGAATTGTTTTTTTTTTCTCGAAAAATAAATCAATTGACTTTATTTTTCTAGTTCGTCTTGTTCGTCATATCATGTACAATGGTTGTGAACGTGATTGTGATCTCTTCTCTCAAGCCAATGAATCACTTGTAAATATTCTTCCGAAATCCTATCGTGGTCGTTGTCCATTAACGAAATTAGGTGCATTTGGTCTCACTAAATTTCATGATATACGTTTATGTGAAGAAAATCAAACGCATGAAAACACAGGTCTATTAAATCATTTCGTTGTTTTTCATTGTCTTTCATATCCGTGGGCGAATAAATTATGTAATGCTATGCAAGCAGGTGATTGTGATGGAACGAAGCAGATTTTATTTAAACCAAATGAACCTATTAAAGCAAAAAAATGGCTAACAGCACAAGGAAAATTAATTCTAGCCAAACGATATTCGTCTATTCGAAAACGAAGAAAAAAGTTCACTATTAATAATAATAATAATTATAATTATAATAAAATGAAACGGAAGAAATAATTTTCTGTGTGTGTGTATGTTTTTTTTTGTTTTTAAATGTTGTATTACTGTTTAATCAGATATATGTATTATGTTTTGTTTGGAAATTTTGTTTTTGCGTACTTTCAACTTTATTGTGAATAACCAAAAAAAACCGATCTGCTATTATTGTTGATGATGATGTTTTTAGTATTGGAGAATGAAGTTTTGTTTTTCCATATTGATTTGTAATATAAAAATAATTCTTTGTGTAAACACAATCATTGATTATTTGAGATTTGTTCGAAATGTAAAACTCCGTCTTGGATGAAATATCGACCAAAATATCAATGAAATCAATAGAGGAAACAGTTGGAAACAATAAAACCATTGTTCATTGTCGTTAAATAAGAGATAATATTTGGGAAATGACATACAAAAAAGAAATGTTGTAATAATTGAACAATTAAGATTGGATACGATGAGTAAATAGATTGATTGATAGGACATATTCGAGTATGTTTGTGTCCAAAACCAAATGAAATAGAAAAGAATTGTAATAAAACAAATTAATGCACTGGATAGTTCACGAAAAAGAAAACTTAGAGGAATTCGATTCGATCCAAATGATAAAATACCAGCTGGTATCATAAGAATATCCGAAAGAATAATTGAAAGAAAAATAAAACGAAAACAGAAACATTTTTTATCATAAAATTTAATCAAATACGTATAATTCGAAACGATAATCGCACGTTGACCGATCGTGTAAAACATTGTCATAATAATATAGATATGTTTTGGATTTTCATTGAATTGATTGTATATTGCACGAATGAGTAGTTCAGTTAGAATGGTTAGATGTGAAAAACAAATCGAAATGACTAAACGTCGTGGTTGAAAACGATTTTGAGCTGATTGAATTGACCAAGAGAGAAATGAGAGAAAGACAAACGAACTGACTATATACGCTGAGATTTTATTGGGTTGATAGTTTGGATGCGGATAGTTCGAGAAATCAGACATTTGATTTTCGAATTTTTGTATTTCAAAGACGAGAACTAGTCGAGATATTTATTTATCACGTGTATGCAATCGCAGACTGAATGATCTGTCAATATTTGAGTTGATTTAATTGAAAAAGAAACAAAAGTTTGTCTTTTTATTCAAGATTTACAAAAGAGAAAGAGTATTCATGTTTATTTATTATGAATCTTTTTGTACATAAACGAGTATATAGGCATTCTTAGTAATGACTTCTTGTTCATTTTCAATTTTTCGAACATATCGATCATCGAATGAATACCATTGTTTATCGTCTTGATTTTTTGCGTAGGTTGTGTAATGTCCACAATTAAGTGTACCGGTATGATTCGAAACAGCTACAAGATCGTATTTCGTTGAGGATAATTGTGATGAATCACGTTTAAAAATATATTCGGAAAGATCAAGATCTGTTAATGGATATGGAATTAATGTATCGATTTTGTCGTTGGAATATTGATTGAATGTAAAACGTTTTAAGTGAATAAGGAGAACACGTGGTAATGGAAGACATAATTGAGATTTTTTAACAGCTTTTGTAGATTTTGAGCATTTTGAACATTCATAACTACCGTCGAGTTGTTCTTCATTAAAAAAATCATCGATCAATCCTAATAAACTGGATTTATCTTTTAAACGATTGAAGTTATACTGTTGCTTGTATATATCGACGAATTCCGTAGTCATTTTGATTTTAATTGCTTTTATACACGATAAAATTTCATTAGCATCTGTTTCGGGTCGAATTTGTCGTTCGTTACCACTGAGATCTTCCCAATAGATAGAAATGTCTGATAAATGTGCGCCAGTTAATGAACAGAAATGTGCCACAAGTTGTTCGATTTGATCTTCGAGATGCGTATAACGGCAGTCATAATCGGGACGAACTAAAAACACTGATGGACGAAACTGCTTCTGACTAGTAATATCAACAAAGTGACAGTATATATATTTTTCTTGGTAAGCAATAGATGGACGTTCCATGAAAGCTAATTCTCCATCTTCTAGGTAACGAAGTAAATCGTATTTACCATATTCTTTTGCAGCACGTTCGTTTACCAATTGAACAGGTACGATTTTATCTAATGTCAATGTTGTATCATGCTGATTGATGAAGCATTTAATTAAGTCGTCCATGTATCTAATAGAAGAATCGATTTGTATCGAAACGAAACGTTGTTCACCGTCGGTTTTTATATATCGAACAAATTTTTGATCATGATTACTAATTGGTAATGGTAAAGAACTGATTGATTCAGTTGTTGTTTCGATTTGTTGACATTGTAAACATTTAACACTTGAACGTAATTGTCCATAGAAAAGCTGAGTAATAATCGTTTGTCTTGTAGAAAATTCATCATGAATTAAATGTAAAAAATGATGCAGAAATTCTTGTGCATCCTGTTGTCGATAAGTTGTGTAACGTGGCAATTGAGTTTGAATATTATCTACAAGTTCTCTTGGTTCAATATCTCGCTTTTTTCCTGACCAAATCTTCTGCATTAATTTCTTGTATTCACCAATAATAGGAGCATTGATTTCATCACTGAGACATAGAATTTGATCAGTAAATTTGGGTATATTACTTAAGCATTGAAAGACACTATTCATAAAACATGTACTACCAAAATTAGTTAATCCACATAAGCCAGGTGGACATTTTACATCTGAAATATTTTCATCAAAATCAGTGCTGACGAATGTATATTCTTTGATTAACAGATCGGCTATTCGGTCTTTATCATTCGTAGCATCAAATTTCATCCAATGATCTTCAATCCGTACGAAAATTGGATGATCTTTTGGCAATTTACCGCATGCTTCATACACATTTTTTCGTAAATCTCCAATAGTAGACGACGTATAAACAGATATGAATGAATAAGCGCTCGTATCCATGGGTTCCTCACATACTTTAAGTGGCAATTGTGTAATTCTAGTCGATGTTGATAGTGGATAGGACGAATAATTATCTATCGACAGTGGTCTAATTTCATGTCGAAGACTTAAAATAGTATTTTCTTCTAATTGATAACTATCAATAAGCCGAGTGGAATAAGTGTCGGCAATTATCTTCCATCGATATAATAAAGAGTCATATTCTTCTAAGATCAACTCATCTAAAGATTGATAGGCACCCAAACGTTGTGCAATTGCTTCCTTTAATTGTTTAATAGTTTGATTTCGTTGTGTTATCAAATTTTGCAGATTCTGCACGTTTCTTCCCTCGCATATCCGCAGGACGATCACGTCAGATGATCTATTATATATGGACGAACCAGTAAGCGATGTGGAAGGGGTGTTGTGATTGCTCGCATACATATGAGCTGTGTAATGTCCTGTCATCAATAATTCACGTTAAGGCTTTTCAACAAATATATATATATATCTAAAATTTACTAAAATCTATTTAATATCAAAAGTCAAACGAATAGTTTTAACGAAATGTTTCCTCTAATAGTAAAGCAACTCCTTTGGACAGGAATTTCTTCAGTAAAAACACAACGGAAGAAAAATTGTAATTTCATCCGCCATGCGTAACATGATATTTTCGATGAATTTCAAATAACGTATGCGTATTTGAATAAAAAAAAGTGATTTCATCATACTTGTATAAATTTCTTTGCTGAGAGTTTTACTATATATCATAATACTGTTTATTTATCGATACCGATAGTATGTCTTCTTCTATAATTATTCACCATAATATATAGTTAAAACAATCGTAAGAAGAAAAAAAAGAAATGCATAGAAAATAAAATGTTCCAACATAATACATGGAAAAGAATGAATGCCTTTGTTGTTGTTTTTCTTTCGCTTCACGAGGTTATTATGCCTTTTTTTTACTTTGCAGAAAAGCAAAGAAAGTTGTAGAGAACGGAGAAAAAGAGAAGAAACCCCAATAACAGTCTATGACTCAATACAAGTTTCTCTTTCTACATCAATCGATAGACATTAAATGTAACGTCCTTTGTTTCGTCATTCTATTTTACTTGTAATTACCCACAAAAAGAATAAATGACGTGTTTTTAAACATCTGGTTTCTATCAGAAAGAAATCGAATTGCAAGATACAGATGAAATTCATACAAAAACAAAATGCAAATACCACTTTCGACATTGAATTTAATTTTATTCTTTTTCTGTGATTTTACAATAGAATTCAATAGTCAATGTGGTCATTCACTAAATTCTTCGTTTTTGAAAAGAACTAAACGTATTCTTGGTGGTGAGCAAGTAACTCTGTATGATACTTGGCCATGGATAGTTTCTATTCGTCGTTGGGGACATCATGTCTGTGGTGGTGTAATTATTTCTCCTTTATTTATTCTTACCGCTGCACATTGTATTCCTTCAACAGGTCTTTCGATTGCTTATAGTTTAGCTCAACAATCGAATTTAACTTCGAAAGATCCTCGCATTCGAGCAATAACAAAAGTTTACACTTCTTCAAATTTCAGTTTCGATAATATGCATCATGACCTTGCAATTCTTCAACTTGAACGGCCATTACGAAAGAATTTGTTCAATGCCATTTGTTTACCGAATCCATATGAAAACATTTCTATTGACACCGAAGTAATAGCCATTGGTTTCGGACGTGAACGAGAATCAAGTACACGTTCATCTGATTATCTACGTCAAGTTAAACTTAAAATTTTATCTCCTCTATCTGATCGATGTTCAAAAGAATTAACCGATCCGCTTACACAGTTATGCGTCGGTTCAGATATTCCAAATCAAGGTTATCGACTCACTTGTTTTTCTTCTATTCGAATAATTCGAACATTCCTTTAGATACATGCAAAGGTGACAGTGGCGGACCATTGATGTTCTATTCATCAAATCAATCTCGTTACGAATTAATCGGCATCATCAGCTTTGGCACAGGTTGCGGCCATATCGATCATCCTGGTATTTACACTCGTATATCAGCTTATTTAAATTGGATTCGAAATATTCTTGAAATAAACTAGCGGGAATTTTTTTGATCAAAATCAAAAGTTTATTTTCAATGTCAATTCTCGACTGGATACTAATTTTTCTTTTACCATTAACTTTCATTGTTTTCATTGCACTTTTGTCTTATTATCATCGTCAACGAAAGCAAATTGTTCAAAACAAAAAATCGATTTTAAAATCTCAAACATCGTCTCAATTCACCACCGATGATATGATTCATCTCGATAGACTCGTTCGTACAGCCAGCAATCGAACGATTCCAACGGACAAATCTTCAGAAAAAAGACCACGCAAAGTTCCATCACAGCAGAATTTCGAGAAAACTACTCATTGATATAGAACAGAAAGATAGACAGTGAATTTATTGATGTATTAGTAAATGCTGTTTGAGTTTAGGCATATTAGACAATTTTGCTGAACATCGATGACATTGTAAATCATTGTCAAGTAATTTTTTCATTTGACTTGTATCGATTCGAATGAAATTATTCGCTTGTAAACTATCAATAGCATTGCTTGCATCGAGAAAATAATCCGTTGTAAATGAATTCCAATGTTTTTTCTACAATAAAATTTTCATTGGTCAAAAAAGAAAAAGACTTCAAATCGAAATTTACTGTTTTCAAAGTATCGGAAATAAAATCTTGACTGATAACATGCATGTGAAGAAGTGCCATGGAGGGTATGGCATGATATCCGTAACGAAATTCCATCGAACCGTTTCGTTTCGCTCCTTCTCTGAAAACAAAGATCAATTTAAGTTTCGACAGATTTTGTTTTTGCTGTCATACTTTTCAGCAACTTCTTTTCCGACTTTAAGCATATGCTTAAGTAATGGCAAATGTGAACCATTAATCGCCTTTAAATCTTGAATATGTTCATTTGGTAAAACTAATAAATGAATTTTCGCCTATAATGAACAAGTTTACGATAAAACTCCATAGAATAGATTCGTATAAATATATTCACTTTAGGGAATTTATCTTTAATAACTGTACATAAATCATCTTTATACAATTGAACACCTTCGTCACTGATTGCTGTTGACAGCGCAGTTGACCAATGATTCTTTTTCGTTTGTTGTTCTGATGAAATATCTGTCGTCTTACGTTTCTCAGCCATTGAATCTAAATAACATACAATTGGTTGGTTGTGTTTTACTTTTTATAGATTTATTGTTATTTCATCATATTGTGCAACAGTTTATTTCACAAGACAAGAGAAAGAGGAAGAAGAAAAAAAAAGCAAATTAAACGAACACATATTTTTTATACACACATTAATATTAAACAGATGTTTCGGAATTGAGTTTAAGAATAAATTTATTTTGTTTTAATGAAAAGAATTTTTCAATTAAATTCAAACGTGGTACGGGATAAAATGTACATAACAATGTAATATGTTCAGCACGTTGTTGTTTGAGAACGAGAATTGTATTCGATTGAATTGATTGATTAATCGATGTTGAATCATGACATTGAATGATCCAAGATTGTTCAGCTGATGATGTCAATTTGGGAAAGATGAGAGTGGCCAATGGTTGACAATTTGTTTGAATGTAACGTTCGAGAAATGCTCGAGGCGAAAGATCATGAGATAAACAAATCGATAAATGAGATATGATCGATTCGCGAGTGAAATAGGGTTGCTGACGAGTAATACGAAGATATTTTTGAAGTGAACGAGACATTGATGAGAAGACAGCCTAGAGGACAAATGAGATGATACATCAAAAATGAATCGAAGAGGTGATTTTACTTGAGCAGCTTCGCGTGAATCCATGGGTGTATGTGAACTGGCTTTTTCATCGAAATATTTTCGAACATGATTAAACGCTTCTTCGCATGTAGTGACTAATTTCGTTCGACGTTTACGTACACGACGTTCATAATCAAGTTCATCGTAAAATCTTTTTAAAAAAAGCAAAAATCAATCAAATTCATTGGTTCGAAAATTCTTCTCCTCCTACCGATCGTTAAAACCACGCATAGATCGTTGAGAATCTCGATTGACATTTGTCGATGCATTCGATTGTGAACCGACTGATTTCGTCGTCAATGTACCGTGATTTTGATGAAGATTTTCCAACCATGGATTGAACACAGGAAAATCCTTATAATATTGTTCCAAAAGGAAAACACTCGCTTCTTGTATTGACATTCTTCCGATTGTATATTGTTTCGTATGTCCATCGGGTGATCGAACGATTTTAACAATCCATTTTGGATAGAAATATTTCATATGAACTAAGAGAATATTGATGAGAAAAAAATAGATCAGTAGATCTTCGTAGAATGATGTCAACGAAAAGACTCGTTCGGATTTAATCGAAGGAATTTTGAGAAATTTAAATACGTAATAAAACCAGTAGGTTAAGAGAATGATAAGTAAACAAATCAATGCCAAGAATTTTTGATAATCAATTCTTGGCAAATAGTTATCGGATTTTCTTCGAAAGAAGAAATAGACGATGCCAAATAGAAGAAAGAAGATTTTAAAGATGATTGGTAATAAATATGTATAATCAATAAGATCATTTGAGTCGATTTGATTCAAAACAAATGGTAGAATTAAAAATAAGATTGGTGATAATAATGAAAGAAAACTAATAAGATAAAGGAAAAAATTCAAGATTATCATTGATTGAGAACGTGATGATGATGATGATAACATATGTTTATCAATTTCGAATGAATCATTGAAATCAATTGTTGTTTCATTATTAATTGTTGTCAATGTTTCATCGTTTCCACCATTGATCGTTGTTGTTTCACCCCAATGTTCATCTTGTGGAAGAATTTTAACTTCGATTCGTTCATCATCCATATGATTAACCATTTTTTTCTTTGAATTATATCGTTGTGAAGAAATTGTCGAATGAGCTATACTACCGCCATAACTCTCCGGTTCCATGATCTAAACAAATCACACGAGTAATTAGTATGTGTTGTTTCTCCTGTGGATCAATTTTCTATTACTCGAACATCAGAAGAACAGTAGTACATCTCATTTATCTTGCTATTTTTCTTTAAGAGTAATTCATATGTTGGGCTTCTCATTATGAACAATCGATATCGTTTGTCTACACTCGATGTCTGTCTATTGATCGATTGTATAAACCTCCATGAAATAAACCGTATCACATATTTTTACTGTTCATTGTCTCCGAAATATCGTCGTAGTTTGATAATGTCTCGCTCTCTAGGCACGCGTCAAGCAATTAACAACATGGGTAACGAAAATGTTTGAATGATGATTTTTATCGAACATTCAAAATGAAACCTCATATTCAACACTCTCTCACTCTCTTTCTCAAATGATCGATGACTTACAATCTTTCTTCTTTTCTTTTGATTACTATCAAATGATAGATATAGATATTTACGTACGGTGAATAGATACTTATTTTCGAGGTGATACTCTTCCATATTCAATGCTTTGACCATAATCGAAAGTGTAGATTTAATAAAGTTCAATTGTAGAAAAAAAACGAAGAAATGTATCACGCACACACACACACACACACTTGAAAGATTTAATGATTGACCGATGAAGAGAAGAAAAAGAGAAAAAGTATACGCAACCAGTCTGATTTCAATGGATAATACTCGAGTTCTAATCGAACAATTGTTCTTTTACATGAGAAAGATATGCAGACGTATGATGAAATCGTATAGAATTCTATTCTTTTTGTTCAAGCAATTATTGTATCTGTTCACACATCAAAGTAAAAGACAAGTTTTTCTTGTATAAACAAAGAAATATATTTCTTCAGAGTATCATTGTCCCGATATTCAAACAAAAGAATGAATAGAAATAGGATACATCGCAGTGACTTACTTATTACCGTGGAGAAGAAAAAAACTTGACTGACAGCGTATCGTTCATCAATCGGTCGGTATGATTTTTGAAGACAAAGAACTTCTATCGATTGGATATTGTACAAACAGAGACATGAAAAGAGATCGATTGTTTATGACATCTATCATGAAATCGCTATTCGAAATAATTTAATATTTAATCTCTTTTGTTATGAAAAAAGTAATATTTTCTATTAAATTCATTTAATTATTTATTCACATGAAAAAATTCTACATATTGGCAGATTTTTTCAATCCAATTAAAGAATCTTTCTATTGCGTATGTATTATCAGGCAATCTTTCCTGCAACTAAAAACTATTTCTAATGACACTCAGTCGTTTAACATCGTATTTTATTACTACACCAATTTATTATGTCAATTCGAAACCACATATCGGCCATCTCTATTCGAGTTTATTAGCTGATACGATTGCTCGATGGCAAAAAATTCAATATTCATCACCACCGAAGGTTATTTTTTCGACAGGTACCGACGAACATGGTCTTAAAATCGAACGAGCAGCAACAACTACTCAATTAACACCTTTAGAATTCTGTAATCAAGTGTCGGGTACAATATTTTTCTTTTAATCTTCATCAATTCAATGATGATTTCGTGTTTTCAGAAACATTTCGTCGAATGTTCGATCAATTTTCAATTGATTACACTCACTACATTCGTACAACAAATCCATCACATTGTCAAACAGTTGAATATGTTTGGAATGAATTACTTAAACGTAATCTTATCTATCAAGGTAGTTATCAAGGATGGTATTCGGTTCAAGATGAATGTTTTGTGAACGAAGATGAAGTAAGAAAAAGGTTAGTTCGAATAGGAAACATCGAATGAATGAATTAAATATTTGAATTAGCTTGTCAAAGATTCGAAAACTGGTCAAATGATAATCAAAGAATCGGGACGAAATGTCGAATGGACAGAAGAGAAAAATTACATGTTTAAATTAAGTTCATTTCATGAACGTATCGAACACTGGCTTAAAACAAAACAACCATTATATCCATTGAAAAATAATAAATTAGCTTTGATTCAATTGAATGAATTAAAAAAACAAGGTGATATATCCATATCTCGAGAAAGCAAACGATTATCTTGGGGAATACCTGTAAATATATCGTTTTTTTGTTCTCATTATCAATCGAATTCTATAGAATTTTCTTAGGTTCCTAATGATCCAACACAAATTGTTTATGTTTGGATTGATGCATTGATTAATTATTTAACAGTAAGTGGCTATCCTCAACAACAGATTCATTGGCCACCAACATGTCAAGTAATCGGCAAAGAAATTCTTCGTTTTCATGCAATCTATTGGCCTGGTCTACTAATGGGTTTGAATGTTGATCTACCTGAACAATTAGTTGTTCACGGTCATTGGTTAAAAGATGATAAAAAAATGTCGAAAAGTCTGGGTAATGTTATTGATCCACTTGATTTACATACGAAATTTCAATCCGATGGTGTTCGATATTGTCTCTTACGTGAAGATATTCTTTCTCAAGATGCCAATTTCAACGAATATAAAATGACGAAATATTTAAATGCAGAATTAGCTAATACACTCGGAAATCTGCTCAATCGTGTAATATCATCAACTATCAATCCTTCACAAACCTATCCATCGCCAGTATCGGCACTACCAAAAGAACTCGTCGATCAAACAAATCAACTTCAATCTCGTGTTCGAACAGCTTACAATTCATTTGAATTCTATCATGGTATTATCGCAATTATGGATGTTTTACGTGCATGTAATGCGTATGTTCAACATGAACAACCATGGATATTAGCGAAATCATCGACTAATCAAGATAAACAACGTTTAAGAAATCTGATTTTTGTCACCCTTGAATGTTTACGTATTGGTGGAATTCTCCTTCAACCAATCGTTCCTCAAATATCGAAACAATTATTAGATATATTAAATATTCCGTTGACTCATCGAACAATTGATCATTGTCAAATGCGAGAACAAAGTCAAGACGAAAAATTAAACATCAAACCGAATGAACGTATTTCGTTATATAAACGCATACCGATTGTTGAAAAAGATATTTAATAAAAAAAAGAAAAAAAAAACGTTTCGTTTTCTTCTCATGCATAAAAATCACCTTTTTCTTTTGCTTTCTGATTGATTACTTAAGAAAAAAAATTAGTTCTACATGTTTATCAATGACATAGCTGGAGGAGAGAAAGATAGGACGCATACCTCGAATAGCAGCGACGGAGAAATCAACATTTACCTTTCGTTTTTCTTCTCTCTTCAATTTTTCGGTCTGTATACACTAGTAATATTCATGTGTGCATTTGACTGTGACCGCAAATGAACGAGACGAAAGAAGAAAAAAAAACGAGAAAAATCAAGCCACAAAACATATGAATGATCAGATGATGATCATTGACAATCAGGTTTATGTGTATTTTAATTGTTCTTAATACTACTTGTCATTGATTACGACACGGACAAGGTGGAATGTGCTATATATGATACAATCGTCTCTTGCCGTTTTTCTTTTCTGTGTCTTTCTCTCTCTCGGCCTTTTTTATCATTCAATTAAATAAATTTAGCCATGGGTCTCGGTTCATCCAGCGATTATGGTTAGCGTTTGTTTGTAATTTTCGATTGACTTTCGATTGATACAAATCTGACTTGTTTTCAATAGGTGTGCCAGTGGTTATTCATGGTCATACGTATCGAATTTTAGATATCATTGGTCAAGGTGGTGAAGCAACTGTTTATCGATGTAAAAATAGTCGAGGTTCGCAATATGCGATGAAAGTTTTCTATTTTTCACGGTATCCATTCTATCAAGTACGACAACGTATTGATGGTTTTCATAAAGAAGGCGCAATGATGAAATATTTAAGTGGACGTTCAAAACATTTTGTTCATATGATTGATTATGAATATAATCCTCAAGAAAATGTCGGCTATATGATTATGGAGTTAGGTAATGGATCATTGAGGCAATATCTTCGTGGACGACCAATGACTGATAAGCAACGACAAAAGTTTTGGAAACAAATTGTCGGCATTTTAACTGCGCTCGATGACGCAAAAATTGGTACGAATGCAAACGAAAATGATTTTAAATAAGCATGTTCTTTTTTTCTGTTTTGAAGTACATGCGGATATTAAACCGGACAATATGATTCTTGTGAAAAATACGTTGAAAATAACCGATCTTGGTTTAGCTTTTCAATTAGCTTCTCCACGACAAACTATTCAACGGCCTGCTGTCAGAGGAACAATTGGTAATTGAAAACTTCTTAATGAAAATTTTTTGAAAATCTATCTACAAACTATTTAGATTACATGGCACCAGAAGTATTCTCTCATCACACAGGTTTCAAATCGGATATCTGGTCAGCTGGTGTCATTCTCTACGAAATGACCTATGGCACACCTCCTTATTCGATTTTTCCTGATCGTGATCAAAAAGTTGCAGCTATCTCAACAATGACACCCATACATTTTCCAGCTATTCATGATTATTCTCTTCTCGATTGTATGAGACAATGTCTACGTTTCGATTGTCATCATAGACCAAATGCATATCGTCTACAATTACATCCGTATACTCAAACTTAATATAGACTTTCTCATTTCCATTGCATCTTCTTTAATTAAAAAAGAAAAGAGGATTTTTTTTAATTTCATGAACAAGTTTCTATTCTTATTATACTGTTTTGCTAACTTTCAGATGTTACCTCAAGACAGTGACCTATTCATGCGTATTTTTGTTTCAAAAAAAAACATATATGCCTTCTTTGTATCTCTCTCTCTCTCTCTACTTTGGAAATCTGACACTATTTGATTCAATGAATGAATAGTAGCTATCTGTTTTTTTTTCACTTCATGTTTATCTTTAATTTGTTATTGAAAAAACAAATGAAAAGAAAAAAAGATGCAACATTGTCTCACAGCTTCTTATCGTTGGAAATCGCAAAAAAGATCTAATTTTTCTTGTTTAAATTGACCGTTACTAGAGCTTGTTCATTGCGTGTAGCTGGATGTTGTATGACACTCAAATTATCATCGAACAAGCCAATCTTGGCAATACAAATTATGCCAAGTACAGAATTTTTTCTTACAACAAATCGAATCATTTTCCTTCGAACGCCCATATGCGTTTTTGTTTTTGTTTGACATGTTATTTACTTATCCATCGATATGATTGATTTATTCATACGAATACTTATTATTCTGCTTCAAAACTTATGTACATTCAAAGAAGAAAATTTTCTTTTTATTTATCTGATTATGCATTTTTTTTTGGTGATTTTCCATCATGAAATAAAAATAAGAAAAGCAATAACCATTAAAAATGAACATTAATATATTATCACATGTCTTCTTTTTTCTCTTTATTTAATCACGTATTCTCAACTTCTGTTTGGACTTAGTGTATGCTATTTGATTTCATAATGGATCGATTACATTCTCAATAAATAGAGCATCTATGCGAGCAAGCAACAAACGAATAGACATTTACGCAAGACTGAAAGATTATCTCATGAGACACATTTTGATCGTTAGAAAAGAAAAGAGACGAGAAAATAACCTCTCATTAATCAATAACGTGTCGAGTTTTTCTTTTCATTTCACTTAACGATAAAAACAAAAGAACAAAAAAAGCAGTTTTTCAAAATGGAACTACAAATCTGTCGAATAAAAAGAGCGTTCGTATAATTATCTTTTTTGTGCCTAATCGCATAAAACCGACACGGAGAGAGAGCGAGAGAGTAAGTGACAGAAAAGAAATCTAGCTTTTTCCATCTGTCGTCAAGTTTAACATTTAATCTCTAAATATTTACATGCAGATGCAAGAAGAAGAAGAAGAAGAAAAAAAACATGACGGAATTAATATTTACTTCGATTAGGTTTTTTTCATTAAATAAAAAAGAAAATTATTTCAAATTATCTTTGGTCAGGAAATCGAATTTATGATTTAAATTAAACCAAAATGCCGATGACATTCTTCCAATATTGCTTTCTAGTTTTTTTTTCTCTCCTTCTTTTATTCATTCACTCTCTCTCGTTTTTTGTTTCTTTCTCTTTTCTTTCTCTTCTATGATAAAAAAAATCGAAAAGCACATAGTTTCACATCTGACATCATAACCGCAAGGCTTGTTACAGTCTGTTGCCAATAGTAAAACAGATAGAGAGTGAAGATGAAGAAAGAACAAGAAAAAAACGCAGAAAAAGAAATATATATGCGTCTGCATTCTATCAAAATTTGATCTCAACTGGCTGCAAACATTTGCACATCAATTAACATTAACAGTTGTCTTTTTCGTTAGCTTCTCTTCCTTAATCTCACACACACCCATACATATACATACATATATATATATATATACGTGCATACAATATATATTATATATTCTATTATATTACACCTGAAGAAATGCATGTTTTATACGTACTATTCATGCGTTACAAGTTTCACGATTATTTATATAAAATATTCTCATTGGGTCGATCAGTAACATTTTTTTTTCTTTTCATTTTATTTTAGAATCGATATTCATTCACGCACATACTTTTTCTTTCTTTTCTCTTACACATAAAAATTACCGCTGTGCTCGCCTCGTATCAATAATCATCATTCACAAGATTATCATCAAGATGTAAGTTTCTTTTTTCTCGTTCCTTTTTTTTTATCGTTCAAGGTTTTTACTTCGATTCGTTTCCTTTTAATGTCCGAAGTACATTGAAATGAACTTAATAAATACAGACTCTGTGTCACGAACAATCAAGTCACATTTTTCTCGAAACAAAGAGTTCTCGTTATACAATCAGAATTTATATGACCATATTGCAAAGAGAAAAAAAAACGAGAGACTTGTTTTTTTTATTACTCATCATCGATCATTATTTCTTCCTTTTTTTTTATATATATCATTAACAATGACTACGACGGATGGGAAGAGAGCAATGGTTTTCTTTTTTTGTTATTTCAACAGACATAAAAGAGAGAAAAATAGAAGAAAGACACAGCTTTCGATTCAGACGAAATACTTGAAAAAAAGAGCCTAAATGAGCTATTTATGATCGATTTTTTTCCAATTAATTGAATTAAATGTTGATTTGTATAGGTGATTAATGAACAAGAAGAATTTTCCTCGAAGGAAACTAGATTTTTCATTGAAGAATTTAGATCTTTTCTCTTTTCTTTTTTCTTCTCATTCATGTTGACTAACTAAATAGATTATACTAAAGAAAAAAAGAGAAAAAAATTTTTTTTTTCTCTTTTCAATAAATTCTCAAGAAGAAAAAACGCGATAGGAGAATATGTCGACCGAACCGATTGATTCATACAAAAGAGAAAGCAGTAATTCAATTCCAAGAAAAAAAAACATTTCCGATTTGTGAAGTAAACTTGCACACGATTTTCTTTCATTGATCAACGCCCTTGCGTTTTTTTTCCTGTCTGTCTCTCTGTAACATTGACAGTATTGATTATAACTCGAAATAATTCAACCATATATTTATCATTACTTTTAATGAATCACTTGTCATTTGTTCGGAGTAATTTACGATATATTAACTTGATTGTATCGATCATCTGTCTTTTTTTAAAAATTGACATTTATGAAGAAAATATATTGCTGAATAATGTATATAGATATGTTTATTTTTTCGTTTTTTCCCCCTCTTATGCTTGAATAGTTTCGATCTGTTATGACTAATCAATACAGATTAAATAGCGAAAATATTTTGTATTTTTTTTTGTTTAGGACTGATTCAGATATGAAGAAAGTTTCAATTGAAAGTGATAATCAAAATAAAGGTCGTTCATCGGCAGGTACACGCGTTACACTTGAAGATGATACGGATAAACAAGTGGAAATGCGTCTATTGGATTCAACACCTTCACAAACAAAAACTAAACAGACAACTAAACAAGTAAATAGAAACATAATTAATATTTCCTTTCATGTATTATGATTGTTTTGACATTTGAAATATTTCATTTGTACAAAACAAACACTGATTAAATATTTTGATTGGATTCCGACTCGTTTTTTTTTTTTATAACTTCCATCTCTTTTGGTTTCGTAATTTCTTACAATCAAAAATGCCTTTCGTTAATAAAATTCTTTAATTACTGAATCATCTCAAAATGATGATTGACAGGTTTAGATGAGAAACGAAGGCGAAATAACAACAAATAAAAACAACAGCAACAGTAGCAGCAGCAGCAGCGCCATTGAGAATATACATAGAAATTGTTCTGTTCTTTCTTGTACACTAATCCTATCGTTGGGTATATCATCATTAGCAAATGCGATGCGATGTTCGACTAACCGATGGGCCAAATAGATAGACGAACGGCAACGACTGATAGCGAGCGAGAACGACCGAATAAATATAAATATCTATACGCATGCATACATATGCATTCTCCGAGAGGAAAAGCACTCGGCTGGAATTGGACTATTCCGATATATATAGTTAGTTGGTTACCTCAACTGACAGAGTCAAATAATATGTTTCTCTTCTCTTTCTCTTTCACTATCTCACTACATTTGATTATTCCCTATGTCTACTTTGCGGAATAGTCTTCTGTTATCAATATGTTGCATGTACGAGAAAAAACAAAGAATAACTCTCGTCGATAGATTGTGGAGACAATAGAGGAGAGCATAATGAATGAACCCGACGAAGTACTTCGAAGATTTCCATTAGAATAAATTTCCATGTATATGGCATTCCTTTAACTTGTCTTTTCGCTTTTGTTTTTTCATTATTCTTTGTTTTCCTTGTTATTCTTCTTTTTATTACTAGTTTTCGAGAGAAAAACACAGAGAGAGACAGAGACAGACAGATTGAGAAAGAATCTATCGAGAGAACAAAGGAAAAGAAACGACAGAAATAGACTTTTGCATTTTCTATGCATACTACAAGTAAATTAGACAACAACAAGTGCGAGACGTTGGGTACTCTGTTTTTTAGTCAGTTACGCACGTCTAAGATACGGATATAAATATATTTGACAATTTTCGATAGAAGAATGTTTTTTTATGTGTTGAAATTTTTTGTCTTATTTAGATGTCACCGAAAAGAAAGTCAACAAGTAAAGCTGCTGGAGGTGGTGATTCGTCAATGTTCGGGTTAACACTTGAACAATTGAAAAGCCTTATGCAAGTTAATGGCAAAGAACTATTAGAAAAAATTAAAACATCCGAATACGAAGGATTAGAGGGCATTCTTAAGAAATTAAAAGTCGATGGAGCCAAAGGGCTTGATTCATCAAATCAAGAGGATCTCGAACAACGTCGTGTAGCTTATGGACGAAATGAAATTCCACCTAAACCAATGAAATCATTCTTAGCATTATGTTGGGATGCATTACATGATATGTTATTAGTTATTTTATTAGTTTGTGCGGTTATTTCAATAGCACTATCATTTTATTCACCACCAAAACCAAAAGATGCTCAACACGAAGAAGAACGTAAGATCCATATTTATCATGAGATCGTTTGATTGTTTTACGAAAAAGAATACATATAGTATAGTATGTGTACATATGATAGTCGATGAGAATGTTGATTGATTAGACGATAAATACTTGCGTTGATCGATTATAATTCATGTTCGGCCTACAAAGGATGAAAAAGATTCCCTTTTTTTTCCGTTATTCATTTCCTCTTGTTTCTGCTTTTGCTTCTTTATCGATCATTTCTTATTTATTATGATATGCATGTAGTTACGTGCGTGCAATGCCTAATTTCCATTTAAGGTTGTTCTCATGAGACTAACATTGTTAGCTTGGAAACTATTTTTGATCAGAAAAGAAAAGGAAATAAGTGTTTTTCTCTATTCGATTTGGTTCTCTCATTTACGAGAACATTTGCTCGATAAAACGCTATGTCTAATCAATAAGATAAAATAAATGTGTACCTGAGAGAAATAAACAAAATCGAATATTTATTTATTTATTTATTCTTGTTTTCGACTTTAGAAAATCTTGAATGGATCGAAGGTGTTGCTATTCTTGTTGCTGTCTTGGTCGTTGTTTTTGTTACAGCTTTTAATGATTGGAGAAAAGAACGACAATTTCGCGGCCTACAAAATAAAATCGAAGGAGATCATCAAACAGCAGTCGTACGGGATAATCATATTCAACAAATTCCTGTTACTGATCTTGTTGTCGGAGATCTTTGTTTCATTAAATATGGTAAATGAAAACTAGTTAAGATTTTGTTTTAAAAGTCGATCTATTGATTTTTCTCAGGTGATCTCATACCAGCCGATGGTCTTCTCGTTCAATCGAGTGACTTGAAAATCGATGAATCATCATTAACAGGAGAAACAGATTTAATCAAGAAAAATGAAGATGATATTGGCGTTTTATCGGGTACACATGTTATGGAAGGCAGTGGACGAATACTTGTAACTGGTGTTGGTTTAAATTCACAAGTTGGATCTATCATGAGTTTACTTGGAGCAACTGAAACCGAAAAAGATAAGAAGAAAAAAGAAAAACCACAACAATCGCAGCAACCACAGCAACAGGAGCAAAAATTAACAACTGAAGAAGGACAAAATCCTGGTGCAAGTGAATCAAAACATAAATGTAATTTCAAATCAAAATAACAAAAAACTGATATGTTTATTTTTTGCTACTTTTTAGCTGTTCTACAAGCTAAATTAACAACATTGGCCTTATACATTGGTTATATTGGTAACGAAATTTTCTATTTTTTAAAATTGAAAATATCTATTGAATATTTTCAGGCATGTCGGCGGCATTTCTAACATTGATCTGTTTAATTTTTCGATATTGCATTAAGACCTATGTAATTGATAAAAAGACACCATCCAGAAACGATGTTCGTTATTTCATTGATTTTCTTATTCAAGCTATAACAGTTGTTGTTGTATCAGTACCTGAAGGTATTATTTTGATTTGTTTAAATTATCAACTATTTATAATAAAATTCAATGTTTCACTTTCAGGTCTTCCATTGGCTGTAACACTTGCTTTGGCTTATGCTGTTCGAGTATGTAGATAAATATTGATAATAGTTAAAGCTCAATGTTTCTTTTCTCTTGTTCATTTAGAAAATGATGACAGATAATAATTTAGTTCGACATTTAGATGCATGCGAAACAATGGGTAATGCATCGACAATTTGTTCAGATAAAACTGGAACATTAACAACAAATCGAATGACTGTTGTACAATCGTATGTTAACGGTAAACATAACGATAAATTACCGAAGAAAGAAGAAGTCAATCAAGATATATTGCCATTACTTTTCGAATCAGCGTCGGTCAATTCTAATTATACATCGAAAATTGATGTTCGTTGATAAATCGATATGATTTTGTGAAAATAGTACATTGATATTTTGTAGGATGCTAAAACAGATGACGGTGGTTTACCGAAACAAATCGGTAATAAAACTGAATGTGCTCTATTAGATTTAGTACAGAAATGGGGCGGATCCTATGATAAGATTCGTCAAGATTTTCCCGAAAAAAAACTTGTTAAAGTCTATACATTTAATTCTGCTCGTAAGATGATGAGTACAATTATTCAACGTGATGATGGTTATCGAGTTCATACAAAAGGTGCATCGGAAATGGTTTTAACGAAGTAAAAATGAAGAGAATTTTCTAGTTTCTAACAAAATTGAATTGAATTCATTTTATTCAATAGATGTACATCGATTATTGGAGAAAATGGTCAAGTTCAACCATTAACTGAAGAAGATAAAAAACGTATTACACAAGAAGTTATTGAAAAAATGGCACATGATGCACTACGAACAATTTGTATTGCTTATAAAGATCTCGGAAAAGATGTTTTGGATTGGGATGATGAAGATAAAATCATTAATGATTTAACTTGCATTGCCATTGTTGGTATTGAAGACCCTGTTCGAGCAGAAGTATGAAGACAAAAAAAGAAAGTACTAGCGAATACGAAGACATATAATTATTGTTTTAGGTACCTGAAGCCATAGAAAAATGTCAACGAGCTGGTGTTGTTGTTCGAATGGTTACAGGAGATAATATTATGACAGCACGCTCAATTGCAACAAAATGTGGAATTATCAAGCCAGGCGATGATTTTCTTGTTTTAGAAGGCAAAGAATTTAATCAACGTATTCGAGATCCATCTGGACGAGTATGCAAAAACAACAAAAAAATATTGATTTTAATTTTAATAATGAATTATTTTAGATTTCACAAGAAAAACTCGATGAAGTTTGGCCTAAATTACGTGTCTTAGCTCGTTCATCTCCTCAGGATAAATACAATTTAGTCAATGGTATCGTTGAAAGCCGTGCAACACAACATCGTGAAGTCGTTGCTGTCACTGGCGATGGTACAAACGATGGTCCAGCATTGAAACGTGCTGATGTCGGTTTTGCCATGGGTATTCAAGGAACTGATGTTGCTAAACAAGCATCAGATATCATTCTAACTGATGATAATTTCTCATCGATTGTCAAAGCTATGATGTGGGGACGAAATGTTTACGATTGTATTGCTAAATTTCTTCAATTTCAATTAACAGCTAATTTATCTGCTGCCATAATCTCGATTATTTCCGCTGCAGCTATCAGTGTTGTACCATTACGTGCTGTGCAAATGCTCTGGGTCAATCTTGTCATGGATACATTAGCATCACTTGCACTCGCTACTGAACCACCAACTGAATCATTATTAAATCGTAAACCATACGGTCGAACAAAATCGATTATTTCACCAATGATGATGAGAAATATTATTGGACAATCATTGTATCAATTAGCTGTTATGTTCAGTATACTTTATGCTGGTCAATATTTTCTGGGCGTTGAATCAACTGTTCAAGCTGTTCAACATGATCCGCATGCAGCGAAAGAATTAAGCGAACAATTTACATTAGTATTCAATGCATTCGTTTTAATGACATTGTTCAATGAGATTAATTCAAGAAAATTACACGGCGAACGAAACGTTTTCAAAGGCATCTTTCGAAATCCATTTTTCTATTCGATTTGGTTGTTCTGCTTTGCTGCACAAGTCATTATTGTGCAATTCGGTGGACGTGTTTTTAGTTGTGCACCATTAAATCTTCACCAATGGGCATACAGTTTAATATTCGGTGTTGGTTCATTATATTGGCAACAGGTCCGTTCGAAATATTTTCCTTTTTTTTTCAAAATATACGAACTTAAAACAAAAACATTATTTTTAGGTCCTATTATGTATTCCAATTGAACCATTTAGTAAATGTTTCTCAGCTATATCTCGTATTTGTTGCCCATGTTGTCACAAGAAAACGACACCTCAAGAAATCGATGATCAACAAACTGATTCACCTGATGCTCCGGGTTCACGACGACCAACTCGACTTACAAGTGAACATATCGAATTCAGTACGATTGGTCAATTAACCAATGCTGCTGTTGTTGCTGAACCACCACCTGTCTTTGCTAAATATATGCTTCGAAAGAGTGTTGATCGACTTAATTCCGAAGTAAGACATTCGAAATATTTCCAGAAGAAACTAAAAACAATCGGCGTGTTTCTCTTGTTTTGTTTAGTTTCGTGTTATTAGTGAATTTCGGTCACGACTCGAAGAAATTAAAGACATCAAACACGAAGAAGTTATTGAAAAACGTAATAGTCGAGCAAATATTATCGACGACTAACTGTGAAAAGAGTTCGGTGCAGCAAATTCACTTTAGTTCTTTTCTTTTCTTTTCTTTTCTTTTTTTTTATTAGCGTTTATTTGTTTGTTTGTTTGTTTGTTTTCTTCAAAACAAGAACTCAATTATCTTTTTCTTTTCTAAAATTTGTGCTCGATGTTTTGTGTCAAAATGCTATACGCTTTCATTGCCAACAAAGAAAAACCATAAGAACTCAGTTTCTTTAGTGTTTTTCTTAATTGATCCTTGAACTTGTTCTGTTTTCCTCATGTCGTTGTTTGTCTATTCTTCCAATGAATAGATTCTGTTCATGTTTTCACAAAAAAAAGTTCTCTTTCTCTCTTTTTCTCTTTATCTCTTTATATATATAATGCATTTCTTTGATGAACAACAGTTGAAAACTTTTAGATTTGTTTTATTTATATACTGAACAAAAAAAAATAAATAAATATAGCAACTACAGACTGTTGTTTGTTAAGCTCAGAATAATTTACGGTGAATATTTTTTGTATTTTTGAAGGACAATCATGGGTCATGATTGAATATTCATATTGACATGAAGTACTCTTAAGTTTGCTCGTTTGAGTTTGATTGATAGTCTAATTATTTTTCATGTCGAAATATTTTGAAATCAAGCGCAAGATGTTTTTTTTCTTTACATTTAAAGTATTATTTAATAAACAACGCATATAGTTATCGTAGGAAATTTGTAAATCGTCATTAGAATGAAAAAATGAACTGACACACATATCTTAATGAGTAGCTTGAACTCGAACACCGGTATTACACGTTTTATATAGAAAACTTCCTGTGGTATAATGATCAAGGAAACGAATTGTTAATCAGCATTTGATAAAAGAAGAAGGCAAGTAGAAAACCTTGGTAATCATGATATGTGTTATTAACTCTATATGACAATCATACAATGAAAAAGTCATGAAATTGAATGTCCTCATTAGAAATCTATTAGATAATTGTATTCTATTACACAGTTTTATATTCTTCGTTTGATCATTCTTCTATTTTCATCTCTAAAAATGAAGCTTATCATAAAATTGTATTAATCATAAAAAAGCCTTACATATGTGTGCGATTCAATATCTGCTAGAAATTTGCTTGTTCAGACAGAAAATCCGATTAACATCTTACTTCTATTCATTAAAAAAAGATATGATATTCGGCTGTTAATTTGTTTTATTTTTCATCATTCAATAAACTTCTTCTTTTACTTCCTGATACGGGAGATTCTTCACACAGCAGGAAATAAAGATTTATCAAAGCTTTATAAATGGTGTTGGCTTTTCATTAAATCCATCATTTCAATACACAGAATGAACCAAACACTCAGTACTTCGCCAATGGAAGACATGTATGGCTATTATATTGTTTGTTCTATATCAGCTGTTTGTGCTATTCTTGCAATAGTCATGTCTATTATTATTGTAAGTTTAGTTATTCATGCGAAACGTCGTTTACATACTGAACGACATTTACTTATGTGTAATACAGCTGTAGCATCAAGCTTCTATTGTATATCACAATTGACCAGTTATGTTGTCTTAATCTTCTTCCCTCAAATAACTGATGATGTATCATGTCGTTGGAGAGGTTATTTAAGTTATGCATCGATTTGTGGTGCAACTTATTCATATCTCATTCAAGCTGTCTCAAGACTTTTCTTCACTGTCTTTGCAACAAAACATCCATGGATGGTATCATTTAGAATGCATCGTCTTTTGATATTTATACACTGGCTTGTATGTTTTACTTTACCGTTATCAACATTGATTACAGATGATATCTATTTTCGTCCTGGTTTGTTATGTTGGGTTCCACTGAGTCGTTTTATTCATGCAGTTTATTCTATAATGATTTCTTATGTTCTGCCAATTATAGCAATTGCTATTCTCTATATTTACATCTATCGAATGATTAAAAATGTGGAAAAACGTCGAGAATTTCTTCGTAATACAACACATGAAAAACGTGATCTCGAAGTACTTCGTAATATTGTTATTTTTCTTGGAATTTACATTGTTGGTGGAACACCGTCATTGATTTATTTAGTTAGTTCAGTGGAAATATTCTATTTAACTGGTATTGCTACAGTTACATTGGCTGTGTTTATGGAAAAAATAGTGACTATCATATTAGATCGTGAACTTCGTTCGGTCGTGAAAGGTTTAATCTATTCAAGACATCAAATTACGCCGTTAGATCACTCAATGACTCGGCCAGGTAATCATATAAATATCATTCGATTACCAAAAGCCTGATAATAATATGACCGTGTTATGATGAATAGAATTTAATGAAGATATTATATTCAGCAGTGTATCGTACTGTTCGTTTTCCGTTGATTTGATAACAAAGTCCATTTTGATGCATGACGATACATAAAAATGTCGTGTTGTGTAATTAATTTTGAAATAATTTCTATAAATGAATTGTAAATATACACCGATTAATTAAAAATAAGCTTTATTAATTTTTTTTAAATAGTGGAGGACTATTTTATGTTCAATTTAAAATGTGGAAAGACAAATCATCGATACCTTAAACAACAAATTTAATCATTTTGGAAATACTAAACCTTTTCTCTATAGTCCTTAAATGTATACCATGAACGCATTGTACTAATTCAAGAACTACTGAGATGCTTTTTCTCCGCTGAAACACCTGCTGATACAGCTTTATATTGTTAATTTAATCAGTCTTCTGTTTTCGTCTCTGAAAATGAAGCTTATTTTTCAATCCTATATCGGATAGAAAGTTGTTTATTGGGTCAGAAGATCCGATTAAAATCTTACTTTGATTCATTAAAATAGACGTCTTGCTCACATAGTATTTTATTTTATTTTTGATCGTTCACATAGAAGAAAAAATAGATTTCTCGAGGGTATATAAAATCATGCCAGTTTTTCACTGATTCTATCTTTCCAATACACAAAATGAATCAAACAACAACAACAACAACAGCAGCAAGTACTTCGCCAATTGGAGACTTGGCCGGTTATTATATCGTTTGCCCGATATCGGCTGCTTGTGCTATTCTTGCAATAGTCATGTCTATTATTATTGTAAGTTTAGTTATTCATGTGAAACGTCGTTTACATACTGAACGACATTTACTTATGTGTAATACAGCTGTAGCATCAAGCTTCTATTGTATATCACAATTGACCAGTTATGTTGTCTTAATCTTCTTCCCTCAAATAACTGATGATGTATCATGTCGTTGGAGAGGTTATTTAAGTTATGCATCGATTTGTGGTGCAACTTATTCATATCTCATTCAAGCTGTCTCAAGACTTTTCTTCACTGTCTTTGCAACAAAACATCCATGGATGGTATCATTTAAAATGCATCGTCTTTTGATATTTATACACTGGTTTGTATGCTTTACTTTACCATTACCAGCAGTGATCACGAATGATATCTATTTTCGTCCTGGTAAAATGTGCTGGGTTCCAATGAGTCATTTTATTCATGTAGTTTATTCTATAATGATTTCTTATGTTCTGCCAATTATAGCGATTATTATCCTTTATATTTACATTTACCGAACGATTAAAAATGTTCAAAAACGTCGAGAATTTCTTCATAATACAACACATGAGAAACGTGATCTTGATGTGCTTCGCAATATTCTTATTTTTCTTGGAATTTACATTCTTGGCGGGGTGCCGACTTTAATTTTTTTAGTTACTTCGTTGGATGCATTTTATTTAACCGGTATTGCTACAGTTACATTGGCTGTGTTTGCGGAAAAAATAATGACAATGATATTAGATCGTGAACTTCGTTTAGTGGCGAGAAGTTTGATTTGTTCAAGACATCAAATTACGCCGTTAATGCAATCAACAACTCGACCAGGTATTCAAGTCAACATCATTCGATCATCAAGAGCGTGAGAATGAAAAGAATTCAGTTCAATAACAATATTCTGTTTTTTTTATGTATTGTAAAGGTATTAATAAGAATTAATTTTTAAAATTGTTAAAACAAATTTTTTTTTCTTGTTTATATCATCGTATTTAAAAACTAAGCTGATATAACAACATAAAATACTCGAAACATTTCTATCAGCGAGTGAAAGAATATCATATACGTAAATAGGTTAACAATGGTTTCTACTGGCATGGATTATTAAAAAGATTAATGCACTATTTTTTGCATATCCTTTTCAAGACAGGAAAATATCTACTAGAATAATAGAATGAATCTTTGGAAAAAAAAAGTTGCATTTATAGCAATAGAGATATTGTTTTTTGGTTTGAAACAGTTGGATACGGCTTCTTTTGTTTATCTTCGAAGTAATGCTCTGAGAAGGATTTTGAACTTTGAATTGGAATCAGATTGTAGAAAAAAAGTACATCAGGCAAGAGAAACGTTCGAAGTTTACCTTTGACTGAATCGGTCAGAAGTGATTGTATTCGCTGATCGTGAACAAATAGGATAAAAAATAAAAACTAAAGAGCAGAGAAAAATAATCGGATCTCTTTCGCTAATGAACTATATAAAATTCACGAAATGCCAGATCTTTAAGCTGATTTGAGCAAACGACTGATTCATGTTTTTTACAGTTGACGGCTTTAACACGTATTACGATTAGAACGATAAGAGAAATACGAATATACAATAGTACTGACTTAAACTTTGTTGGTGCAAATGAAATAAATTATTTGTCATGAATATTTCTGAGAAACACTATTGTACTCTTTGTTTCAGATACGTTATAAAACATGAATTCAACGAGTAATCTTACGGTTTGGAGCGATCGAAATTCATACTATATTATGTGTGGTGTATCATCATTCTTTGCTGCATTAGCTATTATTTTATCAATTATAATTGTTATTTTAATAAAACATGAAAAACCTCGCTTACATACTGTACGACATTTACTTATTGCTAATACATGCATCTCATCATGCTTCTATTGTACAATACAAACGATGAATTACATTTTTCTTGTCTTTTTACCATTTATATCCGATGATATTTCATGTCGCTGGCGAGGTTATCTAGGTTATATGGCAATTGCTTTACCTATTTTTTCATATGTCATACAATCATTATCAAGGCTTTTGCTTACGGTATATGCAGGAAAATATCCGTGGGTGACTTCATTCAAAATGCATCGTATTTTAATTTTTCTTCATTGGTTGACTTGCTTTATCTTACCATTATCAACTATAATTTCCAATGATATCTACTACCGTCCAGGTCATTTATGTTTTGTACCAATGCAACATTTTGGTCATGTTCTGTATACGATTATTTGTGGTTATCTTCTGCCAGTTGCAACTATTATAATTATATATCTTTACGTTATTGTACGAGTGAAAAAAGTCAACAGACGCGCTCAACATCTTCGCAATAGAGGCAATCACAAACGTGATCTTAAAGTTCTTCGAAATATTGTTATTTTACTTGTTATTTATACATTAGGTGGAACACCATCAACATTATATATTGCGACTTCAATTGAATTTTTTTATTTTACCGGTATAGTTTCGCTTACATTAGGTGTTTTTATTGAGAAAATATGTACAATTCTATTGGATCGTAAACTTCGTCATGTTGTTCGAGATATTTTATTTCGACGAAATCGAATTATACCGTTTCATACAACTACACAAATGAGAGAACGAAGACCGGGACTAAATATCAAAATGACTAAAACAAATACTATTACTCTACAATAGAACAAAAATATAGTCAGTGTAATTATCAATTCTATTAATGTGAAAAACAAATGGTTCCATTTGTACTCATCTATCGAAGAAATTATCTGCCAAAAATAAAATATGCTAAGCATCATTCTACTTATTCTGCCATTCGGATATAATTATACGTATATCTCAAGTGCAGGAAAATAAACGTCTTTGCGAAAAGATTATATTACTTTCATATGTAGAGGCAAACATATTTCTACTTATGAAGTGAAATTATCATAGGGAACATGTAAAAGTGCCTTAGCAAAACTTGCAGACTATAAGCTTGTCAGATTATTTCCTAAGCTTCTTGAGGATGAATTTTTTTGAAGAACAACGGTCTACTCAAAAAAGATAATAGTACAATTATTACAGCAAAATAGAATTTTATTGACGCATATGGTGTCATTTTAGTGCTTAAAGTAGTTGGCTTTTATTTCTTTAAGTCATCAATTCTTGATTTAACTTTTTTCGTGAGAACTTGACTAAATCCTAGTGAAATCATGTCACATGTTCTTTTATTATTTACTACGCATTGATAATAATATCTCACAGACACAACCATATATAATTTGAAGGTAGTAGTTACTAAGTAACTTCTCATTAAAACTCTATAACGTCATCAGTTGTTGAATTATCACAAAGATACTTATAGTCTTAATATTCCTTTTTTTTACAGTTTATAACAAAAACTTTCATGAAATAAAGAAAGTTTATTTTTCATTCTGACATGAGTTCAACTAACGAGGCAACACCAATTTCCATAAAAATTTATTACGTTATATGTTCGTTTTCTGTAGCATTTGCAGCTACGGCTGTTACTATTTCCATTATAATTCTTGCATTAACATGGAAAGTAAAACGCCGTCTTCATACAGTTAGACATCTACTCATGTGTAATACTTGTGTGGCATCAATCTTTTATTGTTGTGTTCAAACAATTCATTACGTATTTTTGATTTTTTTACCCAATGAAACCAGTGACATCGGTTGCCGATGCCGAGGTTACTTATCTTATATTACAATATGTGGAGTAGCATATTCATTTTTGATTCAAGGCATATCACGTCTCTTCATTTTTTTATTTTCAATAAAATATCCACGATTGACAACACTCAAAACTCATTATCTCATGATTGTCATTCAATGGCTTCTTGCTGTATTTATTCCTCTATCAACAATAATCACGGATGATATTTATTTTCGTCCAGTTACTCTCTGTTGGGTACCTTTGAAAAAAATTGTCCATGTTATTTATACGTTTTCTGCTTGTTATGTGGTACCAGTAATAACAGTTTTTTTGATTTATGGATCTCTCTATTACTATGTGAAGCAAAGTACAAAACGAACCGTAGCTCCAACTGGATTAATCAATAATTTCAAACGAGATCT
>Ga0209960_1000562_pt1 | contig 73730 bp, 70 predicted proteins | sample ThiBiot_500_plan_2_FD_183947 | JGI IMG/M metagenome (GOLD analysis project Ga0209960, IMG submission 183947) | Wastewater bioreactor microbial communities from Cape Town, South Africa - Thiocy_expt_500_plan (SPAdes) | ecosystem: Engineered > Bioreactor > Thiocyanate-remediating >... | reverse complement strand
AAGATGTAAAATTTTAAATAAATGGCTCAAAATATAGCTTTATTTATATAAATGAATATAGATAGATATTATATTCAACTGATTTGTAATCAGTAGGTCGTTGGTTCGAATCCGACATCCGGCACCAGTAAAATCAACTCGTTATAAAATATATTCACAAGCCCCTATCGTATTATACATATAGTGGAAGCAATTTTCCAAAATTGTTGCTTCTCTAAGAAGACGAGCTTCCTATTAATTGTTAGAGTACTGCATTAGTAAAACTCCTATCTCCTTATCTTAACATTGACAATACTATATCTGTTCTTTACGGTGAGATAAGTATTAATATATGAATAAGTATGAAAAAATTCTTTATCTTAATATGCGTACTATTGTGCTCAAATAACTTACACGCAACCTTCCCTTTAAAAGATGAGGTTACCTTTTTTAATGTTGGACAAGGTCATGCAGCTTTAATCAATAAGATTTCTCGTGTGCCTTTATTGATTGATGCCGGATCAGATGGGCGCCCCTACATGCAAGGTGAGACATATGAGTGGGAAACATACTCAGAACCTCTGCTGATTGGACAAATTAGTTCAAAAATACTCGACTGTTGGAAGCAATCGCATAATGGAGAACTCCAAAGAGGTAAATATCAATTAAATATTATTGTGACCCATCCTGACAAAGATCATAAAGATTTTATTCCTTCAATTTTATCTCAACTTCACTCATTTCAGGCTCAGTATAATTTTACTTTCTCGGCTAAAGCATTATTAGGAGGAAACGAGACACTTTATCCTCAAGAATTCTTGAAAGATTGTTCTTTTAAGTATTCTGTTGAATGCTTGGGTATCTACTCGAGAGGTAATTGTGGATTCTTAGAATCAAGTGGATGCATAACGCATTTGTTTTGTCCCAAAGGAATACAAAGCGATGATAATAGATGGAGTATTATTATACGAGTACAATTAGATGACATTTCGGCCGTATTTACAGGAGATGCTAATAAAACTGTTAAAAAACAAATGCTCGATTCCTTAGCTGGAAGAAGGAATGAGCTTGAATCAGACCTTCTACTTGCCCCTCATCATGGATCAGACAATGACACATACTTTGACTCATGGGATCAAGCTGTCAATCCTAGAGCAATTATTATAGGAGCAGCTCCTCATAGAAGATATGGACATCCAAGAGGTGAAATAATTTTTAAGCATTTAAATCTTTTACAAAGAAATGGTCGTATTTGGTCTCAAAAAGTGACTCCACATTGTATCCTTTATCGCAGTAATCAAGCATTACATGAAACTATCCAAGCTAATTTCTTCCAAGCAAAACAGAGATTGTTTGACGAAGTTCCGAATGTTTCACTACAGCATGAAACAGCGCTTGAAAAATGGCATTTAGTTTGGATTGATGCTCCTGTTTTTACTTTATGGACGACAGGCTCCTTAGCTTTTAGGGGAGATCCTCATAAACCTCTCTACCTTGATGCCCCAAATGGATTAATGACTTATGTCGCTGTACCAGAAGTTAAATATTTTCTAAGTCCAACACAACGAGATCGTGAGCCTGCTTTAATAGAGTTTGTAAGTGAATTTTCTTTAAATGGTGAAGGTGATCTCGATACGGTCAGTACACTAAAACAACACGTCAAAACATTTTTATCAGAAGCAGAAACCTATTTATTAAAAGAAGGTCTGGTATTAAAAGATGGATTAACACTCTATGGAAATAGAGCAAGAATTTTAAATTCTATATTAGAAATTCCTGCTTCAGAAAGAAATGAGCTATTTGCACTTGTAAAACCTCTAATTCAATCTAATAAAAAAAATTTTAGTGTGAGATACCGCATTTTTAACGTTTTAAAAGCCATTAGGTCTGGCGAGCGTATTCCCTTAATAACATTTTTAAGAGACCAATCTTTTTTAGAACTTACAGATGCTGCGAGAACTACCAATGCCATAGAAACTTTTTCTAACATCCCTCTCAACGAAGCACGAGAAATTATGCAATTACTACAACAAATTTATCCTGGTTTTATCGCCCTTTCTGCACGTGAAAAAGATAGTATTTTTGCTATGGTAACTACTCTGCATTCTATAAATCCAACAAGACGTGCCTCTGTATTCACTGCTGCTAGACCTCTTATAATGCCTTATGAACTCGTTCCAGAAAGAGATCCTAAAGTATGTTTCCATGATGTAGACGACAATTCATCATTAATAAGCTTATTTAAAGATGAAGAACGGTTAGACGAACTTACAAAAAAGTTGCAAGCTGCATTTCAGTATTTAACAAATGATCAACTTCTGCACCTTTATGGTGAAAATAAGCACTTTTTTATACAAGTTCTTAAAGAAATCCCTTCAACTCATCGAATCAATTTTTTGACAGAGATTCTACCTTTATTTCTGATTATTTCTCAAAAAGAACACCATGAAAGTTGGACTATTTCTGTAAGAACTCAACAATTAGCTAAGATCTATTCAGAACCTAATTTTTCTTTAAGAATATACTATTGTAGACTTCAAATGCAGGAAAATAGATTTTTACCGGTTGATGACTTTAAAATGTTACTGTCATTCAGTGAAGGGTACGCTAAAAACCAAGCTGTAAAATTAGCAAGAAATGCAACTTCATGATCCATTTATCTCTCTTAACTAAACTCACAATAACATAATGACAGTCAATTTTCTTCCAATCCTTAATTTTTGGTTTCAAGAATTAACATCTGATCAATGGTGGAAAAAAGATTCTACTCTTGATAACCACATTCGTAAAAATTATAGCTCCCTTCATCAACAAGCAACGAAGGGTGAACTTTGGGAATGGCGTACGACAGCAGAAGGACGACTTACAGAGATTCTCATTTTGGACCAATTCTCAAGGCACATTTATCGAGATCAACCCCAAGCTTTCGAGAATGATTCTACGGCTCTTGTCCTTGCCCAAGAAGCTATTTTTTTGAAATCTGATCTGGACTTAAAACCTGTAGAGAGAAGCTTTCTTTATTTGCCTTTTATGCATAGTGAATCAGCTAAAATTCATCAGGTCGCTGTTACACTTTACACAGCCTTAGGCCTTGAAAATAATCTTGCGTTTGAACTCAAACATAAACACATAATTGATCGCTTTGGGCGTTACCCTCATCGGAATGAAATTCTTGGGAGAATTTCCACGCCAGAAGAACTTGAATTTTTACAACAAGAAGATTCAAGGTTTTAACTTGACCTTTTTAAACTTTAAAAATGTTTCTTATAACCTTGTTCTTCAAGCCAGGCAGCACCCCGACCAATGACTGTAAAATAGTCACGTAAAACTTTTACATACCTGCTTCCATAAGCACCATTCGATTGTTTACTTCTGAAAATTCCAAATGTTTTTCTCTTTCCATTAACAACAGCATAAAGAGGATGATGAGAGCTTCCTGTCGAGACATCAACACTTTCTTCCCCGTTAAAGTAACTCCAAGCTTTAATAATGTCGTCATAAGAGACCGTCTGAAAAGTGTTGTGACCAAATAAGTCCCAAATCTTGTTCATATGTTTATTCGCATTTCTTTTTTTCTCCTCTTCCAATAAATTCCCGATGACAGAAATATTTGAAGAGGACAATTTATTTTCATCTGAAATAAAATTTTCTTGTTCTTGTTTACCGTTAACATTCTTAGGAATAGGGATAGCTTCTTGTACCATTTGCGAAGGTGTTATGACCAATTGTTGAGAAAAATTAGATACTCCCTCTGTTTGTTGTTTTTCTATACGAATAATTTCTTCCTTTCCATTTTGTTGCTGTTCTAATTTTAATTTTTCTACGAGAATATTGTCAGAAGTTTTAATTCTTTCATCTGCTTGATTAGGCTCTAGAGAGAATCCTGCCTGTTGAGAATTATTTATATTTTTGTGTTTGGTTAACCTTTTTTTTCCTCGTTTCTTCTTATCTTTTTCTATGTGCAATTCAAGTATTTGAGCTGATTGGACGTGTGATCCATAAAATTTATTTATACATAAAAACTCAGGCAGAGAAGAAAAAACAACTGGAGAAGCTCCTAATTTTTGCAATATTAGCTTTCCTGTTTGATAAAGAATATCTTGGTTTTCAAAAAAATCTTTAATTTCGAATCCAAAAAAGTTTTTACCTTCTTTCTTTAAAAAAATAAAAAAATTTCTACCTTCTACCGCAAGGTGAGTATCATTATAATTTAAATGAAAATGATTTGAACGATCTAAAAATTTAAGTAACGTTGGAGAAAGTCTTAAAAGTGTTAATGTTTTTTCTGATAACTGCTCGCATAATGGCTGGGGCTTTTGTTCTAACATATGTTCAAAAATTCTTCGTATAATTTCAAAACGTAAATCTAAGGCTTCATTAGCAGACTGAAGTGCATACGTTTCTAAGCTTTGATTTTCACTGCTTAATTGATCATCACAAACGCTTCTTGTAAATATTTGCGTCCTGGTTCTTACTAAATATCCAAAATAGCTGATGAGATGTTTATGAATATACTCTTCTAAAGTGTATTTCCCGGCCAATAAAGCGAAGGCGACTTCAACCGATTTTTTACCAGTTCTTGCTCTTGAGTTAGCTGCTTTCCTATACATTTCTGCCTTGCCATCAGTTATTTTATTCTCGACAACGAGACGTAATATATACTCAGCATTATCAGATTCAAAATCCGCCTGTGCGATTGCTGCCTCTAAAATAAAATATAAAGGGTGATTTTTATATATGCTCAGTGAGAAACCTGCATTCAGTCGCCCTAACCAACTAGCACTATCTTCATAAGTAGTTTTATCTAGTTCTATTATTTTATCAATTAGTAAAAACCTATTAGGATCATCAAGATTAATACATAACCTCATATTTTCTAATAATGATTTTTGGTTAACAATTGTTTTTGATGAAGGCTCTTCAATTAAGGTTTCTTTTTGGGAGGATGAAAAGGTAGCAGAAATATTTAAAAATAAGAAAAAGATACTCTGAATAAACGCTCTCGTAAGAAATTTTTTCATCTTAAATCCTACAAACCCTTTTAAATTCTCCTCTTTTTACATTAGGACAAAAAGACAAAATTTCAAGAGAAACTTCGAAAATTCTAATTTTAAAACTTTATTCAATTTCTCTCTAAGCAGAGATAACTATAAAAGTTAGGAAGAAAAATATGAAAAACTTAATAAATTTATCTGTTGCAACCATATTAGCGCTTTGTATTTCCTCAACTACATCAATGATTTTGATAAGATATACTATTATTCTCTTCCTTTACAAAAATTCAATTATGATGCTTATTCACACCTATCATTAACTGGTGAAAAAGAGAAATACCTACAAGAAGAAATAAGCTTAAATGAAGAATATATTCTTCAGGTTAAAAAAGCTTTTCACACAATAAATTCCCTTATCATAAAGGGATGCTTACTATATGGCAGCGACTAAAACCCTCACAAATACCTTTCTTTATTTTCAGCTCAAAAAAGTCTTAAAAGAAGGCTTTGATCCTGTGAAGAAAAAGGAGCATGCCAACATTAGAATTAACGTAAAAAGTTATTTTGAATCAGCAGCGAAAATATTTGCAGGCCACCCTAATGTGAATAATAGCTTAGATTTACGCAAGAAATCATGGTTTATCTTTATTTGTTTATGGCCGTGTCCTTAAACACCTTACTGATTTAGGGAAAAAAAGGATTAGAGTTTAAAGCATTTAAATATGCTTTTCAATCTTGTCCAAGAACTCAATAAAAATAGAGTTAAGTGTCTAACCTCGCCTTCTGCTAGAAGGATAAAGGATGGTTATTTAAATAACATTTATTCAGAACTTGGATTTGCTAATAGAACACTATCTTACTTCTCATATGTTCAGTTGATCAATTATTTCTTTTGATGACATGTTTAAACAATGGGAGCCAAGTTTTACTTCCTTCACAAGAACCATCTTAGAAAAAAAGATTTATAGGAGCTAAGATAGCCTCCTTAGGCTATCTTTAGGCCCAAAAGAGCTACTTTTTTCAAATATTTTTTGAGGCTTTTCCTCTACGAAATCTAGAAAAAAGAGGAAGCAAAATACCTGTCACCAAAGAAGCTGCTAAAATCAATTCTTTATGGTTTGCGTAAGTCTCTTTTAAATGAAGGTCATCAGCTTTTTCTTTAAGCGTACCTAAAGCTTTATTGAGAACAGGGGTCGGTTTTTTCCGGTGTGTTGCAAACATCAAAATAACCCCCATTAAAATAAGAAAACTACTTAATAACATGCCTGTTTCGAAATAGCCAAAAAGAGGAACAAAGTAATTAAACCCAAAATAAAGGCCAAAACCTAAACCACTTAAAACTAAAGAACTTCCGACAGCGCATAGCCAAGAAAAAGATCTTTCTTTTGTCTTTAAAAAGAGATCTAAAACATTTAAAGCAAGCGCTATCATTTTGAACCTCTTAAGAGATTTGAGAGCAAAAGACCGGCTCCAAACGCTAATAAAACAGCAGCTAAAGGACGTTCTGCAATCCTGTCTTCAAGCTCATCAAGCTTATCTTGACCATAGTGCACAAGGTCTTCACCTTTTTCCTTTAGTGTATCAGCGGAGATCATCTTTGAAATATCCTTTAATTCATCTTTGAGATTATCAAAGACTTCATGCGCAGCATCTTTCACATCCTCAAAATCATCTGAAGCAGCATTTTTTAATTTGCCGTAAGCATTTTCTGCGTCAATAAGAAGTTTTTGCAAATTTTTTGCTTTTTTTGGATTCAAATTTTCAGAGGCTGAATTTGAAAGATCATTGATAATGCTACGATATTTATCGAGCTTATCCCCTAGATTACGAATAACAAGATCATTAGTAGGCATAATTTACTTCCTTTTTAGTTTCTTTTAAGAGGGCAGCTTTCTGGGGACCAAGGGGTGGAGTGAAAAGGATTCCCTTAAACTGCCCTACCACATTATGAGGCAATTTTTATTCTATATGAAGGAAACACGAACAACAGTTTAAATAGATTGAATTTTTCTCGTTTCTCTGACACTGCTTTGTAAAAATCTTTAAACATTACTCGCTAAATTTGATCTTTAGAATTAAAACTTTAATCTGCCCTTATTTGAGACTAGATTTTTGTTTCATTCTGATTAATTTTAGGAAGCAGATTTTTATAAGAAAGAAATGATATGTGGCTTTACTATTTAAACAAACTTAGGATGAATATTCTTTTTCAAATACTTTGTGTATTTACGTTCGTCATTGCTCTGGGAGATTATTGCCCTCTCTCTTTTAAACAATTTTCTTATGCTCTCAGTCTCTCAATTAAAGAGCTTCTTGTTTTTTGTTTGCCTTTTATTATCTTTAGTTATCTAACCTCTTGCCTTCTTTCATTAAAACAAAGGGCTTTAAAATTTATAATTTTAATTCTGGTAGGCGTCGTATTTTCAAATGTTCTTTCCATTCTATCTGCCTATGGCGTGAAAATCATTGGCCTTTTAGAGGCAAGCCTTCAAAAAGCAACTATGATTCCATCAACGAATATCTTAACACCATTATGGCACTTTACATTGCCACTCCTTATTAAAAACGATGTAGCATTGTTTTCTGGATTAAGTATTGGTGCATTTCTAGCCCTTTTCCCTCATCCAAAAATTGAAAAACAATTAAGGAAGTTTCGTGAAAAAGTCGATTATTTATTAAATAAGATATTTATTCCTATTTTGCCTTTGTTCATTCTAGGCTTTATGGTGAAATTAAGTCATGAGGGCCAACTTCATCCTATTCTTCAAAACTATGCCCATATGTTTGGTATTATTCTTGTGTCGCTTTCCCTTTATATTCTTCTTATGTATGGACTTGCTGTAAGGTTTAGCCCTCGTGCATGGCTCACTTGTCTGAGGAACGTGTTTCCCTCTGCAGTTACAGGGTTTTCGACAATGTCGAGTGCCGCCACAATGCCTGTTACTTTATATGCTGCTGAGAAAAATACGCAAGGCAATAAGCTTGTCGAAGCTATCATCCCTGCCACTGTGAATATCCATTTATTAGGAGATTCTATTGGTATTCCTATCATGGTGATGGTGGTGATGGCTGCTTTTGGACATTCTCCAATGGACTTTTCAACCTACCTTCTTTTTACAGGTTATTTTTTAATCACTAAATTTGCTGTGGCGGCAATTCCGGGAGCGACCATTATTATCATGGTGCCAGTGCTTGAAACACACTTTGGATTTACCGCTGAAATGTCAGCCTTGATTACCTCAATCTATATTTTATTTGATCCAATCATTACTGCCGCTAACGTGACAGGAAATGGAGCTTTTGCTATGCTTTTTACAAACTTATTGAGTAAAAAGCAGGCTCAACCTCAAGAAGGTTTTATCTCTTAAGAACTCTTAAGCTTTAGGACGCATCGTTGGAAAAGCAATCACATCACGAATGCTTGACGAGTTTGTTAAGAGCATTACAAGACGGTCAATACCAATCCCAAGCCCACCTGTTGGTGGAAATCCGTATTCAAGCGCTGTAATAAAGTCTTGATCAAATGGCATTGACTCTTCATTTCCTCGCGCTTTAGCAGCAACTTGCGCTTCAAATCGTGATTTTTGATCTAAAGGATCAGCAAGCTCAGAAAACCCATTAGCAATCTCCCATGCATTCACATACGTTTCAAAGCGCTCAGTAAGTCGTGGATTTTGTGGGTGGGGTTTTGCAAGAGGTGAAATATCCAAAGGAAACTCAGTCACATGCGTGGGTTGAATTAAGGTATGTTCAACTTTTTCAGCAAATAAAATTTCAACGACACTTCCCCATGAATCAGCCTGATTAACATCAACGCCTGTTTTCTGAGCAGCCGCTTTTGCCTCCTCTAAAGAATGAATTTGATTGAAATCAATTCCTGTTGCTTCTTTAACAAGGGTTAGCATTGGTTTTCGAGCCCATGGACCGGCGAAATTAAGTTCATTATCTCCAAAATTAAATTGAAGTTTTCCGAAAACCTTTTCAGCAACAGCTGTAACAAGATTTTCAGTTAAGACCATCATCTTGTCACCATCCGCATAAGCTTCATAGATTTCAATCATTGTAAATTCTGGGTTATGGCGCGTTGAAAGACCTTCATTACGAAAGTTTCGATTAATCTCGAAGACTTTTTCAGAAAGGCCACCAACAATCAGACGCTTGAGATAAAGCTCAGGCGCGATTCTTAAATAAAGATCCATATCAAGAGCATTATGATGCGTAATAAAAGGTTTAGCTGCAGCTCCACCTGCTAAAACATGCAGCATCGGCGTTTCTACTTCAAGAAATTCTTTTTTCATCAAATAGTCGCGAATGGCACTCACAATTTGTGACCGTTCACGAAGTGTCTGGCGAGATTCCGGATTTGCAATTAAATCGAGATAACGTTGACGATAGCGCGTTTCAAGATCTTGAAGCCCGTGATATTTTTCTGGAGGAGGCAGCAAACTTTTACTTAGAAGAGTAATTTCTTCTGAATTGACAGTAATTTCACCTCGAGGTGTGCGCCGAACTATTCCTTCAACCCCAATAAAGTCTCCTAAATCAAGCAGCTTAATAAGCTCAAGTTGTTCTTCACTTAAATGGTTTTTGTGACAGAAAACTTGAAGTTTTTCATAAGGATCCCAAAGATCAATAAACATCCCACTATTACGAATGGAAGCTATTCGGCCCGCAATTCTGACATTATCTGTTGTCTCTTGACCTGCTTCAAGAGATGCATATGTATGTTGAATTTGGCTGAGGGTATGGGTTTTCTGAAAACCTGAAGGGTAAGGATCAATCCCCCTTTCGCGAAGTGTTTCAAGTTTTTTTAATCGAACAGCACGAAATTCATTTTCATCTTTTGTAGAGCTATTTATTAGAGTTGTCATAAGAGCGCCTATTATTTATTTTGAGATGCATTTTCCACATAAAAAGGGATAGGGTCAAGAATTTGCTTAAAAGAAAAACCTTTTTGATTATTTCTTAATGAGGGTTTCCAGAATTTGAACAGCATTTAAAGCAGCTCCTTTTCGAAGATTATCTGCAGCAATCCACATAGAAAGACCAGAAACAACTGTTTTGTCTTGGCGTAATCGACTGACACACACAACATCTTCTCCTGCAATTTCGAGAGGTGTGATATAACCGCCTTCTTCTTGACGATCCAAAACAAAAACCCCTTTTGATTTTTGGAGGGTAGAGCGAGCCTTTTCAACTGTGATAGGTTGTTCAAATTCCACATTTACCGAAAGACAATGACCAATAAAAACAGGAACTCGAACGCAAGTCGCCGTAATTTTTAGGGGTGCTTCAAAAATTTTTCGTGTTTCAAGCGCAATCTTATCTTCTTCAGCTGTAGATCCATCTGTATAAAAACGATCGATTTGAGGAATGAGGTTGAAAGCAATTTGCTTTGGAAAGATATCTTCAGGAATTGTCTCATTTACAAGAATAGCTCTTGTTTGATTAAAAAGCTCATCCATTGCGGCTGAACCAGCACCTGAAACAGACTGATAGGTTGACAAAACAATACGTTTAATTCCAGCAAGATCATGCAAAGGCTTGAGAGCCACAACTAAGGGAATAACCACACAATTCGGGCTTGCAATAAGGCCTCGCTTTGGACGTTCTTGAAGGCGATGGCTATTAACTTCAGGAACGACAAGAGGAACGTCTGGCTCTAAACGAAAATGTGAACTTTTATCAACAATCATTGCACCAACGGAAGCAATCTTTGGCAAGTATTGCGCAGCAATTTTAGAATCTACTGCTGAAATTACAAAATCAATTCCTGTAAAATCAAATTCTTCAAGATTTTTTACAGGAAGAACTTTATTTTCTCCAAATGACACTTCTAAACCATTTGAGCGTTTTGAGGCTAAGGCAAACACTTCTTTAGCAGGGAAGCGTCGTTCAGCTAGAATATTTAAAGCTTCACGACCAACACTGCCTGTGGCACCTATAACTGCAATTTGATATGTCATTCTATAATCCTGATGTAAGATTCCTTCACCTATAATAAAGGTCAAGCAAGAAATCTAGAAAATATTTAAGCGATGGCAGCGACTAAGGAGGGTTGTTTTAAAGAATTTATGAATCTTTCAGGTTTTTGAATTCTTGCGAATTGAGGATGAGAGACTTTAGAAGCAAGGGAAGAATTTTGAATTTTTGAAATTGATTTTCCACAAAGAACTTCAATCATTTTCTGAAAATAATTTGTTTCTGTCGCAGCGTGAGCTTTTTGTTCAACAAGTTTTAAAGTTTTTTGGTCTGTGGTATCAAGAGGGATTGCATAAGGCAAGTCAAATTGAAGGCGAAAATAATTTTTTCCTTCTTGCATTTCTGCTGCCAAAATAGCGTGCGTGGCAGCTTCTGCACTATTCATAAAATAAGAAGGTATATTACTAGGGCTTCCAAAACCAAATATGCCTGCTTTTTCATTAAAAACGATAGGTTTTTCACGACCCGTTCCAATAGATACTAATTGGATCTCACCACTATAAGTTTCATCAAAAACGCCCTGGTTTATTAAACGTTGCGCATAGGCTTTTGCCAAGGCAGCTGGATCATTTGCTGAAACACCCCCATCCACATATTGATGGACTGCACCTGTATATGTTGAGTTATCTAACAAGGTACCTTCAGGAATTACCTTTTTCGCAAAATAAGTAGGAGCTGCAGAAGTGGCTTCTAGCCCATCGATAATATTAAGATTACCAGCAGGCAAATCTGTTTTGGTATAGTCAATCTGAATTTCCTTGGGAACTTCGTTCGTAAGAAGATGCGTACGTTCATTAACATCGTCATAAACAGTTAAACCTATATGCGTTTTAAGTTCACTCATTGTTTTAAGTTTTATGTGCTTTTGAATCGTTTCTCTTAAGCCATCTGTTGAGTAATTAGGCCCCCAAATACCTCCCAACAACCATTGTAAGATTCCATTTGTTTTAAATATTTTTTGTGATTCATTGTAATAGAATTCTTTTAGTTTTGTTGCTCCTAAACCTGCTCCTAAACCTGCTCCTATACCAGCAGCTAGAATACCACCCGTGGAAGTGCCTACGATCACATCAAAAAATTCATCAAGCTTCTTGCCTGTTGTTTCATAAATGACATTTTCAAGAGCAATTAAAATTTCGGCAGACCCTATACCTCTTGTGCCACCACCTCCTAACGCAAGAACACGCAAAGGACACTTATTTTGTTCATCTGCTGGATTTTTTGACGATAGCGATTGGGTTTGCGCAAGAGAAGTAATTTCATCGACTGAAGATTTTGTTGGTGCAACCATGATATGGCGATGATTAGTGACGTCATCAATAAAATCATCATGATTTTGATTTGCATATACAATACCCATAAATAAAAGACTTATAAGTCTGAGAGATGCATAAATTTTAACTGTAGTCTTTACCATATTTTTACTTACAAAATTGAAATTTTGTTTAAATTCAATTGTAAATATTTACATGAATAAGATTAAAAATGGATTAAAGTGAGATTTAATTTTAAAAATAAAAAGAGGATTAATATTTAAATTAACCCTCCATTTATTACTCGCTACAGATGTTTTAAAAACCGACAGCCTCGTTCGCAGGAACATAGGCATAACCAAGTTCTTTAGCAACTGCGTCATACGTAACATTTCCTCGAAATACGTTAAGTCCTTTGCAAAGATGAGGATCTTCAGCTAATGCCTTTTTATAGCCTTTGTTCGCCAAGTCTAGCACGAAAGGAAGTGTTGCATTATTAAGAGCAAAGGTAGAAGTGCGGGCAACTCCTCCAGGCATATTTGCCACACAATAATGAACAATTCCGTCAACCACATAAGTTGGGTTGTCATGCGTTGTTGGACGACTTGTTTCAAAGCATCCACCTTGGTCAATGGCAACGTCGACAAGAACAGAACCCGGACGCATTTTCTTCAGCATATCTTTCGTTACAAGACGAGGCGCTGCGGCACCAGGTACAAGGACTGCACCAATCACAAGATCAGCTTGCATAACATAACGTTCAATAGCATCAAAAGTTGCATAAATCGTGTTAAGGCGAGGACCAAATTCTGCATCTAATTGTTGAAGTCTCGTTAATGATTTATCAATCACGGTAACATTTGCTTCGAGTCCAATTGACATCCTTAAAGCATTCGTTCCAACAACACCGCCCCCAAGAACCACAACGTGAGCAGGCTCAACCCCTGGAACACCGCCTAGTAAAACACCTGACCCACCAGGATATTTTTCAAGGTTATAGGCTCCAACTTGAATCGACATACGTCCAGCGACTTCACTCATTGGGCGCAACAGAGGTAAACCTCCAGAACGATCGGTGACAGTCTCATAAGCAATCGCAATACACTTTGATTTAATGAGTCCTTTTGCTTGTTCAGGATCTGGAGCTAAATGAAGATATGTAAAGAGAATTTGATCCTCTTTGAGTAATTTAGTCTCACTTGGCTGAGGTTCTTTAACCTTGACAATCATTTCAGCTTGTTCAAAAACTTCTTGCGCAGAAGATTTTATGTGAGCTCCAACCTTGCGATAATCTTCATCGCTAATACCGATACCAGCACCTGCGTTGGTTTCAATAATAACCTCATGACCATGGTAAATAAGTTCACGAACACTACTTGGAACCAATCCAACACGATATTCATGTGTTTTAATTTCTTTAGGAACGCCTATACGCATTCAATTACTCCTTTTAAAGAATTCTCAGATCTCAGCAGAAGGATATAGGCTGGTTTTAAGAAAAAAGCAAACCGCTTTTAAGATAATGTATCTGGAGGGTTGGAATTTTGGTTGTTGACTGGGGGGATCCCCAAAATTTTTAATGTTCTTATTAAATCACCACCATCTTGAACAAGCTCAGACAATAATTCACTTAAAGACATATGCCCCCAAGAAACAGCTCTTCGGATAAGATAAGGTGTAGGACTATGCGGTTCTATTTTTGTGAGATAATCAGCTATTTCTGCAAGCATTTGATATGCTTGTTCACGATTTGTAATAGGCGAGGAAGTATCTTTTTTCATCATTTTTTTCACCAGGTTAATGGAAGATGTAAGAGTTGAAGGTTTTTCTTCGAGAGTTTCATTTATGCTATTATTAGAAGAATTTTGACGTATAAGAGGTCCTCTCTTTTTAAGTATTAAAAGAGAAAAATCTTCTAATTTTTTTATTTCTTGTCGCAAAAGATTAAGTATAGAAGGATGATTAGAAGATTTTTGTAAAATGAAATTTTCTAAAGCATTAATTGTTTGGCTTACATTCTGACAAGTATCAATAAGTTCTTTATAAAATTCAATTGGTGTTTGAGATTGGCTTTGAAGAAATTGGGCCATTTTGATACGAGGTTCATCCTGAACGGGTATACTTTTTTGCGCGCCATTATGACCCATCTTTAAAGTGTTATCGTAACGAGCAGCTATTTCATAATCAGTATATGTGTAGCCTTTTCCGTTTGCTTGCAAAGGATGCGTAATGGGCATTAATCTTAAAGGAATAACTAATTTTTCGTTCAACCACTCAAGAGGCGCTAGACGATGTTCGATGTCTTCTCCTTGAATATGGGGATGTAATGTTGGCCAAAATCCCGTACAAAGGTGAAAGCATAAGGAAATGCCAAGATCAAGACCTTTAATGCCATATAATCTAAGCCATGCATCTGTAAGCCAAACTGCGACTTGAAGATCTTTTGACTCTTTTTCTAAAATATTCCAAGCTAATTCTTCAACTTGTCCCCAATCGGCTTTTTTAAGGTCTCTTTGCCAAACGCCTAAAGGAAGAGATTCATCCTCTTCAAGGCGTGCATTTCGAAGAGCATCATAATGTGATTCATATTGCAAATGACGTCCTGATGGCTCTTTGCCTTTAATCGGCGCTAAAAGAGACGAGATTTGCTTTGAGGCTTTCTGTAAACCGAGCACCATTTAAAAAACCTTTTTTAAAGAAGTTCCTCTCAAGATAAAAGAATCAAGTAGAGGTGCCTGAATTGGAAAACGGGGAAGAGTAATGTGTCTTAACTTAGAAGGTGCTTTAGTTTGAGCTGCATTTTTTTCTTCTTTTTTGGGTTTATCGGCTTCATAGAGGCCAAGTCGCAAATAAATTCGACTATCGGCTGTTTTTCGCTCTATTGTTAATTCATTATTTTCTTGAGTAAAATCAAGTCTGCACGTTGTTGGAATAGTAAATTCTAGTAAAGAATTAGGAAGACCTTGTGAACTAGAAGACTCAGATTCATAGGATATATGTTGTTTAATGAGCTTAATTAAACTCCAACGTCCCGTATACGCGAAGCTTGCTTTAGGACCAACCACTGTCAAGCTTGGCTGTCGTGGATCAGAAAGCGGTGTTTGATCCCCATCAAGAGCCCATCGGAAATCAACTAAAATCGGCATTCCTATAGACCATGAAGCTTTTATATTCTTTTGACGTATATCAAGAGATTGAGATCCTATTTGCATACTCCAATCAATAATCTTATCCCCTCCGACTTCACGTTTACGATCTGTGCGGAATAAAATTTCAAAATCAATTCTTGACGGCTCTTGTCCTGGACCTTGGTCAAGAGCTGCTAACATTAAACTTCGAATACTTTGAATATTTTTAATAAAGCGAAGAGCATCAGATTCTGTATCTCCAATTTTTAAGTATCTTTCAAGAGCAGAGATTTCCTGTATATCAAGAGCATCAAAGAGATCAAAAAAGGTAGCAACATCATTAGGTTCGGCTTCAAAATTCTCAGAATTTTCTAATTTCTTGCTAAAAGGAAAACGCCCTGCAAGATTGGTATTAAAGAAAGTTGCAGCCTTGTTATAATGTTCAAACGCACGACGGAGAGCAACATTTTTACATCTCTTTCTAAGTTGTTGCGTAATTGTATTACGCACATCAATAAAATAATCATTTAAACCTGTGAAATCATCCTGCAAGTCAAAAGTATCACAGTTCTCAAGCGTAATTTCATTAATGTCGTATGTTAGAAAATGTTCTAATCCAATTAAAGAACTACCTGGTGTTTTCTTCTCATAATCATCAATCGCTTTAATAATACGTGTCCACCAATCGACAAGAGGGATATCAAAAGGAATGTCTTCCAGATAGCCAATGCTAAGCAGGGAAAGGATAGGTTCAGCAAGCTCTTTTGCAAGAAAAATGACTCTCACTCTTTGCGCTTTCAAAAAGGCTTTCATATCATTTATATCCCGAACGCCGAATGCTTTTAATCCAACCATAGGGCTTCCATCCCACCACATAAACATATCTTCACGCGCAGCATACAAATCATCGTTCTCAAGCATTTTTTCAATTTTCTGAAGGATAACTTGACTCTCATTAACGAGGAGTTGACGCAATTGCGTATTTTGGGTCACAAATCCACCTTCATCAAAAATACTAAAGATTTGAGCAAACATAGGAACAACTTTAGTAATATTTGAAACTTGTGCTTGAAGAAGTTCACGTGCACCTAAACCAAGGCTGCTTGAAGCTTCTTCATTAATAACTTGAGCTTGAGCAACATAGTTTAATACGCCTTGACGTAAACTATTCCGACCAATAATTTTCATAATATTTTGTAGAACAGGAGGCATATTATTTAGCCGTTGCCCCATAAATTCCTCAAAACTTTCAATTGATTTAATGGCTTTTTGTAAGGTGAGATCATCCCAAAATAGCAGTTTTCCTGCAGGAATTTTAGTATTTATCTGTTGAGTGATCGATTTTGCCATGAAAGGTTCATTCAAAAATATAGACATATAATCGATAAAATGAATAAGGCCTGGTGAAGGATCCGAAATAAGATGCCCATTTCGCAGAACAAATAAAGGACCTGTTAAGGGCGTCACAAAGCTGGCAAGCGCTAGCTTAAATTGAATAAATTCTCTTTCAGAAATTTTATTTAATTCTAAAGCAATGTCTTTCCCGAGTAAAGTTGAGGTCATAATCTGGTTGATCACTGTACTATATCCAGGTCCAGGTTCGAAGACGTCTTTGTCCGCCCAATCAAGTGTCCCACTTGAAATGATGTCAGCCGTGGTAATGGCTTCATCAACAACTTTGCGCAAGTCTTCACTACGATAAGTTCTTATTTGTCCTGTATCCGCAAGATAGGTTAACTTTTTTGTAATGCTTGCAAAAATAGGAAAGCTCTCGTCTAAATTAAAGGCATGTTCAATAAAATTTTTATAAATAAGACCCAGCTTTTGACCAGCTAACATTTTGAAAGGTGTTAAATCTATTGGCCGCTCACGACTCAATGATAAAGCTGAACTGTAATAATCTGCCGAAGTATAAAATTGAGCAGGCAGATCTTTATTAAAAAGATATTTTATAAGACTCGCCAAGTCTTGAATGTTGCGACTATTCTCTAAATTATTGAAATTATGAATTTGCTGTTCAAGTAAATGAACTTCTTGAACATACTCTTTCATTGCTATGAAAGGTTTTGTTAAAAGGGGATTTATAGCATTTTCTTTATTACCGCTACTTGGAAATTCAAGTTTCTTCACAGAAATAATATCTTCAATTTTTTTCAAGATTGCTGTATATAAAGAAGGCAAAATAATCCGATCATAAGCAGCTGAAAAAGCAAATCGAATATTATGGTTTAAATTACTAAACCATGAAACAGGAATAAATATTGACCCGACATTAACAGTATCAATCGCTGTGAATTTTTCTAAAATAAGATCAGCTTGTTGATTAAGATAAGCAAGAAGTCGTGGATCATTCGATACGCCTCCTTTAAGACTGACGCCTTGAATCGAGCGGTCAATCTGAGTAAGCGCAGGCATGGTCGTACTCAACCCTGATTTAAGATTATCATACGCAAAAATAAGTCCAACAAACCAAATAATACTAATCGCCAGCGCGGATGCTTTGATATAATTTAACATCCTTCTTGTTGAAACTAATATTCTCATAATAGGTTGAGCTAGCGTTGATTCAGCAAAAATCTTTTTCTCAAATAAATCAGTAATAAAGCAAAGCCGTTCGGAAGGCGTTTCTTCATAGTCTTTTCCATGACGAGTTTCATAGTTCGTTGCAAGAGTAGAAAACGAGGAAGTTATCTGAGGATTTGCAAACGCCTTCCCAGCTAAGTAAATGCCTCTTAAGAAGAATGATTCATGGTAAGCACTGTCTTTAAATATCTGATCTAAATAAACCTGGAGATTCTCTTTAAGTTGAATAAATTCAAGAGGAAATGAAAAGGTTCCATCAATAAGTTCTGGTTGAGTTTTACGTGCTGTAAAAATAGAAGATCGAACACGATCAAGGGCTCGATGGATGTTGCGGAAGGCTTGATCAACCCAAGAGGAAGAATAATTAGCATCCACACTATAAGGAGATGACCAGCCTAACATTTCTTGAGAGTTTGCGTAAGGAAGAGATTCAATAAAGCTTTGAAATCCCGGCATTGTATCACTTTTTGTAATAACAACATAAACAGGGACTTTTATTCCTAACGTACTTTGAAGTTCCCAAAGTTTAGTATAGATAACTTTAGCTCGTTCATATACTTCGTTACGACTTAACCGCTTAGAAGAAATTAATTCATCGCAAGGTAAAGTCAAAATAATACCATCAATTGGACGTTTAGGACGAAAACGGTTTAATAACTGCAAGAGATAGTTCCACTCTTGGTTATCAGATGAAAGCGAATTTTCACGCAATATAAAAGGACCATTAGGTTCTAAGATCACAGCATTATCATAAAAGCGCCACAATATTTTAGAGTGGTCTTCAGGAATTTCAAATTCCGGTTTACCAATCGGAAGTTCAAGGTTCAAATTGTTTAATAAGGTTGTTTTTCCAGAACCTTCTGCACCGATTAAAAGGTACCATGGAAGAGCATATTGAGGCTCTCTGGAACCTAGATACATTTTAAGAATTTCTTCCGTTTGGCGGAATGAATTGCTTAGTTCATCTTTAGGAAGTCGTCCCATACCTAGATTAGAAAATTTATTTTTAAAAGTTGTTATAAAAGTTAAAATACGTTTTACAAAAGAAGTCCCATCCACTTGTAAAGGTTGCGGCGCACGGGTCTTAGTTTTTTGTTTAAGAGTTTTAGCAATTGTTTTTTTTGCAAGAAATACGAGAAAAATAACGAGTAATACCCCTAAAGCAAGCGCAATAAAAACAAAATAAGGTAGATAGGGAAGAAAACCTTGTAAAATTTCTGTAATCATCTCATTCTCCTACCGCTTCTTCCCAGATTCATAAAGAATACGGTCCACAATTTCAAAGGTCTCACTTGTAACATTCCTCCAAACTCCATAAGATGTTAGCAATAGCAAAGCAAAAACACTCGCAATCACACTCATCCATAAACGCACATCTTGAAGAAGTTTGACCTTTTGTGGTTCTGGCGTATGTGTATAAGCTTCTGGGAAAAGCCGCTCTCCTTCTTGATAAAGCTTAGGCTCTGAATGGTTAATAAAAACATAAAGCTGACGAAGATAATGTGATAATTGACCTTCATCATTGGTATCTCGATATTTTCCTTGGAAGCCAAGACCTAAAGCTAATAAATAAATGTGTGCAAGATCATTCCGCAAAGGGTCGCGCGTCGACAATAAATCTTCAAGCCTTATAAAAAACTGCTCTCCAGCATCATGAGTATTAAAGAAAAATGACTCTAAAAGATTATCTTCCCAATATTTACGTCCTTTCCAATTCAAAGATAAAAAGATTTCATCTGCAAGAGACGCCATAATATATTTCGTTTCAAGATAATAACTAACTGCAAATTCACCACCAAAACGACTAGATTCCATAGTTTGACGTTCAATTAAGAGGCGAAGCTCTTCTAAAAATGAGCGTGCTTGATTTGCAATTGTCTCATTCTGATCCCCAGGAATGTCGTCTATGCCGTCTTCAATAGGGAGCCATTGGTCGGTTTTAATTCTTTCCTTAATTTCAATTATTTTAGAATAAAATTCCTCGAAATAACGAACGACAAAAGAAGTTTCATAATCTCCTTGGCGTCTTAAATTTATTGTTGCACTCATCGTGTCTTCGCTCCTTTAAGCATACTCATTATCTCTAAATTTTTTTAGGGACATAGAGCACAAGTTCAATAGGCCTCTTCTCTTGTGTATCAGCGATGTTAAAAATCTGTAAATTCTCATCAGGGTTAATAAATCGAGGATTAACTTCGACTGAAAATAGTAGAACATCCTTGGCAGGAAAAAGTTTCATTTCATCATCGCTTTCAATGATTTTACGAGTTGCACCAAGAATTCGTTTGTCTCGGCTTGATGAGACATGTGTTTCGGAAGCAATTAAAGCATTCATGAGCCAAGCTACAAGATCTTTTTCATTCATCGCAGGTGAAGCTTTTACACCTAAAATTAAATAGTTCCCTATCCATTCTCTCTTTAGAGATAAAGAGAATAATCGATCCTTTTGGCTGAAAGGAACGACAAAATATCCCTCTTGGATTCTGGCTAACATTGAATTTATATAAGAAATAAGTTCTAGATAACTTGCCCTGATATCATTATGTTGATAAGCCTTAAAAACAGGTGGCATTTGTCCCAAATGAAGTGTAGCGACATGACTTGCAACTGTCGCTAACTGTAAATATAATTGGAAGGGATGAGCTGCCCCAGCATGTAAAGTAGCTTCAAATGATAATAAACCTGTCGTAAGTGCTCGGATACTTTGCTCAGCTTCGGCTGACATTATTTCTCCTGTGTTGCTATAAAGTTGATCTCCCAAAAATGCAATTTTTTCGCGTATTGCTTTGGCAAGATCTAGACCGAGAAGACCTAAAGGAGAATCCGTTTCAACTTTTAGAAGAGGAGCTATGTAATCTGTCATAGCAAAACCATTTGTTGAATAATAAACTTCCATAAGAGGTAAAGCTATGTAACGTGAGGGGACTTCCTCTCCAATAAACAACCCAAGATTGGGTTGGAGAGTTGGGAATGTAATCTTTCCTTCTCCTGTATTCTCATCAACGACATTTGACCCATCTCTGGACATAAAGCGCGCATCTTGATTGGATACGTTTAATGTACCTGGCTTGTACTCAGGGATAATTAAAAATACTTTAAGCGGCTTTACTTTCAAAGTTTCAATAAAAGGATTTAAATCAACCTCAAGAAGATCACCTTCATTAGCATAAGTGGAAACAACTAATCCATCTGGCGTGATAGCTTCAAGTTCTAAAACACGTAACTTACCAGCCACTAAAATAGCAGGATCAAACGTAAAATGGGTAAGCCCCCAATGATGAGAAACAGCCGTGTTAATATGAAAGCTCAAAAGTTGATGAAGTCGATGATCACTTTGTTGAAAGTGCTGAGGCATCAATAGCATGCCTTCATACCATTGAATTGCATCTCTAACTCGACCTAATTTTGGCATTGTTTTTCTCCCCCCATAATTCCCATCAATTTTTCTTTTCAGGTTCTTTGTTTAAATTTTCAGGGCTCACTGGTTGTGAAGCCATTCCAGCCCGTATCGTTTCTTGCAATAATTCTTCGGCACTTTTTGTTGGACCTGTTTTTGCAAGATGGCAACCTTGCTCTAAAATACAAAACCCATCATTTTTAAGTCTTAAATGAATAGCTTCAGAACTGCCCACACGTTCTCGATGGTTTCCTGGTGTCAAATAATCAGCAAAAATTACAACACCTAAAGGCTCATCTCCACTTGGCTTTATTCTGTAATCCATAATAGCTTGGCCTGGCGTAAGCTCCCATCGGTAAACATCAACCAAATCAGGGTAATCTCGTTTAATTTGATCAGAAGAAGCAAAATAATCAGCAGAATTAATTTTCATAAGAGCTTTTAATAGCTCCATTTTATAAACAATAAGAAGCTCTACAGCCGTTGCAGAATTGCGATTCGCATCATTATCAAGAGAAATAGAAACAAATTTAAGATTTAATTCTGGATTCCGAGCATCATCATCCTTAGCACATGAGACGACGAATAAAATGCTAAGTAGAGTAAAGAAGTTTTTTAAGGTTTTAAAATTTATTGTTATCTTACCCATTTAATTAATCCGCGGTTAGCGTTAAATCATTTGACGTCATAGGAACAATACGTGTCAGTTGTCCACCTTGTTCACGTAAAATTTTAGAAGCACTCAAAGCTTCTTGAAAAGTTTTGTATTGACCTGCTTTTACAGCATAAACTATTCCTTGAGCGCCCCATAAGCGACTATAATAACACTCTGTAAATCCTCTTTTTTTAAGCTCATTAACATACTCTTGAGCTGTGCTTTGATCAGAAAAATCACGAACATGAATAGTATAAAGATTTTTGGCAATTTGAGTTGAAGAAGTTGCTTTTTGATGGTGAGCGTCTTCTTGTTGAACATTCTTTTTTGAACCTGCTACCACGGACGTATCTTGAGTACGCGTAGATTCGCCACCTATCTTCTCATTTACTTTTTCAAAGGCTTGGTTTGTTTCTTGTTGCGCCAGCTTTTGAGCAATTCCTGTTGTTAACGGAGCAACAATTCCTCCTAATTTAGACCCCAAAGTATCCCTTAACTTGCTTGTCGCATTATTGAGAACTTGACCAACAGCAGATTGAGCTTGGAACTTTGCTTCTGCCAAAGTTTGTTGCTCCGCTTGCTCTACAAGAGAAGGCTCTCCAACTTTACGTCCTGCAGCTTTAGCAATTTGTTGCTGTCGTATGCTGTAAGAGGGTGTAGGATTAGGAACAAGAGCTTCTGACATATTACTTGCTGGTGTTGAGCTTACCATTTTAGAGGCTGTACTTGTAAGAGAAAACCCTCCATAAGGAGGGAAAAGTGAATAACAAGTAAGAAAACCAACAACAAAAAATAAGGCTGCCATAAATGAAAGAGCAATCAATAAAATTAGACTTGGCATTTTTCCCACTTTAATCTCTCCTTTAGATGGCGCTTTCAAGGTATCAGCTTTCTTCATTTCAAGAGAAGCTAGGTCATTTGCTAATATCGTTGTTGGATCTTTACTACTATCTTGGTCTTCATGTGTTAAAAAGCTTGGAAGCGCTTCATGAGGTTGCTTTTGGGCAAGACGTACACTTTCACGACGTCTTATAGCTCCATATAACATTTCTTCTTGTTTAACCATAAAGCCTCTCTTTATTCCCCTTATAATTTTTCACTTTTTAAGAGGGTCTCCCCTATAATCCACCCCATTTAGATTAAAATTTAGTAAATTTTATGTTATTTTTATGATAATTTAAATTAAATTAAAAATTAAGCTATTAAAATATAATGAAAATAAATTTTTCTTTCGTAAAAAACTTTTATTATCTGAAAATAAAGATATTTTGTAATTAAATTGATCGTCTAGGTGTTGGCACCCGAGAAAGTGCAGCATCTATCTGTTGCGCATCAGGTAAGCTCGGTTGAGCACCGACAGTCAAACATGCAAGACCACTTGCAACCGCAGCTCTTCTAAGAGCTTGCTCGATAGGAAGCCCCTTATCAAAAGCGGCTGCTAAAACACCGACAAACGCATCGCCAGCCGCAGTCGTATCAACTGGCTTAATAGATAAAGCTTGAACCGACCAACTTCCTAGAGGGTTACACGCAAAAGCCCCTTCATCGCCGAGCGTTACAATACACGTAATCCCATATTTTGAAGATAATCGGCGTGCAGCAATTGCAGGAGATATAACATCAAAACCTAGATATAAAGCAAGAACTGTTGCTTCAATTTGATTCATTACAAGAATATCCAAAGTTTGAATGAGTTCATCTGGAATAGATTGTGCTGGAGCTAAATTTAAAATGATTCTTGATTTTCTTTGTTTAGCGCGTTCAATAAGTTTCCAATTTTCTGCGGCTGGGACTTCCATCTGAAGAAGAACTGTTGAATTTTCAGTGAGAAGTTCATCTGGAATTGTAGCAGAACTTGCTTGCAAATTAGCGCCACTTGCAATTGTAATCATATTCTCACCCGCACTATCAACACAAATTGTTGCGCAACCAGTAGGTCGATCACTAGTTGTTAAGGCAGAAATATCGACATGTGTCGATTCAAGAAAGTGACGAGCAATTTGAGCAAAACTATCGTTACCGATACTCCCAAACATTTTGACTTTAGCACCAGCTTTAGCAGCAGCAACAGCTTGATTGGCCCCTTTTCCACCTGGAAGAAGTTTATATTCTTCACATAACACTGTATTTCCAGGTCTTGGTAACGTCTCAACAGGGAGAACCATATCTACATTTAGAGATCCAAAAACAACAATCATAGTTTTAATTCATTGTTCAAAAAAGGCTTACTCTTACTATTATTTAAAGAAGTGTCCTTAAGAGGTCAACCTAAAACCCCTGACCTCCCCTTTGCATTCAGGTAAAAAAAGTATATACTTGAAGAAAAAGGGGAGAGACCATGGAACAATTAATAAAAAAAACAAACTATTTTTGGATACTACTAGCACTATTCTTTAGTAATAATGTTTTAGGTGAAAAAATCCTTGATTTAGAAGAAAAAGAAACTGATTCTCAAGCAGAATTCTTAGCAACAGAAACACACGTCATAAATGAAATAGCAGATGAGAGAGAAGTAGAGTTAAGCTCACTTCGTAATGGAGAAACTCAAAATTTACTGTTCATGCGTTCTGAGAATATTTCTGATCATTTGCTGTCATCTGGAGGCACACCCTTTACTCAATTTGAATCTTTTATGAGCGTAAATTTTCTTTTAAACAATGAACAAAAATTAAAAGACGCCTCTGAGAAGCAGAAAAAAGAATTGCTAGATAGGTTAATTGAAAAATATTTACAACGTTTTCCTTCTCATAATGAAGCACTGAAAAAATAATATATTTGTGGCACGTTATTAAAAATTAGCGGATAACCTTTTTAAGAACTTCATACGCTCGATTAACTAATTTCAATTTCTCTTCAGCTGCAGAGCAACCTTTATTCACATCAGGATGATGTAATTTTACAAGCTCAATATACTTTTGTTTCAAAAGATCTTTCGTTAAAGGCCATGTTAACTCCATAAGTTTTAGAGCTTTAGCTTCTTCTGTGTTAGGAGCAAGCCAAGGAGGTGAGTTCTGTCGAGTCGATATTTTATGATTCCGTTCTAAAAGATCATAAGGATCTTTAATAAAAAAAGAGTTTTTATAATTATTGCAACCAAAACGCCAGGTAGGACGTTGCCACGTCACATCGGAACGGTAATGATGTTCAATTTCTTCGGATGCCATATCTCGATAATAATTCCATTGAGAATTATAAACTTGGATATGTTTTAGACAAAACCAATAATAAAGATCCAGTTGCTGGGGACTTTGAGGCGCTTTGTAGAGTGCTTCTTCAAGGCAGCCTTCCTTGTCACAAATTCGTTTTTGTGGTTGGGGTTCATCAAAAAAGGGGTGAAGTTTGTATGTTGGTTTCATGCCTTAACTCTGAAGCAGGTGCTTTTGAGGTGCACCATCTATCTCAAAAAATTTTTGATACTCTGCTGGTGTGAGAGCTTTAATTGAAAGAGCATGCAATTGGGTTTCAAAGAACTCTCTAAGGACAGTCATTATACGTTGATGTCTTTCGAGTCGTGAGATTGCTTGAAAGTCCTGTGAAACAATAAAAACGGTAAAATGAGTTTCTTCAAGATATGGCGTATTTAAATGACCCTGATGCTTATATGTATCATCAATAATTTCGAGATATTCTGGATTAAATTTTGCCTTCAATATCAACTGTAGTTTGGCTTGTAAAGAACGCATATCTTTTAACCGGTTGTAGGAGGCGTAATTTTTAAAAGAGTAATCTGATTTCTTACTCTTTTCAAAATCCTAAATTGAAACCCATGAATTAAGAAAGTCTGTCCAACTTTTGGAATCACACGAGACTCATGAAGCACAAGACCAGCAATAGTTGAAGCTTCTTCATCAGGAAGTGTCCATTCAAATTTTCGATTTAGATCTCGAATTGTTATCGTCCCTAATGCCATAATTGTTCCGTCACGACGTATCCACACACCTTCGAGTGGTAAATCGTGTTCGTCACTAATCTCACCAACAATTTCTTCAAGAATATCTTCTAAAGTCACAACTCCCATAAGAGCTCCATATTCATCAACGACAAGCGCGAAATGTTCTTGACGCGATCTAAATGCTTGAAGCTGTTCTCTTAAAGTTGTTGATTCAGGAATAAACCAAGGTTTTGTTGAAATTGATAAGATATTTAATTTTTCAGACGAATCTTTCTGAATGGCTTTGAGTAAAGCTTTAGCATGTAAAATCCCAACAATATTATCTTTATTATCTTTCCATAGAGGAATACGTGTATAGGGACTTGAAATCACCTGATGAATAATTTCTTTAATTGAAAGATCGGCATTAATCATCATCGCATTTTTACGATGTACCATTATTTCCCCTACTTCAACATCCCCAAGATCAAGAATACTATGGAGCATTGCGCGTTCTTCAGCTGATTCCTCTTCACCAGGGTAACCATGTAAATCAATGGCGCCACGAAGTTCTTCTAAAGAACTTGTTGCGCGCGCATGAGGCTCAATTTTAATGCCAACCATTCTTAAGGTATTACGCGCAATCCAGTGCATTAAGAAAGTAATAGGATTTGTAAGTTTGATCACAATTTGTAAAGCTCGAGCTAGATGAATAGCTGTGGTTTCAGCATGCGCAATAGCAATAATTTTAGGCATAACTTCTGCATAAATAACAATTAAAGAAGTCATTACAATAGGAGCGTAAACCACACCTGCATCGCCAAAAAGCAACACTAAGACAACTGTTGATATAGAGTTAGCAAGGTTATTAATTAACTGATTACATAAAAGTATTGAGCTAATTAATTTTTCTATAGATTGCCGTAAATTTTTAACAAGTTGGGCTCGTTTATCACCTAGCTTAGCTAACCGATGAAGTTTTGCCTTAGAAGCCGCAATAAAAGCAGTTTCAGCAGCTGAAAAGACAGCAGAAATCACGGTTAATATCAGAATTATTGGGATTGCAACTGAGAGAGAAATTGTCATTTGTAATGCATATCTAAGTTAAAATTTACTTTATCATATTAGTTTATCTATGAGAAAGTTTGGTTGAAAAGATGCTTTTTTTAAAGCGCTTAAAATTTGTGTCTCATTTTGTACTAAAGAATATTCTAAAGGGAGTTGTAATTCTTCACAAGTATAAGAACTTATCGTCAGCAAAGAATGTAGACCTATACTTAGAGCTCCTTGAATATCAATCGTCAGTGAATCCCCAATTACAAGAAGTGTGTTCCTATCGACAGGTCCTATTTCTTTTAAAAGATGTGTATAAATTGAAGGGTAAGGTTTTCCATGATAAAAAACTTCTCCTCCTAAACTTTCATATAATTTACCTATTGCTCCTGGGCATAATTGTTTTTCATCATCTCTGTAAGTGTATAAATTAGAATTTGCACAAATCATCTTTAAAGATAAACTAGCAGCTTCTTCCAAGATATCTTGGTAGTCTTCTAACTCATTATGCCAGTCATCTTTGCCTAAAACTAAAATGAAATCTGCTTCTGCAAGTTGTCTAACTGAATGCAGCCCAAGGTCATAAAGAATGTTTTGATCTTCAGTAGTGCCAATAAAATAACAATAATTTCCAAGCGAATTATGCCAAGGGTCGGGACGGTTCAATAAATGCTGGTACATTTCTTCGCCTGCTGTAAAAAGGTACTGATAAAGATGCGGTTTGATTCCTTGTCGAGCCAGTTGATCTCTTGTAAAGTCCAAACGTTGTGTTAAATTTGTTAAGAGGGCAACCCCCCTTTTCTCTTGCTGTAAATACTGCAAAACGTCCAACGCCTCTGGGAATACTTTCTTTCCTGAATGAAGAACGCCTTCAATTCCAAATATGAAAGTTTGATAATAAGGAATTATATCTTTTAGTTGAGAAATAATCTCACTCATCCGTCAGACGACTTCTCCCTTTTCTGCTGTTGTTTTACGAATATCAAAAAATAGTAATAAATTAGCTGAGACAAAAATGGAAGAATAACTTCCAAAAATAATTCCGACTAAAATTGGCAGACTAAAAGAAGAAATTTCTGAACCTCCAAAAAGATATAAAGCAAGCAACGAAATAACGGTTGTTGCAACTGTAATAATCGTTCTTGAAAGAGTTTCGTTCGTCGATAAATTTATAAGTTGTTCGATCGGCATTTTTTTATATTTGCGTAAGTTGTCACGGATTCGGTCATAAATAACAACAGAGTCATTAATTGAATAGCCAACAGTTGTGAGAATAGCAATAAAAGCGGTCTCTTTAAATTCATGCCCTGTAAGAGAATAAAACCCAAGAACAACTATTACATCGTGAGCGAGGGCTAAAATACCACAAAGACCAAAGTGCCACTCAAATCGTACCCATATATATATAAGCATCCCAATAAGAGCAAATCCTAAAGCCCATAAACCATTTTCGACAAGGTCACTACTAACTTTACCACCAACCGTTTCTACACGACGATACTCGACATCTTTGCCTAATAAATCTTTAATTTTTTGTAGAGCGACAGCTTGAGCTTGCTCACCACCTGGTTGCTTTTCAATGCGGATCATAATATCACGATCTGAACCAAATTCTTGTAGCTTAACTTCCCCTAATTTTAAGGTTTCAAGTTGCGCCCGCATCTGCGCAATATCAGCTTTCTCTTTTGTACGAACTTCAAGAAGAAAACCACCTTTAAAATCTATGCCATAATTAAGGCCTTTAAAAGCAAGACTCCACCCGCACAAGACAATAATAGCAAGAGAGAGAATATAAATATAATAGCGAATGCCAACGAAATTAATATTTGTATCGTAAGGGATAAGCTGTAAACCGCGCATAAAAAGCCTCTCAAGTTAAATAGGAAGTTTGGCCGGTTTTGACCAATTTACCCAGTAAGTGACAAAAACACGACTTAGTGTCGTTGCTGTAAACATGGAAATTAAAATACCAATCGCAAGCGTTATTCCAAATCCTTTTACAGGACCTGTTCCGAAAAAGAAAAGTGCCGCCGCTCCAATAAGAGTTGTCAGGTTCGAATCCAGAATTGTATTCATCGCTTGGCGGTATCCAACATCAATTGCAGAAAACATTTTTCGACCATGTCGAAGTTCTTCCTTAATACGCTCATTAATAAGAACGTTGGCATCAACAGCCATCCCCATTGTAAGAGCGATACCAGCAATACCTGGTAATGTTAAAGTTGCCCCTATCAGAGAGAGAACTGCAATCGTTAAAATAAGGTTGAACAACATAGCAACATTTGCAAAAAAACCAAACAGAGAATAAGCAATCAGCATGAAAACTGCGACCATGATAACAGATAAAATGGTTGCGTATCTTCCGGAAGCAATAGAGTCTGCACCTAAATCTGGTCCAACAGTCCGTTCTTCAAGAACAAGAAGCGGAGCCACAAGCGCACCTGCCCGCATTAAAAGAGCAAGATCATTTGCTTCTTGGACGGTAAATTTCCCTGTGATAACGCCATTTCCTCCCGTAATTGGTGTTTGAATTGTCGGAGCGCTTATAACTTTTCCATCAAGCACAATAGCAAGTTGTCTATGGATATTTTTAGTGGTTATATCTCCAAATTTCTTTGCACCCAAAGGATCAAATCGAAATGAAACTTGAGGTCGATGATATTCATCAAAATTCACCCCAGCATCGATAAGACTTTCTCCTCCAAGAAGACTCTCTTTACGCAAAACATAGAAGATCTTTCGACCATCTTGACGCACATCTTCGCTTGGAAGAATTTCTGTTCCGGGCGGTGTGATATCATCCACTTTAGAAGCGTAAGGTTGTTCCTCATGAACAAGATGAAACGTCATTTTTGCCGTCTTCCCGAGCAGATTCTTAATGCGACCAGGATCTGAAAGTCCTGGAATCTGAATAAGGATGCGATCGTCTCCTTGGCGCTGAATGCTAGGTTCTTTTGTTCCTAATTCGTCAATTCTTCGACGTACAATTTCAATTGATTGGTCGACAATACTACGTTTGCGTTCTGCAATAGAAGCTTTCGTAAAAGTAACTTTACAGCCCTTTTCTTCTAAGGTAGCCTCAAGCTCACTATCCATCTTTTTGATCATAGAAATAATTTTTTCAGCTTGGTTGGGATCACGAAGTTGAAAGGTAATAAAATCTCCTGTTGGATCTAAAGAAAGATCTAAATAGCCAATTTTTTCCGCTCGTAATGTTTTTCGCAAAGCATCAAGCGTAAAAGAAAGCCGTTCTTTTAGGCCAGCTTTAACATCTACTTCAAGTAATAAATGAGAACCACCTTGCAGATCTAGACCTAAGTTCACTCTTTCATGAGGTAGCCAAGAAGGAATTTTTTTAAGGCCTTCATCACCTATAAAATTAGGGAATGCATAAATCAAACTCAGTACACATAAAACCAGCGATGTAATAACTTTCCAACGAGCAAGAGTTAGCATGATGAAGCCTATTTTTTACCTTTTTTAATAACAGGTTTTTTGGCAGGAATCTTTGGCTTATTGCTCTTTAATGCAGCAACTGTTGGTTTTTTTGATTTAGCAGAATCTACAGATGTTGGTGATTCTTTAATGTTTACAGGCTGTGTTTTTGTAAGAACATGAGCAACCATAGAACGAACAACGCGCACATTTACATTATTTGCAATCTCTAAGATAACCTCGTTATCATTTTCGATTTTCGTAATCGTACCTATCACACCACCAGAAGTTACAACTTGGTCTCCTCTCCGTAATGCTCCGAGCATTTCGCGATGTTCTTTTGTTTTCTTTGTTTGAGGGCGTATTATAAGAAAATAGAAGGGAACAAAGAGAATAGCGAGAGGTGCGATGAAACTCATAATCTCTAACCCTTGAGGGCCCGCAGGCGCAGCTTGGGCATGAGCCTCTGAAAAAATAATATTTAATAGATACATCTTTTACATCCTTACATTAAGTTCGATAACAAAAATACACTCTAACGACAAATTATAAAAAGGGCAAATCTGTTATTATTTTATTCTAAATAAAGTTCAGGATTAACAACTTTTCCACCTTTTTTCATATTTCTAAGCTCAAAATGAAGTTGCGGTTCATTAACACTGCCTGTATTACCAACAAGTCCGATAGAAGCACCCTTTTGAACTTTTGTTCCACGTTCTATGAGAATTTTAGCAGCATGCCCATAAGAACTCATCCATCCACCTGGATGCTTGATCAAAATTAAATTTCCAAATCCTTGCATTTCATTGCCAGCATACACAACAACACCTTCTTCGATAGCCACGATAGGCGTTCCTTCTGGCGCAGCAATGTTAATACCGTCATTTTGTAAAGCACCTTGTCCTGGACCAAATCGAGAAATAATCTTTCCTTTTACAGGCCAAGTGAATTTAGGCGTTTCAAGAAGTATTTTTTTAGCCTCAAGCATCTTTTCTTGTTCCTGAACAGGAGCCTTTTCGATTTGGGGCGCAGAGGTTGGTGGTGTTTGAGAAAGTTTATCCCCCCCCGAAGGCGTGGTTGCGTGAGAGAAAGAGGGTTTCTCATCGGTATTTAAGAGTATCTGAGAATCTTGTTTTTCTTTTGGTTTCTCTTTTTGCAGCATCGCTTTTTTCTCTTGCTCAAGAGAAGTAAGCAGTTCTTTCTCAGCTTCTGTCAGCTTTCTTTTTGGCTTTGAAGGAGGAGTAATAACACCATTATGCTCTATATCCTCTTGAGATTGATTTTCCTCTATAAATTCTTCTTCAACAACAGGAACCTTGTTGAGCTTAGGAGCATCCTCGGTCAAACGTAATTGTTGACCTGGCTTTAGAGTAAAAGGTTTTTTTAGATTATTTAAAGCAATAATTTGATAAGCTGGCGTATTCGTTTTTTGCGCAATCGTAACGAGGGTATCATTCTCACCAACAAGAATTGTTTTAGGTTTTAAATCAGGAGAGGGAAGCTTTTCTCGCTGAAACAAAGGCTGAGGTGATGCGTTTAAAGGCTCAGGAGAAGAAGATCCATAACTTACAGGAGCGGGTGGGCCCTGTCGCGTATTACATCCAATCAAAAAAAGACCAACGACACTTACTAAAAAGAAAGAATTAAATTTTTTCATGTTATAAAAATGCAAGCCTTAATGTTTCTAGGGTTGAAGAATGCGTCAAATCTAGATGAAGAGGCGTTACTGAAATAGCTCCCTCTTGGATTGCTTCCAAATCAGTATCAGACTCTGTTGGGCTATTGTCTCGAGTTACACCGCCAATCCAGAAAAAGGGTCTGCCACGAGGATCTTTCCATTCAAAAATATTGTCATTAATATTGCGCAGTCCTTGTTTAACAATACGGACACCACTTATCTTCTGTACCGCAATATCAGGAAAATTAATATTTAAAAGAACATCAGCAGGCCATGTTTGTGTAATAAGCCTCTTAATGACTTCGGGACCAAAGTGCAAAGCAGGTTCATAAGAAAAGTCTGCATGATCTGAAACTTCTTGACTTAAAGCAATGGCAGGTAAACCAAAAAGAGTGGCTTCCATAGCTGCAGCAACAGTACCAGAATAGGTCACATCTTCCCCTAAATTACTTCCATGATTAACGCCTGACAAGACAAGGTCAGGGGGACGATCTGTTATTAATTTATTTAAAGCAATCATAACACAATCAGTTGGCGTACCATCTACAGAAAAAGTTTTGTCTCCTAATTTACGTATTCTTAAAGGACGCCCTAAAGTAAGTGAGTGAGCAGCACCGCTTTGTTCAGATTCTGGGGCAACAATCCAAATATCATCACTTAAAGCGCGTGCAATTTTCTCTAAAACTTGAAGTCCGGGCGCATGGATACCATCATCATTTGAAAGCAAAATTCTAAGAGGTTGGTCGGTTCGTCTGATCATAGAGATATTCTTTCTTGGCCACCCATATAAGGTCTTAGAGCCTCTGGAATAATGACTGAGCCATCTTCTTGTTGATAATTTTCTAAAATTGCAATTACAGCTCTTCCAACGGCTACGCCCGAGCCATTAAGTGTATGGACTAACTCAATTGATTTTTTCGAAGATTGAGTCGCTTGAGGACGGTAACGTGCTTGCATTCTTCTTGCTTGATAATCTCCACAGTTGGAACAACTCGAAATCTCACGATAGCAGTTTTCACCCGGTAGCCACACTTCTAAATCGTACGTTTTATGAGGGCTTAAGCCTGTATCTCCTGAGCATAACATCATTAGGCGATAAGGCAAATTAAGTCTTTTAAGAACCTCTTCTGCACATTTAGTCATCCGTTCGTGTTCTTCTTTTGATTGTTCCGGCAGCGTGATACTGACTAATTCGACTTTATGAAATTGATGCTGACGAATCATGCCGCGCGTATCTTTGCCAGCGGCACCAGCTTCTGATCTAAAACAGGGCGTATAAGCTGTATAACGAAGAGGCAAAGAAGACTCTTCAAGAATTTCTTCGCGCACTAAGTTTGTTAAGGAAACTTCTGAAGTGGGAATGAGCCAAAGACCATCTGTTGTTAAAAATTGCTCCTCTTGCATTTTAGGAAGCTGCGCTGTCCCGAATAGTGCCTCATCTTTTACAAGCAAAGGGGGGGAAACTTCTTGATATCCATGTTCTTCACAATGTAGATCAAGCATAAATTTCCCAAGAGCTCGCTCAAGACGCGCAAGCGCCCCTTTTAGTATGACAAAACGTGCTCCTGAAATTTTTGCTGCAGATTTGAAATCCATCAATCCTAAGCCTTCACCAATTTCAAAATGACGTTTTGGTGTAAACTTAAAAGAAGCGGGTGTCCCCCACTGCCGAACCATCAAGTTATCCCTATCATCTTTTCCATCTGGGACTTCTTCAAAAAGAATATTCGGAATAATGCCCAGCATATGCGTAAGCTTGGAAGCAACCCCTTGCTCCTGTTGTTCTAATTGAGGGAGAAGCTCTTTAATTTGATTTGCGCGCGAAATTTTATCGGTTGGCTCAAGTCCTTGTTGCTTAGCTTCACCAATGGCACGTGCTAAAGTGTTTCTTTCATTTTGCAGTTCTTGGATCTGTGTTTGATATGTCCTTCGTTCACTATCAAGAGCAAGGACTTGTGATGAAAGAGGTTGAGCTCCACGCCGTTTAAGGTTTTGATCAAGGCTTTGCGGATTTTCACGAATCCATTTAATGTCCAACATGTAATCCTCGTTTTTCAAAGAAATATACACAAAAAATAGATGTTTCGTACAGGAAGTAAAGAGGTAAAGCGAGTCCTATCATGGAAAGCACGTCTGGAGGCGTCACAATGGCAGCAACGATTAAGATCGATAAAAATGCATACTTTCTTTTCGTTGCAAGAGAACGAGAGGAAATCACACCAATTTTACCTAAAAGAGTTAAAAGAACGGGGAGTAAAAAACTCGTTCCAAAGGCTAAAATTAATTGCATAATGATTGAAAGATACTCACTCACACGCGCTTCAAGTTGAATCGGAAGAATTTGACTTGCTTTTGTTTCTTCAAACGCAAGGAAAAATTTCCAAGCAGGAGGAATTATGACGTAATAAGCAAAAGCAGCACCAATTCCAAAGAATATAGGCGTTAATAAAAGGAACGGTAAAATAACTTTCTTTTCAGTCGGAAATAACCCCGGAGAAATAAATAACCAAACCTGGATTGCAAAATGAGGAAGAGTTACAAAAGTTGCTGTAAAAAGAGCAACTTTTAAATAGGTGACAAAAGCTTCAGCCAAACCTGTATAAATAAGGCGTCGTCCAGTTTTTCCTTCAAAAATACTGGCAAGTGGCTTTACAAGAAGAGTAAAAATTTCATCAGAAAAATGGTAACTAATAATAAAGGCAATAAAGAAACTCCCTAGCACATAGAGAAGCCTATGCCGAAGCTCAAGTAAGTGATCAATAAGAGGACTAACGTCTTTTTCGCTCATCTTGGTTTTTTTTAGATGTCCTTTTTATAACAGGTTTCTGGATAGGAGATTGCTTTCTTTTAGCTTTCAATTGTTTTTTATTTTGAGTTTCAGCATATTCATCGAACATTCCTTCATGCACATAATGATCTAACCCTTGTCGCATTTGTTGGCTTAGGTGACGTATTTTTTGTAACCAACGCCCACATTGATAAAGAATGCGAGGCAACTCTTTAGGACCTATTAAAATAAGCGCTGCAACTAGAATAATTAATATTTCGCTAAAAGCACCAAATTCAAACATTTAACGGTTTTTATTTTTGCTTTTTGGTTTTTTTACTGAGACCTTGGGGAGCTTCTTAGGAGAAGGTGTTTTTTTTGCTGCTGGTTTTTCCTCATTTAAACCTTTTTTGAAAGCTTTAAGACCTTTTGCGAAATCCGACATCAACTGAGGAAGCTTTCCTGCGCCAAAAAAAAGAACAACAACTAAAATAAGAAGAAGAATATGACTTGTACTCAAACCCATTTAATTTTCCTTACCACTTACATAACAATAAATTCAATTCCTTTAAGAAGCCATTTAAAGGGCGCCTCTAGAAGCCAACTAAGAGGGCTAAAATGAAATCCTAAAGAATTTAAAATTAAAGGTAAAATCATAAGCCCGCCTACTAGTATAGCCATGCTCCACCTCTCAAGTCCAGTAATCTGTTGCGCAAATCTCTGAGGTAAGAGAGCAACAACAATACGTCCACCATCAAGAGGTAAAATAGGCATCAAATTAAAAACAGCCAATACGACATTCATGTACAAAGATGTTTTTAAAAGCTCCGAAAGATAAGGATTGAGTGTATCAGGTGAATATAAGTGCTTAAAAATTAAAGCTGAAACTAGAGCAAGAAAAATATTTGTTAAAGGGCCTGCAGCAGCGACCAGAATTGTATCCATTCGTGGACTTTTTAAACGTTCAAACGCCACGGGGACAGGCTTCGCATAACCGAACAGAAAAGGAGCTTGACTTAACAGTAGGATTCCCGGAATAAGGACGGTTCCAACAGGATCAATATGCTTTATTGGATTGAAACTTACGCGGCCAAGGCGATAGGCCGTATCATCTCCCCTTAAATAGGCCACAAAGCCATGTGCCGCTTCGTGAAAGGTAATAGCAATTATAATTGGCAGCGCTGTGATAAAAATTTTAATGAGAGGTTCAGGGATCATTTTACGACCTTTATCTTTTTTTAACGCGGCAACCTAAAGCAATATTATGCTTAACACTAAGTTTTGTCAGCTCTTGGCAAAGATGTTGGGCTTCTTTCTTGGTAAGTGACCCAGCGATTAAACGAATCCTTACACCGGTATCATTGCCGAGATCAACTTTTTTAAACTCTGGCTTAAGATTAAGAAGATAAGGCTTGAGAACTTGGCGCGAACTTAAGCGTTTCCATTCTAATTTTGCTTGTTCTTCTGTTTTAAGCGTTCCTAATTGCAAGCAATATCGTTCCTGGGAAGGAGGTGCATCTTTAGGGTTAATAGTCTTCACATTAGGTCCTGAAATAGCGACATTTGTTGATTTAGTTTCTTCTAACTCTTCTTCTTTCGAAAGTTCTGCAGAAGCTTGGGGTTGAGTTGGTGATGTGGGCAGAAAAGCTTCTTGTTTATTTTTTGATGAAGAGAGCTCAGCAAGAGACATCTCATTTTTATCCTCTAAAAATTCTCCTATAAATTCTTGAGGTAGACTTAACGGACGTGAAATGGGTTCTTCTGGCCCCCCTAAAAGATGTTCAACTTGTTGGGAACCTTCAGTCTCAGCAAGCTTTTGATAGATTGTTTTATCTTCATGATTTTCTTTAGGATTAGTGATTGGACGGACTTTCACAGGTCCTTCTAAAGGCTTAATAATGGGAATTTTTCCTGCTGGGAGGTTGTTATAAGTTGGTTCAGTTATATACCAAAAACCAAACAATATGATGACCACGGTGCAAATGCTTATCAAATAACGCAAAGGTGACTTTAGAAAAATCTCTTTTAAAGATAATTTAAGCTTTTCTTGAGAATAACGTTCTTGATCCCATTTACTCTGTTGCATTCACCACTCTCCTTAAAAGGAAAATTCATTTTGTTTTTCATTTTATCTCGCTTCTGTTATGTATAATAAAAAACAAACGATGTCAAAAATCACCCAGGAAATTTTATGTCTGAGACTCTCTCCAAGCTTCCTTTAAAAACTTCTTCTCAGATAGAAGGTAAAGGACTTTTTGTTTCTTCAAAAGCAGAAAGCCAAATTTTATCCATATGTAGAGGAGAAGAACATAAAGGGCAGCGGTTACGTGTTACAGTGGATGGTGGCGGATGCGCAGGATTTCAGTATATTTTAAGCTTTGATGAAAATATTCAGGAAGAAGATATCCTCTTTTCTTCTCCTCAAAAAGTCGAGATCGTTATTGATAAAATGTCTTATGAAATTATTCAAGGTTCTACAATAGATTATGTTGAAGAATTGATAGGCGCAGCTTTTGTGATCAAAAATCCAAATGCGACTTCCTCATGTGGATGCGGTAATTCCTTTTCGGTGATTTAAATGAAGATAGTGACATGGAACGTAAACTCCATTAAAGCGCGACTTATGATGGTGGTCGAGTGGTTGCGAGAACACAGCCCAGACATTGTCTTGCTACAAGAAATTAAATGTGAAAATGCCGCTTTTCCTTCAGAGTTTTTTGAAGATCTTGGGTATAATATCGCTCTTCATGGTCAGAAAACGTATCATGGGGTCGCCATTTTAGCAAAATTACCGATTGAGGATGTTATTCGGGGTTTGCCGGACTTTGAGGATCCTCAATCTCGCTATATTGAGGCATTAGTTGGGGCTGTCCGAGTAGCCTCTATTTATGTTCCGAATGGCCAAGAAGTTGGCTCTGATAAATTTTATTATAAACTTAATTTTTATAATAGACTTAAAGCACATATCAAACAATCTTTAGAAGCTAAAGAAATTTCTGTATGGGGCGGTGATTACAATGTAGCGCCTTTTCTCGCAGATGGTCCGAATGAAGAAGCTTTTAAAGGTGAGCGGATTCTGACGAGCCAAAAAGAACGAGAAGCTTTTCGAGAGCTTCTTTGGCTAGGACTTACCGATGCCGTTCGTGTCCAATACCCTGAAGATACACCGCATGGTCAACACTTGTTTAGTTGGTGGGATTATCGTGCAAATTCATGGGCTCAAAATAAGGGATTTAGAATTGATCATCTTCTACTCTCACCCCCTGCAGCTGACCGGTTCGAAGCTGCTGGAATTGAGTCTCAAGTACGTGCTTTGGACAAAGCTTCAGACCATGCACCTGTATGGGTAAAATTGCGTTAACCGATGGCTATTCGAGGCGACAAGTCTATGATAGAATTCCCTCTATAAGTTTAAATAGGGGATAACGATGACAAAATTTGGCCATGATTCTTTAAGAACAAAAAAGAAAATTGTAAGTGATTCGACAGCTTATAGTTATTTTAGCCTTCAAGAAGCGCAAAAACATTTTTCTGGATTAGAAAGACTTCCTTATTCTTTAAAAATTCTTCTTGAGAATCTTCTTCGGTTTGAAAATGGCCGTACGATTACTACACAAGATATCGAAGCTTTCCAAAGGTGGCTTAAAAACAAAACTTCTCCTCATGAAATTGCTTTTCAACCTGCCCGTGTTTTGATGCAGGATTTTACAGGTGTTCCTGCGATTGTCGACATGGCAGCGATGCGCGAAGCTTTTAAAGACATTGGGGGTGATCCTCAAAAAATTAATCCTTTGGTCCCAGTTGATCTCGTCATTGATCACTCTGTTATGGTGGATGATTATGCCAATAAAAGCGCCTTTCAAAAGAATGTAAGTCTCGAATATCAACGTAACAAAGAAAGATATGCTTTTTTAAGATGGGGGCAAACAGCCTTTAATAATTTCCGTGTTGTTCCTCCAGGAACCGGAATTTGTCATCAAGTGAACCTAGAATATCTTGCTCAAGTTGTTTGGCATGAAGAGATAGAAGGGGAAAAATATCTCTATCCTGATACGGTTGTGGGAACAGATAGCCATACCACAATGATTAACGGCCTGTCTGTTTTAGGATGGGGTGTGGGAGGTATTGAAGCTGAAGCAGCGATGTTAGGTCAGCCAATTTCAATGCATATTCCCGAAGTAATTGGCTTTAAATTAAAAGGGAAGTTACCAGAAGGGGCAACCGCAACGGATTTAGTGCTGACAATCACGCACATCTTGCGATTAAAAGGTGTTGTCGGAAAGTTTGTTGAATTTTATGGAGAAGGTTTGAAATCACTTTCGCTTGCAGACCGAGCAACAATTGCAAACATGGCACCAGAATATGGCGCGACATGTGGCTTCTTCCCGACTGACCAAGAAACATTAAATTATTTAACCTTTACAGGACGTTCCCAAGAGCAAGTCCGCCTTGTTGAAGCTTATACAAAAGAACAAGGATTATGGCATGATCCTGATCATGAAGCTGTGTATAGTGAGCAAATCGAATTAGATTTACAGCAGATTGAACCCACACTTGCGGGTCCAAAAAGACCTCAAGATAAATTATCGTTGTCAGACGTTAAAAAATCATTTGAGATTGCTTTGCAGAATGAAAATAAAAGTCCCTCACAAGCTGAGGTTCATTTAAAGAATGACTTTTTTACGCTTGAAGATGGTCATCTTGTCATTGCGGCGATAACAAGTTGCACGAATACGTCAAACCCATACGTTATGCTAGGAGCGGCTCTGTTAGCGCAGAAAGCTCTTGAAAAGGGGTTAAAAGTTAAGCCATGGGTCAAAACATCTTTGGCGCCAGGCTCTCAGGTCGTGAGTGATTATTTAGAAAAATCAGGACTTCAAAAAGTGCTTGAAGCACTTGGGTTCTATTTAGTGGGATATGGGTGTACTACCTGCATAGGGAACTCAGGTCCCTTATTGCCAGAAATTGCACAAGCTATCGAAAGCAATGACTTAACAGTCGCCAGCATTCTCTCAGGAAATCGTAATTTTGAAGGCCGTATTCATCCTCAAGTTAAGCTAAGTTACTTAGCATCACCTTTACTCGTTATCGCCTACGCTTTAGCGGGAACCATTAATATTGATTTGGTCCGTGATCCTTTAGCAAAAGGCATAAATGGTAACCCCGTTTATTTAAAGGATATCTGGCCATCTCAAGAAGAAATTAACCAAGCAATTAAAGCTCACCTTACCCCAGAAATGTTTCGTAAAAGATACGCAACAGTTTTTGAAGGAGATCAGGAATGGCGCTCATTAGTTGGGAAAACAGGTTTAACATACGCATGGGAAAAGAATAGTACTTATATAAAACAACCTTCCTTTTTTACTGATCTTTCAGCAACACCGGCATCACCATCACCCATTAAATCCGCGCGTCTTCTTGCTATTTTCGGTGATAGTATCACAACTGATCATATTTCTCCTGCTGGTTCTATTAAAGTAGAAAGTCCTGCAGGACAGTATTTGATTCATCATAGTGTTAAACCTGAAGATTTTAATTCTTATGGGTCACGTCGCGGTAATCATGAAGTGATGATGCGAGGAACTTTTGCAAATATTCGATTAAGAAATGAAATGGTCCCAATGATAACTGGCGGAATCACACGCCATATTCCTTCCAATGAGATTCTCTCAATTTATGATGCCGCAATGCGGTACCAAGAAGAAGGAACACCCCTTGTTATTGTGGCAGGGCGAGAGTATGGCTCTGGCTCTTCTCGAGACTGGGCCGCTAAAGGCACAAGATTATTAGGCGTAAAAGCCATTATCGCAGAAAGTTTTGAGCGCATTCATCGCTCTAATCTAATTGGCATGGGCGTTCTTCCACTTGAATTTACGCAAGGCATGACAAGACAAACCTTAGCACTTACAGGAGATGAAATTTTTGATATTCAAGGATTTGATCAAGAATTAACACCAGGAATGATCGTTGAGGGCATTCTTCACCGTCCTAATGGGAGCGTGGATCATCTCTCTTTAAAATGCCGAATTGATACACTTGACGAGATTGAATACTTTAAGAGCGATGGTATTTTGCACTATGTTTTACGGAATTTACGCTAAGTTAGGGTAGATCAGTTTTAATCTCCTCCTACAAACTATCTCCAAGAAACCTTATTTTAAAAGGATTTCTCTAAATATTTTTCTGAAAATTCTTCTCCGCTAACCTTATTTTTACCTTTTTATATTAATCTAAAATAAAGAAGAAAAATGATGGGATGAAAATATAAGGAGGGTCCTATGTGGTATTTTCAAATTTTTGCTGTTTTCATGGGACTTTTTATCCTTTCGGATCCTTTTAAGGCCGAAACAATAGAAGAAGAAACCGCATCAGGTAAATGGCAAGTGATGCCTCTGATTACAGCGAAACCCAAGCCATCTGAAACGCCTGTTCAAGAAGAAAAAAAAGAAGAAGCTAAAAAACCCTCACCAAAAGCTGATGTAAAAGAAGCCGTAGGCAAAGCTGCAGCTGATGAATTTAAGCCTGAGGAAATATTAAAGGCGGTTAAAGCAACCCATGAAGCACGCCTTGAAGAAACAAAACAGCGCGAAGAAGTCCGCAAAGCAGCTGGCATTGAGACAAAATGGTATGATCCAGTGTTAGATGTTGTCATCCCATCCGTGAAAAAGGGTGGTTGGTTTATCTTCTCAGAACTGATCCCAAGAGCTTTCAATGTCGTTGTAAAGACAGCCCCTATGTGGTTACCAATTCTTATTGCGGCGCTTTAAGAAGCTTGAGAAAGAGCATAACCATGCTAGAAGTTCAGCTTGAAAGGGCTAGTAAAGTCCTATTAGATGACCCTTTTATTTATTTAGAAATTACATTTTAAAAATTTAACAGCATTGTCAACAGTTGTGTCTGTCGTTTTTCCTGTAATCGGGTGCTTATATTCAACTGTAAAACCGAAGCGATGTAAGAGAATCTACCTTTGATTATCCTTTGATACTATAGAAGTTTTACTAGCAGTTACATATATCGTTGAACTCGGAATACCATATCTCCCACTAATTTGTGGTAAATCTCTTATTAATCCTAAATCACTCTCTAAAATTGATTGAAGAGATAGATTTGTTATATTTTGGTTTTTTGATATCTCTAAATTAATTAATCTCTTGAGGGCTGTATTCTGACACAGCCTTAATATGAAATTCTCATCTAAATATTGATCTAAAATATAGAGGGAATGAACATTATTAAGATATGGAGAGTTTATTAAAGTTTCTTTTTCTTCTGGTGTTAATTTAACACCTGAAGCCTGTATATGGGATACCGTCCTAAGAGATTCAGAACCAACCCCCCCTTCTTCTCCTCGAATGTCATCAAAAGTTACAGATCTTAAAAAAGAAGCTTGGCACGAAGTCGTAAAATAGAAAGAAAATAATACTAAAAAAGTCTTTAAAAAATTATTTTTAGTCATCATTTTGATCTCCATATTTTTCTAAACTTGATACAATTAGACTAATCTTGGGCATACTCAAAGTCAAGCCAGATTTTGGTGGATCATAGATCCAACCTTTTAAACACCAGATCAAATCTTCAATCTTTTTAGCCTGTATGGTGTTAATAAATAAAATAAAAATAGTCCTTGCTACGTGCTTTCTGATATCAAAATCATGTCTAAAGGTTGCCTGGCAATTACCACACATGTCATAATAAGAAGCTATTTCAAGAGTGCCGCTTAAATTTTTTTCTATCCACTGATTAAGCATAGGAATTATTTGTTTTTCAAGTTCTTTCAAGCGCTCTATCAATTGAGGAGTTTTTTCATCAGTTTTTTTTCGAAGAATAGTATGAGTAGATCGAATTTCCTTACTTTGTGGAATGAACATATGTAACATATTTCAAGGCTTTTCTTGAAAAACATTTGGATCAAAGATTTCCTTAGGCGAAATTTTTCCAATAAATAAAAGAATTGTTTGTTGACTATCTCTAAAATAAACTTGGAAATTTATAATTGAATCATCAAATATTAAACACTCACAGTCAATATTTATGTTTTTTAAAGAATAAAAAACATACTTTTTTATTCAGAGACTAAAAATTTCCTTTAAGAAGCTTTACGACCAACGGTCGTGAACTTTTTTTCTTCATAGCTTAACAGAAGTGAGCTAACCACAATAATCGTAGTGCCAATCCAAAGGGAATGAGAGGTTGGGATTTCTGCAAATGCTATAAATCCTATCAGGGCGCTGAACAACAAACGTGCAAATCCAAACGGTGTTAAGAACACAACTTCTGCGAGTTGGTAAGCCTTGGCTGTTGAATAATGTGCCGCCATTGAGAACATGCCTAACAAAATAAGCCATAAAAATTGCTGTAAGGTTGGCCACACCCACTCAAATAAAGCAGGCACAAATGCACAGGGCGAGACGAAAAATAAAAGGGTAAGCGTCATCACTTTTGGGCTTTCACCATAAGCGCCTAACTTACGACTCGCGAGCTTAGAAACCGCAATAGCAATCGCAGAAAAGAGCGGTAGAAGAACAAACCATTGGTAAGTTGCTTCTGAGCCCCATAGCGCCTTATCAGGCCTTAGAATGATGAAAGCGCCGACAAACCCGACAGCAATCCCTATTAATCGGATACGACCAAGGCGCTCATTTAAATAGAGCCTAGCGCCAATAACTGAGAAAATAGGCCCTGTGAATCCTAACGCCACTGCTTCAGCGATCGTCATATGCGCCAGTGACATGTACCACAACACAATCCCTAAAACGGCTGCAGCGACACGCGTTGTCTGAAGCCAAGGATATTTTGTTTTTAAACTTTTGAGGCCATCTTTAAGGGCCCAAGGGAGAATAATTAAGCAGCCAAACAGATTCTGCCAAAACGTAATAACTGCCGAAGGAAGAGGCGAAATTTCTTGGCCGGTACCACCTGAAATATAACGAACCACTCCATTCATAGCCGCAAAAAAGAGACAGGCTAGCAGTTTCCAAATAACGCCTTGCCACTGGGGTGTAAGCCCATTGTTATAAAGTGGAGTATTACGAATAGCGGTGACTTCAGAAGTTTCTTGAGCGGAAGGTTGACGAAGAGGCTGGACCATAAATGTACCGCCTTAAAATTTAGTTTTTAATGCCTCTGATTTAGCACAATCTTGCTCAATTGCCAAGAAAAACTCTTTGATCTATTTCTCTTAGAAAGATCATAGCACAAAGAATTAATCTCTTTTTTGAGCAATTATTGTAGGAAACATATGCTTTGTCTCATAAATAACATCTAATACTTTAAAACCTGTCTTTTCAAGTTGTACACGCTTTTGAGATTCTGTTCTAAAGACTTGCCATTTCGTTTGAATAATATCCCCAAATATAGCTTTTTGTTTGATAACGTCCGCTTTATTATAATTTTTCCAAAGAGAGTCTTTTGAAAGATTCGGCGGAGGCGTTAAGAAACTTGCTATAAGAATTCCTTTACTTTTCAATACTTTATAAAATTCCTGATAAAGTTGAACTACTTTTTGATCGTCGGGTTCGTAGATATTAAGGCCATTGCTAGTAATCAGATCGAATTTTTGAGATGCCCCCAAATTCCATGCATTTCTTTGATGAAAAGAAACATGAGGATAGGCGTATTTCTTACTGTTCTTTTCAGCAAGTTCTAAAGAGTTTTTATCAAGATCTATTCCACAAAAATGCACGTAATGATCATGTGGTATATTTAAACTTAATAGATCATCCATCGTGCCACAGGGAATAGAAGCAACCTTTGTTTCCTTGTTAATATATTTAATAAGTTGTTCTTGAAAAATACGAAAACGCTGTTGTGTTGCTTTAATAACAGGAGCATCATAAAGAAACCATTTTTCTAAAGAAGTAAGCTCACTTTTATCTTTCTGTCGTCCATAGAGAATTAAATAAGATATCCAATATCCATTCAAGCCCTTATTTTTTAAAAGAAATCTGCTAACTTCAAATTGATTTAATTCCTCTAAGAAAGCGAGCTCATCCTGCAAAGGAAGAGCTAAATCTAAAGTTGCCTTTAAGCGATCTTTGATTCTATATCAAGACTTGTTGAATGACCATGAGAGATCACCTTTGATTCATAATCTTTATTTGAACTTGCATGTGACATTGTTTGCATTAAAACTCCGCTTACAACACTCAAAACTACTTTTATTTTTTTATTTAATTTCTTCATTCTTCTCTACCCTGAATTTAAGAAAAAATCTTGAATGGTTTCACCCTTAAGCTACAATAGGACTGCTTATTAATCTACGGTGTCAGAAAAAAAGGATAAAAAATGAAAAATTTGGCGTTCAGTATAGGTTTATTAAGTTTAATTTCTTTTAATGGTCAAAGCACAACCCTAAAATGGGAACCTCTAGAGAAGGGCGATAAAATTCATGTTGTTGCACCCAGTTATGGAGATGAAAATACGAGACAGAATTTAGCAAAAGCTCACGAAGTGCTTCAGAAAAAAGGTTTTAAAATAGAAGCGCCTCTGACTTTAATAGACTCCCAACCCTTGGGATATGCAAATACAGTGGCATACAAACAAGAGCATTTAAAGAAAACTTTATTCGAAAACGATTGCAAGGCTGTTTGGGCCTTACGGGGAGGTAGAGGTGCCTCTGAGATTGTAATTCCCCTAGAAGAACTTCCGGCCCCTTCTAAGCCAAAATTTATCCTTGGTTTTAGTGATGCAACCGCCCTTCATTTGTTGGCTGCCATGTGGGGCTGGCCTTCCCTTCATTGTCCCGTCCTAGCCTATAATCAAGACATAGCGCTTACCGTGAATAAAGCGACTTCTTTAGACTTGGTTCTCGATATTCTTTCCGGGAAAACAAAAGAGGTTAACTATACCCTTAGCCTTCTTAATAACTTACCTCAGAAATTCGAAGAGGAAATAGAAGCCTCGGTTGTTGGAGGAAACGCTTCTCTTATTCAACGAAGTATCGGAACACCGACCCATCTCAAAACAACTGGAAAGATTCTTTTCCTTGAAGACACTGGAGAGCCTGCAACCAAGTTTTTAGAGATGATGACACATTTCCGCCGCGCCAATTTATTCAAGGGTATAAAAGCCCTTATTTTAGGAGATTTTAAAAACGGAGTAGCTCCTGAAGAATCCCCAAGAATAGAAATTGCACAGCAAAGTTTTCTCACGACAATGACAGCTCTTAATATTCCTGTTTTAGGTTCAAATCAATTTGGGCATGGCGATATAAATTATCCATTACCATTTGGAACGCCCGCTAAATTAATTTTTCAGAATTCAAAAGAGGTTAAATTAACTATTAAAACGAATAATTAAAAACTACGCGTAAAATTATTTTATTGTTTTGAGCCATTTAACAATCTGTAGACGATAAAGTTTGGTCCATTCGTCGGCTGAGTAGGGTCCAAGATTAGTATCAATGCTATCGAAATGAGGTCCTTTTTTAAAGAGCCAGTTCATAAAATGATCCCAATCATTGGTTGATTTTAAAGCAGCAATTTTTTGCACCAGATAAGCGGTGTCTGCAAAAGCACTATGTTGAACATCTAATGGAAAAATTGTTGCTTCCTTTATCTTACTGAGTTGATTGCCAACATCTTCTTGATACTGTTTGATTGCACGAACAAATAAAACCGGCTTACCCAAAGGGTTTAGGGGAACGCCAACCCTCCCATAGATTTTGCGCTCAGTAATCTTAGAATCAATATCAACAATGGCCTTAATGCGAGGCTCCGTAAATCCTAAAGTATGAGCAACATTTCCGCCAAAACTATGCCCCATAAGAACAATCCTTTTTTCATCAAGAAAGCCTTTAAAATAAGTCTGATTAAAGGGTTGAAAATTGTTTAAAAGATAAGTGATGTCAGCAATAGCTGCCGCCATAGCTTCGTCATAATATTGGTAGCGATAATCTCGATCCCGCATCTTCCAAAGGTCTTTTAACGTGACAACAATTTCATCTCCGCTAGAAAACCTCACGAAGTTTGAGACATGAGGTTGATCAAAACTTAAAACAACATACCCATGAGAAGCCAGTTCTTCGCATAACAACGTATATTTCTGACGTTCTCCTCCGAAGCCGGGGATAAAAATAATCACAGGCAAAGGTTTCTGCGTTAAGAGGGAGGCATTCGGTTGGCTATGAACAAGTACTTTAACATCTTTAATCATGCCATTTTCTAGCGTTCCAGGCATATAAGGATACAGTTGAGCTGTTGAAGCAGGGGTGGGATAAAAAGCTTGAATCATCCAACGTCGCCCATCTGAATCGCGCAACATCTTACGGGACGAATCTTTCATTTCAATAGCTTGTGTTCCAACTTGATAAGGTCCTGTCGGAGAAGGAAGAATAACCTCCGAAGTAAAGCCTGTTGCGTTATACAAAAATAAACAGAAAAAGAAAGGATTGAAAAAATTTTTCATATTTTTATCTCAGATTTCATCCATTGTTTCAATATTCTGACACTTAAGTAAAATAAAGGGGTGCTTAAAAGGGTAAAGAAAAGTTTGTAAGAATAGCTATTAAGGATGAGAGTCCCTAGACGATCAGCCGGCAAAACCTTAAAAATAACTAAAAAAGTGACGACTGTTGAAGTATCAATGAGTAAAGAGATAGCGGTGCTTCCATTGCTTCGAAGCCACAAAAACCGTTGTTTTGTAATCTGACGTATCCAAGAATAAATAAGGATATCAACGCGTTGAGCAAGATAAAAAGCAAGAACAGACCCTATAAACGCAACACCAAAGAGTCCAAAAACTTGATGAAACGTTGCACTATCAACCTTTGACCAAGATGTCGCCTTTAAATGATCAATAAAGAGGATAATCATGGCCACTAAAATGTTCATGGCCATCCCAAGTTTGACACAAAAATTGGCTTTTTCTTTGCCATAAAACTCAGTGATAAGGTCGGTTATCAAAAAAGTTAAAGGATAAAGAACGGCACCCGCCGAAAGCTCAAAAGTATGAAAAGGTAATAGAGGAAGTGCAACAAATTTTTGATAAATAAGATTCCCGACAACAATAATTACGGATAGAAAAGTACAAAGGCTAAGATAAATCTTGTCTGAAACGAGCATGCTTTTTCTCTAAAAAATATTTTAAAAAACTATCTAAGCGCGATCTTCTTTTAAAATCAAGGTCCTCCTCATTTTGGACATATACAAGTCAACTATTTTAGCATTAAAGGGCTGATCAGCCCTTTAATGATTTTTTGAAAGAATTTATAAGACGTAGTCATCTCTCTTACTTAAAATTCACATTACCTTTTATGGCGCTTTTTGTTACTCTTGAAACTGTATAGTCGATTGAAAAAAGATTATTACCTCGTTGAATTAAAATAAGACATTCATTTGGCTTATTAGGATTATAGTTTACATGTGAAATATTTATAGTTAAATTTTTATTTCCTATAATTTCATCATCGCCTATATTTCCTGGATTAGTAAAATTGACCTTAGCTCTCCACTCATCAACTTGATTAGGACCACCTATTGTTGAAAAATTAAGACCAGATTTTAGTATTCTTAACTTGAAGTTTTGATGTTCCAAAACACTCACAAATGCATCGCAAACATTCGTTGCATTTGATTCATAATTGTTAGATAAATTTATAATAAAAGATAAAATAATTACGATTAATTTGTTTTTCATATTCCATGTCCATTTTGTTGATATTACAAATTAATTATAAAATTTTTCTATTAAAGAATGATTAAAATTTCTGTATGATTTGGTATTTTCAATAACATTGAATGATTTTTTTGGTAAATATAACAGAAAAAAATTGACCCTTGGCCTACTTTTTTAAATTTTAAGTCGCTTACACCTTCCTTGTTTGTATTCCTCTCGCGTACAAATAAAAAGGCTTCCTGAATTTCTTCACCATGTCAAAGATCCAATTTATATCTTCTCGCCTCCCTGGTACCAAGGGAGAGAGTTTTCTCTCTTGATCTGTAAAACTCTTGCAAGATCAGAAGAGAAGATGTACATAAGTCATGTACGTCCTTCGCCTACTTAAGTCATTGTTGTTGTCTCACTTTCTCTCATCATGTTCATTCTTTATTTTTATTTTAAGACACAGTTATCCATTACTTAAATCGTCAGCTCTAAGCGCCTTAAAACCCTTTAATTTTCCTACTTTTTACTTCTATCTCCTCTCTACTTCATCTTCATTTTTCCTTTCTTCTTTCTTAAACTTAAACCAACAAAATAAAACGTTTTATGGAAGGTGGGGCTGGTCACGCCCCTTAGGCTCTCTCGCGAAGATTGTTGAAGGGCTTGCCAGCTCTTCAACCCTATACATTAATAGTAACAACTTTCAGGAAAAAAGGCAACCTCTTTCTGTTATAACAATCAAAAAAATCATTCTATATTATTGAAAATACCAGCAAGATAAGTTGTCATTCTTTTGAGAGTTTATGGCTTCAATTAAATGGTAAAAAGAGTATTAAACCCTCTCGAAAAAAGGCACATCTCACAGACGCTTATTAAACTTTGATGGAAAAGTTGTCGGAGGAACATTCGTCTTGAAAGGAAAACGTCAATATTCAAGTGAGAATCTAAGCGAACTTCAAGATGCTTTGACACTCATAGGATATGGTCGAAACTATCTTTCTTTTGTTCAAACCTAAACACTCCCTTATTGCGCCGTCCAACCTCCGTCAACACTGAGCGCTGTACCCGTCACAGAATTTCCGCCAGAGCCACATAAAAACACCGCAAGATCACCAATTTCTTGAGGATTTACAAAGCGCTGTGAAGGTTGTTTTTCACTTAAAAGAGCACGGGTTGCTTCCTCATAAGAAATTTTTTGTTGCTGCACTTTCTCTTGAATTTGACGCTCAACCAACGGAGTTAGAACCCATCCTGGACAAATGGCATTGCAAGTAATGTTCTCTTGGGCCGTTTCAAGCGCAACAGTTTTTGTAAGACCTAACAAACCATGCTTTGCGGCCACATAAGCTGATTTAAATGCAGACGCTACAAGACCATGCGCAGAAGCAATGTTGATAATGCGTCCCCATTTTTGAGCTTTCATGATCGGAAGAACTGCTTGAATGCCATAAAAGGCCGCTGAAAGGTTAAGAGCAAGAATCGTCTCCCATTTCTCAGCAGGAAAAGTTTCAATAGGTGCAACATGCTGAATTCCTGCATTATTAACGAGCACATCAAGCCGTCCAAATGTTTGATAAGCCTTTGTGATTAGTTCTTGTGGCCCAGGAGATAGCGCCAAATCAGCCTCTATATAGGCAACGCTAACCTGATAGGTCTTCTCAATTTTTTTGCATAGTTCTGCAATTTTATCCGGTTCTCCAAACCCATTAATCACAATTGAGGCGCCTGCTTCGGCTAGTTTTTCAGCAATACTAAGTCCAATTCCACTTGTCGAACCTGTAATAATAGCAACTTTCCCTGTAAGCATTATAAAACTTTCAATTAAAAAATTCTTTTTTTATTAAACCTGAACTTATTTAATTTTCTCTTACTTGGAAGAATTTAAAAAATTTCATTTTTTTAAATATCTCTCTTGCCTTCTTGCGTGAGCCTTTCTAAACTCGCCATAATTTATGATAAGGTATTTTTTGTATGCATATATTTCACGTAATCCTTCACACGGTTATTCCCTTCTTAATTATTTTGTCGCTTCTTGTCTTTGTCCATGAACTTGGTCACTTTTGGGCCGCACGTCGAAACGGTGTCAAAGTAGAAGTTTTCTCGATTGGCTTTGGTCCTGAAATTTTTGGATGGAATGATAGTAAAGGAACACGCTGGAAAGTCAGTGCATTACCTTTAGGAGGTTATGTCCGAATGTTTTCGGATCTTAATGCCGCAAGCCAACCCGACCAAGAACGCATTGCTCAAATGACTGAGGCTGAAAAACAACAGTCCCTCTTTCATAAAACAGTTTGGCAAAGGATTAGCATTTCTGCCGCAGGACCAATCGCTAATTATCTTTTTGCGGCTTTGTTAATGACAGGTTTATATATTTTTGTTGGCCAAAGAGTTCCTGCAGAAACAGCAAAAATTGGCCAAATTATGCCTGGAAGCGCTGCAGCTCTTGCAGGTTTAAAAACAGATGATGTTGTTCAACAAATTAACGGGCACCCGGTTGCTTCTTTTATTGAAATGCACAGCATGGTGCGAGAAAATGCTGGGAAAGAGCTAACTTTTGTCATTGCGCGTGAAGACCGTCCTTTGACGCTTAAAATTGTTCCTCAAGAGGCCAAGGAAGGATCTCAAACTGTGGGACGTCTTGGGGTAACACAAGGAACAGTTGATATAAAACATCCTTTCTATTCAGCGCCTTTTTATGCTGTTCTGGATTGTTTTAAATTCACATCTCAAGCACTTATTTCTGTTGGCCAGATTTTAACGGGCAAAAGATCAACCGATGGCTTAAGCGGACCTATTGGGATTGCCACCATGACCGGTGAAATTATGCAAAAAGAATTTACAGATATTTTATGGTTCTGCATCTTTTTATCGCTTAATTTAGGATTTTTAAATCTTCTCCCCATTCCGATGTTTGATGGTGGACATCTTCTGTTTTATTTTATCGAAGCCATTCGCGGGAAAGCTGTGAGTGAAAAGGCACAAGAAATTGCCTATCGCATTGGCTTTATTTTTGTTATTTTCCTTGTCATATTTTCCACTTGGAATGATCTTTCGCGATTAAAAGCTTTAGATTTTTTAAAAAATATTTTTGGTTAAACAATTAAGGGGTTAGTGAGGCGTTTTGTGAGTAATTTTATCCGTTTCATCTTTGCTTTGGTATTTCTGGCAACTTTCGAAGGAAAAGGGCTACAAGCTTCCACTCTCATTCAGGATATTCAAATTCAAGGAAATCAGCGTATTGAAAAAGAAACGATCTTAGCGCAAATCGATCTCCTTCCTGGCAAAGCTTATACACAAGAAGAAATTGACCAAGCGCTTAAAAATTTATTTGCCTCAGGTCTCTTTGCTGACGCACGTCTTGAACTAAAAGGTTCTATCTTATTGATTCACATTAAAGAAAACCCCATTGTGAACCAGGTTGTTATTGAGGGGAATGATAAGTTATCTGATGAAATTCTGAAAGGTGAGCTTCAACTTCGTCCTCGACAAGTTTATACTCTTACACGTTTACGCAACGATACACAGCGTATTCAAGATTTATATCGTCTTAAAGGACATTTCGCAGCAGTGGTAACACCCCATATCATTAAGCGCGAACAAAATCGTGTGGATATTGTCTTTGATGTGAAAGAAGGACATGCAACCGTTGTGCGGAAGATTTTCTTTATTGGAAATAAAAAGTTTAGTGAAAGTAAGCTTGAGAGCACCATTCAAACCAAAGAAACACGTTGGTACCGCTTTTTTACCTCAGATGATATTTTTGACTCAGATCGCCTTTCCTACGATAAAGAACTTCTTCGTAAATTTTATCTTGAGCATGGTTATGCAGATTTCCAAATTAAATCAGCTGTTGCTGAATTAACGCCTGATCGTGAAGAATTCTTTATTACTTTCACACTTGAAGAAGGTGAACGCTATCACGTTGGCGATGTAAAAATTACTTCTGATTTCAAAGACATAGACATAAAAACTCTTGAAAAGAAAATTTCTTTCTCAACGGGCGATTGGTACAGCAATAAAGATGTTGAAAACACGATTAATCTTTTGGTTGATGAATTAGGAAACCTTGGGTACGCCTTCGTTGATGTTCAGCCACAAGTCCAGAAAGATACAGAACAACACCTTGTTAACATTACATTTTTGATTCAAGAAGGTCCAAAAGTCTATATCAATAATATTCATATTATTGGAAATGATCGAACAGATGATGAAGTTATCCGGCGAGAACTTGAACTTCATGAGGGTGATGCGTTTAATTCTAACAAACTAAAGCATTCTGAAAAGCGCGTTAAAGATCTAGGTTTTTTCAAGAAAGTGGCCTTAACAAAACAACCTTCTGATACGCCTGATAAGGCTGATATTAAAATTGAAATTGAAGAAGATCGGACAGGTGAACTTAGCTTTGGTGGCGGATTCTCAACAGCCGATGGTCCTTTAGCTGATATTCGCTTTGCTGAACACAACTTTAGAGGAAAAGGCCAAGATCTTCGTGCAGGTATCACTTATGCAAAACACCGCCAAGAATATAGTTTTGGTCTTACTGAACCTTATTTCTTAAATCGAGAACTTATGGCTGGTTTTGACATTTATCGTGTTACACGCACACGCTATCTCGATGCGTCTTATGACCAACAAATCCATGGTTTATCCTTACTTACAGGTTATATGCTGTCTGAGAATTTAAGCCAACTTTGGACCTATACGATCCAATCAGATAACGTAACAAACCTAAAGCAAAGTGCCTCAAGATTCCTTCGAGCTCAACCTCGTAATTCGGTTATGTCAGGGATTGGTCACACGCTTACCTATGACCGAAGAGACAGTAAAATTGATCCTACTTCAGGCTATTCTATAAGTTTGAATAATGAAATTACAGGCCTTGGAGGTTCAATCAAATATTTTAAAAACCAACTTAGTGGTGCTCACTTTTATACTTTTTATGACGACTGGATTTTAGAAACAAGCGCTAGATATGGTGTTATGGTTGGTTTGGGGAAGAAAACGCGTATTGCTGATCGATACATTTTAGGTGGTGATACCTTGCGAGGATTTTCTCCTGGTGGTGTTTCTCCGCGTGATAAAACAACGAAAGATGCTCTCGGAGGGCACAAATTTTATTCGGGGACCATTGAGCTTACATTCCCGATTGGTCTTCCAAATGAATTTGGGGTCAAAGGAGCCGCCTTTTCAGATGTTGGAAGTACTTGGCAATCAAAAGAAAAGGGACCAGAAGTGTTTGACAATAGAAAAATGCGAGCTGCTGTTGGGTTCGGTTTGCGTTGGAAATCACCTATGGGACCTTTAAGAATTGATGTTGCAAAAACTGTCGCAAAAAATAAACTAGACGAAACGCAAATGGTTTTATTTGGTTTTACATCTCGTTGGTAGAAAGGAAAAAAATATGAAAAGATTAACTTCAAAATTATTGTTGGCAAGCTGTGTAAGCTTGAGTCTTTTGGCGTCCCCTGTCAAAGAAGCAGAAGATCCTTTAAAGATCGCTGTGGTCGACGTTGATAAACTGATGCAAGCATCAAAATCAGCGAAACAACTCATCGCAGAATTAGAAAAGCAACGCGCAAAATTTCAAGAAGAAGTCTCAAAACATGAAGCAAAGCTGCGTGAACTTGAAAAGAAATTAGTTGAAGAACAAAAAAAGCTTTCACCTGATGAATTTAATAAAAAACGCGAAGAGTTCGAACGACAAGTTGCCCAAGTTCAAGAAAAGGTTGGAAAACGTCGTGAGCAATTAGAACAAGCTTTTAGTGAATCTCGCGAAGAAATTCAAAAGGCTATTCTTAAATTTGTTGTAGAAGCTTCTGACAAAAATAAATATACGCTTGTTATCCCACGCTCAGTTGTCATTTTTAGAGCAGATCATCATGAGATCACTGATAACATTCTTAAGCAACTTGATGAAAAGCTTCCAAAAGTTAATTTCAAAGTGCCATCTTAATTAATATATGGGGCGAGAATAGAAAACATGTTGTTTTCTTTCTTGCCCTTGTATGTTTCGTCTAAATAAGAGCCTATACGCAATAATGATTGATTCACGTTTTTATCTTTCTCCTGAGCCTATAAGTCTCGAAAGAATTGCAAAGCTTTCTGAAGCTCAACTTATTCTTCCTAAAAAAAACAATCTTAAGGAAGATAGTCTTCTGACTGACGTTGCGCCGCTAGAAGAAGCAACTTCTTCAAATGTATCCATGCTTCATAATCTTAAGTACAAAGAACAATTTGCAAAGAGCAAAGCAGGAGCTTGTTTTATTTCACCTGATATGGTTGCTCTTGCACCTAATACAATGGCCTTGTTGGTTACACCCAGACCGCATCGCGCTTATGCTCTTATTGCCACAAATTTTTATCCCAATCCTGAAGGTGACTTCATTCCTATGGAACACCCCATCCATCCTTCAGTAGAAATGGGAGCAAATGTCATCATAGAATATGGTGCTGTGATTAAAGAGCGTGCAAAAATTGGATCTAACACTTCGATTGGTTCAAATTCTGTCATTGGTCCTGGCGTTATCATAGGAGAAAGATGTAAGATCGGCGCAAATGTCACGATCTCTCATGCACTTATTGGAAATGATGTTACTCTTTTTCCAGGGGTAAAAATCGGTCAAGCTGGCTTTGGGTTTGTGATGGACGAATTAGGCCATATCTCTGTCCCTCAATTAGGTCGTGTTATTATCGAAGATTCCGTAGAAATTGGCGCAAATTCCACAATTGATCGTGGTTCCTTGAGAGATACTGTGATTGGACAAGGTTCAAGGCTCGATAATCTTGTTATGATTGGTCATAATGTGGTTATTGGCAAAGGTTGCGTCATCGTCGCTCAGGTTGGCATCGCAGGAAGTACAATTCTTGGAAATCATGTTATTGCTGCCGGACAAGTCGGCATTAGCGGCCACTTAAAGATTGGCAATCGTGTAAAGATTGCCGCTCAAAGCGGTGTCATAAAAGATATCCGAGATGGAGAGACAGTCGGGGGCTATCCTGCCGTTCCTTTCCAAGATTTTTTAAAACAAGCTGTAGTTCTCTCTAAACTCACGAAAGACTACCAAAAGAGAAAGAAAAACAATGACTAAAGCAGCCCCGAATACGCAAGTTTTTAACCTTGAGCATGAACAAATTTTAAAACTTATTCCTCATCGTTATCCTATGTTGCTGGTGGATAGAGCTGAAAATGTTATTCCTTTTGAAAGTGGTATTGGGATTAAAAACGTGACTTATAATGAGCCTTTTTTTCCAGGTCACTTCCCTGGTAACCCTGTCATGCCAGGCGTTCTGATTGTTGAAGCTCTTGCACAAACAGCGGGCATCGTTGTCGCCCAAGGGATGGAACCTTCTTCAGAAAGATTTGTCTATTTCTTGGCGATAGATGAGGTCCGCTTTCGTCAACCTGTTCTTCCTGGTCACCAACTTCACCTTCACGTACAAAAAATCCAAAATCGTCGGAATATTTGGAAATTTAAAGGAGAAGCTTTAGTTAATGGAAAAATTCATGCTGAAGCAATTTGTACGGCAATGGTAGGGGAACGTTAATGTCAGAATCGTTAAGTGTAACCTATTGTGAGACACAGATTCACCCTACAGCTATTATTGACCCTACAGTTAAAATAGGTGTTGGCGTCCAAATCGGTCCTTATTGTGTTGTTTCCGGAGATGTTATTCTTGGGGATGGTGTTCAACTTATCTCTCACGTCGTAATCAGTGGGAAAACAACGATAGGGGAACAAACAAAAATTTATCCTTTTGCTTCTCTTGGTCATATTCCTCAAGATTTAAAACACAAAGGTGAGCCATCAATTCTCAATATTGGAAAACGTAGTACCATCCGAGAATATGTGACCATGCAAGGAGGAACTGAAGGTGGCGGGTTAATTACAACAATCGGCGATGAATGTTTTTTTATGGCAAGCTCACATGTCGCGCATGACTGTACCCTTGGGAATCATATTATTATGGCAAACTGTGCAACTCTTGCTGGACACGTTCAAGTTGCTGATTATGCCATTATAGGAGGTCTTTCTGCTATTCACCAATTCGTTCGTATTGGCCATCATGCAATCATTGGTGGAATGAGTGCTGTCGAAGATGATGTTATTCCCTATGGTTCTGTTAAGGGAGATCGTGCAAATCTGTACGGCATTAATATTATTGGCTTGAAACGTCGCGGCTTTAGTCGAGAAGAAGTTGAATCCTTAAGAGCTGCTTATAAAGATATTTTTGAAGGCTCTTTAACCCTCAAAGAACGCACAGAACAAGCAGCACAAAAATATCAACAGGAAATCTATGTCAAGGAAGTCATAGACTTTATTCTTTCTCCAGAAGCTAAACGTCCTATTTGTGTTCCTAAAGATGACGCTACCAACTGAATCTGTTAAACTTGGTATTATTGCCGGCGCAGGACAGCTTCCTCAAAGAATTATTGATATTTGCCTTCAACAAAAGCGTCCTTTTTACATTATTGCTTTTGAAAACCAAACAGATCCTATGCTTGTTGAGAATCATCCCCACATATGGTGCAAATTAGGTCAAACAAAACTAGCTTTTGATTACTTAAAAGAGAGCGGTGTTCAAGAAGTGGTTATGGTAGGCCCCATCAAACGACCAGCTTGGAGTGAATTAAAGCCAGATACCTTTACAGCAACGTGGCTTGCAAAACATCTTCACAAAATCTTCGGCGATGACTCTTTGTTACGAGCGGTTATTGATCTCTTTGAAACTCAAGGTTTCAAAGTTGTCAGTGCAGAAGATATCATTGGCGCATCTCTTTTAGCGCCTCGCGGTATCATGGGAAAATATCCCCCTACTTCACAAGATCAGCAAGATATTTCTTTGGGGATAAAAGTAGCAACGGTTCTTGGAAGTTGCGATATTGGACAAGCTGTTGTTATCCAACAAGGGCTTGTTTTAGGGGTTGAAGCTATTGAGGGAACAGAAGCTTTACTTAAAAGATGTGCTTTCCTTAAACGCCCAGGTTCTGGAGGCGCCTTAATTAAGGTGACAAAACCACAACAAGAAACGCGTGTCGATCGACCAACAGTTGGCCTCGAAACACTTAAACGGATTCAAGAAAGTGGCTTTAAAGGCCTTGCCGTAGAAGCTTTTGGCGTTATTATGCTTGATAAGGAAGAAATGATTCAATTCGCAAATAAGAATAAACTTTTTCTTATTGGAGTTGATAAAAACATATGAAAACACCCCATATCTATCTTGTTGCTGGTGAAGCTTCTGGCGATATTCTTGGGAGTCGCTTAATTAAAGCTTTAAAAGAGAAGATTCCTGATTGTACTATTTCTGGGATCGGTGGCCCTCTTATGATTGGGCAAGGGCTTAAATCTCTTTTTCCAATGCAAGAATTGTCTATTATGGGAATCCTGGAAATAGTCCCCCATATTCCTCGAATTTTAAGACGCCTCTATGAGACTAAACAGGATATTCTTTTAAAAAAGCCTGATCTGGTTATCACCATTGATGCAAAAGGATTCAGTTTTCGCCTCGCCAAAAGTTTACGGAAATATGGTTTTCCTTTTGTCCATTACACGGCCCCTTCCGTATGGGCATGGCGTCCAAAACGAGCTGAACAAATTGCACATTTTTTAGATCATCTATTGGTTCTTTTTCCTTTTGAACCCCCTTATTTTAAAAAAGTAGGTCTTCCCACAACATTTGTTGGTCATCCTCTTACAGAAGAAAATTTTGACCTCTCTAAACGTGAATTCTATAGAAAAAAGTTTTCTTTAACGAAAGATGAAAAGCTTATTTGTCTCTTACCGGGAAGTCGAACTCGAGAAATACACTCCCTACTTCCAACTTTCATCGAAACTCTACAAAATCTGAAAAAGAAAATAAAAAACTTTCATATCATTATTCCTACATTCCCACATTTCAAAATGCATATACAGCAACAATTAGAAAAGACTAATTTAAAGTTTTCAATTCTTACATTAGAACAAGAAAAATATGAGGCCATGATTGCAAGTGATGCGGCAATTGCAGCTTCTGGAACAGTTGCTTTAGAATTGGGTTTGACACAAACACCTTTCTTAATTGCTTATAAAGTAAATTTTTTGACCGCTTTCATCTTAAAGCGACTTCTTCACATTCCTTATGTTTGTATGGTAAATATTCTTTTAAAGAATCCTGTTATTGGTGAATTTCTTCAGGAAAATTGCCACCCCGATCTAATCTCACTTCATCTTGAGAATATTTTACAAAAAGAAAATAATCAAAGGCTACGGCATGAGCTTTGCGAAGTACGAAAACTTCTAACAAATAAAAATAAAAAGCCGAGTGAATTTGCAGCTGAGACTATTTTAAAAATCTTAAAAACACATCACCGTACTTGATGTTAAATGCAAGACATGTCAGCTTAATAAAACAATAATGAAAGAATATGTATGACACTCTCTCTTCTTCCGTGGTTAGGTTTTTTAGGCCTTATTGCAACTTTATTAATTTTAGATTTGGGCGTTGTAAATCGTAAGGATCACGTTGTTTCACCTCGTGAAGCGGTCCTTTGGAGTTGTCTTTGGATCGGAATAGCTTTGCTATTCAATATCGGTATTTTTATCTCAAAGGGATTCCAAGCTGGCTTAGAGTTTTTTACAGGATATCTTATTGAAAAGTCGCTTAGTTTAGACAATATTTTTGTCTTTGTTTTAATTTTTAAATACTTTTCCTTATCGCCACATCTATATCACCGAGTATTATTTTGGGGTGTATTAGGAGCAATCTTAATGCGATTAGTCCTCATCTTTTTAGGGCTTGAGCTTTTAGAAAATTTCTCATGGATCTTTTATGTTTTCGGAGCCATTCTTATTTATTCTGGCTTCCAAATGTCAAAACAACAAGAACATCTTAAGGTTTTAGGCCAAAATAAATTCATTAATTTTATTAAAAAGTTTATTCCAGTAACTGAAGATTATAAAGATAATCATTTTTTTGTTCGTATCAAAAATAAGTGGGCAGCTACTCCCCTTTTTCTTGTCCTTGTAAGTGTTGAAATAAGTGATCTTATTTTTGCAATTGATTCTATTCCCGCAATTTTTGCAGTGACTCTCGATCCTTTTATTGTTTATACCTCGAATATTTTTGCGATTCTGGGACTACGCTCATTATTTTTTCTAATCTCAAACCTCTTACCACGCTTTTACTATTTAAAATATGCTTTATCTGTTGTTCTTATTTTTGTTGGATGCAAAATGCTTGTTCATCAAGCTTATAAGATCCCAATCTTAATATCCTTGGGAATCATTTTACTTATTTTTGTAATTGCAATCGTGGCATCTCTACGTCGTAAAGCTACTTCTTCAACACAATAAGTTTTTATTTAGGGGTTAGCCTTCTTGTTTGACAAACTCTTTTTTTATAGAAACTGCAGGATATGTTTCTCGAATAAAAAATACAGTTACAACAGCAATAATAAGGCTTAAAGGAACAATGGCAAGCGCTAATTGATAATCAGATAAGCTATAATAAGGACTTCCATCAACGCGCTCTCCGCTCCAAACAAGATCTAAAATTTTCCCTATGACAGGCTGCATAAGAATTCCACTAAACATGCATAACATGTTATGCATGCCTGAAGCCGTCGCAGCTCGTTCACGCGTATTAATATCCGTAATGCTAGCAAAGGCAAGGAACTGTCCTGAAGATGCTGCACCAGCTATAAAAAAGAGGCTATAGATTGCGTTAAATGAAAGGTGAGGAAAGTAAATTACAATAGATAAAAATATGAAAGTTACAACCGCACTTAACACCATTGAACGTCGATAACTTTGTAAAAAAGATACAATCCAAGACCAAAGTGGCCCTCCTATACCAACACCAACATAAAATGTTGATATAGCCCCAGCAGCAACTTCACGCTCAACTTTAAAGGCTTGCATTAAGTAAGGAACACCCCAGAGATCTGCAAAGCCAGAGAGAGGGATATACATCAAAAATCCATAAGCTCCAAAAAGCCATGTTTGTGGATTCCTTGCAATATCAAAAATTAATTGTCCAATGCTTTTTAAAGAAGCCTTAGAATTACTCAAAGATTTTTGAGAAAACTTCTGTGAAGAAGTCTCGTCATCAGCAATAACCATCCATATTACGATCGCCAGTATAAGACTTAGGCTTGCTAAAATATAAATTGTCGTTTGCCAATTGGTAGCTTGAACGAGCAAAGCTAAAGGTAAACCACCACTTGTTGCGCCTGCTGTTCCAAGAGCAAGCGTAAAACCTACGAAAAGAGCAAGTTTATCAGCTGAAAACCATGTTGAAGCAATTCGAATGCATGTTAAGAAACCAAAAGCAGACCCGATCCCCATTAAGAAACGCCCTAAAGACAATATACTTATATGGTGCCCACTCGCGAATAATAAAGCTCCGAGAAAGCATAAAATACACGCTATGGTTAACGGTTTTCTGGGACCTATAGAATCAAGAAAAAGTCCCGCAGGAATCTGCATTATTGAATAACCCCAATAATAAAATGATGCTAGTGCTCCCAAAGTACACGCTTCAACGGCCAAGGCAGACATAAGATCTTGCGCCATAACACTAGGAGAGACACGTAAAATGAATTGAAAGCCATAAAAAGTAGCGGCGCATAACCACATAAAAAAGCCGCGGGAAAAGGTATTACTTTGTTGCATTATTCTAAGGTCCATTCGTTATTAATTTTTTGACACCTTTTTGAAAAAGAATCCCTAGAATTAAAGAAAACTATTTAATTTTCAAGTCTTAACTATGTTTCTAGGGATTAAATATAAAAAATCTTGATACTTTAAGCAAAAGTATAGCCAAAAATCAAACAAAACTTGCCTATGACGCATAAAAAATTAAAGTATGAGAAAAAATTTTAAAAATTCGCCTTGAAGATCGAAATTTTTCAAATATCATCTATGTATAAGATAAAATAGTTATAGTAATTAAAAGTAAAAAGATATAAATTTATTATCATGTATCATAATTGGGGAGATAATCATGAAAAAACATTCAAATAAAAAAGAATTATTTTTTATGTTTCCAATAAATAATAACAAAAAATTAAATGAGAACTATGTTCCATTTAAACGCGAATTCGAACAGAATTTTTTAAGACTTTTCGGAATTATCCTTTAAATAATTCTTTGCCTTTATGCTTTAGTTTAACCCATTCTAATTAATTAGGGTAAGTAAACTTAAAATGCTTGAAAGCTTTTTTATTAAAATAAGATTTGCTTGCCTTAATAATCTTTATGTCCATTTCTTGAATGTCTTGCCCCTTAAGAATCGTTGCTACCATCTTTCCTGTCTCTCGTCCAACCTGATATTGATCATTTGCAACAGCTGCAAGTGCACCATTTTTAACTGATTCAGGATCACTTGCAAAAACAGGGATGTGACCTTTTGTTGCAGTTTTAATAATTGTCTCAAGAGCGGCAATAGCCGTGTTATCATTTGGCAGCAAGATAACATCTACCTTACTAATAAGATAAGCCGTTGCTTGTGCAATGTCGGCTGTTTTAAAAGCTGGCGCCTCTTCAACGATTAAACTACTTTTGGCAGCAATTTCTTTGATCCCTTGCACCTGTTTTTGAGAATTTGTCTCAGAGGGATTATAAATAATTCCAATCTTCTGAACCGTTGGAAGAATTTTTTGAATAAGCAAGATTTGATCCTGAGGAGAAGGTAAATCAATCGTACCCGTTATACGAGTTTTATGCCCTTGCAACTTTGGTACTAGTCCTGCGCCTATCGGATCCGTTACCCCCCCAAAAACAACAGGAATTGACGTATCTTTTATAGCTTTTGCAAGCGTTTGCGCAGAAGGCGTTGTAATGGCAACAATTACTTTAGAATCTAAAGATACGAACCTTTGTGCTATCTGAGCAGCAATTGCAATATTACCTTGGGCATTTTGGTAAATAACATCCGTTAAATCCTTTTGAATAAGTTTCTGGTCGATCAATTCATCTAAAATACCTTGTCGAATTTGATCTAGGGAAGAGTGTGCAACAATTTGGGTGATAGCGACTTGAGGTTTAGCAAATGCTTGACTAAAAAATAGACTTAAAATTAAAACTTTAAAAATGTATGACATTGTGGTTCTCCAACTCTAAAAATTAAACGTAACAGTACGAAATAAACTTTTGACCGTTACCATCGCCATGCTTGAGTTGTAAGAACTTGTGCCTGAAGCCCCTTTTTAAGCTTAAAATCTAAAATTAAAGAGACCTTGGACACTTAAAAACTCCTGAAATAGTGCTTAGATGATATCTAACTTACTCAAAGATGTCTATGTAAAATGATCTACATTTCTGCTTCTGGTTGGTCCAAGCGTTCGTCTTGACGATTTACAATACCATCAATGACTTGCAATCCATTTGCGGAAACCTGATCAGTCACTTCAATCAACGAATCCATCAAAGCTATAAGTCTTTCCCGATAAGAAGATGCCTTTGTTACCGAGCGCTTGCTAAAGCTATTAACAAAAAAACTGAATGCTCCATAAGCTACGCTTTGAAGATGCGTAAAGGAGAGCATTTCAAAAACAAGTAAAGGAACTGTATAAAACCAATTAAAGACCTTATTTCTATTAAAAGAGGCAAATCCATGCTTTACTTCATCCGGATGTCTTGCTTCGTCAAATTCTGAGTAGCTAAAAATAAACGAGATGAACATTAAGAAAGAAAAACTTAATATATGTCCACAAACTATAAGTTTTTTCTTAGTATCTCTTCCCCAATGAGAGATTTTTTCTTTAAAATGATATACGAGCTCTTTAATTTCATCGTATTCTGTATAAGCAATCCACCCTCCTGAAATAATAGCAGGAACATAAAGTGCCCCATTATAACCTAGCATTGTTTCAAGACTTTGAAACATAACAGACCAAAGACCATACACCGCTGTAACAGTGCTTATACCACTCAAAATTCTAAAGGTTTGTGATTCTTCAATTTTTTGAAATTGACCTTCTTGAAAAAGAGGATTAAGGGTTCTCAGGTCAAATTCATCTGGCGTTAAAACTTGAGGGCTTAGACTCCTTTGGACAGGAAATGGAAAGATATTTAAATACCCAGGAAAAATTCTTTTATAATGTTGAAATAACATCTCTTCATTTAAACCAGCTAAATATTTTTTTACTTTTAAAATTTGTACCCTTAAAGTCTTTCGCTGTTCAGCTATATCTGCTGATTCCCTCATAATTTGTCGAGAAGTTTTAAGAGCCCTTACATGGCCTGAGGTTATTTTGTCTAAAAAGGTTGTAACAGCGAGTGGCCCCCCAAAAATCTTATAAAACTCAGGATATTTATGTTCTATTCTTTTAAGAATACCAACAAGAATAAGAGAATAGGTTGTTGAACAAATCAGGTTAAATACTTCTAAGACAACCACAGACCAAGACTTCTTTCTCCATGCTTGAGGTGTTTCTTGATCAGCAAGCTCTTTTCGGAGATGTTTTACAATTTTTTTAAATACAGCCTTAATTTCTTTGTATCCTCCTTTTCCCCCTTCCAAAAGAAGATCACCTGCTTTTACTGAACTATAAACAAAAGGGACTAATCCTGAAAACATAACGAAATGAACAGCGGCAGTTGACGCATAGAAAGCCCCAAACTCATCTGACTCTGGCGTTGGAATTCCTAAAACGTCAAAAGCTCCAGCAGCCGTTAAGGCTTCCCACGCTTGTAATGCTGTGATTCCCAAACTAACCGAGATACTAATAATCAGAATATCAAATGGCGTAATTTCAACTAAGGCTTTCTGACGCCATAGTCTTCTGATTTCAGCTGTAATCTCTTTCTCAATGTTTCCTTCATCATTCAATCCTGAAGGTATTAATATAAAAGGATTATTGTTCTCATCGAATTCTTGATTGGAATGAGTTCTCTCATCAGTATCTAGAGGATCATTGATCCCACCAGTGACATCATTTAGAGAACCATAAGAAACTGGATTTGTACCTCTCACAGAAACCTGGCTCATCAAAGGAGAAGTATCGTCTATCTGATCTTCACGAAGATCTGTCGATGAAGCACGCACAATATCAAAGAAGGTAATTTGAAAAATTAAACAGTAGCAAATTAATTTTTTAAAAAATACCCACAGTGGGTTGTTAGATCCCATTTTTACCCCCTTAAAAAATATCTTAGTTTGCCTACAAAAAACGAGTTATGAAAAAATTTATGCCACTTTAAATGATCTTTGCCTTAAATTCTTCTTGTTATCATTGGCAAGCTTCAATTGATATTTATATGAGTTTTATTCGGATCTATTTTTAATTCAAGAGATAAAATATGACTATTGTCATCTTTTTTTACATATCTTTTTAAAAAATATTATTCTCTTATTAAATTCAATAAGTTTAGAAAGTACTTAATTGCTGAAGTGCTTTCGCAAGTTTATCTTTTGAAGCGACTAATTCAAAATGCCGATTGTTGTTTTTATCAATAATTTCTTCTGGTGCTTTTTGCATAAAATCAGGATTATTCAATTTTGCTAGAAGCGCCATTAATTCCTTTTCTGTTTCTTGTAAATTTTTCTCTAAACGCTTCTTTTCAGCTGCAACATCAATAATATCGCCAACAGGAAGGTACAAGATGTCTTTCCCAATTACAAGCTGAAGTGCTCCAGATATTTGCATAAGAGGTTCAAAATGAATACCTTCTATGCGTGCTAATTTTTCAACAAGGCGCTTATGTGTTTTTAGACGATCAACATTTAAAGGCGACACTTCTGAAGCCCATAAATGAAGTTTTTCAGAAGAAGTAATATTTAAAGTTGCTCTAATCCCTCGAAGAGCTTCGATCAACTCAATAATCCATTCAATTTCTTTTTGTGCTTCTACTTCAATGGTATTTTTGAACTCAGGCCAGGGCCGAGTTATGAGAAGGCCTTGTTTCCCCTCAGAGAGTTGTTGCCATAGTTCTTCCGTAATAAAAGGCATAAAAGGATGTAAAAGATGACAAAACTGAACAAGGACCCAAGCTGATACTTTCCGTGTTTCTTCCTTAATACTAAAATCTTCAGAAGTTAACAGGGGCTTCGCAAATTCCAGATACCAATCACAAAACTTCCCCCAAATTGTTTTATACAGAAGGCTCGCAGCTTCATGGAATCGATAGTCTTCCATGGATTTATTTAACTGTTTAGTTAATAAACGAACTTCTTGAATGATCCACTGATTGATGGGGTTTTTTGCACCACAAATATCAAACTCTGGATCATAATGACACTCATTCATTTCACAAAAACGTGCCGAATTCCATAATTTTGTCGCAAAATTACGATATCCTTCAATTGTGGCCGTAGAAAATTTTACATCTCGTCCTGGGGCGGCAAGAGCCGCCATTGTGAAGCGTAAAGCATCTGTTCCGTATTGTTCCATCATTTCTAAAGGATCTATAATATTTCCTTTAGACTTAGACATTTTTTTTCCTTCAGCATCGCGCACAAGTGCATGTAAGTATACTGTATGGAATGGAACTTCTCCCATAAATTTGAGACCCATCATCATCATTCTGGCAATCCAGAAGAAAATGATATCAAGCCCTGTCACCAACGTGGCTGTAGGATAATACCGTTGGAGTTCAGGCGTCTTCTCAGGCCATCCTAATGTTGAAAACGGCCACAGCGCTGAAGAAAACCATGTATCGAGGACATCTTCATCCTGAATTAATTCAACATCCCTGCCATAATGATCACGAGCTTGTTGCTTGGCTTCTTTTTCGTCCATGGCTACAAAGACTTCATTATTAGGGCCATACCAAGCTGGAATACGATGTCCCCACCACAATTGTCGCGAAATACACCAAGGTTGAATATTTTCAAGCCAATGATAATAAGTAGATGCCCATTGTTCTGGAACAATTTTGGTGCGCCCTGATCGAACAGCTTCTAAAGCAGGTTTTGCTAAAACCGCTGCATCTGCAAACCATTGATCTGTCAAACGAGGTTCAAGAATGACTCCAGACTTTTCACCAAAAGGAAGGATTTGTTGGACATCCTCAACCTTTTCTAAAAGCTCTTTCTCTTCTAAAAGTTGAAGGATTTTTTTACGTGCTTCAAAGCGATCAAGCCCTTGGAATTCCTGGGGAGTATTTTCATTAAGGCGCGCTTCAATATCTAAAACATTAATAATTTCAAGGTGATGACGTTGTCCTACCGCAAAATCATTAAAATCATGTGCGGGTGTGATTTTAACAGCGCCTGATCCTTTTATTGGATCACAATACTCATCTGCAATAATTGTCAATTCACGCCCTACAAAAGGTAATATCGCCTTTTTTCCAATTAAATGCCTGTATCGTTCATCTTCTGGATGAACAGCAATTGCTGTATCACCAAAAAGTGTTTCTGGGCGTGTTGTTGCAACGGTAATACAAGTGTTGCTTTGCTCTTTAAGTGGATAACGAAGATACCAAATTTGTCCTTTAACTTCTGTATTTTTAACTTCTAGATCTGAGACGGCTGTTAAAAGTTTTGGGTCCCAATTAACCAAACGTTTTGCACGATAAATTAATTTTTCATTATACAGATCAACAAACACTTTTCGAACGGCATAGTTTAAGCCTTCATCAAACGTAAAACGACTTCTTTCCCAGTCCGGAGAAATCCCAAGTTTACGTTGCTGGTTAAGGATCATACCGCCTGATTTTTCTTTCCACTGCCACGCATGTTCAAGAAATTTTTCGCGTCCCATTTGGCGTCGATCAAGACCTTCTTGTTGTAAGAGACGTTCAACAACGGTTTGCGTTGCAATTCCTGCATGATCCATACCAGGTTGATATAACACATCATATCCTTGCATACGACGGCGACGCACAAGTATATCTTGCAGCGTATAGGTTAACGCATGTCCCATATGTAAACTGCCGGTCACATTTGGAGGTGGCATCATCAAAGCATAAGGCGTCGCTTCTTTCTTTTGACCACTTTTAAAAGATTGTGCGGTTTCCCAAGCCTTATAATGTTTATCTTCTATATCGGCTGGCGAATAAGTTTTTGATAACATTTTTTAATCTCGTGTATTATTTATTGTTCTGTGAGAAAACGTTGCGCATCCAAGGCAGCCATACACCCTTGCCCTGCTGCTGTTACGGCTTGACGGTAAACACTGTCTTGAACATCACCAGCAGCAAAAATTCCTGGCACGCTTGTCCACGTTGAATTTGGCTGACACTTGATATAACCGTGTTCATCAAGTTTAAGTTTATTTTGAAATATTTCAGTCGCTGGCTTATGTCCAATGGCGATGAAAATGCCTTCAGCTTCTAAAACTTGTGTTGTTCCGCTATAAACATCTTTAAGACGAATCCCTGATACTTTTTTAGGACTTTCTTCTCCTAAAATTTCTTCAACTGTATGATTCCAAAGCATACTTACTTTAGGATTGCTTAAGAGGCGATCTTGCAAAATTTTTTCAGCACGTAAGCTATCACGTCGATGAACTAGAGTTACATGACTTGCATGCTGCGTTAAAAACAAGGCATCCTCGACAGCGGTATTTCCACCTCCCACAACAACAACTTTTTGATTTTTAAAGAAGAAAGCATCACATGTTGCACAGCCTGAAACGCCGTAGCCTCGATATTTTTCTTCACTTGGAAGACCAAGCCATTTTGCTTGAGCACCTGTGGAAATAACAACCGTCTCTGCAATATAGCGGTCTCCACTTTCGCCTAAACAAACAAAAGGACGCGCAGATGTATCAATACTAGAAACCGTATCAAACAAGATTTTTGTACCAACATGTTCAGCCTGGGCACGCATCTGTTCCATTAACCAAGGTCCTTGAATCACGTCAGCAAAACCAGGATAATTTTCAACATCGGTTGTAATTGTAAGCTGGCCCCCAGGTTGCATCCCTGTAACCAATAAAGGACTCAAATTACCTCGGGCCGCATAAATAGCCGCTGTATAACCTGCTGGACCCGATCCAATAATAAGCATTTTTGTATGATAATCAGCCATTACTCTTCTCTTTAAAAACCAAACATATGATCAAGACTAAAGTGACCCTTAGCCTCATAAAATCCATGATAACCAAAAAGTCGGCACGTTAAATCACGGATTATAACGTAAGCATTTTCTCCTGCTTGTTGACGTTCTTGGGACGTAAATATTTCAGAATAACGCCAATAAAAAGAGCCATTACAAGGTATTTTAATAAAGTGATTTGCGACTTGCCTACCTTCAGGATTATAAAGTTGAAGATCTGTCGATGACTCTTTATACCAAGGAAGAGAAGCTGGATAAATTAAGTGGCAATGCGTATCAAAGTTTTGTGAACCTAAGCGTAAAAAAAGCTTTGTCGTAAGACCAGGGGGGCGACCTCGATAGGATTGGGGTTGGTTTTTATACGTTGCCACTGTATTGAATATATGTGCTCCAAAACTTGTTTCCGCGGCATGAGAAATTTCTTTGCTGTCGTAGCGAAAAAGAGCATGTAACCATCCATCTGCCTCTTCCCCTTGTGTAAAATCGTACAGCAGATTTATGTGACCATAAGCTTCTTTAAATTGTATTCCTTCTTTTTCCAACATATTTAAAACATTAAAGGCTTGTGAATCCGAACGGTTCAACCGCCCTAAGGACTTTTTAAGAACTAGATTTCCTGATAGATCATAAATTTCCATTTTGAGAGGGAGATAAGCCTGAGTTGTTGCCATTGGTGTTGGAAGAACATAGGTTCGCCACTTTCCATGGGGTAATATAGGCGCTGGCAATAAGAAGCCTTTGCCAAAAAACTTCTCTAATTTAGGCAGTTCTGGATCAGGTTTAAGATCCGTTCGCTCAACATTCGCATGAGCAATCCATTTCTGAGGTCCTTTAACAATTTCATAGCGTGGCCGTACAAAATATTTACCGGCTTGAATTTCTATCTGTTGAGGCCATCTAAGCTCAGGGAGCAAAGAAGCGACATCTATCGCAACACTTCCAAAAGGGGGAATCTCGTGAGGATACCTTTTAATATTTGTATTCCCTATCTGATTTAAGCCTATTCCTTGCGAAGGAATAGAACAAGGATGGCTATTTTGCACCCATAACAAAACTTTTTCATTTTCACGTGGTGCAGGGAGGCCTGCATATAAATCTGCTGGCCAAGCATTTGCATCATGCGTACATGAAAGGGTGCAATGATCTGTACTGGCTATATCAAGTGCATACTTAACGATGTCATGTCCTGCCGCTCCAATAACATGAAGAAACAACTGACCATAAAAATCAGGAAGATTAAATTTTTTCTGAATTTGACGACTATCAAGCACAACAGAACTATCTGGACGCCCTAAATCTTGTGTCCAAGTTGCGAGAGTTTTTCCTTTATGATCGATTAATCTAAGCCACAAGTTTGCAGCTTTCCCACTATAAGATGACCAATAATTCACCGTCGTAAGGCGCGTTGAGATGCCATCTTCTTGCCTAAAGAAAGCAAAATTTGTTGCAAAGTTTAAAGGATCAAGGTAATTGCGTGTGTTTGTTAAAAAGCTTTCGGGCAATTTTATCGCATCCAAGGAAAGAATCCGTATTGTAGGACTTAATAAATGTTTTATCTGACTGAGATGCTTTTCTGCATCAAATGCAACAATGAAAATGGCCGAAGCCTCTTGCGGGAAAGATGAAATTAATTTAGGTGAAAACCCTATAATATTCTGGTTTAAATCTTCGTAACGCTGAACATAAACATCTTGAATTTTAAGACTTTGAAGAGGGTAAATTTCAGCAAAAGGCGCTAAAAAACCATAAGGATCATACAATGAGAGAGCATCAATTCCTTCAAGTTCTTTAAGAAGAACTGAACTCTTTTCTGCAGCGATCGGATGTCCTATGGCTTTAAAAAGACTATGTCCACCTACCAGATTATTAAAAGTTTCAATATTAAGAGCCATCTACACCTCAGTTATCTTCTGCCTTTTTCTTAAAGAAATTTAATGCTTGTTCAAAGAATGGAACAGAGATTTTAGGTGCTTTTCCCTCAATTAAAGATTCGATTAAATCAACGGCTTCTGTACTATCCCAACTCGTAGACCCGATCATACGCCCAATCATTTTTCCATCACGATTTAGAATAATGGTCGTCGGCAAGGCTCTCCAATGCAATGCATCTTTTATTTTACCATAAGGATCAACATAGATATTTAGGTATTGAAATTTACTTTTATCATAAAAATTTTTAACAGCCTCAGGCTTTAAGGGATCTATGTTTACTGCGACAACTGCAAAATCTTTATCGGGAAACATTCCTGCCAAACGATCCAAAGACGGCATTTCTGCAAGACATGGCCCGCACCCTAAAGACCAAATATTTAGAAGAATTACCTTTCCTTTAAATTTATTTAAATCTAAAGGATATCCTTCATCATTACCAAAAGTGAAAGCTGGTAATTCTTGGGGGGAAATAACCTCATATCGACTAAGGTTCGCAGAGGTCGCTTGACTGAACATCACATATGATAATAAAAGATAAAGTGTTTTTAAAGTTTTCATGATTTTCCTCCAAGGAAATGACGTGTTAAGCTTAATTAAATTTACTTTCTGATTTACTGTCTTCAGGAGAATAACACAATGAAAAAGATATATTTAAGTCTTTTTTTACCTCTTTTCACTTTTAGTCTAGCTCTTCTCATTGCAGGATGTGGCAGAAAAGGCTCCCCAGAAGCTCCTGCTGACAGTACTTATGAGTATCCTCAACCTTATCCGCGTGAGGAATAATTATTTTATTAAAGGAGAAATAAATGGAGATAGATTGGCAGTTAGAACTTCATTTATGCATTAAAATTATCATTGCTTTCATTTTAGGCGCGCTTATTGGATTTGAGCGAGAGTATAAGGGGCACGAAGCCGGTATTAGAACTTTTGGATTTATCGCCTTAGGTTCTTGTATCTTCAGTTTAGCTTCATTTTACGTTGGTTCTGGAGACCCAGGACGTATTGCCGCTCAAATTGTTTCAGGCGTAAGTTTTATGGGTATAGGGCTTATTTTTAGAGATCAAGGATTTATCCGAGGACTAACAACCGCTGCAACGCTTTGGTGTACAGCCGCAATTGGAATGACAATTGCTTTTGATATGTTCATTATTGGTATCCTAAGCACAATCCTTATTATAATATTCTTATCCATTCCTCATTTAAAGTATTGGAAAGGCTTTAAGGCAAGGAAAAAGCCAGAAGATTTATCCTAAAAATAACATGTTAAGTTATAAAATATTTCACAAATTAACGCAAATAAATTGGACGATTCTTATCGTTACAGTGTGCATTGCGACGATTGGTTTTTGTGTGCTTTATTCTGCAGCACAAGGTAGCTTAAGCCCTTGGACTGACAAGCAAATTATTAGATTTTGTGTAGGGCTTGTTATTTTAGTCATTTTTGCTCTGATCGATTTACGCTTTTGGCTTTCTCAATCTTATATTCTTTATCTGATCTCTATCTCAATGCTTATTATTGTTGAAGTCATTGGGTATATAGGCAAAGGAAGTCAAAGATGGATAGATTTATATCTTTTTCATTTTCAGCCTTCTGAACTGATGAAAGTTGCCCTTCTTATGGCACTTGCTCGCTATTTTCATAACAGTCCTTTAGAAAATAAGGGCCAAACAAAAATGTTAATATTGCCTTTTTTATTCATTTCTATGCCTGCTATTTTAGTTTCTAAACAACCTGACTTAGGGACCGCCATTCTTTTGATTCTTGCAGGATTTAGCATCATTTTCGTCGCGGGCATTCGTTTATGGAAAATAATACTTTCTGGCAGCCTCGTTCTTATCTCGATGCCATTATTATGGAAGGTCCTTCATCAATATCAACAGGAACGTATTCTAACTTTTCTTAATCCTGAGCGAGATCCTTTAGGCGCAGGTTATCATATCTTACAATCGAATATTGCTTTAGGCTCAGGCGGATTTTGGGGCAAAGGATTTCAAGCAGGAAGCCAAGCCCACCTTGATTTTCTCCCCGAGAAGCAAACAGATTTTATTTTTGCAATGTTTTGTGAGGAATTTGGCGTTTTTGGGGGAACGCTTTTAATTTCTCTTTACATCATTTTAATCTCATATGCTTTTCGTGTAAGCCTAAAAAGTCGTAGCGCTTTTGGGCGATATCTAGGAATTGGTCTGGCCACCCTTTTATTTCTTTATGTTTTTATTAATATTGCCATGGTCATGGGATTAGTCCCTGTTGTGGGTGTGCCTCTTCCCCTCGTTTCTTATGGGGGGACTTCCATGTTAACTTTTATGATGGCTTTAGGATTATTAATGTCTATTTCTATTCATCGTGACATACGCGTTGGGCGTATCGAAGGACTTATTTAAATAATTATCGACAGACCAGCAAAGCTTTGCTAAGACGATATCATCTTAGGTGCGGGCGCTTAGCTCAGTTGGTAGAGCAGCTGACTCTTAATCAGCGGGTCATAGGTTCGAGCCCTATAGCGCCCACCAAGAAAACAAAACGATTTTTTAACTTTATTGATGTGCCATAAGAAATAATTGTCTTCACGAGGCAACTAAAAATTATATTCAACATTTACAAAAGGGCACTTCTATCTTTCATAACTTTTAGAAATTTTCTTGCTTCTATCTCTTTCAAAAAAAGAGAGCTCTAACCTGTTTGGTTACTTTTCCTACTAAAGTTAAGTTAAAAAATTATAAGTCTTTGGCGTCAAACTCCAGTGATAGAATTGATTTTCTTAAAGAGACTGTTTGGGTTATTTTTTTATTAACAGATAAGGTCTTTCCGTAGCCATAGTGTATTGATTTATACATTTTTCAGTGATTTCCTAGACTTCATTAAGATTTTTAAAGATATAAAAACCCAAAACTTTTTTCGTTTCAAAGCAAATAGCTTCCAGTTTATTGCTAATAGGATCTCAAAATGGTTTATAGATTTTGCCTCTCGCTAATCACTGTCCTTTAACTCTTCCTGGATTCCCGTCTTCGCGAGGATGACAACGGAAAGGTTCCCCCCTTTTCATTCCTGCTGCCCACGGTGCCTTTCACGCACAGCTATCAGCATCATATCTCCCCTTTTATTCTTGCCTTTACACCAGGCAAAGAGAGGGTATTCGCTCAAAAAGAGCGTTTAAGTATTTATTTCTTAATAATCTAGGTTTTTAAATCCCTGTCTTATTCTTATTTTTCTTACTTAGATGATCTTTGAGAAGGAGGCGAAAGAATTATTGGGGTTTCTAGAATATCCAATAAGGGAAGAACTCCCTCTCTAATCATCTACCACCAGACTACCATAGTCGATTCTGAAGTATGAAGAAAAGCAAGGAAGCGCCTATAGTACAGAGAATTATTTTAGGGTAGAATCTGCAGGTAATTGGTAGAAAACTCTTAAAAGGCTGCAGATTTTTCATGAGTAGACCG